>Ga0075424_100003575_pt1 | contig 14577 bp, 11 predicted proteins | sample SoiMethybrSBSTD3_FD_75301 | JGI IMG/M metagenome (GOLD analysis project Ga0075424, IMG submission 75301) | Bulk soil microbial communities from a Populus tree surrounding site in Tennessee, USA - Soil MetaG P. TD hybrid SBSTD3 | ecosystem: Environmental > Terrestrial > Soil > Tree plantation... | reverse complement strand
CAAAATAAAGCCCGGTGCCTGGCCAACGCTCCCCGGGAAGCATCCCAGTTGAGACTTGCGTGCCTTTATCGTTGTAGATTCCAAAGTCCCTCTTCGTGAGGTCGCATTCACTGGAGCACTTGATCCCAACTATTATCCGGAATCTTTCGCCGGCGACAACCGCCGGGGGGACACCCCATACGACGACACTTGTGGTGTGAGACTTGACGGTGAAAGAAATCGGTGCGGACGCTTCTGCGTAGGTAATGGCTTTCTTCACAACTGCCGGACACACTGCCAACCATGTGTATTCCGCAGTGGGGACCGGCGCTTTCAGGACGAACTCACCGGTTGCGTTTGTCTCGCCATCGAACTCCGTGATTTCGATACTGCCTCGATCGGCGCCGGTCTCGTCCTTGATTAAGAGAGAATGGCCACGCAGGTCGCATACCGGAGCGCATGACACTTCACCGCGCAGCGTCATCTCGGAGCCGGCATCCACAACCTCCGGAGAGACATCAATCACACAGGTCACGTGACCGCGCGTTTTATCGCTTGGCGAAGCCATGTTCCTCTTCGGTTGTTGGCCTAGCTACTGGCTTCTTTCGCGGCGTTCGTGCCTGCAATGTAGCCATGCACAAGGGCTCTCCCCAAGCCATGCTGGTTGCCGCCGCCGCTGGATTCTCCGCCGGCGTAGAGGCCGGGTATCGGTTCGCCCAGCATGTCGATGACTTGGGTCCGCCCGTTGATCCGGAGACCGCCGTACGAGTCGTGCCAGACCGGATAGAGCGTCGCGGCGTAGAATGGCGGTTTTTCGATCTTGTACATGGGCGCATCGGATCCGCGCCCGAACTCCGGATCGCTGCCCTTGTCCACATATGAGTTCCATTTCGCGACGGTCTCCACAAGATAACTGAGCGGAACTCTCTGGAACTCATGCCCCCGGCGGATCTTCGCCCCGAGTTCCTCGATCGTATCGGCGCTGAAGAAGAAGCCGTTAGTGGGCGATGTGAAAGGCGGATCGATATTCCATTTGTCACGCTCGACTGCAGCGCGATCGAAGATCGTCCAGATCGGTCCGGAGAGGAAATCCGGCGCTTTCGAACCCTCGTTCATCGCCAACGCGGCATGGATGCTACTGGGCTCCGCGTAGTTCTTCCTGATGTTTTCGACGCTCGCATTGTGCCAATCCATTTGTACGTGGTCGAGTCCCGATTTCGGCTGGCCCGAGCGCGGACTGGCGGGAAAAGCAGCGCCAGCCCGTCGTGTCGTGATGAGCATTTCGTTGAAGAATCTTTTGCCCACCTGATTGACGACGATCAGGTGTTGGAAGGAAGCATCGGGAAGGTTGATGCCCGTGGATCCTCGGAACGAGAACGTCGGATGGCCTGGAAGCATATCGGTGTAGGGATCGCGGGTGGCGAGGTTGCCCGGAATGTGGAACGTGCTGGCGTAAGAGAGATTCTGTTGCATGCCCGCGAGGTTCGCCCCGATCCTCATTCCGGCGATGATGCCGCTTGCGTCCTGACCGCGCGGTCCCAGAAGCGCCCAGCCGCTCGATACGAAAGCAGGTTCTCTCCACGCCGGATAGAACATACTTCGAAACTGAGGATTGGCGCCGTGACCTCCGGCGCCGATGATGATCGCTTTACGAGCCCTGATGTATATCGTCTCGGTACGATTGTCTACGTTGCCGTTCTGCCAGAGGCTCTCCAAACGGTTGCCGGTCTCCGGATCGACCCTCGGCGAATAGCTGGCGCGGATACCCACAACGCGGCCTGAGAACTGTTGCTCACGAATAATCTCGTCCATGTGGCGGTTGAGGATGAACTGCACTCCTTTTTCACGAGCGCTAAACTCCAAACACCTCGACAGTGCCGCACCGTTCGCCCGCGCGCCTTTGCTGGCGACGAAGCTTCCGTCTTCCATCACACGCGGCGCGAAGTGACTCGAACTGACGCGAGGGATTCCGGCATCCTTTTTCGAGACTGTTCCCTTCTTGATGTCCGTCGTGCCGCCTTCCATGAGGAAGGTCACGGCCCGCCTCGCGCGCGACATGCCGCCGTTGCCGTGTGTTCCGGATATCCGGCCAAAGCGAACGTAATTCGTCATGAGGAATTCCCGAGTGGCGGAGCAATTGTCGGCATACGCCCGATGGAGGTCGCGTTCGTTGTATCGGTAGGGTGCCTGGGCCGCGGCGTCCATGACAGACCAATCCGTATGGTCCCTGAACAGGAAGTCCGGATCCTCAGTCAGTTCCTCCACCGATTGCCGCCGTGGCACCGTGACAAACCCCTCTCGATCATTTTCGCCGGCGATGTCTCTCAACTGCAGTGGATCCCCGCCACCAAAAGAAACCTGTCCGCCGCTGTGCAGCATTTTGCCGCCAAGGTCGAAGTTCTGATCGACAACGATCACGGACGCGCCAAGGTCTCGCGCTCGAATGGCCGCAGGCAGCCCTGTGCAGCCTCCCCCAATGATGACGACATCCGCCTCGTAGTTCCATTGAATGGCTTGCGTGGGAGAAACTTGCGCTAAAGCAGTTCCCGACGTCGACAGAACGGCTGCACTGATGCCTGCAGCTCCCTTCTTGACGAAATCACGCCTGCTAACAGCCTTCTCGCCTCGAGGCGTTCGATCTTTTTTTTCACTATCGCGCTTCTTCGCCATGGGTGTGTACCTCCGTCGCCAGAACTCATACAGTCGGAATTTTCAGTGTGATCGTGTGCGAATAGTACACTCACAAGCTGGATCATAGCGAGCTAAACCCTGCGCGACTTTGTGGAGTAAATCGTGAGGAAATCTTCGCCTATCTCGAACGAAGTGTTCGCCGATGAATTTCAGAATAGCGTTGCGCCCAATGGAGGGAACGGCCGGGTAACAGATCTCGCGGCTTTTATTCGGCGACCTGGCGGAAAGGCTCTCGTACACACCGGAAGCCGATATGGAAGTCGGCGGCGTCTTCGAAGTAGTCGCGTTTGGAAACGCGAGAGTTTTCCACGGGTTCAACCCAGGCCCCCCCACGAATCGTATGAAACCGTCCCGACGAAGGTCCCGTGGGATCGGTTGTCGGGCTCCGTTGATAGTAGGTTGCGTCATACCAGTCCTGGGTCCATTCCCAGACATTACCGCTCATGTCGTAGAGGCCCCAGGCATTCGGCTTTTTTTGACCCACCGGGTGAGTCTGTTCCCCGGAATTCTCCTGGTACCAGCCGACTTGCAACGCCTCATCGGAGTAGGCCGTTGTGCTTCCTGCTCTGGCCGCATATTCCCATTCAGCTTCAGTCGGAAGCCTGTAGCGGTATTCGTTTTCGACCGCGGTAATTCTGCGCATAAACTCCTGCGCGTCGAACCAGCTGACATTTTCTACAGGACGGGAAGGTCCCCTGAACATACTGCGATTAGTACCCATGACGGATTCCCACTGGGCCTGGGTCACCTCGTACCTGCCGATTTCGAATGTTTTCATGATTCGGATCCGGTGGGGCGGTTTTTCGGCATCGCCGCATTCTTTGTCATCGGGCGAGCAGCCCATCGTAAATTCTCCTGGAGCGATGCGCACGAACGCCATCCTGTCCGGCGTTTGCTGTTGTGCGCGTGCAATCGAAAAAAGCAGTAACAACAGGACACTTGAGGCAACTCCAACGAGCATTTTCACCTGCACGAAAGCATGCATCGCTAGCACCTTGCGACGTGACAATGTTAGTCAAGCAAATGGGAACACAAGAGGCACAAAAGGCGCAAGAGGCCACGATGTGCGATGCCGTAAGGCTGCGTTCAGCCGTTCAGGAACTTTCGGACCTCGGCGAGAAAGGGATCGGGCACGTCTACCTGAAGTTCGTGGCCGCCTGGCAGCGACTTCACGGTCACATTCGTTGCCCGCTGGCGCCAGATCGCCGGCACGTCGTAAGGTTTACAGAGTGGCGATTTTTCGCCCAGTAGCACCAGCAAGGGGCACAGAATTTTCTTACCTAGGTCGGCCTCATCGTGTTCGAGATCGACGGAGGCTGCCGCGCGGTAATCCTCGCAGATCGCATGAATGGTGGCAGGGTCGGTGGTGGTGCGCAGGTACTCCAGCTGGATTTCGGAGGTCGCTCGCGCTTTCTGTGCCTCGTAGGCAATCTTCAGATCATTTTCGGGCAGCGGAGCAGGCCGCATTTTTTCGAACCAGTTGTAATAGGTCTGCACGAAGGTGAGATTGCAATGCGTAAAGAGATGGTAGGTGGGAACGATATCAATAAGCACAAGAGACGAAATGTTGTCCGGGTGATCGATTGCCATGCGATGCGCGACGCGTGCGCCACGATCAGCGCCGATGAGCGCAAATCGATTGAATCCAAGATAGCGCATCACTTGCACTTGATCGTTACCAGTCGCGCGTTTGGAATAATTCGCGTGATTGTCTCCGTCCGGTGGCTTGCTGCTGTCGCCATAGCCGCGGAGATCGGTCGCCACGACGGTGTAGTTGGCGGCCAACTGCGGTGCGACGGAATACCACACCACGTGCGTGTGCGGCGCGCCGTGCAGCAGCAGAATCGGCGGTCCTTGTCCACCGATCACACCGTTGATGACGGCTCCGGCGCCGTCGACGCTGAATGATTTGAATCCAGGAAAGAAGCGGGTGGTCTGTGCGCCGGCCCGCCGGGCCTCCAACCGCCCGGCGTTGACCGCCGCTCCCGCAATGAGCGCGGTGGCCTGCTGTAACACTTCACGGCGACTCAGTGTGGATGGCGTGAGCGACGTACGCATGAGCGTCTCCTCAATGACGAATTTGCCGGCTAGTATAGAGGAAATCAGCCGTTCCTTAGATCGTTAATAAAATCCGTCTCGACTCGGCTCACAAAAGACGCAATTGCGCGCCGCCCGTTTCAACGCCGGGAAACCATTCGATTGGCCGACTGTCCCTGCGCGAAAGACGTGAAGATTGAGGCATAATCTGCCGCTTAACCGGAGGCAGGAATGGACAAGGCGAGTGTGAAGGCGATTGTGAGGGAAATAACGCGTGCGAGGTTGTTGTTCGTTGGTCTATGCGTCGGGGGCGCGTTATTGCTCGCGGACGTAGTTGTGACCCTGTTCCGTTCCTATCCGGTTTTCTTCAGAGAGGGTCATTTTGGGGGGACGATTGGTTTCCTCCTTGCCGCTGGGTCCGGTGCGGTGCTTTTATGGGATCGCTCACGACGGCGGACTCCGGCGAAAGAAAACGGACCTGGATATGACTGGAAACCAAAACGAGAGGATTCCGTTGGCGACATAGAACTGGCTGCACATGTCCTCGAATACATCGACAGCCAGTGGAGTTATTACAATGACCACGGCGTTAAGCACTCGAGGTTGTATTGGAGCTGTAAGGTCCCATCCTTGGTCTCGGCGTCGCTGGTGCCGGTATTCGCATTACAGATGGGTGAAAGTTTCAAGACGGTGACGGCAATGTTGGGTGCCATCGTCGCTATTTCGGAAGGGCTTATCCAGATAGGACGCTACCACGATAATTGGGTCACCGGAATTGCCGCCAGGGATGGTTTAGAACGTGAGCGGGAGTTGTTCATCGCGGAAGTTGGACCGTACGCAAACATCGATCTCAAGAAGCGGACTGTCAAACTGTTTGAACGAGCTTCCGCTTTGATGATGCAAGAGGAAGCAGAGTGGGCAAGAATCAGGCGCGATGTCGGCTCCCCCAAAGGTCCATCGTCGCAGTAAAACTCATAGACGCACAAAGGCCTCGCTTAGACAGCTTCCCGATGTCCTCTGTATTCATCTATCGCGCTTATCACCTACCAGTTTCTATTGGTATACTGTTTCGCACTACCTCGGAGGATCCCATGAAATCTTTTCTCGCATTGGTGCTTGCCGTCGCTTTCGTGTGGTGTCCGCGCCTCGCTTCAGCGCAACAGAAAGCCACGGTTCAGAACGTACCGGAGATCGCCTACACGTCGGCGCCGAATTTTCTGAAGCCGCCGCCCGGGGAAACTCTCGGCGAAGCTGTCGGTATCGCAACAAACTCGAAGGGACACATCTTCGTCTATTTCCGCAGTGCAAACACGCGTCTGTGGGAATTCGACAAGAATGGCGTCTTCATCAAAGAGATCGGCAAAGGTTACTACGGTTTTGAATTCGCACATTCGGTGCGCGTCGATGCGGCAGACAATATCTGGACGGTCGATGAAGGCACGAACGTTGTCACGAAGTTCAGTCCTGAAGGCAGAGTCCTGATGGTTCTCGGCCGCAGGCCTCCGGCAGTGGAAGGAGCCGTAGCTTCCGCTGCAGGGCCGAATCCGCCCGCGCAGAAATACATTTTCTGCCGGCCGACGGATGTCGCTTGGGATCCGCAAGGGAACATCTTCGTCAGCGACGGCTATTGCAACAATCGCGTCGTCAAGTTTGATAAGAACGGCCGATTTCTTGCGCAAGCCGGCAGCGAACGGGCCGGCCGCGAGCCCGGTCAGTTCAGTCTGCCTCATGGACTGCAGGTCGATGGACAGGGCAACGTCTGGGTCGCCGACCGGACCAACAATCGCTATCAGGTTCTCGACAACAATCTGAAACCAATCAAGACGTACGACAATCTGGGTACCGGCTGGACCATATGCATTTCGCAAGGCCCGCATCAATATGTGTTCCCCTCGAACTCCAATCCGAACGGCAATCCTCCTGGCTCATGGGAGAACACCGGCGAGATTTACAAGATGGAGTTGGATGGCACGATGATTGGCAAGTTCGGCCACGCGAGCAAAGAGGTTGGCGGATTCCAGGTTGTGCACATGTTGGATTGCCGCAATCCGAACGAAATCTTTGTCGGCGAAATCGAATCGTGGCGCATACAGAAACTCGTATTGCAGCAACCGGGGTCTGCCAAAACATCATCGAACGGACGATAGGAGGGGACCATGAAACGATTCCTGACATTATCCGTAGCTGCACTATGTGTCGTAAGCCTCGCCGTCACAGCTCAAAACGCTGTTCCTGAAATTGCGTTTGATTCGTCGCCGAACGCGCTGCTCCTTACGGATGACATCTATCTTGGCGAAGTGGGCGGCGTCGCGGCGAATTCGAAGGGCGATGTTTTCGTCTACACGCGCACGGGACATCCGACGATATCTCTCGGCACATCCCGGGCATTCGCCCACGGCGGATCGCGTCTGTTTCAGTTCGACAGAACAGGTAAATATGTCCGCGAGCTCGGGCAGAACAGCTACGCGATGCTGTTCGCGCAGCAGGTGCGCATCGACCCGCAAGACAACGTTTGGATCGTCGACCAAATGGCGAATTCCGTGAACAAGCTCGATTCGACTGGCCGCGTCCAAATGCTGCTCGGCCGAAAACCGGAGTCGATTCCGGTTCCGGCTGCCGCACCGCGTGGCGGGGGCGCCGCTGCTGAAGGCGCCCGCGGCCGTGGTGGACTTCCCGGCGAGGGTGCGCAGCAAGATGTCTTCAACCGGCCGACGGATGTTGCATGGGACGCCGCCGGAAATGTTTTTGTGGCAGACGGAATCGGCAACGCGCGGATCGCGAAGTTCAGCAACAAAGGCGTGTTTATCAAATCCTGGGGATCGCGAGGGAACGGACAAGGGCAGTTCGCAACGGTCAACGCGATTGTCGTGGACGCACAGGGCAACGTCTATGCCGCCGACCCGGGAAATAAGCGCATCCAGGTTTTCGACAACAACGGCACCTTCAAAACCGAGTACACGAACATCGGTGCGCCGTCTGCGCTCTGTATCACGCCGGGACCGAATCAGGTCATCTACAGTTCGAATTCGAATCCTCCTGAAGACATCGACAGCGGCGGCGAGATTTACAAACTGAAGTTGGACGGGACAGTTCTGGGAAAATTCGGAAGAGCCGGAAAACTACCTAAGGAGTTTGGCACGGTAAACTCGATCGACTGCCGAAGCGAGAATAACCTCCTCGTTGGTGAGATCGTGAACATGAGGGTTCAGAAAATCACGTTGCGGTAACTGCGAGGTAGAAATGAGAAACGGTCATAGGAACCTGTTCATGGCGAATTCTTATTCATGCCGCAATGGGTGTCTCGTAAAGCCCGTGACAATGCTTCCGCCAGAAATACGATCTGACATCAATGGAGTCTTTAACGGAATTAACTGCTACGCTCGTCCTGGAATCCTCAAAAACTGAAGATCGTTTGTATCACCGGTACCCAACCGGTCATTCCGCCGGTGTAGGGGGTGATCCCGCTGCCATAAGAGGATCTTTTAACCCGTATGATCTCTCCCTGAAGCCACACACGCTGGTTCGGAACGAAATACCACTTGGCACCTCCGGCCAATTCGTAGGAATTGTTGAACTGTCCGGCAATTGCCGATCCTCGGCCATACACCATAAGCTTCTTCGGACTCAGGAAATAGCTGGCAGACAATTCTCCGCCATGGTCGAAAGTAGATGTGAGGGGAACCGGGCCGTCGGCCTCGAAATCATTTAGCCAGCGGAAGTAGTACTGCCCGTTGATCGCGAGTCCACGCCGTTTCGTGCCAGCGTCTATCGCCCACATCCGGTATGTAGCCTTGTCTACAGTGACACCCGGCGCAAACGCTCCGGTAGAGAAGGTTAGAACGCCGTCTGAATTATGTATCGATGTATTCTCGGGATTGCTTTGATCGAGATTTGAAAAACGATCCTCTCTGGACCGGGTGTAGCTGGTTCCGAATCGATAGAGCGGCTTCTCGGAATAAAAATAATCGTCATACATGTTGCGTGATTTGCCTTCCTGTCCCCATGGCCCGTTTATCTCCCACCAGGTACTGCCCGAATAAACAAGATTCGTATCGATTTTCGATGTGGGGATAGTGAGGGTATTCAGACCATTGCCGATGAACAATTCATAGTTCAGCCCCTTCACAGGTTCTCCGGTCGCCCACATTCCCTGAGTGAACCCCGGTCTGAAGAAGTTGTCCGCCAGGCTCCGCTCGGGTTGCGTAAAGTAGGGGAACGTGAAAACCAGTGAACGAGTCCCAGGGACGGACCAATAGCCTGTTGTCAGCGTGAGAGCTTTGTTAAATTGCCAGCCGATGTTCCCGGAAACCACAACCTGATTTGTCACTGCAGAGGTCCAGGTCAGGAGGTTATACCTCAACCGCTTGTCGAAAATGTAACCCGTAAAAGTAAACATTTCGCGATTCACTCCGAGATCATTACGCTGTGCGACTGTGCGGACATTTCCCAAATGGTCGGTGAAGGTCTCGTTGACCCCGGTCGTATTGAGGTATCGGAACTGCGTGATATTAGTGAATCGCAGCTGAAACGGGATAGCGGCATCATCCTTCGTTTCCCAGATAAGAATTCCGTCTCGGTATTTGTCTTCGTCGGTAGGTGTGGCCTGTGGCAAAGCCGCAGCTAGTGAGGAACCTGCCGGTTCCTCTGCCGGCGGGAGGTTAGCTTCCGCTGTGGTCGTCGGCGGCAATGTGGCATCCCCTGCCGAGAACGCGCTCCCTGGCTGCTCAATGCCAGTCGGATTCGCCATTGGAAAGCCGTCTATCCTACGCTGTAAACGGTCGACCGTTTCCGACAGCGTCTTCTGCCGCTCCTCCATCTTGCGAAGCAAGTCTCGAAACTCGGCGTTTTCGGCCTTCACAGCTGCAATTTCGGACTCGAGGTCGCTTGGTTTGCGTTCCTCGGCGGCGCCTTTGTTCTCTTCGTTGGCAACACGAGAGCCCCTAGGCGCAACGTTCTCATAATCCGAATTACCTGAACCGGTCGTTATGGATTGCCCGTGGGCAGAAGCTGCTAACACCAGGAACGTTACCGCCAAAATGACTGCGAGTCTGATGGATGTGCGGGGTACCAGCATGATTACCTCCCTCAAGAAGTCGTCCGCGGTGACGTCGTTGTGCATCTGTCGCCTCACCTTGAACCCTTTGAAGCTTCCGTTGAACAAGCATTTGGATGCAAGATCCTATTGGCGCTGGTAGCAACTGGGGTACTGCCACAACTGTCAGGTTGACCTGATGATCTTCAAACTCCAGAGCATAGCGAAGCGGAGGATCGATTATCCGGTTCGGATATTCGACTGGAGGCCGATTGCTCTTGATCGTTTTCTGCGAGCGGGAGTCTGGGCGAGTCTTAGTCAGTAACAGAAAGCATTTTTAGAGAGCGACGCAGATTGACCCGGGGCCACACATTATTTATTCATCATTACTTGAAGAGATCCAGGATGTCCTGAGGCACTGTTTCCTCGTCTGGTTTCTCCCATCCGACTTCGAAATATTTCTCCCAGTTCTTTGCCCACGGCCGGCCATAGTAGTCGATGTACCGATCGTTGCCCGGCGGAAGTTGAGTCGGCCTGCCGTCAACGTTGACGATATTCGACAAGCATTCCACGAATGTATGGCGCAAGTTCGGACTGTCGAGTCCGGAGATGCGGGTCCAATGTGTGGTCGATCGCAGCGGCGCGACGAAAGCATCGGGATCGTAGAACACCGTCTCGACGGTGAGGCCAAGGAAGTTTCCTTTGTCGTCGCGCGTGGGGGTGATGGTCTCGATGGTTTCGAACTTGTCGCTGTATTCGAACATCGCGTGAGTGATCGTCCATCCCTGAACATTCGCCGTCCATGAGATCAAGGAGTCGCCTCTCCAGAATCCGATCGTCTCTCCATACCACTGCGGAACCTTCTGAGTGTGTTGCCGTCCGATCAGAACGCGACGCAAAAAATTGTCCGCGATGCCGCCAAGAAACTGCACTTGATATGGCGTCGTCATCACTTCAACGGGTTGCTGCACGGCGAATTGCGTGTAATACCGTAAAAGACCTTCCGGATAGCAGAATGACGCGTTCCACTGTGGCGCGTTCGTCACCGCTTCGTGAAAGGCTCCCTGAACCATACGTTTTTGGTATTCCGGGGTGAGCAGCGAAAGTATGGTGCTCGTCTGAACGATGTTTCCCCACAGCCACTGAGTCGGAGCGTCTTGCTGATCATTCCGGCGGTAGAAACCGTCCCAATCGGGAACCGTCTGCTTCGTGTGCTTTGTCGGACCACCCGCCTTGACGGCTTCGGCCATGAGCGCCTCGTAATGCTCTTTCGCGGTTTTATAAGGATAGGGGCTTTTGATTTTTTCCGCGGGATAGTCCCTGGAACAATCGGCCCAGCCGGCAGTGGTAGGAGGATTGTCGCCCATGCGGCCGTCGCTCCATATCTCCGCAAGCATTTCCGGAGCATTGCACCGGAAATAGCGCGGATCCGACCATAGGTCCTTGTCCTTATAAAAATTCTTTGTCGTAAAGAGATCGACCGGCAGAGCGGGTGCGTGCGGAGCGCCGGGAGGCAACGCGCCTGGAGGTAATCGCATCACGTTGCCTCGAGCGCCGGGCACCGGCCCGATCGGCGCGGCCGTGCGTGGGCCCGGCGCCGGCGCGCCGCGCTGACCCTGGGGCTGGGCGGGTGCTTGAGCGAATGTAATGCTTACTGAAGCCGACATGATCCCAATCAAAAGAACGAGCGCAAAGGTCATGCGCCTTGACGGTAGTCTCATCTGTCTACCCTTTCGCCATGAGTTTCGCACTGCGACGTTATCAGAACTCTTTGTGGCTAATGTTTTTATTTCGGCAGGGTTCCTCTTCCATCAAGAACAAACGTCAACAGCCTCGGTGGAGCGGTTCCTTCCGCAGACGCAGCATTGCCGGGCACGGCTCCCGGCGCCGGCGGGGGCGCGTTGGGTAATGCAGGAAGTACGATTCCCTGACCACCGAGGAACGCCACGTATTGTTTTCCATCGAGCATGTAAGTGATCGGCGGCGCCATGCCGCCGCGCAGTCCGGTTTGAATATCCAAAAGCTTTTCACCTTTGTCCGCGCTGTAGGCGACGAAATGACCGTCAGGAATCACCTGAAATACGAGATTGCCCGCAGTCGTGACAGTCCCGCCTCCGACGGCTCCTCCACCTGTGTTGCGCCAACGTTCCTTTTGAGCGACGGGATCCCACGCGACAAGCGCGAAGTGTTGTCCTTCAGGCGGCACGGGTCCGATCGCGGAAGGAGCAGGACGCGCCTTGCCAAAGCCGGTCCGAAGGATTCCGACGTTTCGTTCTCCCGGCTTGTAAACGAAATCTTTCTCCTTCTCAAACGTGCGGCTGCCATCGGTCGTCGTGGGAATGTAAACCAGACCCGTTGTCGGATTGAACGACATCGGCGACCAGTTGTGCGCTCCATTCGGAGACGGCGACAATGTGACGGTTTCCTTGTTGAAATCGTAGTGCGCTTCAGGATTGATGATCGGACGGCCCGTTTCCGGATCGATGCCTTTCGCCCACGTGACCTGCGCGAAAGGCTGAGCTGAAATGAACGCTCCCGACACGCGATCGAGAACGTAATAGAAGCCATCCTTGTTCGCTTGCATGATCGTCTTGCGCTGACGGCCGTTGATCGTCAGATCCGCGAGTATGAATCCCTGGACACTGTCATAGTCCCAGGAATCGCCCGGCACCGGCTGGTAATACCACTTCAAATCGCCGGTGTCCGGCTTGACGGCGAGGATCGAACATACATAGAGGTTATCTTTGCCTTTCGACTGGCGAAGCTCTTCCGGCCATGGACCACCGTTGCCGGTTCCGACATAAATAAGGTCGGCGTCGGGATCGTAGGCCATGCCGTCCCAGACCGTTCCGCCCCCGCCGAGTTTCCACCATTGTCCCGACCACGTTTCCGCGGCTTTTTTCAATGCAGGACTCTCGAATGGTTTCGAAGGATCGCCGGGAATCGTATAGAACCGCCATGCGAATTGTCCGGTATTCGCGTCGTACGCTGCGAAAAATCCGCGGACGGGATACTCAGAACCGCTCACGCCGATAATCACTTTGCCCTTGGCGATGCGGGGCGCCATGGTGATCGTGTAGTTCTCTTGAGGATATGCGACGCGCGCTTCCCAAACCGGCTTGCCCGTTTCGGCATCAAGCGCTTCGAGTCTGCCATCGATCACGGGCGCGATGATTTTTCCCTGATAGATCGCGATGCCGCGATTCACAACGCCGCAACAGATCTTTGGCCGGACCGCGGTCTGATTGACTTCCGGATCCCACCGCCACCGTTCCTTGCCCGTCCGCGCATCGACGGCGAAGACCACACTCCAGTTTGTAATCCCGTATAGCGCGCCATTCCAGAAAAGCGGAGTTGCTTCCTGATTGCCGCCTCCCTGCCCGACGTCGTAGGACCAGGCCAGGCCGAGCCGGCTCACGTTGGTCGTGTCGATCTGCTTCAGGGGACTGTAGCGGGTCTCGCCCGGAGTGAGACCATAGGTCAGCCATTCCTCACCCGTTTTGCCGGCGGTCCTCAGTGTCACGTCATCGATTCGCCGCGTTTGGCCGATCAGCAAGCCGGTTAGGAACAGAAACAAGAGGATCACGTTTCGAGCGCGCATGGCGTACCCCGCTGAATTGAAGTTGGTGGCGCAATTATACGCCGGGCCACCAACGCAAGATGCACAATCAAAGTGGTAACGAGCTTTTTACTCGAACTGTTTTCTGAATTGTTCGAACTGTTTTTTTAGGTCCTCGACTTCCTTCTCGAGTTTGCCTATCCGATCGAGTTCGGCTTCGGGTTCAGATTCAGATTCGGTGAGTCTCACTTCTCCGGAAAGAAGATGCGCGTAGCGGACTTCCTTTTGGCCGACCTGTCGAGGCAACCGGACCACTGCTTGGGATTCGCCGGACATAAGCGAATTCAGAGTGCCTTCGAGTTCCTCAGTGCTTGAAAAGTCATACATGCGATTGCTCCTGGCGCGGATCTCACCGACGGTCTGAGGGCCGCGAAGCATCAAGACGCACATGACCGCAATGGCAGGGCGGCCGAGGCCCAGGGATTCGTAGACGACATGGCGATACTTCGTTACGCGCGATTCAGTGGATTTGACGAAGTGAATCAACTTCTTTTCACGCAGATTGTCCAGTGCGCTCGCAACGGTGTCTTCGTCGAAATGCACGACCGGATTGCGATTGGATGATTGGTTGCATGCTGCGACCAGCGCATTTAACGAGAGTGGATAATAATCCGGCGTCGTGATTTCTTTTTCGATGAGCGAACCCAACACCCGAACGTCCACGTCGGTTAACGTATGTTCCACTATCGGAGTTCCTCCTTACGCATTGTAAGGTAGGCATCGTTTGGATACGTCCGATCGCGATCGGGCGAACGTGATTTTGCTATTTCGATCGTTTTGCGACAAAGGGCTCGTCGAACGCGTCGGCGACATTGCGGGTGAACTTGATCTCGTCTCCCGATATCTTTCCCTTGTAGACAATCCGCAACGGCATCCCTTGGAAGCTGAGGTTCTCGACGAAACTGATATCGTCGCCCTTCACTATGCCTTCGGTAATCTCCGTATCCGTTTCCGCGAACTGCGACTTCGCTCTCCCTGTCAATTTCTCGCCTTCCACCTTAAATGTGAAGGTGTAGTTTTGCACGCCGAGCTGAGTCTCGATGGCAGCAGTCCAGGGTCCGTTGAAGTCAGCCGCGATAGCGGCAAGGGAGAAAAACGCCGCCAGCGCCGTTGAAAGGAAAAGGTTGCGATAGGTCATATAGAAACCTCCTAGCAGGAAGTTCGAAGATAGACGATTTGTACACGGAGAGACGTAAGAATCATCAACAAGCGCAATCAC
>Ga0075424_100003573_pt1 | contig 14582 bp, 9 predicted proteins | sample SoiMethybrSBSTD3_FD_75301 | JGI IMG/M metagenome (GOLD analysis project Ga0075424, IMG submission 75301) | Bulk soil microbial communities from a Populus tree surrounding site in Tennessee, USA - Soil MetaG P. TD hybrid SBSTD3 | ecosystem: Environmental > Terrestrial > Soil > Tree plantation... | reverse complement strand
AAAGAGGCGGACAAGCGAAGCGATATCTGGGCCTTCGGCTGCGTTCTCTACGAGATGCTCACCGGCAATAGAGCGTTCGACGGCAGCGAGGTGTCGGACACGCTCGCCAGCATCCTCAAGAGCGATCCGGACTGGACCGCCCTCCCTCCGCACACGTCCTCCGCCATCCGGCGCGTCCTTCGCCGATGCCTCGAGAAGGATCCACGGCGTCGCCTTCACGACGTCGCAGATGTGCGCCTGGAACTCGAAGAGCCTGCTGCTTTCGACATCCCGGAAATTTCCTCGACAAAGAGTCGAGTGCGCGAGCGGGCTGCGTGGGCAGTCGCTGTCCTATCGCTCGTGCTGCTGGGTACGGCGGCCGCATACGTTGCGCTGAAACCGGCTCCGGCTGCCGAGGTCGAGCGGTTTCAGGTCTATCCGCCGCCGGGCTGTGCTTTTGGCGGGCCGGGACAGTCTGCCGGCATAAGCGGCGCGGCCGTTTCTCCTGACGGCACGCGACTGGTGTTCGTGGCTACGGATCGAGCGGGCAAGTCTCAGCTCTGGATCCGAGCCTTCGATTCGTTCGACGCGCTCCCGCTCACCGGGACGGACGGCGCGATAATGCCATTCTGGTCCCCGGACTCTCGGTGGATCGGGTTTTTCGTCGGGACTAAATTGATGAAGATTCAGACGGCGGGCGGCTCGCCGCACTGGATCAGCGATGTCGAGAATCTCCGATGGTGCGGAACCTGGGGCTCCGCAGGCGACATCGTTTTCAGCAGCGGCAACCCCCCGAGACTGTATCGCATACGGGATCGAGGCGGCGTCGCCGTGCCGCTTCCAGCGCAGGCCGCCTCCGCAGATCCGCGCCTGCCGTACTTCCTGCCCGACGGACGCACTCTTCTGTACTTGGGCCGTGACCCCGAAGGGATCGGCGTCTACGTCACCTCGCTGGCAGACGGCAGCGCGTCGAAGAGGCTGATGTCGAGCGACCTCGGTCCCGCCTACGATCCGTCGGGTTTCCTGCTTTTCGCCAGAGGCGGCGCGCTGCTGCGGCAGCGATTCGATCCCGCGCGACTCGAAGTCAGCGGCGAAACGACCCAGGTCGCGGAAGGAGTGGGTTATGGATTTGTACCGGTTTCGGTGTCGACCAACGGTGTTCTCGCATTCCAGCCGCGAATCGGTCTGAGGTCGCAATTCGCGTGGTTCGATCGCACCGGCCGATTGCTGGAAACCGTCGGGGCGCCCGGCAAGTACCGGACACCGGAGCTGTCACCAGACGGAAACCGCCTCGTCTACACGAACCTCGCCGACGGAAACCTCTGGATCCTCGACGTGCGCCGTGGAATCGCTTCGACGTTCACGACGGGTCCAGGGATCAAGGTTTCACCCGTCTGGTCTCCAGACGGAGGAACCATCTTCTATGGCTACGACAAGCAGACGGGGTACGGCGGCAACGTTGCCATCTTGGAGAAAAGCGCCAGCGGTGCAGAGGAGGAGAAGGTCTTCTTCAAGGGTCCCACGACGAACGGACCGGCGCAAATCTCGCGGGACGGCAAATGGCTGCTCTATTTCGCCAATCCTAAAGGGGAGGGCCTGGGGGATATCTACGCCCTTTCAACGACAGGTGAGAGGACGCCGCAACGGGTCGTCCACTCGCCGTTCTCGGACGTCGAACCACAGCTTTCGCCCGACGGCAAGTTCATCGCCTACGTATCGACCGCGAGCGGCGAGTCTGAAATCTACGTGCAGTCGTTTCCAGCCGGCGAACGGTGGCCGATCTCCAACGGCGGCGGCCGGCAGCCGCGATGGCGCGCTGATGGCAAAGAGTTGTACTTCGTCAGTCCCGACGGCGGCAGGCTCTACGCGGTCCAGATCAAACCGGGCCCGAGGTTCGACTACGGCACTCCGCAGTTCCTCTTCGCGATGCCGATGGAGGTGTACCAGGTGCGCAACAGCTACATTCCCAGCCCTGATGGCACGCGATTCCTCGTCAACAAGGCGCTCGACACCACGCCGCCCATCCACGTCGTCAGAAACTGGACGGCGGGATTGAAAACTGAGGGTTACTGATCGTTTTCGAGGGGCGTTGGCGGGACGACGCGCTTGTGTTCGGTCGCGCGGACGAGCCGCTCGATGCGCATGGCGAGCGCGGGGGCCACGCCGTCAGGACCTTTGGACAGATATCGCTCCAGGTCCGCGTACGAGAAGCCCATTTCCTCTTCGTCGGTCTGCCCCGCCCATAATCCCGCGCTCGGCACCTTCGCCATGATCTGCTCGGGCACCTCGAGCTCGCGAGCCATGGCGAGCACCTGGCTCTTGGTCAGCCCGCCGATGGGCAGCACGTCGACGCCGCCGTCGCCGTACTTGGTGAAGTAGCCGATCGTCATCTCGCTGCGATTGCCGGTGCCCGCCACGAGGTAATTGAGCGAATTCGCGACGAAATACAAGGTGGCCATCCGCAGCCGCGGCTTGATGTTCGCAAACGGCATCCGCGCCTTGATGTCGGCCGGCTGCGCGCTCGCGTCCGGCGCCTGGTCCTTCGGAAGCTGCAGGAAAAGCGTCTTCAGATCTGCGACGAGGAGATCGTAGGCAGGCGCGAGATCGATCCGGACCGCCGGCAACGCGTACCGGTGCGCCACCAGTTCGGCATCCTGCTCATCGCGCGCATCGCTGTGGCAGGGCATGATGACGCCGATGACTTTGCCGGGCGTCGCCATCTGGCACAAGCGCGCCACCACCGCCGAATCGACGCCGCCGCTCAACCCGACGGCGAAGCCGCGGGCCCCCGCGATCGTGGCCTGCTGGCGCATCCACAGGGCGATCTCTTTCGCGCGCTGCGCCATCGGCTACCTGGCCGCGCGCGGAAGTTCGGTGTCGCCATCGCTACCCTCGATCACGCGGAGGAAGGCGTCGACGAGGGACGGATCGAACTGACGGCCTCGCTGGCAGTCGATTTCAGCCATCGCGTCGGCTATCGGCCAGGCCGGTTTGTAGGGACGCTTCTGAGTGAGTGCGTCGAAGACGTCCGCGACGGCCACGATGCGTCCGGCCAGCGGGATCGCCGTGCTGACGATGCCCGCGTAGCCGTCGCCGTCCCAGCGCTCGTGGTGGCTGAACGCGATCTCTTCGGCAAGCCGCAGAATCGGGGCCCGGCTGCCGGACAGGATGCGCGCGCCGATGGTCGTGTGCGTCTTCACGATCTCGAACTCTTCAGGCGTCAGCTTGCCCAGCTTCAGCAGCACCGAGTCGGGGATGCCGATCTTGCCCACGTCGTGCAGCGGCGCCGCGCGGCGAATCAGCGCCACCTGCGCGTCCGGCATCCCGATCTGCCGCGCGAGCAGCGCCGCCATCTGACCGACGCGCGCGGTATGCTGACCCGTGTTGTCGTCGCGGAACTCCGCCGCGCGCGCGAGCCGCTCAATCGTTTCGATCTGGGCGGCCTCCAGCTCGCGGGTCCGCTCGCGCACTTTCGCCTCGAGCATCTGGTTCTGACTCTGGATCTGCAGATACAGGAACCGCGTCTCGAGGAGCGTCCCGATGCGCAGCAGGACCTCGTCCTTCGAGAACGGCTTGTTGAGGAAATCCTTCGCGCCGCGAGACAGCGCCTCGCGCTTCGCTTCCTGCGTATCGTCGCCGGTGAGCATCAGAATCGGCAGGTAGCTCGCCTCGGCGATCTGGTTCAACTCGTCCATGATCTCGAGGCCGTCCCGGTGCGGCATGTGGAGATCCAGCAGGATCAGGTCGGGGCGGAACCTCACATACAGCTCCAGCGCCTCTCGCGAATCGTTCGTGCTCTCGATTCGCGCGAAGCCGGCGCGCTCGAGCACACGCCGCAGTAGATCCACGTTCGCGGGCTCGTCGTCGACGATCAGAATGCGCGCGTTCTTGAAGACGAGAGAATTAATCATCGACACGTTGCAATCAGACCATCCTTGATGGGTCTACGTTTCCGATGCTTTCTGCCGCGGGTGAATCCGGCCACACGATCGGTGGCGCCGCGGTGTACGCAGCGTGCGCGAGCGCGCCCTGGAAAAAGGCCGTCTCCGACGCGTAGAAAGCCAGCTTCAGATAATGACGCAGCAGGATATACGCCTCGCCCAGCGCCAGGACAGGCCACGTCGACCAGCCCGATCGGGGGGCGCCCGGAGCGATCGCCGCGTAGGCCGCGGCGAGCCCCAGAAATGCTACGGCATTCACCGCGTAAAGACCAAGCGCGCCCCCGCGGTGGCGCCACGCGAACCGCGCGCCCGCGACGAGGCCTCCCAGCGCGCTGCGCCGATCCTCTACCACGATCCGGACGCGAGCGTAGTCGAACACGAGGCTGCACAGCACGAGCAGCGCGCCGAATCCGAGGTAGCAGGCGAGTCGCACTGCAAACGCGGATCGCTCGATCGTCAGGTCCTGCGTCCATCCCGGGTAACCGACCGTAAAGATCCAGAAGTGCACGTAGCCGAACAGGAACGCGTAGACCGCGAGCGCCGCCAGGCCGAGTCTCAGCAGACGCCACACGTGCATACCGCACGCACCGAAGAATCCGTGCGAGCGCGTCCGACGGGCGCGAGCGAATCGATCGATGACGCCGCCCGAAAGAAATGACCACAGCAGCAGCCAGAAGAACGTCACGGCGACGATGGCCCGCGTCTCTTTCACGTTATCGAGAAGATTGCTGAGATTCTCCAGCACTGCCCCGAAACCCGTGATCGACGGAATGAAAGTACTCGCGAGCCCCGACGCCTGGCCGGAGAACTCCTGCCACCAGTCATAGTTCGTCCCCGTTGCCGCGCTTTCGGCGTTCAGGCTCGATCCGAGATGCGCCTCGATTTCGCTCCTCAGGATGTAGGACAGCGGCAGCGCAACGGCAAGCGTCACCGCGAACATGCCAATGACGACGAGGGGGGCGCCATTGACACGGCGGATCCCCTCGCGGAAGGCGGCGAAGGAGCCCATCAAACGAAAAACCCGTAGGTCAGCAGATGATCCTGAAGCCAGACGAGCCACACGAGCGACCATTTGCGAGCGGCCGCGGGCGACTGTGGCTCGAGCGCTGCGGAGTTGTTCGTATAGTTCACATCGAGCAGCAGGACCCGATCGGGATCGACCTGCGCGAACGCGGCGCGCACCGGCTTGTCGATCTGAAACGCCTTCCAGCGTTCCTGCCCATCCCATCTCCAGCGCGTTTCCTCGTTGTTTTCGAACACGACGCGGATGTCAACCGGAAAGATTCCCTCGCCGTAGCGGCGTGCGACGACCGTCGTATGGAACGATCCGGTCTTTCCCGGCTCGGTAAAGCGGCGGTCGTTGCCCTCCCCGACGTATCCACGCTGGGCCGCCGCCTCGCTGGCGAAGGACGCGACGCCGTAGTCGAACACGTTCGAGCTGCGGTACACCTGATCGAAGAACCACGTCAGATCGCGTCCGCTCACCTCGTTGGCAATCGAAAAGAAGTCCTCGGGTTTCGGATGTTTGAACGCCCAGCGGGAAAAGTAGGTCGACATGATGCGCTGGACCGTGTCCCACCCGAGCATGCGCTCGAGCGTGTTCAGCCACAGCGCCGTCTTGTCGTAGGTAATCCCGGCGGCGGTGCCGGGAAAGTACTGCCATGTCGCCGTCGACTGCGCGTCGGTCTTCGCCAGCGGGCGGTAGGGGCCGAGCCGGTCGCCGTCAGTTTCGCGGGTCAAAGGAAAATCGCGGAAGACCCACGGCACGAAGTCTCCAAAGTACCGCTTCGAATAGTAGTTCGGCGTGTACGTCTGCTCGATGACGCGGGCGGTCGAGAACGTGTTGAATCCCTCGTCCATCCACGCGTGCTCGAATTCGTTCGTCGCGACGATGCCGTACCAGAACTGGTGGCCGGCTTCGTGGATCGTCACGCCTTCCGGCGTCGTCACGTTCCCGGGCGCGAGCCAGCGGCTTCCCGCGGTGAAGAGCGTCGGGTATTCCATTCCACGGGCGTCGCTCTGCCACGCGGGGTCGACGATCGTGATGTGGCCGTAGGGGTACGGCCCGAACCACTCCCCGTAATACTTGAGCGCCGCGCGCGTGGCCGCGAAATGGCGCTCCGCCTGCGAGGCGTGCTCGGGCTGCAGGAGCAGCCGCATGTCCACTCGCGGCAGCGACGGGTGTTCGAACGTCGCATGCCGCTCCAGGTAATCCGGGCTCGTGGTCCAAACGAAATCGTGCACGTCGTCCTGAACGTAATGGTGGGTCGTGGTGCCGTCCGCCTCGTCGCGGCGATCGCGCTCGACGCCGGTCGCGCCGACGATCCACCCTCGCGGCACGGTGAGCCGCACGTCGTAGGTGCCGAAGTCCGAGAAGAACTCCGTCGCCGCATGGAACTGGTGACAATTCCAGCCGGTGTCCTCGAGGACGCCGATCTTCGGGAACCACTGGCCGATGAAATAAAAGTTGCCGATCGCGCCGGTCCGCGCGAACGTGCGGGGCACGCGCGACGACCAGGCGATCTGGATGTTTGCGGTGCCTCCTGGCGCAACCGCACCGTCGAGCGGCACCTCCATGACCGTTCGATCGTCGGCGTTGCCATCGTCGGGCGCGATGAATCGCGCGCGCGATGTCAGATCGACGGGCGATCCCCCCGCGCCGATGAGCCGAATGCTGGTGATGTCGATCCATCCCCAGTCCGCCTGCGGCCGCGAAGGGAGCGTCGCGTCGCCGGCCAGCCGGCGCTCGCGCATCCACGTCGAGGCCGTGTTCCGCCAGGCGTTGTAATAAAGGTGGAACCTCAGCGCGGACGCCGGTGCGTGCGAGATGTTCCGCCACGTGAGAATCTCGTCGCCCGTGATCGTCCGGCCTTGCGGCTCGAGGCGCGCGGTCATCGCGTAGCTGGCGTTGCGCGGGGAGAGCTGCGCGGACGGCGCCGCAGCGCCGGCAACTATCCACAGCGTCGCGAGCGCTACGGATCGCCTCGACACGGGCGCCATGCTACACCAAAATATCGGGCCGCCCTGCCCGGTTCTGCATGGTTCTGCGCAGTGCGGCAAGTATAATCACGGATTGCATTCACCCTCATCAGGAGAGACAGATGGCATCACAGAGCGGCCCGATCAAGGTCATGCACGTGGGACTCGGGCCGATTGGCGCCGGGGTCGTACGGCAGGTCGCCGAACGCAAGGGGTTTCGCATCGTCGGCGCGGCCGACATCGATCCGATCAAGATCGGACGCGACCTCGGCGAGGTTGCGGACGTCGGGCGGACGCTCCGCGTGAAAGTGTCCGGCGACGTGAAGAAGGCCATCAAGTCGTCGAAGCCTGATGTCGTGGTGCTGTGCACGAGCTCGTCGCTGAAGCGCGTCACGCCGCAGCTGGAGGAAATCCTCGCGCTGAAGGTGCCGATCGTGTCGACGACGGAGGAACTGGCGTACCCCACGAAGGCGAACATGAAGTACGCCCGCGCGATTCACCAGCGCGCGAAGAAATCGAAGGTGGCGGTGGTCGGGACCGGAGTGAATCCAGGGTTCGTCATGGACGCGCTGCCGATCGCGCTGTCGGGCGTGTGCGAGCGCGTCGAGTCGGTGCGCGTCGACCGCGTTCAGGACGCGCGAATCCGCCGGCTGCCGTTCCAGCAGAAGATCGGCGCCGGGCTGACGCGCGAGCAGTTTCAGAAGAAGGTGGCCGACGGCAGCGTCAGGCACGTCGGGCTCGCAGAATCGATCTCGATGATTGCGGATGCGTTCGGGTGGAAGCTCGATCGGATCACCGACGACATTCTGCCGAAGATGGCGACCGAGACCGTCGCCAGCGAGTTCCTCGCCGTCGATCCGGGCTTCGTGTGCGGCATCGTACAGGACGGCGTGGGCTTTCGCGGCGGCGCTCCAGTCATCACCCTGCACATGGAGGCGTATCTCGGGGCGCCCGAGTCGTACGACGCCGTCCGGATCGAGGGCTCGCCGGAGTTGACCATGAAGCTGGCGGGCGGCGTTCATGGCGACATCGCGACCGCGTCCATCGTCGTGAACTCGCTGGCGAAGATCCTCGAAGTGACACCCGGCCTTCACACGATGCGCGACATGCCGCTGCCGTCGTTCTTTGGAGGCGCGCGGTAAGCCGGCTTATTGAGGCCGCGGCACCGGCGTGCCGGCCGGCACGATCGACGACACCTTGACCCAGCGCGTCGCGTCCACCTTGACCCCCGAACTGCAGCCTTCGTGTGGACTGGCGCGCCTTCGGCATGTAGCTGCGGACATAATCCCAATTGACCGGTACCGGATGCGCGTAACGGTTTTTGAAGTGCTGCAATGGAGAATGCCGTACCCCGGTGGATTCAGATGGCCGGTAAAATCGGTTCGTGCCATTCACGCTGGCTATCGTGGCCTGTGTGCTCGCTTACGTCTGGCTCATCGAGCCGAACGTGGCGCGCAGCGCGGTTCTCGTCCCTGCGGCTGTCATCGTCGTTCTGACAGCCTGGCACGACCTGCGTCATCGGGAGTGGGGATTCTCGTGGCGGGCGCTCGCACCCGGGCTGTGGGGTGCGTTGGCGGTAACGTTTGTCGCTCTGCTCTTGATCGTCGGCGCAGGCGCCGCAATCGGCACGCTGCACGATCGGCGCGACTTCCTCGGCAGTCTCGCGCCGCTGGTCCTCTGGGGAGGCGCGCAGCAGTGGGTTCTGCAGACCGTCGTGCTCCGCGAAGCCCAACGCGCCTCGTCGCGCGACAAAGGCGTTGTCATCGCGGCGGTGCTCTTCGCTGCGGTTCACCTCCCGAACCCGTTACTCGCACCAGTCACCGGAGCCGCCGCGTTCATCTGGTGCCGCCTCTACGACCGGTACCCGAACATCATCCCGCTCGCGCTCTCCCACGGACTGGGAACGCTCGCGCTTCGATATGCGTTCGATGACGCGATCATCGGACGCCTGAGAATCGGCGCAGCGTATCTCCGCCAGTAGCGCGGGGTGCGCGCTCTCGTCGTTTCCTACCGCGCTCCGTCAGATAGCCGCCGGCGCACTTCGTCAAAGAAATTGGAGACCAGAACGACCTTGTCGACGTTCGTTCTCGCCGCCAGATCTCCGCTCACGAGGATTCGATCGCCATCCGGATGCAAATCGAACGAGCGGGGTCCCGGCCGTTCGTCAATCGGATGCTCGGACCATTCCTGCGGCGGGTTGGCTCGAAACGTGTTGCCTTCGATCGTGTACGAAACGACCATCACGTGAGAATCTGGTGAGAGGTAGAAGAGTTCGTTGCGGCGTCGCGACCACACCGGCGTCCAACCGCCCGACGTCGAGACTTGCCACTGCAAACCGGGACCTGGAAACGAACGGACGAACACCTCCGAACGGCCGGATTCGTTCGACGTATACGCGAGCCACCGTCCGTCCGGAGAAAACGCAGCAGCCGGACGCTGCGCGATCTTGCTCATCACACGTATCGGGGTTCCCGCCTTCCAACCTGACGGACTGACGTCAAGGGGGAGCACCATGAGGTCCCATTGCTGGCGCGAGATCTGCTGTTCGAATGCCAGGTACTTGCCGCTCGGATGCCACGAACTGGCAAGCTGTACGTCACCGCTTTCCGTCAGACGATGAACCTCACCCGAGCCGTCCGCAGAAACCCAGTACAGATTCGCGAGTTGCTTGATACCTCGTGACGATGAGAAGACGATGGTGCGCCCATCCGGGGACCACACGGGATTCGAATCCACCGCAGGGTCTGACGTGAGCCGCGTCGTGAAATCACGAGCCCACTCGTACGTGTAGACATCCAGCTGCCGGCCGTCGTCGAGATGAAACGCGATCCGTTTTCCATCGGGTGAAAACTGCGCCGCCCGCCAGTCACGCGCGACCGCTCGCATGGGCGTCTTGGTTCCGTCGCGGCGCATCCACATCATGGGAGCGTCGGTGCCCGCCAGATCCCCTGCGACATAGGCCAGCGTACCGGTGTCGGATACATCGAATAATGATGCGCCGCTCAGCCTGAAGGCCTTGACGCCCTGAACGACCGCGACCGGCTGCCCTGTGACCTCCAGGCGGTTGACGTCGAAGGGGACCGCGAACAGGGTTGCTCCCTGCGCGTAGACGAGATGACCGCTCCGAAGATACCGGGCATAGTGGGCACCGGGGAGCACGATTTTTGAAGGACCGGAGGGAGGGCGTTGAACAACGATATTGGAAGCGTCGATGCCCCCCTGCGTTCCAAACGTGGCGAAAAGAACGGCGTTCGCGCCCGCCAGTACCTGTGGCCATCGATGCGCAACGTCCGCCTCGCTCAACGTCGACATGGGCTCTGGCTTGCCACCCGCAGCTGGCACGCGCAGCAACGGCGCCCACGCCTCCTCACGCGGGTTGAAGACAATGGAGCCGTCGTCACTCCACGTGGCGCCGCGCGGGTGAATGCCGTCGGCGTTGCAGATAACCACGGCGGTGCCACCCGCGACCGGAATCTTCTTCAGTTTTCTGTCCGCGAGGCTGAAGAATCCAACCCACTGGCCATCGGGCGAAAAGAACGGGTCGCTGACCGGTCCCTCGACCAGCGGCACGGCTCGTAACTGAGCGAACCGCCGCAGATAGAGTCGATCGACGCGGTCGCGCTCGCCGACGAACGCGAGCATGCTGCCGTCGGGCGAAATGGCGAATTGCGGTATGCCTCCGACGGATTCATTGAGAGATGCATCAGCGCCAAGATCGACAGTGAGGTGGTGTGACACGGGCACCGGCACGGCGCGCCACGGATTCCACAGCACGAGTGCCGAGATGAACGCGACTGCCAGCGCAGCGGCGATTGCCCACGGCAGTGCTTGATGAACGCGAGTGACCACCGGAGGCCGGGCCTCCGCCGATGCGTCGGCTCCCGCGAGCGCCTCGTCGATCTCGAGCCGTGCGTCAGACATGTCGGAAAGACGCCGCCTCGGATCCTTCTCGAGACTCCGGCGCAGCAGACGCCGGATCGCTGTCGGCGTGTCGTTCGGCAGCGCCGCCCAGTCCGGTTGGCTTTTGAGGACGCTCGCCAACGTGTCCGACACGTCCTCGCCGCCAAACGCGCGCTTTCCGGTAAGCATCTCGTAGAGCACGCAGCCGAACGCCCACACGTCGCTTCGCTTGCCGGCGGGGCGACCTTTGGCCTGTTCCGGGCTCATGTACGCCGCCGTTCCGAGAATCACGCCCATCGCCGTCACGACGGGACTCATCACCGAGGGTGACTGCGACGGAGAGCTCGGTGGCGCAGCGTCTTGAATCGGCTTTGCCAGACCGAAATCCAGCACCTTCACGGTGCCGTCGTCGCACACCTTGATGTTCGCCGGCTTCAAATCGCGGTGAATCACGCCGTGCTCGTGCGCGACGGCAAGCGCATCCGCGATCTGGCGGGCGATCGCGAGGGCTTCGGGAAGCGCGGCCGGGCCTCGAGCGATGCGATCGGCCAGCGTCGGCCCTTCAACAAGCTCGAGGACGAGGGCGTGCACCTCACCGCGATCTTCGAACCCGTGAATCGCGGCGATGTTCGGATGACTGAGCGACGCGAGGAGGTGCGCCTCGCGCGTGAACCGCGCGAGGCGATCGGGGTTGCGGGTGAACGATTCCGGCAGGACCTTCAGCGCGATGTCCCGATTCAGCTTCGTGTCACGTGCGCGATAGACTTCGCCCATGCCACCGGCGCCGATCAGGGCCTCGACCCGGTACGGACCAAGATCGGCGCCTGGCTCGAGGCGCGGCGTGTCCTTCAGGACCGCCGAAGCCACTGCCTCCATGCTCTGGTCGACGACCAGCGGCACGTGCTCCGCGGCGATGAGGGACTCCACCTCGCGGTACAGGGCCGCGTCGCCGGCGCACGCGTCGGCGAGGAACGCGCCGCGCGCCGCCGGCTCGCGCTCCATCGCCGCGTCGTACACCTCCGCGACCCGCCGCCATCGGTCCGGATTCATGAGATCTCCGGTCCGCAAGAGTCTACATGCGGCGCGCCGGAGACGGGGATCGATCACTCATCGAGCGGTTTCAGGAGATGGTTCGCCGTGTAATTGCCTACCTTCCTGCCGACCGCGGTGCCCACTTCGGTGCTGTGCCGGAAATGCATTCCGCCCCAGACGCGCGCGTTGCCTTCCTCGGCATGGATCTCGTCGACTCTGCTGTAGGTACGGACCGCGCCGCCATTGCCTTTGAACGCAAGCGGGAACTCGTCGGTGCCGAACCAGGCCGTGTAGAACGCCAGCACGCTCGCGCCCTCCGTGGTGTGGGCCGCGGGATATTCGGGGTGGATCGGAGTGATGATGAATGGTGTCCACCCCGAATCCGGTTCGGTCTCGGGGTTTTCGTCCGTATCGGCGGCGCGTATCGCGGTAACCGGGCGCCACGACATGTACGTGTACTTCCCGTCCCAACACGTGATCAACGCGTTCGTGACGGACGCAATGCCGATGGCCTCGAAGCGAGCGGCGGTCAACAGATCCATCGAGCCCGCCAGACTGCGGATGTTGGCGCTCCACAGCGCGCTTGCCGATGGCGACCAGAACAGGGCAGTCGCAGACTGCTCGGCGCTCCGGCTGGTCTCGGTGGCCCGGCCGAGGTCTTTGATCTCGTTGTAGTCGTCCGTGTACGTCCTGCTGTCGAGCGCGGGCGGAGCATGAGGCCTGAAGCGCCCGGGGTCGTCGTATCCGAATGGCGTGACGAACTGGAGGAACGGCGTCTGCGGATTCGCGAACGCGGGTGGAGTTGGAATCCACACACCGGGGCCGCTGCCCGGCGTGTAGCCCTCCAACTCCGGATCGTTGCGGTGATCTCCCAGCCGCGCCGCGAGCACGGCGTTGGCGGCGGATTCTCCGACGACGATGCCATCGGCGATCGCGTCGGGGCTCGCGGGGACGGCGGCGATCGACGCGGTGTAGGCGCTGTCGATTGCCGCAGTCTTCGTCGGGAACTCGTTCAGCGCGACGATGTACGCGGCGCGTATCGCGGCAGCTTCGGGCGACGCACCCGAAGGCGATGGAGGCTTCGACGCAAAGGGGCGATAGTGTCCGTCGAGCACCGCGTTCACGGCGTCGAACATCGCCAGCTGTGCGATGGTGGTCCGAATCTGTGTCCGCAACGAATTCTCGAGAACCGATGCGCCGAGCGACGTGAATCGATTGCCCCAGTCGTCGAGCATCGCAGATCCTGTCAGGACAGCGGGCACGCCATCGGTCGCCTTTGCAGCGGCGCTGCGATGCCCGGGCATCGCCGCCAGCAGCAGCAGGATCACGCACGCAGGAATGGATTTCATGAGGGTCATAGGGGACTCCTTTTGGATGTTCCGCAGTCGTGTCACCCGGGTAAGCGGAAAAACGGCGCCGGAACTACAATCCCGGCGTCGCCAAGGGGACCGGACCGTGACGAGTTCTGGGGAATCGGCGGAAATCACCCGTTTACTGAAAGCGTGGGGGCGCGGAGATGCGGGGGCCCTCGATCGCCTCACGCCGCTCGTCTACGAGCAGCTGCGCCGGATGGCGCGCGGGTACCTGCGGAACGAGCGCCCCGGGCACACCTTGCAGGCGACGGCGCTCGTGAACGAGGCGTATCTTCGTCTGGTCGATACCCGGAACCTCGATTGGACGGACCGGGCCCACTTCTTTGCGGTGTGCGCGCGGGTCATGCGGCGGATTCTGGTCGATGCGGCAAGATCGCGCGCGGCACTCAAACGCGGCGGACAGGCGGATCGTGTGGAGCATTCGACCGCGATCGATCTCGACCAGCTCCCGACGACCGGCACGGAGACGAGCGCTCAGGTCTGCGCGCTCGACGAGGCGCTGACCACGCTCGCGCGGATCGATCCTCGACGGGCTCAGGTCATCGAGCTCAGGTTCTTCGGGGGATTGACCGTCGAAGAGACCGGCTACGTCCTGCAGGTTTCGCCGCAGACGGTGATGCGGGACTGGAGGCTCGCGCGCGCGTGGCTCGCGCGCGAGCTGTCGCCTAGTTCGACGACGCCGGGTGGTGGTGGCTGAGCCCCCACCGGCGGCGCTTCAGGAACAATCCTTTGCGCGAGATGCCGAGCATCTTGGCGGCTTCCTCGACGCGTCCGTGCGTCTTGTCGAGCGCGCTCTTCACCATCGTCTGTTCCAAGAGCTGGACGGCGGCAGGGAGCGGCTGGTCGATGCGCACGCGGACCTCGGGATCCGACGTCGGCGTTGCGGGTATGGTCCGCCGCGACGCCTGAATCTCCGATGACAGCTGCGCCGGCGTGAGCGTGGAGTTCCGCTCCGCCATCGCCACCATGCGGCGCACTTCGTTGGCGAGCTGCCGCAGATTGCCCGGCCACGAATAGAGGAGGAGATACTCCAGCGTTTCGTCGCTGAGCATCAGCCGCCCTTTGTTCAGTTCTTCGCCGTACTTGCGCAGATAGTGATCGACGAGTGGAGGAATCTCCTCGCGGCGTTCGCGGAGCGGCGGCAGCTTGAGCCGGACCACGTTGAGGCGGTAGAACAGATCCTCGCGGAAGCGCCCCTCTGCGACGAGCTGTTCCAGTTTCGCGTTGGTCGCGGCGATTACGCGCACGTCGACCTTGATCGGCTGCGGCTCGCCGAGCGGATGGATCTCGTGCGTCTCGAGGAATCGCAGCAGCTTCGGCTGTACGTCGAGCGGAACCTCGGCGATCTCGTCGAGGAAGAGGGTGCCGCCCGCCGCGG
>Ga0075424_100003568_pt1 | contig 14588 bp, 14 predicted proteins | sample SoiMethybrSBSTD3_FD_75301 | JGI IMG/M metagenome (GOLD analysis project Ga0075424, IMG submission 75301) | Bulk soil microbial communities from a Populus tree surrounding site in Tennessee, USA - Soil MetaG P. TD hybrid SBSTD3 | ecosystem: Environmental > Terrestrial > Soil > Tree plantation... | reverse complement strand
GGGGGTATTTTCCCCCGAACACCCGTTCGACCGGCGTCCGCCGCCACGGCTAGACTGGCCCGATGATCGTGCTCGGCATCGACCCCGGCATGGCCGAGACCGGCTACGGCGTGATCGCGGTCGAGGGCAGCCGGATGCGGGCGCTCGACCACGGCGTGGTGGCCACCGAGGCCCGGAGCCCGGCCGCCGCCCGGCTGGCGCTCATCCACGCGCAGATCGCCGAGCTGGTCGACCGGCATGCACCCGCGACGGCGGCCCTCGAGGATCTGTTCGTCGGCGCCAACCCCCGCACGATCCTCTCGGTCGGGCAGGCCCGCGGGGCGATCCTCGCGGCGCTCGGCGCGGCCGGGGTCGACGCGGCAGGGTATCCGCCGGCCGAGGTGAAGAAGGCGGTATGCGGATTCGGACGGGCCGACAAGGGCCAGATGACGAGGATGGTGACCGCGATCCTGGGGCTTGACGCGCCGCCCGACACCGACCACGCGGCCGATGCGCTGGCGGTGGCCGTCTGCCACGCCACCCGGGCTCGCTCCCGAGCCCCGCTGGCGGTGGCGCGATGATCGCCTCGCTCCGGGGCCGGGTCGCTTCAACTCATCCCGGGGCGCTCGTGCTCGACGTGGGCGGCGTCGGCTACCTCGTCGCCGCGACCGCGTCGGCCGTGCGGCGGGCGGGTGACGCCGACGGCGGCGAGATCACCATCCACACGCACCTGCACGTGCGCGAGGACACCCTCCAGCTCTACGGCTTCGCCTCCACCGCCGAGCGGTCGCTGTTCGAGCTCCTGCTCGGCGTCTCCGGCGTCGGCCCCAAGGCGGCGCTCGCCATCGTCTCGGGCTTCGCTCCCGACCAGATCCGCCGGGCCGTGGCGACCAGCGACCACGCGCTCTTCACCTCGATCCCGGGGATCGGCCGCAGGACGGCCGAGCGCGTTGTGGTCGATCTGAAGGACAAGGTGGGCGCGATGGAGATTGCGGCCGTACCGGCCGACGGCGCCGGCGGCGACGATCACGCGGCCGCGCGCGACGCCCTGGTCGGGCTCGGGATGTCGGTGGCCGAGGCCGAGGCCGCCCTGCGCCAGGTCGACGAGGACGCCCCGATCGAGGAGCGCGTCCGGCTCGCCCTGTCCTCGTCGCTCACAGGTGCGGCGTGAGCGCGGCGCCCGAGGCGCGCCTGCCCGACGCGCTGGTGGCACCGGGCGAGGAGGAGTTCGACCGCTCGCTGCGCCCGCGTACGCTTGCCGAGTTCGTCGGCCAGTCGCAGGTCAAGGAGCAGCTGGGCATCTTCCTCGAAGCCGCCCGTCGCCGCGGGGAGCCGTGCGAGCACGTCCTGCTGGCCGGCCCGCCGGGCCTGGGAAAGACATCGCTGGCCGGCATCATCGCGGCCGAGATGTCCTCGACCCTGCGGGTCATGTCGGGGCCGGCCGTCGACCGCAAGGCCGACATGGCGGCGATCCTGACGGCGCTCGAGCCGCAGGACGTGCTCTTCATCGACGAGATCCACCGCCTGAACCGGGCCATCGAGGAGCTGCTCTACCCGGCGATGGAGGACGGCTGCATCGACATCGTGATCGGGCAGGGCCCGGGCGCGCATTCGCTGCGGCTCGAGCTGAAGCCGTTCACGCTGGTCGGCGCGACCACCCGCACCGGCCTCCTGACGACGCCGCTTCGCGACCGGTTCGGCATCACCCACCGGCTCGACTACTACGCGCCGGACGAGATCGAGCTGATCGTCCAGCGCTCGGCCCGGCTGCTCGACGTGAGCGTCGACGAGGGCGGCTGCGACGAGATCGCCCGCCGATCGCGCGGCACGCCCCGCGTCGCGAACCGCATCCTCCGCCGGGTCCGCGACTTCGCCCAGGTGCGCCACGCCGGCGACATCACCCACGCCGTGGCGATGGAGGCGCTCGACCTGTTCGAGGTCGACCACGCCGGCCTTGAGCGGATCGACCGGGCGATTCTCGAGGCCGTCGTCGGCCGCTTCTCGGGCGGCCCGGTGGGGCTCTCGACGCTCGCCGTGGCGATCGGCGAGGAGCCCGACACCATCGAGGATGTCTACGAGCCGTACCTGCTCCAGCTCGGGCTGCTCCAGCGAACGCCGCGCGGCCGGGTCGTGACGCCTGCGGGCTACGCCCACCTGGGCCTGCCCGCGCCGGAGCGCGACCCGCGCCTCTTCTGACCGTCCGGTGGTTGAATCCCACCCATGTTGCGGCGAGCGCGTCCGTGGATCCCGCTCGTCCTCGGCGCGGCCGTCCTCCTGGCGGCCGCCGCGGCGGCGGGCCTGACGGCGATCGAGACCGCCTCGAAGGGCCCTGCGTTCCGGCTGGCGGCGACCTGCCTGCGCGTGAACGGCCCGGCCCGGCGCATCCTGGGCGTCATCACGGGATCGGGGTTCACCGTCGAGGGCTCGGTGATCGAGAACGCCGACGGCACCGGCTCGGCGAACATCGACTTCCACGTGAACGGGTCGTGGCGGGGCGGCCACATCCGCATGCGTGCGATCGAGCGCCGGCGCGTGTGGCGCCTGGAGGGCCCGGCGGTCCTGCACGTGGGCAGCACGACGTACCACATCAACATGGGCCAGGTGCGCGCGCTGGACGGCGGGCGATACTCCCGCCTGTGCGCACCGCCGAGCTCGACTACGACCTCCCCGCCGACCTGATCGCCCAGGCGCCGGCCGAGCCGCGCTCGAGCGCCCGGCTCCTGGTCTACGACCGGGCGACGCGTGAGATCCGGCACAGGATCTTCACCGACCTGCTCGAGGAGCTTCGGCCCGACGACCTGGTGGTCGTGAACAACACCCGCGTCCTGCACGCCCGGATCCACGCTCGCCGCGCGACCGGCGGAGCCGTCGAGCTGCTGCTCCTGGAGCCGAATGAGGCGGGGACATGGGACGCGCTTGCCCGCCCCGCCCGCCGCCTGCGGGCCGGCGAGACGCTCGACGCCTCGGGCACGCCGGTGCGCGTCGAGGAGGTGCTGCGGGAGGGTCACGTAACCGTCGCGGTCGAGGGGGTGGTACCTGGTAATGCTCTCCTCGAGCGGATCGGCGAGATGCCCGTGCCGCCGTACATCCGCCGGCCGCTCGAGCGGCCCGAGGACTACCAGACGGTGTACGCGCGGGCGCCGGGGTCGGCGGCGGCGCCCACCGCCGGACTGCACTTCACCGCCGAGATGTGGGAGGAGCTGCGGCGGCGGTTCGAGGTGGTCGAGGTGACGCTGACGGTCGGGCTCGACACGTTCCGGCCGGTGACCGCCGACGACCTCGCCGACCACCCGCTTCACACCGAGGCTTACGAGGTGAGCGACGATGCGGCCGCCGCGATCGACGCGGCTCGCGGCGCCGGCCGCCGTATCGTCGCCGTCGGCACCACGACCGTGCGGGTGCTCGAGACCGTCTGGGGCGCCGTGCCGGCGGCCCCGCTCGCCGGCCGGGCGTCGCTCTTCATCGCGCCCGGATACGCCTTCGGTGCAACCGGCGCCATGGTCACGAACTTCCACCTGCCGCGCTCGACCCTCCTTGCCATGGTGATGGCGTTCGCCGGCGCCGAGGAGGTGCGCCGCCTCTACCGCACGGCCGTCGAGGAGCGCTACCGGTTCTACTCGTTCGGCGACGCGATGCTCATCCTGTGACCGGCCGGTTCGACATCGAGGCGACCGACGGCGCCGCCCGCGCGGGCATCCTGCACACCGCCCACGGCCCGGTCGAGACGCCCGTCTTCATGCCGGTCGGCACCAAGGCGTCGGTGAAGGCGGTGCTGCCGGGCGAGCTGCACGACCTGGGCGCCCAGATCGTACTCGGGAACTCCTATCACCTGTACTTCCGGCCCGGCGCCGACCGGATCGCGCGCCTGGGCGGCCTGCACCGCTTCATGGGCTGGGACGGCGCCATCCTGACCGACTCGGGCGGCTATCAGGTGTTCTCGCTGCGCGACACCGCGGCGATCGAGGACGACGGCGTGGAGTTCCGGTCGGTCTACGACGGCTCCCGGCACCGCTTCACGCCCGAGCTCGCGATGCAGATCCAGCGCCTCCTGGGCTCCGACATCGCGATGGCCTTCGACGAGTGCCCGCCCGCCGGCGTCGAGCGCGAGAAGCTCCAGGACGCCGTACGGCGGACGTCGCTCTGGGCGGAGCGCTGCCGGGCGTGCGAGCCGGCGCCCGGACAGCTCGTCTTCGGGATCTGCCAGGGCGGCGTCGACCTGGAGCTGCGCGAGCGGAGCGCCGCCCACATCGTGTCGCTGGGGTTCGACGGCCACGCCATCGGCGGGCTGACCGTGGGGGAGACCAGAGAGGCCATGTTCGAGACGACCCGCGCCACCGCCCAGATGCTCCCCGCCCAGCGGCCGCGCTACTTCATGGGGATCGGCGATCCCGAGGGCGTGCTGGAGGCCATCGCGGCCGGCGTCGACATGTTCGACTGCGTGCTTCCGACCCGGCTCGGGCGCACCGGCTCGGCGCTCGTCGACGGCGGCCGCCTGAACCTCAAGAACGCGGCCCACGCCGACGACGAGCGGCCGCTTCAGGAGGGCTGCACCTGTGCCGCCTGCACGACGTTCTCGCGCGCGTACATCCGCCATCTGATCACCCAGGAGGAGATCGTCGGGCTGCGGCTGCTCACCCTCCACAACCTGCACGTGCTCCTTGACCTCGTCCGCGGCGCGCGGGAAGCGATCCGAGGCGGAACCTTCTCCAAATACCGCTCGACTAGACTTTCCCCCCCGTGAGCGAGTCGCGGCGCAACCTGGCGATCATGGGGCTCGTGGTGGCGCTTGCCATCGCGGCGTGCGCCGCCGTGGCCGTGAAGGGCTTCACGCTCGGGCTCGACCTGCGCGGCGGCCTCGAGGTGGTGCTGAAGGCCCGCCCGACCAACGGCAACTCGATCTCCGCCGACACGCTGAACTCGGCCGCCGACGTCATGCGCCGCCGCATCGACCCGCAGGGCATCCTCCAGCCCGAGATCAGAACGTCGCAGGGCGACAGCACGATCGACATCTCGATCCCGGGTGTCAAGAACCCGAATGCGGTCGCGAACCTCCTCGTCGCCGGCCAGCTCCAGAGCTTCGACTTCTACGACGCCCTGACCGAGGTGTCGCAGTCGCCGCAGGGCCCGAACATCGCCCAGCCGCGCACGTCGCTCTACGACATGCTGAACGCCGCCAAGAACCGGATCCCCACCGGCCAGCCGACCGGGTGGGCGCTCTTCTCGACGGCGAAGCCGCACAACCTCGCCCGCGCCAACGGCATCACCTCGCGGATCGAGCCGCAGAAGGCTCAGGTGCTCGAGGACATCCACCTGAAGCCGAACGAGCAGCCGCCCAACACCGTCTGGCTGCCCGTCCCCGAGGGGACGCAGGCCGTGAGCTGCACCGACGCGTGCCCGGACGCGACGCCGGGGGCAACCGTCTGGTACCTCTTCCGCCCGCCGACCGAGGACTCGAAGATCGTGACCGGCGACGAGATCTCGAGCGCCAAGGCCGACATCGACTCGTCGGGCAACCCGATCGTCTCGCTCTCGTACAAGAACGGCGGCGACCAGGACTTCACCGACATCACCGCCCAGATCGCGCAGGAGGGCTCGATCGCGGGCCGCGACCTCCTGAACGCGATCGTGGTCGACAACAAGCTGGTCGCCGCGCCGAGCGTGAGCTTCTCGCAGTTCCCGAACGGGATCGACGCCACGCTGAGCGGCGGCAGCGAGATCACGGGTCTCACGTCGAGCGAGGCCAAGCGGATCGCCCTCGAGATCACCTCGGGCACGCTGCCGGTCAAGTTCACGCCGCTCTCCCAGCAGCTCGTGTCGGCGACGCTCGGCGAGAACTCGCTGCGGGACGGGCTCATCGCCGGCGCGGCAGGCCTGGTCTTCGTGATGATCTTCCTGGTTGCCTTCTACGGCTTCCTGGGCCTGATCGCCGACATTGCGCTCGTCATCTACGGCCTCCTCCTGGCCGGGATCGTGGCCGCCCTGCCGGTGACGATGACCCTGCCGGGCATCGCCGGCACCATTCTCACGATCGGTGTCGCGGCCGACGCCAACATCGTCATCTTCGAGCGGATCAAGGAGGAGGTGCGCGCGGGCAGGTCGATCCGGGCCGCGATCTCGACCGGCTACCGGCGGGGCTTCCACACGATCATCGACGCGAACGTCGTCACGCTGATCACCGCGGGCGTCCTGTACGCGGCGGCGACGTCCTCGGTCAAGGGATTCGCGCTGATGCTCCTGATCGGCGTTCTGACGTCGATCTTCACCGCGGTCGTGGCGACGCGGGCCATGCTCGGCCTTCTGAGCGGCTTCGCCTTCATGGCCTCGCCGCGCGTGCTCGGCGCGATCGGCACCGGCGACCGGTGGAAGAAGTACGACCTGATCGGAAAGGCGAAGCTGTGGTTCGCGATCTCCGGCGTGGTGCTCGTGATCGGCGCGATCGCGATCGCCACGACGGGCCTGAACGAAGGCATCGACTTCACCGGAGGGTCGAAGCTCGACTTCAGCACCAGGAAGGCGGCAACCGTCGCCCAGGTGGCGAACGCCGCCACGACCGCCGGAGTCTCCGATCCGGTGGTGAAGGGACTCACCTCCACCGGCGGCGCGCAGGGCAACACGTTCACGCGCTTCGAGATCGAGTCGCACTTCCTTACCACGGCGCAGTCGAACCGGCTCCAGACCGAGCTGGCGTCGGAGTTCGGCGTCAAGCCGCCGATCGACTCGCGCAGCGTCAGCTCGTCGTTCGGCCAGTCGGTGCTGAACTCGGCCTACCTGGCGATCCTCTTCTCGCTCGTGGCGATCTTCCTCTACGTCTCGTTCCGGTTCGAGTGGAAGTACGCCCTGCCGGTCATGATCGCGCTCGGGCACGACATCCTGCTCACGATCGGCATCTACGCCATCTCCGGGAGGACGGTCACGGCAGACACCGTCGCCGCGGTCCTGACCGTGCTCGGCTACTCGATGTACGACACCGTGATCGTGTTCGACCGCGTGCGCGAGAACGTCCCCATCCTGCGCCGCATGACCGCGAGCAAGATCGTGAACGAGTCGCTGGCCGAGACGATCACCCGGTCGCTCAACACGTCGCTGGTGACGCTGATCCCGGTCGTCCTGCTCTTCGTGTTCGGCTCCGGATCGCTCAAGGACTTCGCGTTCGCCCTGATCATCGGCATCGCCTCGGGCGCGTACTCGTCGATCTTCATCGCCGCGCCGATCCTCGCGATGCTCATGGAGCGCGAGCCGGGATTCCAGAAGCGCCGCGCCGATCTCGCCAAGGCGGGCGGGCTCGAGCCGGCCGCGAAACCGGCCGCCGCGGCCGCCCCCGTGCCGGTCGCCGCCGACCCGGGGGACGGCGCTCCGCCGCCGGCCCCGGCGCCGCCCACCCGAAGGCGCCGCCGCCGTGCCCACGGCCGCGCGCGCTGACCGCAGGGTTGCTAGCGCATTTCCGTCAAGTTTCGGACGCAGCGGCCGATATCTCGAATACCCATGCGTGCCGGGAGAGTCCCTGCTGAGCGCCGTTTTTCGGATCTGATCGCCGTTATCAAGGCGACCGGTGCACTGCGGTCCGCGGGAGATGCCAGCGAGGCAATGGCGATCTTCGCCCGCGAGCTGACGCTCCTCTTCGACGCGTCGGCGTGCCTCATCTCGACCTTCGATCCGAAGACGCATATGGTGACCGACTGGGCGGCGCACGTCATCCCGCCGGCCAAGCTGAGCATCGCCGCCGAGGACTATCCGCTCGACGACTACCCGACGACGAAGCGGGTGGTGACGGAGCTCGTCGAGGCGTCGACCACGATCGGCGACGGCGGCGACCCGGCCGAGCATGCCTTTCTCGAGGACATCGGCTTTCAGGCCAACCTGCTCGCGCCGCTCGTCATGGGGACGCATGCCCGCGGCCTGATCGAGCTGCTCGACACGCGGCGGCGCGTGTTCACCGCCGAGGAGCGCCAGTTCTGCCGGCTCCTGGCCGACCAGGCCGGCATCGTGCTCGGCGCCGCCCAGATGGCCGATGCGCTCGAGGAGCAGCACGTCGCCACCGTTGCAGCGCTCGCGGCGGCACTCGAGGCGAAGGACGCCTACACCGGCGGGCACGCCCAGACGATCGCCGAGTTCGCCGTCCACGTGGGCGAGGAGCTGGGTCTCTCCGGGCGCGAGCTGAAGGCCGTGAAGATGGGCGCGCTCCTGCACGACGTCGGCAAGATCGGGATCCCCGAGGCCATCCTGAACAAGCCCGGGCCGCTGACCGACGCGGAGTTCACGGTGATGAAGCGCCACACCGTGATCGGCGCGGACATCATCTCCGGCATCCCGGGGATGGACGAGGTCGTCGCGCTGGTGCGCTCATCGCACGAGCGCTGGGACGGCCGCGGCTACCCCGACGGGCTCTGCGGCGCGGACGTCCCGCGCGGCGCCTACGTGATCGCGGTCTGCGACGCCTACCACGCGATGACCGAGGACCGGGTCTACCGCAAGGCGATGTCGGTCGAGGGCGCGCTGGCCGAGCTGCGCCGCTGCACGGGCACCCAGTTCATGCCCGCGGCGGTCGAGGCGCTCGAGGGGGTCGTGGCCCGCGGCGGCCGCCGCCGGGTGCGCTTCACCGACGCCGCGTAGTCAACCGCCCAGCCCAACCGCCTCGGCGGCCGTGCACAGCCGCCCGGCGCGCTCGCGCACCCATCCCAGCAGTCGGTCGTAGACACGGTCCCACCCGCGCGCGTAGACCGGCGCGAAGCGGTCGTTGTGCCACAGGACCGAGACGGTGCCGCCCGCTCGAGCCGCCCGTTCGAGGACGGCGGCGGCGCGGTCGAGCCCGGCCTCCGCCGAGAGCCCCAGATAGCGTTCCTCGGCGAGCGTGGCGTCCATCACGACGAGCGGCAGCTCGAGCAACGCGAGCGGCCGGTCGGCGACCACGTCGTAGGGCCGGTACGGGAACGAGAGCCCCGCTCGCATGCCGGGCCGGTCGGCGTAGCCGTGGCTCGAGTCGTAGGCGAAGCCGAGCCGGTCGAGCTCCGGCAGGGTGGCGTGGGCGTCGTGGCGCAGGTAGTGGAAGCGAACGCCGCGGACGGCCGCGCCCGCCAGCGACTCCAGCCGCTCGCGCTCCTCGGCGATGAGCGCGAGCCGCTCGGATGCGGTGTAGCTCGGATGCAACGCGAGCTCGTCGCCCTGGGCCAGGACCTGCGTGACGACCGCCGGCCGCACGCGGTCGTAGACGCCCGGCGCCGCGCCGTCTGCGGGGTGGTGGTGGCCGGCGAGCACGAAGTAGGTCGAGCGGCCGTCGTGCGCGCGCTCGATCTCGGCGATCCGCTCGAAGCTCCAGTTGGGGTCGGTGCCGCGGGCCCGGTGGCGGGGGAGGCCGGCCAGCCCGCGCAGCTCGCGGGCCAGCTCCTTGGGGCGGCGGCCGAGGGCGGCCGCCTTGGCCCGCGCGGCCGCGCCGGCGACGGCGCGCACGCCGCTCCAGCGCCACGGCGTGTCGATGTCGTGGGAGAGGGCGACCGTGAGCGGGGCGGGGGGCGGGGCACCGGCGATCTCGCGGAACCGCTGCACCAGCCGGTCGGCCGCCGCCTGCTCGGGGTCGAACAGGGCCGCGGAGGCCGGGAAGCGGCCGCGCTCGTCGCGGGCCGAGCCGGGCCGCTCCTCCCACCGGGAGAGGTGCCAGAAGGCGCTCATCACCAGGTCGGCCACGCCGTCGCCGAAGTCGACGAGACCGTCCTCGCCGGCCCGCGGCGCCCCAGCATCCTCGCCCGCGAAGAGCCGCCACGCCGCCTCGGAGGCCGGGAACGCCGACGACGGATAGGTCACCGCGGCCGACGAGCCGACGATGCGAGCCAGCTCCTCGAGCGCGTAGGTGGCCTTGCCGGCGACGGCCGCGGGCGCGTCGACGGCGATCGCGCCTGGGCTCACACGTGCGGCAGGTCGCGGAGCAGGAGGTCGATCATGGTGTCGGAACGCAGGCCGAGCCGCAGCGTCTCGAGCGGGATCACCTCGGCGGGAGCGATGTTGCCGAGGTTGACGTCGGCTCCGAAGTGCTTGATGAACCAGGCCTGTTGCTCCTTCTGGGGCGCCTCGAAGAGCAGCTTATTGATGGGCACCTCGTGGACGATCTCGTCGATCAGGCCCGAGCGCACCTCGCCCGTCTGGCGGTAGATGCCCGACGTTCCCGACTCGCGCGCCTCGGTGATCACCATGAACGCGCCGGCCTCGAGCTCCTCCTTGATCCACGCCACCCACTGGTACGGCGCGTAGATCCGCTCCGAGTCCTTCGTGCCGACCTCCGAGAGGACGACGAAGTCCTTGGCGAGCGACTCGATCAGCTCGACCTTGCGGCCGCGTTCGAGGTCGATGGTGCCGTCCGAGACCTCGATGTGGGTGAAGCCCTGCTCGGACGTCCAGCGCCGGAACTCGTCCAGCCGGTTGCGGGCGATGGCGGCCTCGAGCAGCGTCCCGCCGCACACGATCGGGATGCCGGCGTCGCGGTAGAGGCGCAGCTTCTCGGCCAGGTTGGGGGTGACGTAGGACGTCCCCCAGCCGAGCTTCACGATGTCGATGTAGTCGCCGGCGAGGTCGAGGATGCCGCCCACCTCAGGCAGGGTGAGGCCCTTGTCGATGACGTGCGTCCAGCCCCGGTCGCGTGGCTTTCCGGGGCGGCTGGGCAGGCCGAGGAATTCTTGCATGCCTAGATCTTTGCCGAGAGCGACTCGTCGATGCGGCGGCGGGCCTCCGCCTGGACGTCCTCGTAGAGGCTGCGGCCGTGCGAATCCATCGCAACGATGAGCGGCCCGAAGTCGCAGACCCGAAACCGCCACAGGCACTCCGGCATGAGATCATCCCACTCGACCTGCTCGATCTCGGCGATCTGGGTGGTCTGGAGCGCGGCCGCGCCGCCGACGATGGCCAGGTAGACACCGCCGTGCTCCCGCAGCGGCGCGAGCGCCTCGGGCAGGAGCCCGCCTTTGCCCATGATGGCCCGGGCGCCGTGGTCGCGGATGAGCGGCTCGGTGAAGCGGCTCATGCGGGCGCTCGTGGTCGTCCCGATCGAGAGCGGCTCGTAGGTGCCGTCGGGCAGCTTGCGCACGTTGGGGGCGGTGTGCAGGAGCGCCGCTCCCTCCAGCGACATGGGCGGCTCCTGGCCCTGGTCGAAGATGCGGATCTGGGTCGCGTCGCGGATGCCGATGATGTGGCCCTGAATGGTGACCGTGTCGCCGGCCTCGAACCCGCGCACGGTCGCCTCGTCGGTCGGGAAGGTGACCTCGTGGTGGGCCACGCTACGCGTCCCGGTCCAGGAGGACGTCGCCGCCGGCCGAGACGTGCGCTGTCGCCCGCCGGGCGGCCCAGCACTGGTAGTTCACGGCGACGGGGTTCAGGGTGATGTGGGTGTGGGCCTGCTCGACGTGCACCGAGAGCACGGTCGTGTCGCCGCCGAGCCCCATCGGGCCGACGCCGGTCGCGTTCAGGAGGTCGTAAAGCTCCTGCTCGAGCCGGGCCACGTCTGGGTCGGGGTTGTGCGTGCCGACGGGGCGGGCGATCGCCTCCTTGGCGAGGTGCATGGCGAGGTCGGCCGAGCCGCCGATCCCGACGCCGACGATCCCCGGCGGGCAGGGCTTCCCGCCCGCGCCGACGACCGCGTCGAGCACGAACCGCTTGATCGCCTTCACGCCGTCGGCCGGGACGAGCATCTTCAGGAAGCTCATGTTCTCGGAGCCGGAGCCCTTCGGGACGCATTTGATGTCGAGCCCGTCCCAGTCGGGCACGAACTCCCAGTGCACGTGGGGGATGCGGTGCCCGGTGTTGTCGCCGGTGGGCTTGCGCGTGAGCGTGTGGACCGTGTTCGAGCGCAGGGGATGGTCGAGCGTCGCACGCCGCGTCCCCTCGCGCAGGGCCTCCTCGATCCGGGCTGGGTGAAGCGGGAAGCGCTCGCCGACCCGGGCGTAGTAGACGGCGATGCCGGTGTCCTGGCAGACCAGGCGCCTGCCCTCGTCGGCGACGGCGACGTTGGTCTGGATGGTCTCGAGGATCCGGCGGCCCACCTGGTGGGTCTCGCGCTCCAGCGCGGCGCCGAGGGCGTCTCTGAGGTCGCTCGGGATGTCCTTGAGCGACCACACGTAGAGATCGGCAGCCGCGTCCTCGACGGCCCGGCGAAGCGCGGTCTCGATGGTGGCGCTCATCGCGCCGCGGCGGCGGCCGCGCGCCCGGCCCGGCGGCCGTAGACCGCGCAGTCGAGAAGCGAGTTCCCCATCATCCGGTTTCGGCCGTGGACGCCGCCCGTGATCTCGCCGGCCGCGAAGATCCCCGGGACGGTCGTCTGGCCGTCGGCGTCGATCACGAGCCCGCCGTTCTGGTAGTGGAGCACGGGGTAGGTCAGGATCGGCTCGGCCAGCGGATCGATGCCGGCAGCTCGGTAGCGGCGCAGCATGTACGGGATCACCTCTGCTGCGATGTCGGGGTCGATGCGGGTGGTGTCGAGCTGGACGGCCGGGCGGCCGTCGGGCGTCTCGAAGCCCCGGCCCTCGTCGCACTCGCGCACGATCGCGGCGGCGACGGTGTCGCGCGGGGCCAGCTCGTCGGTGAACCGCTCGCCGGCGCTGTTGAAGAGGAGCGCACCGTAGGCCCGGGTGGTCTCGGGGATCGAGTAGCCCTGGAGCGGCGGCGGCCACACGCCGCCGTTGGGATGGTGCTGGAGGGCGTCGAAGTCGCGCACCTCGGCGCCGAGGCCACGGGCCAGCTCGGTCGCCTCGCCGGTCGCGCCGGGCTGGTTGGTGGTGAGGATGCCGGCCCGGCGGGCCTCGGCGTAGCAGCGCCCGCCGGCCGCCAGGATGACGGCGCCGGCCTCGACGTGGACGCGCTCGCCGCCCTGCTCCAGCTCGACATCGAAGTGGCCGTTCGTGCGCTCGAGCCCGACGAGCGCCGTGTGGTCGTGGATGCGTCCGCCGTCGGCGTCGAGCGCCTTCCGCAGCGCTGTCGCGATCGCGTGCCCGGTGCGGTCGCCCACCTGGAGCAGCCGGCGCCGCGATGCGCCGCCGCAGCGGGCGAGCCGGTAGCCATCGCCCTCGCGCGAGAAGGCGACGCCCAGCTCCTCGAGCCAGGCGATCGCGCCCGGCGCCTCGTCGGCGAGGATGCCCGCCAGCGCCGGGTCGGCGGTGTCGTGCGAGGACGCGACGATGTCGGCCGCGTGCTGCCCGGGCGAGTCGTCGCCGCCCATGGCGGCCTGGATCCCGCCCTGGGCCTTGGCGGTGTTGCAGGACGCCTTGGAGCCTTTGGTGACGTGCAGGACGTCGACCCCGGACCGGCGTGCCGACCAGGCCGCCGAGAGGCCCGCTCCGCCCGCGCCGACAACGAGCACATCCGTCGTCCTGCAAAGGTCTGGCACGGCGCAAAGTCTACGTGGATCGTGTAAGAACGGCGGCTGTGAGCGCCCTTCCCGACACCGTCCGGCGCAGGCTTGCCTCCGCTGAGCGGTCGCCGCGGCCGGCGGCGCTCGTGTTCGAGTGCTCGTATGTGAACGGGCTCTCGGCGATCCGCTCGCTCGCGGCCATCGACGTCCCGGTGATCGCGCTCGACCACCGCCGCCAGGCCCTCGGCCTGCGCTCGCGCCTGGCTGTCCCCGTCGTCTGCCCGCACCCGCACGAGCGGCCCGAGGAGTTCGCAGCCCTCGTCGCGGAGCTCTGCGAGGCGCTGCCCCACGGTGCCGTCGCGTTCCCGACGCACGACGAGTACCTGGTCGCCGTGAACCGATCCGCGCCGCCGTCGCTGCGGCTCCCGTTCGGGCCGCGGGAGCTGATCGAGCCGATCCAGGCGAAGCGGTTCCAGTACGACGCCGCCGCGCGAGCCGGGGTGATGCTCCCGGCCACGTTCCACCCGGCCGACGAGGACGCGGCCGTCCAGGCGGCGGCGATGCTGCGCTACCCGGCGGTGATGAAGCCGTCGGAGGGGGCGGGATTCAAGCGCCGGCACGGGATCCCGCTCGTCGTCGCGAGCACACCGGACGAGCTGCTCGAGGCCTACCGGCTGGGCGCCGAGTTCGCCCCGATGCTCCAGGAGCAGATTCCCGGCGGTGACGACACCCTGTGGACCATTGGGAGCTACGTCGATCTTCACGGCGGGGTGCCGGGCATCTTCTGCGGCCGCAAGCTGCTCCAGGCGCCGGCCGGCGTCGGCACGTGCCGGGTCGGCGTCGCCGAGTGGGACGACGAGGCGGTCGACGGCGCCCGCCGCCTGCTCCACGCGCTCGGATTCCACGGGATCTCGCAGGTCGAGTACAAGCGTGATCCCCGCGACGGCACGCTGCGCCTCATGGAGGTGAACGCCCGTCTGTGGCAGTGGCACTCGCTGGCGGCGGCCTGCGGCGTCGACCTGGTGCAGATGGCGTACCGGGATGCGATCGGCGAGCCGGTCGCCGCCCGCACGAGCCGCGGGTCAGACGGCCGCCGGTGGGTGGCGCTCGTCCGGCACGTGCGCGAGAGCCGCCGCGAGCGGCTGGGCCTGCGCCGCACGCTGGCGCCGCTGCGCCCGCCGTTCACCGAGCCCGTCTTCTCGCTGCACGACCCGATGCCTGCCGTCCACCAGCTGGTCGGCGCCCTCCGCGCCTGAAAAATCGGGGTCAGACCCCAATTTTTCAT
>Ga0075424_100003567_pt1 | contig 14591 bp, 8 predicted proteins | sample SoiMethybrSBSTD3_FD_75301 | JGI IMG/M metagenome (GOLD analysis project Ga0075424, IMG submission 75301) | Bulk soil microbial communities from a Populus tree surrounding site in Tennessee, USA - Soil MetaG P. TD hybrid SBSTD3 | ecosystem: Environmental > Terrestrial > Soil > Tree plantation... | reverse complement strand
TCCGCGAACGTGTAGCTGACATCCAGATCGGTCGTGTATTTTTCGCTGAACACCTGGCCCGGGTAATCGATCTCGTCACTCCAGTTGCCGTAGTAGCGCTCGACGGCATTGATCGCCCAATTGCCGACCGTCCAGCCTGCCTGCAGGTTGACCCGGTGATTGGGAGCCAGATTCTCGGCAGTGCTGATCTGCAATGGCCCGATCGCGGCCGGGTCGAACTTGGTGACCTCGTTTTCGTTGTAGTTGTAAGCGAGCGTCAGGGCGAGGTTGCCGGCGCCGAGGTCGGTGCGATACGTGCCGATCAGGTCAACGCCCTGCGTCTTCGTGTCCAGGGAATTGGTGAAGTACTGCACGTTGCCGCCGACGCCCACGGCCGCCAGCTCGGGCAGTGCAGCAATGTCTTCAGCCGTCACGGTGAAGGCCTGGGAGATGTAGATGCGGTCGCTCACGTCGATGCGGTAGAAGTCCGCGGTCAGCTCGACGTTGTCCGTCGGGTTGTACACGAAACCCACGCCGTAGTTGTCCGATTCCTCCGGCTTGAGCGACTGGGCGCCGTAGAACTGGGCGATCGCGCTCGTCACGGGATAGGTGCCGGTCTGCACCGAAACGCCCGCGATGAAGTTCGTCGTCAGGACTTGTACGTTGTTCTGGCCCGGCGAAGGCGCGTGGAATCCGCTGCCCAGGGTGGCGCGAACGGAGAAGCTGTCCGTCAGCTTGTAGATGCCATTCAGCTTGTACACCGTCGCGTTGCCGAAGCTGTCGTAGTCTTCGAATCGCACCATCACGCCGCCGCTCAGCCGGTTCGTGAGGTCGGTCTCGAGGCCGGCGTAAATGCCATAGCTGGCCTCGCTGGTGCTGCCGGCATACGTCGGGCTCGTTCCGCCGTAACCGCTCGCCGACGGATCAAAAACGGCCGTCGTTGTTCCGGTATCGGTATAAACACCCGAACCCGGTGCCGTCTCGGCAAAGAGCTCATGCGGCGTGGCGTAGGGGCCGGCGCCATAGGACTGCGGATCGCCTTCGGTAGCCTCGTAGGTTTCCTTGCGATACTCGGCGCCGCCCGAAAGCGTCAATGGGCTCGCGAGCCCGGCATCGATCTCGTAAGAGAGGTCGATGTTCCCGATCAGTTCCTTTTGGATCAGCTTGCCGAACTCGAAGCTCGTCTGCGAAGCCGCGCCGTAAGACGGGCTGATCGAGTTGTACATCGAGAGATCCAGCGTGTTCTTCGCGCTCGTCACCGAAAAGTCGTAGCGGAGCCCCGAGCCCGACTCGCCCTTGTAGCCGAGCGTGCCGTACATTTCCTCGGAATCGCCGACGAAACGCGGCGTGAAGCCGCCGGGATAAATCGAATTCAGGAAAAAGGTATTGGTGTCGAGGACGTAGCCACCTTCCGGGCAGGTGGCGTTGCCCGTCGGGCACAGAGTCCCATAGTAGGGAACATTGAAGAACTCCCGTCCGCCGAGATCGTGGACGACTCCGTCTTCGTCGGTAAATGGCCGAGTGCCATTGAGGGACGAGCGGAAGTTGAAGCTCTGGTCCGTGTGGCTGTCCGCATAGTTGGCAAACAGGTACACCTTGCTGTTATCGCTCACATCCAGCGCGGAATTCAGCAGGAGCTTGTAGCCGTGCGTCGGTGAGTTGCCCCAGATCTGCGCCGGCAGCGGGTAATGCGGCAACGTGTTGGCGAGATCCGGGTTCTCCTCGGCAAAAGCGACGGCGGTCGGGCGTGTCACGCCGCGGCTGGTCTGGGCGTCATCGTTGTACTCGGCCGACAGGTTGGCGAAGCCATGTTCGCCGAGCGCCATGCCGAAATTCATGGCGATCTGCTGGCTTTCGCCGTCGCTGTCCTTCTGGTACTGGCCATAGCGTGCAACGGCTTCGAAGCCCGTGTCGTCACGCAATCCGTAATTCAGCACGCCGGCGATGGCGTCCGACCCGTACTGTGCCGTCGCGCCATCGCGCAGCACTTCGAGTCTTTTGACGGCGATCGAAGGAATCGACGCGAGGTCCGCCCCGTGGGACCCGAACGACAGGCCCGTATCGCCGCCGTTGTAGACCTGGACCAGCGCCGATCGATTGAATCGCTTGCCATTGAGCAGGACCAGCACCTGGTCAGACGGCAGTCCGCGCAGCGAAGGCGCACGCACGAACGTCGAGGCATCGGAAATCGTATTCTTGCCGACGAAGAACGACGGCACGATGTTCGTCAACGTGTCCAGCATGTTGGCCGTCGGCTGCGCGCCGAGGTCGGCCGAGCTGATGATGTCGATCGGCGATGCAGAATCGGTGACGCTGCGGTCAGTCCGGCGAGTCCCGGTCACCACCACCTCGGTCAGCACGTTGGACTCCCCGCCGCTCGCGGTTGAACCCTGCGGCGCGGTCTGGGCGCGTGCCGGAGCCGTTGAAATGGCGGCCGCGGCAAGCAGAACGAGCGCCACGTGGCGCGCAATCGGCGATTGCACAGCCGGATTACGAATCTTGGCCGTATGCATGAATTCCCCCCTTGCAGAACCCGAAAATCCCGAACCCCGCGCCGAGTCTAACGCAACCCGCGCGTCGGACGGCAAATAGCGTGCGTGGACCGCTGAACGAGTGTTCAGGGCGAGGGTGCGCGCGCATACGCGAGGTGGCGATAATACTTCGGGCGGTCATCCAGCCGGACGTGTAGCCAGGCGACGCCGAGTCCCGCCGTGCTGAGCCAGACCGGACGAGTCCCGATCCTCCTTTCCATGGCTATGCCCACTGCCTTCCATAGGGCGTGCAGCCGTGGAACGGAGGCTGTGCGGGTAAAGCTCGCGAGGTGCGAGAAGTTGCTGCCCGGGTCGCCGGGACACGGGGCGACGAGCACGGCGTCGCCGCCCAGATTGGCGAAAGTCACGACATCAGCGCCTGGCCGGAAGTGCTCCGCAAACGCCTTCGGATCCGGCGGCATGTGGTCCAGCAGCGGGCTCGAAACGAAGACGCATTCGAACGGATGCGACATCGTCCCCTCTTTTACCGGCGGACATTCCCAGGCATAAGCGCCGAACTCGACTTCGCGCAGGCTCGCACACCAGAACCTGTGAAACGCCTCCGTTTCACGCCAATGACGGATGACGCCATCCCATGTCAGCACGCGGTTGTCAGCGTCGCACAGTTGCCAGCGCTGCGTTGCGGCATCGACCTGAATTGAGTGAACGCGCCAGTCAGTCATTGAACCGCGCGCCTCGGCCGTCGTCGCCGCCTAGGAATCCGGGCCGGTCAGCGGCAGCTTCAAGTAGCTGCGTCCGTTCGCCTCCGCTGGCGGCGGCCGGCCGCCGCGGATGTTGAACTGGACGGCGGGATAGATGAGCGCCGGCATCTCGAGTGTCGCGTCGCGCTTGCGCCGCATCGCCGTGAATTCCCCGACGCTCGTACCGTCCTTAAGGTGGACGTTCGACGCGCGCTCGTCCGCGATCGTCGTCTCGCAGCGCGCCTCGCGGCCGCCCGGCTTGTAGTCGTGGCAGACGAACACGCGCGTCGTGCCCGGCAGCTCGTAGAGCCGGCGGATCGAGGCGTAGAGGCGATCCGCGTCTCCGCCGGGAAAGTCGCAGCGCGCCGTGCCGCTGTCCGGCATGAAGATCGAGTCGCCGACGAACACCGCATCGCCCGCGAGGTAGCTCAGGCTGTCGCTCGTGTGGCCCGGCGTCGCGATCACGCGCACCGGCACGCCGCCGATCGCGAACGTCTCGCCGTCGGCGAGCAATCGGTCGAACTGGCGGCCGTCCACCGCGAATTCCGGCTCGAGGTTGAGTATTGAGCGGAACGAGCGCTGCACTTCGCGGATGCCCTCGCCGATCGCGATCGTCCCGCCGATCGCCGCCTTGAGCCACGGCGCGGCGCTCAGGTGATCCGCGTGCGCGTGCGTCTCGAGGATCCATTCGTTTGTCAGCGATCTCTCACGCACGAAGGCTGCGAGCGCAGAGGCAGACGTCGCCGTGCTGCGCCCGGATTTCGGGTCGAAGTCGAGAACCGGATCGACGATCGCGCACTTTTTCGTCGCCGGATCCGCGACGACGTAGCTCCAGGTCCCCGACGATTCGTGGCGGAATGCGGTGACTTCGGGGTTCATGGGAGGCGCCAAAGTACCACCTTTCCCCCGTGCGTATAATTGCGCCGTGGCGGACTTCGAAAAGCTGGGCGCCTTCTATCTCGGCCGCGGTTACGACCCCGCGAAGGACCAGCTCGCCGCCGAACCCCTGATGTACGACTCGCGCGACCTGACGACGCACGCGGTCTGCGTCGGCATGACGGGCAGCGGCAAGACGGGGCTGTGCATCTCCCTGATCGAGGAAGCGGCGCTCGACGGCATTCCCGCGCTCGTGATCGACCCCAAGGGCGACATCGCGAACCTGATGCTGACTTTCCCGGGCCTTTCCGCCGCGGAATTCCAGCCCTGGATCGATCCGGCCGAGGCGGGACGCAAGGGCATGACGGTGGACGCGCTCGCCGCGAAGACCGCCGAGACCTGGAAGAACGGGCTCGCCGAATGGGGCGAGGACGGCGACCGCCTCCGGCGCTTTCGCGACTCGGTCGACATCGCTATCTACACGCCGGGCAGCAACGCGGGCCTGCCGCTCTCGATCCTGCGCTCGTTCGCGCCGCCGCCGGCCGGAAGCGATTCGGGCGCGACGCGCGAGCGGATCTCCGCGTCGGTCTCGGGCCTGCTCGGCCTCGTCGGCATTGCGGCCGATCCGCTCAAGAGCCGCGAGCACATCCTGTTGTCCGCAATCGTCGCCGCCGCCTGGGACAAGGGCAATGCGCTCGACCTCGCGGGCCTCATCGGCGCGATCCAGAAGCCGTCCTTCGACAAGGTCGGCGTGTTCGACGTCGAGACTTTCTATCCTGCGAAGGACCGGCTCTCGCTCGCGATGGCGATCAACAACCTCCTCGCCTCGCCCGGATTCGGCGCGTGGCTCGAGGGCGAAGCTCTCGACGTGCAGCGGCTACTCTTCACGCCGGAGGGCAAGCCGCGCATCTCGGTCGTGTCGGTCGCACACCTCACCGACGCCGAGCGCATGTTCGTCGTCACGCTGGTCGCAAACGAGCTCGTCGCCTGGATGCGGCGGCAGCCCGGCACCACGGCGCTGCGCGCCCTCTTCTACATGGACGAGATCTTCGGCTACTTCCCGCCGACGGCGATGCCGCCCTCGAAGCTGCCGATGCTGACGCTCATGAAGCAGGCGCGCGCGTTCGGTCTCGGCGTGGTGTTCGCGACGCAGAACCCGGTCGACCTCGACTACAAGGGCCTCTCGAACGCGGGCACGTGGTTCATCGGGCGCCTGCAGACCGAGCGCGACCAGCAGCGCGTGATCGACGGGCTCATGAGCGCTCAGGCCGGCGCCGGATTCGACCGTAACGCGCTCGAGAAGCTCATGTCCGGCATCGCGCCGCGCGTCTTCCTGCTCCGGAACGTCAACGACGACGCGCCGATCCTCTTTCGAACGCGCTGGGCGCTTTCCTGGCTGCGCGGCCCGCTGACGCAGCCCGAGATCACGCGCCTCATGGCGGATCGCATGCCCGCGAAAGCCGCGGAGCCGGCCGCCGCATCTGCGCCCGCCGCGCAACCGTCCGCGCGGCCGTCAGTCCCCGCGGGCGTGCAGGAATTCTTCCTCGCCGCGAAGCCCGGGAGCGGCGAGCTCACCTACCGTCCACGCGTCGTCGCGACGGCGGAGCTGCACTTCGCCGACAAGCCGGCGGGCATCGACAGCTGGACACGCAATGCCTGGGTCGCGCCGCTTCCCGACGGTGACGGCGCTCCATCCTGGACGGAAGCCGTCGCGGTGCCGAACCTCGATGCCGTGTCGGCGCAGGCGCCGGTCGACGGCGCGTCGTTCTCGGAGCTTCCGGCCACCGCCCTCGCCGCGAAGAACTATGCGGAATGGGGCAAGGCGCTCGCCGCTTCGCTGTACCAGAACGGCGCCGTTGAAGTCCTTTCGGCCAGGTCGTTGAAGCTCACCTCGAATCCCGGCGAGAGCGAGGGCGACTTCCGCGCGCGGGTCGCACAGTCGCTGCGCGAGCAGCGCGACCGCGAGGTCGCGAAGCTTCGCGAGAAGCACGCGGCGAGGCTGAAGTCGCTGGAGGACCGCCTCCGGCGCGCGTCGGATCGCGTCGAGCGCGAGAAGGCTCAGTACTCGCAGCGCAAGCTGGACACGGCCGTGTCGATCGGGACCTCGATCCTCGGCGCGATCTTCGGCGGCCGCAGCAGCGCGGCGACGCGGGCGGGCACGGCGGCGCGATCGGCGGGACGGGTATTCAGCGAGCGTGGCGACGTCGAGCGCGCGGACGAGAGCCTCGAGTCGCTCACGGCGGAGCGCGACGAGCTTCTGAAGGGGATCGAGCAGGAAGCCGGCTCGCTCGCGGCGAGCCTCGACCCCGCGACCGTTGAGCTCGAGAAGCTCCGCATCGCGCCGCGCAAGTCCGACATCGCGGTCGGCCGCATCGGGATCGCCTGGGAGCCCTGGCGCGCCGGGCCCGACGGGTTTCCACGGCCCGCGTCGACCTTGTGATGCGCTTCGAAATTCGCGCACTGGGATTCACGGCCTGCCTGCTCATCCTGGCCGTGGCATCGACGTCCTGCAGCCGGACCGAGGCGCCGCCGCTCGGCGTCTATCGCGTCGTCGTGTCGACGGAAGGCGGCGACCTGCCGTTCGGCCTCGAGCTCGCGCGCGAGGACGGCAAGCCCGTCGCTTACCTGATCAACGGGCCCGAGCGTGCGCGCTCGACCGATGTCCAGCTCGAGGGCAACAAGCTCTCCGTGAAGATGGCCGGCTACCAGAACCGGATCGAGGCGGCCTACGCGGATGGCCGCTTCGAGGGCACGCTCTACATCCTGCGGCCGCGCGGCGTCGTGAAGGAATTCCGACTCGTCGCGATGCCCGGCGAGGACTGGCGCTTCTTTCCGAAGCCAGCCGCAGAGCCGATGGATTTCTCGGGCCGCTGGTCGCTGACCTACCGCGATGATGACGGCAAGGAAAGTACGGCCATCGCCGAGCTGAAGCAGCAGGGCTACGCCGTCACGGGCACCGTGCTCCGCACGTCGGGCGACGACCGCTACATCGCCGGCGAGGCGCGCGGCGACACGCTCTTCCTCTCGCGCTTCGACGGCGGCACCGCGTATCTCTACCTCGCGCGGCTGCGCACGGACGGCGTCCTGTCCGGCGACCAGTACACGGCGGGCGGCTCTCACGACAGCTTCACGGGCCGGCGCGACCCGAACGCGAAGCTCGACGCCAAGGCGAATCCGACCGCGCTCAAGCCGGGCGTCGACCACCTGGTGTTCAGCTTTCCGGACATCGAAGGGAAGCTCCACGATTTCCCCGACGAGCGCTACGACGGCAAGGTCGTGCTCATTACCATTGGCGGCAGCTGGTGCCCGAACTGCCACGACGAGGCCGTGTTCCTCAAGCAGCTGCTCGCGAGCCGGCAGGGCCGCGGCCTCGAGGTCATCCAGCTGATGTTCGAGCGCACCGAGGACTTCGAGAGCTCCGCCAAGGCGGCGGGAGATTTCGCGAAGGAGTTCGCGATCCCGTACCCGGTGCTGATTGCGGGCACGGTGAGCGACGGCGACGTCCTGGAGAAGCTGCCGCAGCTCGAAGGCTTCCACGGCTATCCATCCATGTTCGTGATCGACCGCAAGGGCGTCGTCCGCGCGGTGCACACGGGATTCTCGGGCCCGGCGACCGGCGAGCACTACGAGGAGCAGAGCCGCGAGCTGACGGCGCTCGTCGACAAGCTGCTCGACGAGAGCGCCTAGAACTCGAAGCGCACGCCGAGGTTGAACGTGCGGCCGGCGATCGGCGCCCAGAGTTCCGTGACCGGCTGCCCGGCGGGACCCGGTGACGGACGTAGCAAAGGATCGTAGTCGCCCTGGCGGACGTCGGTCAGGTTGATCGCATTCAGGAAGATCGACGTCTCGCCCAGCTTGAGCTCGGCGAGCGCATTCAACTCGAAGAACGACGGGCTCTCGGCGCGGTAGGGGTTGTCCTCGAGGAACTGCGGTCCGGTCCATGACAGCTCGAGCCCGATGCGGCCGCGCGACTCGTCCTCGAGGAGCGCCGCGAGCTCGGCCGTTTCGCGCGGCACGCGGTCGACATCCTGTCGTCCCCCGTCCGGCGCGCCTTCCGTCGCGTCGAGCCGGGTGTAGCTCGCGATGACGTGCATCGCGCCGTTGACGTAGCGCAGCAGCGCCTCGGCACCGACGACGCGACGGGGCGCGTCGGCATTGAAAAGCTCGAGCTTGCCGGGCGCCGAGCCCGGGCGCAGGTCGAGGGGATGGCGGATTTCCGAGCCGAACATGCTGAAATTCGCCTCCCAGTTTCCGGAAACCCACTGCGCATCGAGCGACGCGCTGCCCGCCCGCTCCGCCTTGAGTCCCGGCAACGGGTCGAGCGCCGCGAGGCCCACGGTCTCGATCTCGTCCACGTATGGCGTCGGTGCCGCAAATCCGCTGCCGACCGAGGCGCGCAGTGTCCACGCATCCGTCGGCAGGAACACCACGGCGAGGCGCGGGCTGAAAAACGTCCCATAGTCGCTGTGGAAGTCGACGCGGCCGCTCGCGGACAGGATGGCGTGCGCGCCGAGCGCGATTTCGTCCTGCGCGAACAGCGCGGGCACCGTGTACACGTAGCCGACGCCGGGAACGTCGGCGGTCGAGAGCCGGTCGCCTTCGAGCGCCGCGCCCGCGACCCAGGAGTGCCCGCCCGTGTGGCCGGCGAGCGTCGTCTCGCCGAAGTATGTCGTTTGTGCGTCGCGGACGCGGGTTGCGCCGTATACCTTGTCACGATCGGACGACACCGCGGCGATTCGCGCGGTCAGGATGCTCCCGCCGTCGAGCGTCACGCTCCCGACCGCGCCGCCATCGAGCCGCTGCGTCTCGAGCGTGTCCGCGAATTCCGTGCCGTCGGGCAGTGTGCCGCCCGGCACGGTGCCGCCGAGCCGGTCTTCGTCGACGTAGCCGGCGGTCACGAACAGCGAGCGTCCGTCGTGGTCGTCGAAATAGAGACGCGGCCGGATCGTCCAGCGATCGGTGTGTGCGAGGTCGGCCCAGTCGTCGTGGTCGATGTCCTCGCGCTCCTGGAAGCTCGCGCCGCCCGTGAGCGTCCAGCCGACGTCCTGGGTGAACATGCCGCCGCCGTAGCCGACCGCGTCGGTCGAGTCGCGCGAGCTGCGGCTGACGAGGAGCTCGGGCTCGCCGCCGGGTTTCCGCGAAGTCAGGCTCATGACGCCGCCGAGGCCGGAACCGCCGTACAGCGCGGACGCGACGCCCTTGATCACCTCGACGCGCTCCAGGTCGAGCGGCGGCGTCTGCAGCAAGCCGAAACCTGCCGGCTCCCCGCCGATCAGCGGCAGGCCATCCGAAAGCAGCTCCGAGTGGCGCCCAGGGAGTCCGCGGATCTGCAGCGTCGCGCCGCCGAGTCCCGGTGCGGTCGGCGCCATGCGCACTCCGGCGAGCTCCGCGAGCAATGTCGACAGGTTGCCGGGCTGCACCGTGAGGTTTTCCTCGATCTCTTCCTCGGGCACCGCCTCGACGCGCGTCGGTTGGTCGCCAACGACGGTGCCCGAGCGAGCGGCCGTCACGACCAGCGCTTCCTCCTCCGATGGCTCCACCGTGAGGCGCACGACGATCGGCGTGTCCTGCCCTTCGATCAGGTCGACCGGCACGCCGATTGCGATGAATCCCGGGCGCTCGACTCGCAGCTCGTGCGGCCCCGGCCCGAGAGCGAGGTGCGCGGATCCGCGAATGTCCGTCGTCGTGCTGGCTCCTTCGGACGAAATCACGACGCCGCGCACCGGCGAGGTGTCGTGCAGCACGCGCACGGTGACGCCAGTGTCGGCGGCGGCTGCGAAGGCCGGCGACAACCCAAGGGCGACGGCCAGCAGGGCGAATCCGTGCCGCATGCCTCTTGGACGATCTACCCGTCACCGATAGTTCGGTATACATATGTCTTGTTATTGACACTGTGTCAATGCGCGGGTAGGGTAGCCGCATGTCCTACGTCGCCATCCGCCGGGAAGAGGAAAAAGAGCGCCGCCGCGCCGAGATGGTGGACGCGGCCGAGCAGCTCTACGCCAAGCTCGGCTGGGACGCCGTCACGATGGATCGCGTCGCGAAGAGCGCGCGACTTTCGCGCGCCCTCCTCTATGTCTACTTCCGCGACAAGGACGACCTGCTGCACGCGCTCACCGAGCGCGCGCTGATCGACCTGCGCGAGCGCTTCGTCAAGGCCGCCGCCGATCCGGTGAAGGGCCTCGACAAGGTGCAGGCGATCGGACGGGCCTACGTGCTCTTCCAGCAGGAAAAGCCGTATTGGTTCGACGCCTGCAGCCGATTCCACGCCAACCAGGCCGAGGGCTACCCGGCCGAGGACGCCTGCGCGATTGCGGGCGATGCGGTGATGGCGGTCATCGTCGCCGCGCTGCGCCAGGGCCACGCCGACGGCACGATTCGCAAGGACATCGGCGACCCGATGCAGGTTGCCGTCATGCTCTGGGCCTTCACGCACGGCCTGATCCAGATCGCGACCAACAAGTCGGTCGAGATCGCACACCACGGCGTCGAAGTGCCAAAGCTCATGGAAGACTCGTTCGCGATGCTGCGCTACATGCTGGCCGCGAAACCCGGCGCCTGATTTTTTTCGCCAGCGAATTGACACATGTCTAATGTATCGACACCTGCGCAGTTGAAGCGCGTCGCCCTTGCCGCCGTGGCCGGCCTCGCATTCGCGGCAAGCGTGCGTGCGAATGACGCGCCCGAAGTCGCGCGCGTGACCGACGGGCTCGTTGCCGAAGCGTTGCAGGCGAACCTCGGCCTCGACCAGGCGGAAGCGAACGTGGACCAGCGACTCGCAATCCTCGACCAGGCGCGCGCCGAGTACCTGCCGCAGATCGACCTGCAGCTGCGTTACTCCGAGGCGAACGGCGGCCGCACGATCGAGATCCCGGCGCTCGGCCTCGACTTCAAGTTCCTGCGCGAGCGCGAGCAGGAGAGCTTCGTGCGCCTGTCGCAGCCGATCTACGACGCGCGGCTCGGCGCGCAGAAGCGCGGCGCGGAGGATCTCTACCAGGCTTCGCGGCACGGGCTCGAGGCCTACGAGCTTCGCCTCGCCCGCGACGTGCGCCAGGCCTACTATCGATGGCTCGCCGCGCGCGAGTCCATCGCCGTGCTCGAGGCGACGGAGAAGCTCGCCGCGGAAAACGAGCGCGTGAACGACAGCCTCTACCGCAACGGCAAAGTCACGCGTGACTTGCGCCTGCGCGCCGAGGCCGAGCACCTCGAGATCACGCAGCAGCTCCTGCGCGCGCGCGCGGCGGAAGACCTCGGGCGCCGCTACCTCAACCTCCTCTGCAACGCACCGCTCGCGCGCGAGCCCGAGGCCGTCGCGGTGAATGCGACCGACCTGCCGCGCCTCGCGCTCCGGATGCCGACGACGCGCGGCGAGGCGCTCGAGTCGCTCGCCGTCGGGCGGCGCGCGGAGCTGCGCGAGCTCGACTCCGGCATCGCAGCGGCGGGCGAGTCCGAGCGCGCAGCCCGCGCGGCCTTCAAGCCGCAGCTCGCGTTCGCCGTGGACGCGGGCACGCAGGGCGCGGAGTGGGACTACAGCGTCGAGGATTCCTACGTCCTCGCCTCGTTCATCGTGCGCTTCAACCTCTTCAACGGGGGCGGCGACCAGGCCGCGATCCGCGAGGCGAAGGCCAAGAGCGCCGAGCTGGCGGCCGGCCGCGCGCTCGCCGAGCAGCAGATCCGCATCGAGGTTCAGGCGGCGATCACGGACCTCGAAGTCGCGGAGGCCTCGCTCGAGACCGCCTCCCGCCGCACCGAGGCGGCGGAGGCCGCGTACACGATCGTCGCGAAGAAGCGCGACCTCGGGCAGGTCTCGCAGGCGGATTACCTCGATTCCCAGCGCGCGCTCACGCAGGCGCGCCTCAACGAGAACGTCACGCGGTTCGAGACGCTGGGCGCGCTGGCCCAGGTCGAGTACGCGATCGGAGGCACGGAGCCATGAGATACCAGCGAACCTCGCTCGCGGCGATCGCCGCCGCGCTCGCCCTCGCGGGCTGCGGCAACAACGCGGAACCGGAAATGGCCAAGGCCGCGGCGCCGGTGCGCGTCGCCGCCGTCGAGAAGGCACCCGCCACCGCTTCGCTGCGCGCGGTCGGCGTGCTCGCCCCGGCCGACGAAGTGCGCCTCGCGTTCAAGACCGGCGGCGTCATCCGCACGATCACGGTCGAACAGGGAACACCGGTCAAGGCGGGCCAGCTCCTGGCGACGCTCGCGGACGACGAGGTCGCCGCCGCCGTCACGCAGGCGCGCGCCGTCGCCGACCAGGCCGCGCGCGACCTCGACCGCGGCAAGGCGCTCCTCGCCGACGAGGTTGCGACGCGCGAGCAGGTCGAGGACCTGACGACGGCCCACCAGGTGGCGCAGGCGCAGCTGCGCTCCGCGCTCTTCAATGCGCGCCACGCGCGCATCGAGTCGCCGGCGGACGGCGTCGTGCTCCGGAAGCTCGCGGAGCCGGACGAGCAGGTGGCCGCGGGCCAGCCCGTGCTCGTCGTCGGCAACACGTCGGGCGGCTGGATCGTCCGTGCCGCGCTCGCGGACCGCGACGTCGTCCGTGTGCAGACGGGCGACATTGCCGAAGTCACGCTCGACGCCTATCCCGGCCGCACCTTCGCAGCCAAGGTGATCGAGATCGCGGCGGCGGCCGACCCGGAGACCGGCACCTATGAAATGAAGGTGTCGGTGGACGCCGCTGACGCGCGCTTCGTCCAGGGCCTCGTCGCCAAGGTCACGGTGGCCGACCCCGACGCGGAGAGCGTCGCGGTCGTGCCGGTCACCTCGCTCCTCGAGGCGGACGGCCGGCTCGCGACCGTGTTCGTCATCGCCAAGGGCAACGTCGCGCGCAAAGTCTCGGTCCGGACGGGCCGGCTGCTCGGCGACCGCGTCGAAGTGATCGCCGGGCTCGACCTCGGCGACCAGGTCGTCACGGAAGGCGCGGCCTGGCTCGACGACAACGAGCCCGTGCGCGTGCTCGGCGGCGCCTGAGACGCGCGATGAGCCTCTGGTCCTTCTCGGTCAAGCGTTGGCAGTTCACGCTCGTCGTGTTCGCGCTCCTGATCGCGACGGGAATCTGGGCCTTGTCCGCGATCCCGCGCTCGGAGGACCCCTCGCTCAAGTTCCCCGGATCGCTCGTGCTCGTGCAGTACCCGGGCGCGGATCCGGAAGATGTCGAGCGCCTCGTCGTCGACCCGATCGAGGACCAGCTCGCCGAGCTCGAGGACATCAAGCGCCTCAACAGCACCGCGCTCGACGGCCTCGCGCTGATCGAGATCGAATTCACCTACGGAACCGACCCGGACCGCAAGTACGACGAGGTCGTCCGCGAGCTGAACGTCGTGCGGCCGTCGTTGCCCGCCGATGTCTTCTCGGTCGAGACCCGCCAGTTCACGCCGGGCACGGTCAACATCGTGCAGATGGCGCTCGTCAGCGAGACGGCGGACTGGCGCGAGCTCGGCAAGCAGGCCGAGAACCTCGAGGAGCTGATCGAGACCGCGCCGGGCGTCCGCCGCGCCGACACCTGGGCCTACCCCGAGCCGGAAGTGCGCGTCGCGATCGACCTCGAGCGCCTCGCCGGCGCGCGCGTCACGCTCGGCCAGGTCATCACGGCCGTGCAGGGCGAGAACGCGAGCATCCCGGGTGGTGCGGTAGACGTCGGTCTCCGCCGCTATAACCTGAAGACCTCCGGCAGCTACGAGTCGCTCGACGAGGTCGGCAACACTGTCGTCAGCGCGCGCGGCGAGCGCGTGGTCCGGCTGCGTGACATCGCAGACGTCTCCTGGAGCGCCGAGGAAGAGCGCTACCTCGGCCGCTTCAACGGCAAGCGTGCGGTGTTCGTCACCGCGAGCATGAAGGACAACCTCAACGTCTTCGACGTGCGGAACGCAATCTATGAGCGCCTGCCCGAGTTCGAGGCGGCCCTGCCCGCCCACATCAAGCTCGAGCGCGGCTTCGACCAGTCGCGGAACGTCGAGCACCGCCTGTCGCGGCTCCAGGTCGACTTCACGGTCGCCATCGCGCTCGTCGCGCTGACGCTGCTGCCGCTCGGCCTTCGCGCCGCGGGTATCGTCATGATCTCGATCCCGCTGTCGCTTGCGATGGGGCTCGCCGCGCTGTATCTCGTCGGGTTCTCGCTGAACCAGCTCTCGATCGCGGGCTTCGTCGTCGCGCTCGGCCTCCTCGTCGATGACTCGATCGTCGTCGTCGAGAACATCGCGCGCAACATCCGCCGGGGCATGACGCGCCGGGAAGCCGCCGTCGCCGCGACCGACCAGATCTGGCTCGCCGTGCTCGGCTGCACGGTCACGCTCTTGCTCGCCTTCGTGCCGCTCCTCTTCCTGCCCGAGGGCGCGGGTGACTTCATCCGCTCGCTGCCGGCCGCGGTGCTGTTCACGATCCTGGCGTCATTCTTCGTCGCGCTCTCGATCATCCCATTCCTCGCAAGCCGGCTGCTGCGCGGTGGCGCGCCGCGCGAGCCCCGGATTCCGTGGCTGGCCGGCGCGATCGCCCGCGTGCG
>Ga0075424_100003566_pt1 | contig 14593 bp, 12 predicted proteins | sample SoiMethybrSBSTD3_FD_75301 | JGI IMG/M metagenome (GOLD analysis project Ga0075424, IMG submission 75301) | Bulk soil microbial communities from a Populus tree surrounding site in Tennessee, USA - Soil MetaG P. TD hybrid SBSTD3 | ecosystem: Environmental > Terrestrial > Soil > Tree plantation... | reverse complement strand
AGAAACTCACGCGTGTTGGAAATGAAATCCGATACGACATGACGATCGACGACCCGGAGGTGTTGGTTGAACCCTGGGTGATGCCGACGCGAGTCCTGCGCGCCGGCGGTGGCGACCCCCAGATTGTTCCGGAGCGCGCCAATTGTGAGGTCTACGAAACAGGGGACATCACGAATCAGCTTCGACACTGATCGCTAGTCAGCTCGCCACCAACAGCCCGTTCCGGAGTCATCCGAAACGGGCTGTTCAGGTGCAGCGGATCCCCGCGTCCCCGAGGATGACCACCGCGCCCACGTTGTAGGGCAGCATCGCGGCCACCAACGATCTCGCGGCACCTCTCTGCGCGTCCTTACGCGCCAGCCAGCAGGCGCATCCCAACGAGAATCCGGCTACGTACAGGGCCAGGCGTAACAGTGGAACGGATCCTGCGAGTGAGATCTCAAGGACAGAGCCACGGAGGACAGTGATGATGCTTCGACTTGTGACGGCGTTTGCGATTGCGGCCGGCCTGGCGGCCTCTGCGATGGCGCAGACCGCCAAGACGACCAATATGGAGATCCTCAGCCAGAAGATCAAGGCGGACAAAAAGCTGGTGGTCGCCGAGAACCTGAAGCTCACCGATGCGGAAGGAACCGCATTCTGGCCCGTGTACGACGCGTACCAGAAAGACCTGCAAGCGATCAACCAGCGCCTGACCGCGGCGATCCTGGCGTACGCGGACGCGTACAACAAGGGGCCGGTCACCAACGAGACGGCGAAGAAGCTCCTCGACGAATCTCTGGCGATCGACGAGGCCGAGGCGAAGTTGAAAAGCGCATCGGCGCCCAAGATCCTGGCCGCACTCCCCGCGATGAAGGCGGCACGCTACATCCAGATCGAAAGCAAGATTCGGGCTGCCGTGCGCTACGAGCTGGCCGCAGGTATTCCGCTCGTCGAGTAGCGGCCAGCCGCCAGGAACCCGATCCTTTTCACCACAGAATCATCGGTGATTGAGCACGTGCCCCTCGTGCGCACCACAGGGGCGCGTCGGCCGTCTCACCGCAGGTGGTGGGTACGCTCACCACCCGCTGCCGGCCGACACGGCTGTCCTCGGATTGAACGGCGGCGGAATCGGCGATTCCGCATCCGAAATCCATCGGTTCACTGGCTCACTCCTTGCGTTCCCGACTACGCGCCATGGCCTCTCATGGCGGGACTCCGCGGTGTTCACTCAAGATTCTCGAAGGAGGAGATATGAGCAGCAGGCGCGCGCTGTCGGCGGCCGTTGTCGGGCTGATGTGCCTGTGGGCCCTTCAGACGAACGGCGATGCACAGTCGCAGGAGCAGCCCACCGTGAAGCTCCCCGAGGGTGGGGTACCGCAGATCATCACGATGGAGGGCAAGTTCGTCCGGGCCTCGTACAACAGAGAAGGTTACGTGATCCTCGGATACCAGGCTTCCAACCGTTCGATCGGCGAAGAATGGATGCTCCTCGAGGTCGGCATGACGCTGCTCGACAACATCCCGGACTTCACGTTGACCCGAGACGCCATATCGCTCGAGATGCCGGATGGCAAAACGATTCCGCTGCCGACGATCACCGAGCAACGGGAGGGGAACGTCCGGCCGATTCAGCAACGGGCCAAAGTCCAGCGCGATTCCATCAACTACTTTCCCATCGGCGCGAGCAAGGCGTGCGGCATTCTCTTCTTTCCCGATCTGGATGCGAAGGCGCTTCCGTACGATCAGGTGGATCTCAGCGACGACCGCGCGTGTCTTGGTCGCCTCTATTTCCGGATCCCGGGCGGTATCGCATATGGCCAGCACTGGCTCAACGTGAAGTTCCAGAACAGCCTCGTGCGCGTGCCTTTTCGGATCTTGACCAAGGACGAAGAGAAGTTCCTCTCGAAGAATTACAAGAGCATCGACAAGCAGGTCAAAGAGGCGTTCAAGAAAAAGTGAGCGCCTGCAGCAAGTCGTCGACGATCTCCTCCGGCGACTCGAGTCCCACCGACATGCGAATGAGGCCGTCGCTGATCCCGGACTTCCGGCGTTGTTCGGGATCCATACCGGCGTGCGACGTGAGTGCCGGCCGCGTCAGCAGCGTCTCCGCTCCGCCAAGACTGGGCGCGATGATCGGCAACGTCGTGTGCGTCATGAAACGATCGGCCGCGTCCGCACCGCCGTGCACCTCGAAACTGAGCATGCCGCTGAATCCGCCGAACAACCGGCGAGCGCGCTCATGCCGCGCGTGGCTCGCCAGGCCGGCATAGTTCACACGTGCCACGGCGGGATGACGGTGGAGCCGCTCCGCAATCCATTGCGCCGAGGCATTCTGATAACGCATGCGCACGACGAGCGTCTTCAGCCCGCGGTCCAGGAGAAACGCGGCGTGCGGATCGAGCGAGCCGCCCAAATGGTTCAAGCGGTGTGTGATCTTTTCGATCCAGTGTCTCGAACCGATCACGACACCGGCGACGATGTCCGAGTGGCCGTTGAGATACTTGGTGGCGCTGTGCAATACGAGGTCGAAGCCGTGCTCGATCGGCTGAAAGTTCACCGGCGTGGCGAACGTGTTGTCGATGAGCGAGACGAGGCGATGCTCCCTCGCGAACTGGACGACCGCTTCGAGGTCGGCGATCTGCAGCAACGGGTTGGTCAGGCTCTCGACGTAGATGGCGCGCGTGTTCGGGCGGACGAGAGCCGGCCATGACGCGGGAGCGTCAGCGTCGATGAACGTCGTCTCGATGCCGAGCGCCGCGAGTTCCGTGTCTAGGAGATCGACGGTGCCGCCGTACAGACAGTCCTGCGCGAGCAGATGGTCGCCGGGCGCGAGCACGGTCAGCAGCGTTGTCGAAATTGCCGCCATGCCGCTGGCGGCCGCCAGCGCCGCCTCGCCGTTTTCCATCGCCGCCAGCTTGGCGTGCAGGGCGGTGTGCGTCGGCGTGTTATTGAGCCTGATGTATTTCAGGTCGTGGTAACTCGTCTCACCTGCGTACTCGAACATCGCCGACTGGAAAATCGGTGTGACCACGGCGCCGGCGATTCGCGGCGACGGCGTGCCCGCGCGGACCACTTTCGTCTCGAGATGTTTGAATGTTGCCATTGAAACATTCTAGAGGCGTCGCGCACGCCTTCATGGCCGTGACATCTCAGCCCCGCGGCAGCAGGCTTGACGCGCGGCGCCCGCGGCAGGGAGCATCGTCGGCGCTGGCCATGGTCGAACCACCACCGGAGATCGCCGATTCGTTGCACCGCTGCGGTCTGCTGGCAGCCGGCGAGCGCGCAAGGGCCGAGGCGTTGACCGGCGGCGTTTCTTCAGACATCTGGCGGGTCGACTTGCCGCACGGAACGGTTTGCGTGAAACGCGCCTTGGCCAAACTCAAAGCCGCGCAGGAGTGGCGGGCGCCCGTTTCCCGCAACGCGTATGAGGTGGCGTGGATGCAGGTGGCGGCGCGGCTGGTGCCCGAGGCGGTGCCGAAGGTGCTGGGGCACGATCCGGAGCACGGCAGCTTCGTCATGGAGTTCCTCGATCCGGCGCGGCATCGGCTGTGGAAGGAGGAGCTGCGGCAGGGCCGCGTCGATCTGGACGTGGCGCGCGCTGTAGGCGAGCGGTTGGCGCGCATCCACGCCGGCACGGCGCGCGACCCGTCGATGCCAGCGCGGTTTCCGACCGACGCGATCTTTCATGCGATCCGCCTGGAGCCGTATCTCGAGGAGACCGCACGGGTCCATCCGGATCTCGCGTCGCCGTTGCACGAGCTGATGCGGGTGACGGCAACGAGCAAATGCGCTCTGGTGCACGGCGATATCAGTCCGAAGAACATTCTCATCGGCCCAGAGGGTCCGATCTTCCTCGACGCGGAGTGCGCTTGGTACGGCGACCCGGCATTCGATCTCGCGTTTTGCCTCAACCATCTGCTGCTCAAGTGTCTGTGGGCGCCAATGGTGCGAGAGCATCTGTTAACCGCGTTCGACGTGCTGGTCGCGAGCTACGCCGGGAGAGTCGACTGGGAACCTGAGACCGCGTTGCTGGCCCGCGTTGCGCGTCTGCTGCCCGCGTTGTTTCTTGCCCGTGTCGACGGAAAATCGCCAGTGGAGTACGTGACCTTGGAATCGGACAAAGAGCGGGTGCGCCGAATCGCGCGCCAGTTGCTCCTCGAGCCGCCGGCCACCCCTGGCGAAATGCGCAACGCCTGGGCCACTGAGCTCACCGCATGAAGAGCGCGATCGAGCGCATCATCGGCCGCCGCGTCTGGGACTCGCGCGGCCGTCCGACGATCGAGGTCGATGTGCATCTGGCTGGCGGTGCGATAGGGCGTGCCCTCGCTCCGGCGGGTGCGTCCACCGGATCTGGCGAAGCGCTGGACCGGCGTGACGGCGGCGCGGCGTTCGGTGGATTGGACGTGCGGCACGCACTGGTCGCGGTCGATACCGACATCGCCCCGGCCCTCAAGGGTCGCGATGCGACCGACCAAGCGGCAATCGATGCTGCGCTGATCGCTCGCGACGGCACACCCGACAAGTCGCGCATCGGCGCGAACGCTATGGTGGCGACCTCAATGGCAGTGGCGCATGCCGGCGCCGCGGCGCGCGACCTGCCGTTGTGGCGGCATCTCGGCGGCGGCGACGAGGCACTGCTGCCTTTACCGGAGATCCAGATCTTCGGCGGCGGCGCGCATGCCGGACGGCGCGTCGACGTGCAGGACTTCATGGTGACGGCAATCGGCGCGTCGACCTTCGCCGACGCACTCGATTGGACCGCGGAGATCTACCGTGCTGCCGGGCAGATCATGAGCGAGGCCGGGCGCCTGCACGGTGTTGCCGACGAGGGCGGCTTCTGGCCGGCGTTCGACGATAACGAGCAGGCGCTGGAATGGCTCCTCCGCGCCATCGAGCGCGCCGGCTACCGACCGGGAGAGCAAGTCGCGATCTCGCTCGACATCGCCGCTTCGGAATTCGGCAAGGGCGGCCGCTACCGCCTGACGCGGGCGCGCGGCGGCGCGAAAGAACTCGACCGCGACGATATGGCGGCCATGCTGCTCGACTGGTTGCGGCGCTATCCGATCGTTGCTATCGAGGATCCGCTGGCCGAGGACGATGCCGAGGGCCTGGCGCGTTTTACCCGAGCGTCCGGCGGGCGCGTGCAGGTGATCGGCGACGACTTCCTGGTGACCAACGCCGCGCGGGTCGAGGCCGCCGCGACGCTCGGCGCTTGCAACGCCCTTCTCGTGAAGCCGAACCAGGCGGGGACGCTGACCGAAGCAAAATCGGCTTGGGCTGCAGCGGATAGCCGCGGCTGGGGGGCGCTGATTTCCGCCCGCTCCGGCGAGACCGAGGATACGACCATCGTGCATCTCGCCGTCGGCTGGGGTGTGCGTCAACTGAAGGTCGGCTCCTTCACGCGCTCCGAGCGCATGGCGAAGTGGAATGAGGGTCTGCGGCTCGCGGAGCAGCTCCACGGCGGCCGACTGCCGCCGCGAAGCGCGTTTCCTTGGGGACGCTGAACATGAACGCCTACGCCACCGCCGCTCGCTCGATGACCAGCGTGGCAAGAGGTGTCAGGCCATGGTGCGACCGCAGCATCGAGATCTGTCCGAGATGCAGCGTCTCGTGCCACACGACGAAGCGCAGGGCGTCGAGCAGCGTCTGCTCGCCATGCGGAAGCTGGATCGGTGACGGCGCCGCCAGGTCCTCGGCCGAGAGCTGCTTCAGCGCTGTGACCAATCGCCCGGAAAATTCATTCCACATTGTTTGGAACTCGCGCGTGGTGGGATAGTCGCGCCCATCCGTCGCGCTGTTCGCGTACCGCGTCAGGTCGACGGCCGGTCCGCGGCACGCGATCGCCGCGGCGATCTGATTCCGATGGTGGAGCATATGGCCGATAGTCCAGGCCATCGACGGACCGCCGTCGCGTAGTCGCCGTCGCGCGATCTCGTCGGTGACGTCCGTCAACGCCACCATCAGCACATCGTCATTGAAGTTCAGTACCTGGGCCAGGCCCTGCGCACGTTCAGTCGCACTCATATCGATCCCTCCGATTGGCATTCATGCGTATTACGCGTGCGTGCGAATCGGGGATACGTGCTCGGCGGTGGCCATAACCCATGGGCAATGCGTGTAGTCAGTGATGTGGACGATGGTGCCCTCATCCACGGAAACTCGGACGAAGGCCCGCGGCTCGGCCAGCCCGCGTCCCGCCGTGTGAAGAACCACGGCTGGCTGACCGTCGACGTCGGCGAGGACGGCAAAGAGCGGCACCGCGAGCTCCGCGTACCGCGTGAAGTACGGCGACTCACGGAGCGGACCCTCGAACCAATCGGCGACGCGGAGCGTGGCATCGGCCGCGATCAGCGCGCGGAGCCCGTCCCAATCGCGTTGATTGAAACGCTCGACGTAAAGCCGCAACAGACGATCGGTCTCGTTCGGCAGCACAGGAGTTGGAGACCCGCCGGTGGGTGGCGGCAGCGCGTTCAACTTCTCGCGCCCTCGATGCAGCGCCGCCTTGACGCCACCCGGCGTCGACGCGACGAGTTCGGCAATCTCCTCGATCGTGTAGTCGAAGACGTCTTTCAGCAGGACACACGCGCGTTCCTTCGGCGGCAGGTGTTGCACCACGTGCTCCACGGCACGGCCGAGCGCTGGCCCGGGAGGCTCGACAGCCTCCGTGATCGCCGGCTCGGCGGCGGCGTCCTCCGCCTCCAGGCGTACGTTGCGACGCCGGAGAAAATCGATACATCGGTTGTGGGCGATTCGAAACAGCCACGGCCCGATCGGGCGGCTGTCATCGTAGGTGTCTAGACGCCGATACGCATCGAACAACGCATCCTGGACGACATCTTCGCCGTCGAGCGTCGACCCGGTCATGCGCGCACAGTAGCGATGGAGCTTCGGGCGCAGCTGCCCAACGGTCTCGAGAAATGCACGATACCGTGCGTCCAGCCGGCCCGGTACAGCCTGCGGTTCGTCCATACCTCGCTAATACGTATGCGCCCGCAGGTGGGATACGCCGGTCATCTCCTATCCTCGTCCGCTCCAGTTTCTTGCGGAGGCTAGGAGAGTGTCGACGGTCCGCAGATGGCGGACCGTGACACGTTCGAGAGGCTATGTCGCGAGTGCTGCGATGTCGGACCGTGCCTCCGCCTGTGCACGTTTCGCGTGCGCCGCTGCGTCGACATCGGGCTTGAGTTCTCGGATTGCAGTCGCGAGTGACTTGTGCTCATCCACGACTCTGTGCTTCAGCACCATGAACGGGATCTCGGTGTTGCGGGCGGCGTGCGCCACTGTGGCGAACTGTTCCGCATCGCGGAAATCCTGCGCTGCCACGCTCATGTTCGCGCCTTTGTTGAGCAGTGGCTTGAGCTGTGCCTGCAATTCGGGCGCAGACAGCGAAATGTTCGTCGCTTTGGCCTGTGGCCTTGCTGAGCGCGCTGAAACGGCCGGCCGGCTTTTCGCGGTCTGCTTCGCCGACTGCGAAGTTGCGGCAGTCTGCACAGTAGCGGTCGAGTGATAACCCCTGACATACGGGCTTACCCAGACTCCGACGGCCATTGCGGCGACGAGACAAACGGCAAAAGTAAACCATCTGCCAAACGTCATGTCTCCACCTCCGGGGTCACCGCGGTGCAAAGTTCGTGACGCTCATGCCTTTGCGACGTGGAATGTACAACTTACGAAGACAATCTCGACCGTACGAAGCACGAAACACCGGGTAGGCACGCTCTAGTGTGCAGTGATTCCGGGCGGATACCCGAGCAGCCCATCATCTTTTATCCTCGTCCGTGCCGCCAATGGTTACCGGTAGATCCCGCTCCACCATGTTGCCGCTCACGTCGGCAGCCCAGCCGCGAAGAACGTAGTCTCCGGGCGGCATGCGGTCCGTATCCCAGAACCCCTCGGTGGTCTGCCCGCGGTCGAGCCGATTGGTCACGATGTAGAGAAACCGAGTGCGTCGGCCGCCGTAGAACGGGATTCCGCTGCCCGCGCCGTACACGTTGTGCGACGCGTCCGGGTTCGGTCCGAGTCGATCGAAGCGCAGCGAGGGGCGTCGCTTCTCGAACCCGGACGTGGGCGATCCGTCCGCACGGAGCACCTGATAGCCAAGCTCGTACGGTGCAAGACGTCGAGACGGGGTGTTGTCATCCGCCTGATCCCACGCGTCGATCACCACGCGCACACGACCGGTGAGGAGGAGCCGGCCGTGCATGCGGGTCGTGTGCAGGCGCCACGCCTCGTCGTAGATGCGAATGCCGTCGCGCGGAATCGTCGGCGCGACCGTGTCCTCGAAGCGTACTAAACGAAACAGCAGCGGATTGTGCTCCTCGCTTGGCCATCCGACGTTCACGTGCACGTGGTTGAAGCGGTTCACCGTGCCGATCAGATCGCCGGCAGCGAATCGCGCTCCTCGCTTCACGCGCAGGCGTGTCAGCTTCTTGCCGTCATAGTTGGCGACGAAGCGGGACGAGTCGAGCAGCGCATCGCGTGTCCGGCCGGCGCGGATGTGAACGTACGCGAGGTCTTCGAGACGCAGCCACTCGTCCAGCGTGTTGAGACCATCGTTCGAGATCGGACTGGACACGATGCCGTCGCGGATCGCATAAACGCGCGTTCCCTGCTCCTCGCGGACGTCGATGCCGCGGTGGAATCGCTCTTGACCGTCGCCGCGCACCTCGCCGAAGCTGCCGGCGATCTCGTGCGCCTCGGCAAACGGCGATACCGGCCACAGGAGCGGCGCCTCGCGGAACGCGTCTGCATCGAACTGCGGGTGGATAGCCGGCGATGTGGGTGGTTGCAGGCCTCGCTGTGAAGTGGCCGCAACCACTCGGACCAGCGCATTCGCCGCATCGGCGACGACGAGGTGTCCGGGGCGCAGCCACGCCACGCCTGACGGCCGGCGGAACTGCGCCGTCACGCCCGCACCATCTCGGAAGCCGACACTGTCGCCCGCCAACGTGCGAGTGTTGCCATCGTCGCGGATAGCCGCGATGCGTCCACCTTCGTCGGCGATGTACAGCTCGTGATCGGGTGCGACAGCAATGCCGAGTGGATGGTAGAACCCGTCGCCTCGCGCCCATGTCGGAGTGGTCACACGTCCGCTGGGATCCACAGTGCGAACGACGCCGTTTCCAGTGTCGGCGACATAGAGGATCCCGCTCGTGTCGAAGGCGAGTCCTGTCGGCGTGTCGAAGCTAGCGACGTCTCCGATTCCATCATCGGCACCCGGTCGCCCCGATCCCGCCAGCGTGGTCACTGTGCCGTCGCTGTTGATCGCGCGAATGCGATCGTTGTATGTGTCCGCGACGACGATGCGACCGTCGGGAGCGACAGCGATGCCGATCGGTCCATTGAAGCGAGCCTGCTGCACGGGACCATCTACAAAGCCCGGCGTGCTGTCGCCGGCGATCGTCGACACTTGACCATCGGGGGTGATGCGGCGAATCGCATGATTCCCCGTGTCCGCCACGTATAACGTGCCGTCTTGTGCGAGTGCGAGACCGGATGGTGTGCTGAATGCCGCGCGCGTGCCGGGGCCGTCAGCAAACCCGCGTGCGCCACCGGCCAGTGTGGTGACGATGCCGTCCGGTGAGATGCGCCGGATACGGTGCGCGTGCCCCGCGTCTGCGACGACGATCGTCCCGTCCGGCGCCGCGACGATCCCGAAAGGTTCTGAGAAGCGCGCGCGTTCCGCGAGTCCGTCGATCGTGCCGAGAGTGCCATCCCCCGCGAGCACCGCAACCGTCGCCTGCCAGTTGCGTTCGAGAGGTGGAATGCGCGGTGGCTTCAGCTGCTGCCAGACATATGCCGCGACGCCTCCGGCGACGACGAGGACGACAAGTAACGCGGCGAACGCGCGACGCACTGCGACAGTGTACGACGCCGCCACGTCAGACCAGTCCACAGTCCACTTCTCGATCCCGCTCTGCGCCACTCGCTCAGGATCGGCGCAAATGGAGCATGACTGCTAACCTGCGCATCAGGCGCTCGGTCATGGTGCCGAACGGCTCGTCGGTGGTCAGATACGTCCACGTGGCACCGCGCTGACGTGGCTCGAACCCGAGAGTGGCGGCGCGCTCGAGGCGGTCGGCGATCTCGTCGTCGATCGTTCGCGTGAGTTCCTGAAACATCGCGTGTACGGTTCGGAGATACTCGCGAAACGGGTTGCCGCCACCCAGCGACACCCAGATCGTGCTCGCGCGCAGCTCGCTCACGACGGCCAGGTAGTCCGACCAGAGCTCGTCGATCGTGTCGAGCGTGACCAGCCGCTCCAGCTCCGAGCCTGAGTGGGTGGTCAGTACGCGCTGACGGCGATCGGCAATCTGCTGGCGCTGTCCTTCGACGACGGTCTCGTACTTGCGGAGAAAGAGGCGGCAGCCCAGATTCTGCCCCTCGGCCACATGTTGAAGGTGGTCGCACGAAGACAACGGCGCACCAGGTTCGTCTGCGTACTTGATGAACAGCGGATCCTGCAGAGACACGAAGAACTGCGAGCTGCCTGGATCGCCTTGCCGACCGGCGCGTCCGCGCAACTGTCTGTCGATCCGGCTGCTCTCATGCCGATTGGTGCCAATGACATGCAGGCCACCCAGCTCGGCGACGCCAGCGCCAAGGCGTATGTCGACGCCGCGCCCGGCCATGTTCGTTGAAATGGTGACCGCGCCCGCTTCACCGGCGCGCGCCACGATAGCGGCTTCGGTCTCTTCGTTGCGTGCGTTGAGCACGTGGTGAGGCACGTCGTGCAGCGCGGCGCTGAGCCGCTCCGACTCCTCGACCGACGATGTGCCGACGAGGAGAGGCTGCCTCGATCGGTGCCGGTGACGAATCTCGGCGAGGAGCGCATCTTCCTTGTCGGCGCGTGTGGCAAACCCGCGATCCGGATGATCGATTCTAATCACAGGACGATGTGGCGCGATCACCGCCACCTCGAGATCATGAAGCTCCCGAAACTCGGTGGCCTGCGTGTCAGCCGTTCCCGTCATGCCACACACGGCCGGATACAGTGCGATCAGGTTCTCCATCGTGATCGAGGCGAGCACGCGGCCCTGGCGGTGTCGCGTCACCTGCTCCTTCAGCTCGAGTGCCGCCTGCAGTCCCGCAGGCCAGCGACGGTCGCGGACGACGCGTCCCTTGAGCTCGTCGATCGACAAGACCGATCCATCCTGCACCAGGTAGTCCACATCCCGATGCAACAGCGAGTGCGCGTGCAGCGCGTCTTGAACCGCAGTCAGCGTGGCGAGATGTCCGGCGTCGTAGAGACTGCTGCACGGAAGCCGTCGTTCGACCTCGGCGACGCCTGCGGGCGTGAGCGCGACATTCCTCGCCATCTGTTCGAACGTGAAGTGCAGGTGTGGCACGAGATGCCGCACGACGCGATCGGCGTCGGACGCGACAGCGGATGGCTCCATCGTGCCGCCAGCGATGACGAGCGGAATCCTCGCCTCGTCCAGCAGGATCGAGTCGGCTTCGTCGATCACCGCGACGGCAAACGGGCGCAGCACCTGCTCGTGCGGATGAAGCGCGAGTCCGTCACGCAGATAGTCGAATCCCAACTCGTTGGCGGCTGCGTACGTGATGTCGCTCCGATAGGCCGACTTCCGTTCGTCTGGCGTCATCTCCTGTGTCACGGCTGCCGCGGACAGGCCGAGCCAGTGGTACGTCTCGCGCATCCATTCCGCATCGCGACGGGCGAGATAGTCGTTGGCGGTGAGGACGTGAACGCCGTTTCCAGAGCGGGCGTACCACGCGACAGCGGGAACCGCCGCCAGCGTCTTGCCCTCGCCGGTTTGCATCTCCACAATCCGTCCGTGCGCCAGCGCGAGCGCGCCTTCGAGCTGCGTGTCGAACATCTGTAGCCCGAGTACTCGCGAGGCCACCACCGCGGTCAGCGCCACGATCTCAGGCAGGCGCGTGGCGCTCCGCGCTGCCCGCTTCAGCGAGTCATCGTCAAGGCCCAGGAAGCGGTCACGAAGTGTCCTGACCTCGTCCATCTCTCGTGGCGCGGACTCGACTCGCGCCGTAAACAGCGAACGCCACCATTCGCGCATGGCTCAACCTCCAGCGACAGCGGGCCACGCGTGCGCGCGCCCCGATCGCGACATCAGTTGACGTGTGATTCGACTGGAGCGATCAGAGAGCGGTGGGTGGTGGGCGCTGAAACAGCCAGCGTTCAAGCCGGAAGCATCGGAGGCCGACGGACTGCGGCGATCGCGAGACGGTGATCGAGGAGGGCTGTGCGACGGGTAGGGCGACAAGCCGCGGTTCGTGCTCTCTCTGTTCCGGCGCGTTCAACCACGCGACGGAGACGACGAGGCGCAGGGACTGGAGCGGCCTGGCGGGGCCCGCCCCAGCGCCTGCGAAAGCCAGCGCGACAACGACCAGGGAGGCGAGTCGCAGTCGAGTCATCGAGGGCGTGACTAGTGGGTTTCTGATCCTGACTTGGGCGTCACGCGGAACAGACCACCGGGGTTCGCGTCTTCCAGCATCCACACCGCTCCATCCGGAGCGACCTCGACGTCGCGAATGCGGTGGCCGACTCTCCACCGTTCGGCAGTCGTCGCGCCGCCCTTGCCATCGAACGTGATGCGGTTCAGCGATTGCGATCCCATGCCGCCGATCAACGCCGACCCTTTCCACTGCGGAAACATCGCGCCGTTGTAGAAGGTGAGACTCCCCGGTGCGATGACCGGCGTCCAGTAAATCACCGGCTTCGCCAGATCGGGACGCGTATCGGGACTCGGGATCGCAACGCCGTTGTAGTTCACAGAGTACGACACGAGCGGCCATCCGTAGTTCTTGCCCGGCTCGATCAGATTCAGCTCGTCGCCGCCGCGCGGGCCGTGCTCGACTTCCCACAAGCGGCCGTCAGGTGCGAACGCAAGTCCGTACGGTGTGCGATGACCGGTGCTCCACGTTTCCGATAGTGCGAGGTTCGGACCCTGGACCGTGTACGTGCTGATCACCTCCGCGGTCTTGGCCAGTTCCGTATCGCGCGGCGGATTGATCAGCGGACGAGTCGAGGCGCCCATCTTTCCGGCCATCGGGTTGCCGGGCGCGGGCTTGCCGTCGAGCGTCAACCGCAGAATCTTGCCCACCTCGGTGTTCGGGTCCTGTGCCGGCGTCATGCGCTGGCGATCGCCCACAGTCAGAAAGAGGTATTGCCCATCGGGCGAGAAGGCGATCTGCGCGCCGAACTGTCCTCCACGACCCTTCGGCATGTCGTGCCAGAGCACCTGCAATCCATCCAGGCTCGCGGTGCCCTCGCCGATCGCGAGGCGGGCCCGCGCGAGCGCGAGGCCTGACGCCCCGGCCTCGTCGCCTGGTTCTGCATAGGTGAGATAGACATTGTGGTCGGTGGCGTACTTCGGCGAGAGGAAGACACCGAGCAGGCCGCCCTGGCCCTGATGCAGCACAGCGGGCACATTCGTCACCGGCGTTTTCGCGCCTTGCTGGGTCACGAGCCACACCGCGCCCGGTTTTTCCGTGACGATCATCCGGCCATCAGGCAAGAACGCGATACGCCAGGGGAGATTGAACGTCGCCACCTGCGTCATCGAGAACGGCTGGTCCGCTTCGGGCTTCTGTTCGCCGGCATTGACTTGGGCGCGCGCGGTTGTAGCAACGAGCGTCACAAGCAGAGCGGCACCGATCAGCGTCTTCATAGTTCTCCTTATCAAAGTCGTATTCGCCCAAGGGTACGTCATTCGACGTGCCGCTGTCTCGCGTAACTACGGAGCCGCGAAGGCGCACCCCATGCGCCCGCCGACGCGACGACAAGCAATAACAATCCTGCGACAAGGAGGACGTAGTCGGTCGGCACGTTGAGAAGGGCCGCCGCCGATCCACCGATTATTCCCCACAGCGCAGGAACAATCGCGACAGCAGTTGGGACCCCACTTCTCGTTGTCAGCAGCAATCCGATCGTCAGGATCGTCGTTGGACATGGCACGCCGAAAGTTGGCGTCGCAGGATACGTGTGGCTGAGCGCGCTCAGGAACGGATAGAGGAACGAATACGCGATCAGGCCGAGACCGATGCGGGATATCGGCCCATGTGACCCGAAGTATTCGTGAGGGTGGCGTGCCGCCGCCCACGCCAGAAGGACAGCTTCGATGGCGAAGAGTACCGCGAAGATCCAGGCCGCGGGATTGATACGAGTGAAGAGCGCCGCGTGATACGCGACAGCGTTCCATGCCCATAAGGCAGCGAGCAGTTGAGTGACGAATCGACTGTCACGTCGAGGGTTCCACCAAGCGAAGGCGACGAGGCCAAGGCTCGCGAGCCACCACGCGGCAACAACGATCGAGAACCGGCTGTTGTAGATCGCGAAGATCTCGAAGAACTGATCTGGTGTGAATGGCAGGCGCCTCATGAGTCTGGGCCCATCGCTGGATCAAGCATGGCCGGTGCCATCAGCGGCGCTGAAAATCCCACTCCCAACGGGAGATTTCGCCCTGCACTCGTCGCGGCCCATCAACCATCTTCACGCACTCGTGATTCAATGCCGGGCAGGGTTTATGCGTCACTCGAACAGAGCGGGTGACGCGCATGAAGAGCTGGATCAGAAAGCATCCTCTCGCTGCGTACTTCATCGTGGCGTATGCGGTGTCGTGGAGCGTCG
>Ga0075424_100003564_pt1 | contig 14601 bp, 11 predicted proteins | sample SoiMethybrSBSTD3_FD_75301 | JGI IMG/M metagenome (GOLD analysis project Ga0075424, IMG submission 75301) | Bulk soil microbial communities from a Populus tree surrounding site in Tennessee, USA - Soil MetaG P. TD hybrid SBSTD3 | ecosystem: Environmental > Terrestrial > Soil > Tree plantation... | reverse complement strand
TGGGCGTGCACTACTTCGTGGCCTTTCCGAACCGCGAGCTCCAGAGCGGGCGCGGCCTTCGCCGCTCGGCGCTTCACGAGCGGCTCCGCGAGCGTCGGGCGTGCTTCGGCAGCAAGATGGGCTGGGAGCGGGCGAACTGGTTCGCGCCCGCCGGCGTGGTCCCCGAGACCGAGTACTCCTTCGGGCGCCAGAACTGGTTCCCCCATGTGGCGGCCGAGCACCGCGCCTGCCGGGAGGCGGTGGCGCTGTTCGACCAGAGCTCGTTTTCCAAGTTCCGCCTCGAGGGCCCCGACGCCGAGCGCGTCCTCCAGCGTCTCTGCGCCAACGACGTGGCAGTAGAGCCCGGGCGCCTCGTGTACACGGGCATGCTCAACGAGCGCGGAGGCTTCGAGAGTGACCTCACGGTGACCAGCCTCACCGGCGACGCCTATCTCATCGTGACGGGCTCGGCCCAGAGCACCCGCGACTTCCACTGGATCCGCGAGCACATCCCCGCGGGAGCCCGCGCCGTCCTCACCGACGTCACGGGCGGCTCGGCCGTGCTCGGCGTGATGGGACCGCGCTCGCGCGAGCTCCTCTCGCGGCTCACCCCCACCGATCTCTCGAACGCGGCGTTTCCCTTCGCGACGAGCCGGGAGATCTGGCTGGGGCGAGCGCGGGTGCGTGCGTCGCGCATCACGTACGTGGGCGAGCTCGGCTGGGAGCTCTACGTGCCGGTGGAATTCGCCGCCGACGTCTACGAGGCCCTCCAGGAGGCCGGCCGGGATCTCGGGCTCCGGGACGCGGGCTACTACGCCATCGAGTCCCTGCGCATGGAGAAGGCCTATCGCGCGTGGGGGCGCGAGCTGACCACCGAGGACACGCCGCTCGAGGCGGGGCTCGGCTTCGCCGTGTGCCTCGACAAGCCCGGCGGCTTCATCGGACGGGAAGCCCTCCTCGCCCAGCGTGGCCAGGCCTTGGCGCGACGGCTCGTGAGCTTCGTCCTCGACGACCCCGAGGCCTATCCGCTGGGCGACGAGCCGGTGTGGAGCGAGGGGCGCATCGTGGGCTCGACGACTTCCGCGGCCTTCGGCCACAGCCTGGGCCGCGCCGTGGCCATGGGTTACGTGAAGCGGTCCAAGGGCGTCGACGAGCGCTACCTCCGCGACGCCCTCTTCGAGATCGAGATCGGCGGGACCCGAGCGACGGCGCGCGGCACCCTGCGGCCGCCATACGATCCGGACGGCGTCAAGATCAGGAGCTGAAAGGAGCACGACATGACCGAGCCCCGACGCGATCCCTGGCTGCTGACGCCCGGCCCTCTCACGACCTCCCGCACCGTCAAGGAAGCGATGCTCCGCGACTGGGGGTCGCGGGACGCGGAGTTCATCAAGCTCAACGCCCGCGTCCGGGAGCGGCTCGTGGAGCTGGCGGGCGGGGAGGGGACGCACGTCTGCGTGCCACTCCAGGGCAGCGGGACCTTCATCGTGGAGGCGATGCTCGGCACCCTCGTGCCCCCCGAGGGCAAGGCCGCCGTGCTCGTGAACGGCGCCTACGGCAAGCGCATGGTCCGCATCTGCGAATACCTGCGGCGCCCATGCCTGCCCATCGAGACGGCCGAGGACACGCCGGTGTCCGCCGCCGCCCTCGACGCCGCGCTCGCTGCCGATCCCGCCATCACGCACGTGGCGGTGATCCAGTGCGAGACCACCTCGGGCGTGCTGAATCCCGTGGAGGAGATCGCCGTCGTCACCGCCCGCCACGGCCGTCGCCTGCTCGTGGACGCCATGAGCGCCTTCGGCGCGCTTCCCCTCGACGCCGGCCGCGTGCCGTACGACGCGCTGGTGGCCTCGTCGAGCAAGTGTCTGGAAGGCGTGCCCGGGGTGGGCTTCGCCATCATCCGCCAGTCCGCGCTGCGGACGGCCCGCGGCCACGCGCACTCGCTCTCCTTCGACCTGCACGACCAGTGGGTGAGCATGGAGAAGACGGGCCAGTGGCGCTTCACACCGCCGACCCACGTGCTGGCCGCGCTCGACCAGGCCCTCGCCGAGCACGCCGCCGAGGGCGGCACGGCGGGGCGCGGTGCTCGCTACGCGAACAACTGCCGCATCCTCGTCGAGGGCCTGCGCGCCCTGGGCTTCCAGACCCTGCTCCCGGACGCGATCCAGGCGCCCATCATCGTCACCGTGCGCATGCCCGCCGATCCCGCGTTCCACTTCGAGAGCTTCTATGACCGGCTCGCGCGCCGAGGCTACGTCATCTATCCCGGCAAGCTCACGGTCGCCGACAGCTTCCGCATCGGATGCATCGGCCGCCTCGGTGAGAGCGAGATGCGCGGCGTCCTCGATGCCATCCGGCAGATCCTCGCCGAGATGGGCGTGACCCGCTGCACCCCCGCCGCCTGACGGCTCCCGGCCGCGGCCGGGCCCCCGGGCCTGAAAGGTCCTCCCCGCGCCTGTGCTAGACTGCCCGGCCATGGAGCAGGCCGGCGACGTCCTCCTCGACGTCAGAGATCTCCAGACCCAGTTCAAGACCTCGAACGGCGTGGTGCGCGCGGTCGACGGGGTGTCGTGGGACGTGCGGGCGGGGGAGACGGTGGCGCTCGTCGGGGAGTCGGGCTGCGGCAAGTCCGTCAGCGCGCTGAGCATCATGCGCCTCGTGTCGTCGCCGGCGGGACGCATCCTAGGGGGGGAGATCCTCTTCAAGGGCCGCGACCTGCTCAGCATCTCGGAAGACGAGATGCGTCACGTGCGCGGCCGCGAGATCGGCATGATCTTCCAGGAGCCGATGACCTCCCTCAATCCCGTTCTCACCGTGGGACGCCAGCTCACGGAGCCACCGGAGATCCACCTTGGCATGACGCCCGCGCAGTCGCGCGCCCGCGCCATCGAGCTCCTGGGTATGGTCGGCATCTCCGATGCGGAGCGCCGGCTCCAGCAGTATCCGCACCAGTTCAGCGGCGGGATGCGGCAGCGCATGATGATCGCCATGGCCATGGCGTGCAGCCCTGCCCTCATCATCGCCGACGAGCCCACCACCGCTCTTGACGTGACCATCCAGGCGCAGATTCTGGAGCTGATGAAGGGTCTGTCGCGCAAGCTCGGGGTGGCCATGGTGATGATCACGCACAACCTGGGCGTGGTCGCCCGCTACGCGGACCGTGTCAACGTCATGTACGCGGGGCGTATCGTGGAGCGCGGCACCGCCGCGGAGATCTACGCGAACCCGCGCCATCCCTACACGCTGGGACTCCTCCGCTCCGTGCCCCGGCTCGACGAGCCTCGCCGGGCCAAGCTGCTGCCCATTCAGGGGCAGCCGCCCGACCTCACGCGCCTGCCTCCCGGCTGTGCCTTCCAGCCGCGGTGTCAGTACGCCATTGAGCGCTGTCTTCGAGAAGTTCCGCCGCTCGAGGCCGTGTCGCCCGGCCACGTCTCCGCCTGCTGGGTCTCCGCGGAGCTCAAGCAAAAGGTGACGGCATGAGCGTGGCCGCGGTCACCCGCGACGATCGGGCGCGCGAGGAGCCGCCGGGCCGGGAGGAGATCCTCACCGTTCGGAACCTCTCCAAGCACTTCGAGATCACGGGGGGATTCCTGGGCGGCCGGCGCGGGGTGGTGAAGGCCGTGGACGACATCTCGTTCTCCATCCGCCGCGGCGAGACCCTCGGCCTCGTCGGTGAATCGGGCTGTGGCAAGACCACCACCGGGCGGTGCGTGCTCCAGCTCGAGAAGCCCACGAGCGGCTCCATCCTCTTCGAGGGGAAGGATCTGGCCGCCGCCTCGCCCGCCGAGCTCCGCGCGGTGCGGCGGAAGATGCAGGTGATCTTCCAGGATCCCTACAGCTCGCTCAACCCCCGCATGACGGTGGGGCAGATCATCGCGGAGCCGCTCGCCGTGCACGGCATCGTGCCCGATCGCGCCGCGCGCGAGGCGCGGGTGAAGGAGCTCCTGGGGCACGCGGGCCTGCTGCCCGCCATGGCCCACCGCTATCCGCACGAGCTCTCGGGCGGGCAGCGGCAGCGGGTGGGCATCGCGCGGGCGCTGGCCATGGAGCCGAGCCTCATCGTGTGCGACGAGCCCGTGTCCGCCCTCGACGTGTCGATCCAGGCCCAGATCATCAACCTGCTCGAGGAGCTGCAGACGGGTTTCGGCCTCACCTATCTCTTCGTGGCGCACGACCTGTCCGTGGTCCGGCACATCTCGGATCGCGTGGCCGTGATGTACCTGGGCAAGATCGTGGAGCTCACCGATCGCCAGTCGCTCTACGAGGACCCCCAGCACCCGTACACGAAGGCGCTCCTGTCCGCTGTGCCCATTCCAGACCCCGCAGTGGAGCTGGCGCGGGAGCGCACCGTGCTCCGCGGCGAGGTGCCGAGCCCGCTCAACCCGCCCGCGGGCTGTGTCTTCCACCCGCGCTGTCCCATCGCTATCGAGGAATGCAAGGCAGGCGTGCCCCCGCTCCGTGCCGTCCGGCCCGGGCACCTTGCCGCCTGCATACGCGTTGAGTCGTAGAGAGCAAGGCACCGCGCCTTGACAGGGAGCGGGCGCACCCGCTAAGGTACGGTAACTCGCCGGAACTATTGTCGGTCTTTCCCGCCGCAGCTGCGCAAGGAGGCGTTGCATGAGATTGCCCATCATCGGGCGCATCACCATTGCACTCTTGCTGGTCGCCGTGCTGACGGCGCCAGGTTCATCTTTCGCTCAGGACAAGCCCCGCTATGGCGGTGAGCTCACCTTCGTGGTCCCTTCCGAGCCGCCCTCGTTCGACGGCCATCGCGAAGAGACGTTCGGGCTCATCCATCCCATCGCGCCTCACTACAACACGCTCTTCCGAACCGACCCCACCGACCACACGGGAACAAAGGTGATAGGCGATCTCGCGGAGTCATGGCAGTTCTCCAAGGACTCGCGCACGCTGACGGTCAAGATCAGGTCCGGGGTCAAGTTCCACGACGGAAGCCTCCTCACTTCCAAGGACGTCAAGGCCTCGTACGACCACATCATCTTCCCGCCCGCGGGCGTCGCCTCGAGCCGCAAGGGCGCCTACGTGTCGGTGGAGGCCATCGAGGCCCCCGATCCGCAGACCGTGCGCTTCCGGCTCAAGTGGCCGGAGTCCTCGTTCCTTGCGAATCTCGCCTCTCCCTACAACTTCATCTACCGAGCAGAGCTCCTGGCCAAGGATCCGCGCTGGTACGAGACGCATATCAATGGCACGGGCCCCTTCAAGTTCGTGGAGTACGTGAAGGGCTCGCACTGGGTGGGCAAGAAGAACCCCGACTACTGGGACAAGGGCAAGCCGTATCTCGACGGCTATCGTGCCGTCTTCATGACTTCGTCGTCGGCCATGGTCGCTGCCGTCCGCGGCGAGCGGGCACACGCCCAGTTCCGCGGCTTCAGTCCCTCGGAGCGGGACAGCATCGTGCAGGCCCTCGGCAACAAGATCACCGTGCAGGAGAGCCCCTGGAACTGCGTGATCCTTGTCGCCCTCAACCATGAGAAGAAGCCGTTCGGGGACAAGCGCGTACGCCGCGCCCTGACCCTGGCCCTCGACCGCTACGAGGGATCCAAGGCTCTCTCCAGGATCGCGATCGTCAAGGACGTGGCGGGCATCCAGGTGCCGGGCACGCCGTGGGCGACGCCACCCGCCGAACTCGAGAAGCTCGCCGGCTACAGCAAGGACATCGGGGCAAGCCGGGCGGAGGCCAAGCGCCTGCTCAAGGAGGCGGGAGCGGAGAACCTCTCCTTCACGTACAAGAACCGCGGCGTGGCCATGCCCTACGAGCCCTTGGCCGTGTGGCTCATCGACCAGTGGCGGCAGATCGGCGTCACCGTGAAGCAGGAGGTGGTGGAGGCCGCCGCCTACTACGCGACGCTGCGGGGCGGGGACTTCGAGGCGGCCGCGGACTTCCAGTGCGGCTTCATCGTGGAGCCCGACCTCGACATCTACAAGTTCCAGTCGAGCTCCGTCTCGCACGCGAACTACAGCCGCTACGAGGACAAAGTGCTCGACGAGCTGTACGTGAAGCAGGCGCGGGCGCTGGACGCCGAGGAGCGGCGGAAGGCCCTGCGCGCCTTCGAGAAGCGTCTCCTCGACGAGGAGGTCCACTACATCTACACGCTGCAGTGGCACCGCATCATCCCCCACAGCGCGAAGATGCGCGGCTGGACCATCACCCCCAGCCACTATCTGAACCAGCAGCTCGACACGGTCTGGCTCACCGACTAGAAGGTGAGCGCGGCTCCTCCCTATGACCCTCTCCCCTTCAAGGGGAGAGGGCAGGGTGAGGGGCGGTGGAGCGCAGGGTCGGCCTAGCATGAGGGTCGCTAGAAGCGTAAGGAGCAGCATGACGGAGGACCACCGCTAGAACATGTGGAAGTACGTAGTCAAGCGCTTCCTCCTGATGATCCCGACGCTCTTCGGCGTCGCGGTGGTCATCTTCGTGCTCATGCGTATCGTGCCGGGCGACATCGTGGAGCTCCGCTTCTCCGGCGAGAGCTCCTACGCCTCCAAGGAGAACCTGGCCGTGGAGCGCGCGCGCTTCGGGCTCGACCAGCCGCTCTGGAAGCAGTTCGCCACCTGGATCTGGGGGCTGGTGCGCCTCGACTTCGGCACCTCCATGTGGACGGGAGCGCCCATCCTGCAGGAGATCAAGCTCCGCTTCGCGCTCTCCTTGCAGCTCGCCATCATGGCCACCGTAGTGGGAGTGCTCATCGCGCTGCCCCTCGGGGTGGCCGCCGCCCTGAAGCAGGACACGTGGGTCGACTATCTCGCGCGGGTGGTCTCCATCGCGGGCATCGCCACGCCGTCCTTCTGGCTCGGCATCCTGATGATCCTCACCCTCCTCGTGGTTTTCCGCTGGCTGCCCCCCATGGTCTACACGCCCTTCTGGGTCAACCCGTGGCAGAACCTCCTCCAGCTCATCTGGCCCGCCCTCGCCGTGGGCTACCGGCTCTCCGCGGTGGCCACGCGCATGACCCGCTCCGCCATGCTCGAGGTCCTGCGTGAGGACTACATCCGCACCGCGCGCGCCAAGGGCCTGGTGGAGATACTTATCCTCAAGCGGCACGCCTTGAAGAACGCCATGCTGCCCGTGCTGACGGTGACGGGCATCGAGTTCGCGTTCCTCATGGGTGGCCTCGTGGTCACCGAGCAGGTCTTCAACCTGAACGGCCTCGGCCTGCTCTTCGTGCAGGCGGTGACCCGGCGCGACTACACCATGACCCAGGCCCTCGTCCTCCTGGTCGCCGCCGTCTTCATCATCGTCAACTTCTTCATGGATCTCATGTACGGCTGGCTCGATCCGCGGATCCGCTACCGCTAGCCATGGCCATCAACGTTCCCTTCGACGCCGTCGACGTCACCGCCGCCGAGGCCGCGCGGGCGGGCTGGTGGGGGATCGTCAAGGACTTCTGCCGGCGCCGGCCGCTGGGCGCGGCGGGGGCGGCGGTCGTCCTCCTCCTCGTGCTGGTCGCCCTGTCCGCCAACGTCATCGCGCCCTACGATCCCGAGAAGGTGGATTTCGGCGCCATGCTCGCGCGGCCGAGCGCCGCCCACTGGCTCGGCACCGACGCCTTCGGGCGCGACGTCCTCTCCCGGCTCATCTACGGCTCGCGCACCGCCCTCCTCGTGGGCTTCGGGGCGGCAGTGGTGGGCGCCACCGTGGGGGCGGTGCTCGGCGTGGGCAGCGCTTACTTCGGCGGCCGGGTGGATCTCTACCTCCAGCGCGTGCTCGACATCTTCATCGCCTTCCCCCTCATCATCCTCGCCCTGGCCATCGTGGCCATCCTCGGCAACTCGCTGCCCAACCTGATCATGGCCATCACCATTCCCATGATCCCGCGCTGCGCCCTCGTGATCCGCTCGAGCGCGCTGAGCATCCGCGAGATGCCCTACGTGGACGCGGCGCGCGCCGCAGGCTTCGGGCACGCGCGCATCATCCTGCGCCACATGCTGCCCAACGTGATGGCGCCGTACCTGATCATGCTCACCTCGTTCCTCGGCCAGGCCATCCTCCTCGAAGCCTCGCTCTCCTTCCTCGGGCTCGGCGTCCAGGAGCCCACGCCCGCCTGGGGCCTCATGCTCCGCGGCGCGGCGGTGGACTTCGCGGAGTCCGCCCCGTGGATGGCCGTCTTTCCGGGCCTCGCCATCAGCCTCGCCGTGTTCGCCTTCAATCTCTTCGGCGACTCGCTGCGCGACGCCCTCGACCCGAAGCTGCGCACGCTCTGAGCGTCCCGTAAACGCTTGACACCTCGAAGGCAAGTTGATACAACTACGTGGGTTTTGCCGCCCATCGTCGATCGCCGACGAGGACTTCGTGCCGCTCACAGGAGGCTGTAATGGCGTACATCATCGCGGAACCCTGCATCAACGTGAAAGACAAGGCCTGCGTCGAGGTCTGCCCCGTGGATTGCATCTACGAGGGCGAGACCATGCTCTACATCCATCCGGATGAGTGCATCGACTGCGGTGCCTGCGAGCCCGTGTGCCCCGTCAAGGCCATCTTCGCCGAGGACGAGACGCCGGCGAACTGGAAGCAGTTCATCGAGATGAACAAGCAGTTCTTCAAGGACAATCCCGGCGTCAAGCCGGCGACCAAGGGCTAGCCACTCCTCTGGCGTTTCGTCTCCTCACGGGGACCCGGCAACGGGTCCCCGTTTTTTTGTGCCCGCGCGCCGCCGGCGTTGCCCTTCGCGCGCTGCAGCGCGCGCCGCACGCATGCCCTGGCCTCGTGGCAGCCTCGCCGCGTCCGGCCGCGCATGTGTGCGAATTGCCGAGGGCGCGGGCGTGGCACGGCCGTTGCGATCGAGGATGGGCATGGCCGTCATGCCACCCGCACCTCCCCCCGCACCGAAGCCGAACGGATTTCACGGCGCGGTGAGCGAGTTCAAGCGCCGCCTCATCGAGGCGACGCTGACCCAGGCTGGCGGCAATCGTACGCGAGCGGCACGCGCCCTCGGGCTCCAGCGGACGTATCTCCTGCGCCTCATGCGCGAGTTCGAGGTGCGCATCCCCCCACCGCCCGGTCCGTGGCGACGCGGGAGCGGGGACAACGGGCACGCTGCTCGTCCGGACGCGGAAACGGCGCGCGCGGCGCTCTCTCCGAGAGAGCGCGCGCCCTAGGGGCGCCGCGCCGCCAAAGAGTTTGACACCCCCCGGGCCGGCGGTTTGAAATGTCCGGGTGAGTGATATCTGGATCGCCGGGGTCGGGATGACGCGCTTCGGGCGGCGTGACGAGAGCCTGCCCGACCTGATCGCCGAGGCCGGGCTGGCCGCCCTCCAGGACGCGGGCATCGAGCGGCCCGACGCGCTCGTGGTCGCGGCCATGAACCCGGAAGAATTCACCGGGGCCGGCAACTACGCCTCCCTCATCAACACGTATCTCGGCCTCTCCGACGTGCCCGCCCTCCGCGTGGAGACGGCGACCTCGTCGGGCGTGGCCGCCGTCTACACCGCCTACTCGGTCATCGCGGCGGGCATGCACCGGAGCGTCCTCGTGGTGGGCGGGGAGAAGATGAGCCACGTGCCCACGCCCCGGGTGTCGGAGATCATCGGGCGCTCCGTCGATCCCCACGAGCGCACCTACGGCACGACCATGCCCGCCCTGGCTGGGCTCATCACGCGGGCGGCCATGTACAGCCGCGGCCTCACCCTGAAGGAGATGTCGCAGGTCGCGGTGAAGAACCACGCGAACGGGGCGCGCAATCCGCTCGCCCACTTCCGGGAGATCGTCACCCTCGACACGGTGATGGAGAGCCGCCTCGTCGCCGATCCCCTGCGCCTCTTCCACTGCTGTCCCATCTCCGACGGCGCCGCCGCCCTCCTCCTCACCACCGAGCCCTCGCCGGTGCGCATCGCGGGCATCGCCCAGGGCATGGACACCATGGCCGTGCGCTACCGGAGCGACCTCACCTCGTTCCGCGCCACGCAATCGGCCGCCGTCGCCGCCTACGCCATGGCGGGCTTCGGTCCCGAGCGGGTGGAGGTGGCGGAGATCCACGACGCGTTCTCGCCCTTCGAGATCATCTCGCTGGAGGACACCGGGCTCCTGCCCGTGGGCAAGGCGGGGCGCGCCACCCTCGACGGTGAGACGGCGCTGGACGGCCGGCTGCCCGTCAATCCCTCGGGCGGCCTCAAGGCGCGCGGCCATCCGCTAGCCGCCACAGGGATCTCGCAGATCGTGGAGCTCTGCTGGCAGCTTCGCGGCATGGCGGAAGGCCGGCAGGTCGCCGCGCACGTGGCGCTGGCCCAGTCCATCGGCGGACTCGCGACCAACAACTGGGTCACCCTGCTGGAGGCGCGCTCATGATGGAGCAGACCATCGCCGCCTCGCGCTGCCCTCGCTGCGGGCGCATGGTCGTCCCGCCCGCTCGCCTCTGCCCCGATCATCCCGTGGCCATGGAGCCGGCGAGCGTGCCCGGGGTGGGGGAGGTGGTGTCCTTCACCACGCTCCATTCGCCGCCTGAGGGATTCAAGGCGCCGCTCCACATCGCCCTCATCGAGCTGGAGGGCGGAGCGCGGCTCTTCTGCCACGGCGCGGAGACCCGGGGCATCAGGATCGGTTCGAGCGTGGGCGTCGAATCGCTCGATAATGTGTTTTACTTCTCCCACATGAGCTTCGCCGACCGGGCCCGCCTGTTCTGGCGGCGCGCCGGGGCCGGCGGCGAGAAGGTCGCATCGATCACCAAGAGCCTGGCCAAGGGCATCTGGAGAGGACGGTTCCGTGGCGACAGCTAAGCGCAAGGCACCCGCCCCGAAGAAGCCGCGCCCGCCCTTGGCGGGCGTTCGTGTCATCGACCTCACGCGCGTGCTCGCCGGCCCCTTCTGTGCCATGTCCCTGGGCGACATGGGCGCGGAGGTGATCAAGGTCGAGGAGCCCGGCAAGGGCGACGACACGCGCGGCTGGCCGCCTTTCGCGGGCGGCGAGGCGACCTACTTCATGTCGGTCAACCGCAACAAGAAGAGCCTCACCCTGAACATGAAGGCCCCCGACGGACAGGCCATCCTGCGCCGACTCATCGCGCGCGCCGACGTGGTGCTGGAGAACTTCCGCCCCGGCACCATGGAGCGCCTCGGCTTCGGGTACGACGTCCTTCGCAAGCTGAACCCGCGGCTCGTCCACTGCGCCATCTCGGGCTTCGGCGAGAGCGGGCCCGAGTCCTCCCGCCCGGGCTATGACCTCATCGTGCAGGGCGAGTCCGGCGTGATGGACCTCACCGGCTTCCCCGACGGCCCGCCCGTGAAGGTTGGCAACTCCATCGGCGATCTCGTCTCCGGCATGGCCGCCGCCCAGGGCGTGGTACTGGCGCTTCTCTCTCGAGAGAAGACGGGCAAGGGGCAGAAGGTCGAGATTGGCATGCTCGACGTGATGGCCTCGCTCCTGACGTATCAGGCGGGGCTGTACTGGAACGCGGGCGGCAAGCCCACCCGGCGCGGCAATCAGCACCCGTCCATCGTGCCCTATGAGGTCTTCCAGGCCCAGGACGCGTACATGACGCTCGGCGTGGCGAACAATTCTCTCTGGGAGCGCATGTGTCGGGCCATTGGTCGCGAAGACCTCGCGAAGGACCCGCGCTTCGACAGCGAGGCCAAGCGTGTGACGAACCGTGAGGCGCTGATCCCGGCGCTCAATGCGGAGTTTGGCCGTCGCCCCGCCGCCGATTGGCTCAAGCGACTCGACGAGGCCGGTGTGCCCGCCGGTCGCATCAAGACGGTGGCGGAGGTGTGCGAGAGCGAGCACCTGAGCCAGCGGGGCATGTTCGTGAGCGTCGCACACCCCAAGGCCGGCTCCGTCACGGCCATGGGGGTGCCGATCCGCCTCTGGGACACGCCGGGCGCCGCCCTTGCCCCGGCGCCGCTGCTCGGGGAGCACACCGACGAGATCCTGACGAGCCTCCTGAGAATACCGAAAGCGAAGGTGCACAAGCTCCGCGCCGCGGGCGTCGTCTGACGTGACGGCTCGAGGTGCCATGAGGTCCCTGCTCGCCCGCGCCGGGATCCTCTCGCTGTTCGCCCTGCTGCTGCTCTCCGCGCCCACCGGCCCGGCCGCGGCCGCCCCCGAGGGCACGCTGACGTGGGGGCTTCACGTCACGCTGGCCGCGCGCTGGCTCGATCCCAGCGACACCGAGGCCTTCATCAACCCGTTCATGGTGCTGTACGCGATCCACGACGCCCTCGTGAAGCCGATGCCGGGCGGCGACAACACACCGAGCCTGGCGGAATCGTGGACGATGTCGAAGGACGGCCTCACGTACGAGTTCGTCCTGCGCAAGGGTGTGAAGTTCCACAACGGCGAGCCCGTGACGGCGGAGGACGTCAAGTTCTCGTTCGACCGGTACCGGGGCGCCGCCGCCAAGCTCCTCAAGGACCGGGTGCGCGAGGTCCAGGTCGTCGACCCCGGTCGCGTACGCTTCCACTTGAAAGAGCCGTGGCCGGACTTCATGACCTTCTACGGCACGTCCGCCACCGGCGCGGCGTGGATCGTGCCGAAGAAGTACGTGGAGAAGGTGGGCGACGACGGCTTCCTGAAGGCGCCCATTGGCGCCGGGCCCTACCGCGTGGTGAGCTTCTCGCCGGGCGTGGAGCTCGTGATGGAGGCGCACGAAGGCTATTGGCGCAAGGTCCCCACCGTCAAGCGACTGGTCTTCCGGAGCATGCCCGACGAGACCACACGCGCCGCCGCCCTCAAGGCGGGCGACGTGGACATCGTGTATCTGCTGAGCGGGCCGACGGCCACAGAGGTCAAGCGGACGCCGGGGCTCAGGCTGGCCGCTTCGATGCCGCCCGGTGTCGTCTTCCTCGATCTGCCCGAGCAGTGGGATCCGAAGTCACCGTGGCACGACCGCCGCGTGCGCTTGGCGGCCAGCTACGCCCTCGACCGCAACGCCCTCAACCAGGCCGAGACCCTCGGGCTCTCGCACCCGACCGGGGCCCTCATTCCGCGGGTCCTGGACTTCTCGCGGGCCTACGAGCCGCCGCCCTACGATCCCGCCCAGGCCAGGAAGCTCCTGGCCGAGGCGGGATATCCCAACGGCTTCGACGCCGGGGACCTGACCCCATTTCCGCCGTTCTTCTCGCTGGCCGAGAGCATCGGCAGCTACCTCCAGGCGGTGGGCATCCGCACGCGCCTGCGCACGATGGAGCGCGCCGCCTTCCTCACGGCGTGGCGCGAGAAGAAGATCAAGGGCGTGATCATGGGGCTGGGGGCTCCCGCCGGCAACGCGGCCACCCGCATCGAGGTCTACGTGACGAAGAACGGGATCTATGCGGCGGGAGTGGTGCCCGAGATCGAGGATCTCTACCAGCGCCAGGCCCGCGAGCTCGACCGGAAGAAGCGCGAGGCCCTGCTCGGCCAGATCCAGCAGATCATGCACGACCGGGTGCTGCACGTGCCCATCTACGAGCTGGCCTTCCTCTGGGGCGTTGGGCCCCGCGTGGAAGAGGCCTGCGTGGACCACATCAAGGGCTTCTCCTACTCCGCGCCATACGAGGACCTCAGGATCAAGCCCGGGCGGTGACCTGCCTCACCGCGAGAATTTTTATGGCCGTCGGGATAGGCGGCGAGGCTTCGCCGCCTATCACCTGGCACTGGTAGCGCCGCACACCAAGGTAACTGCCCCAGACTGAAGGAGGAACGCGGAAAATATGGGGCGTGACCAGAGATGGAATATACAACCCGCTGCTGCAGCGTGTGCCGTGTTATGCAGCGGATATGCAGGTCTGTCTACTTCTAGTTGGCCTTACATGAATCTTCCTCGAGTACCATCAGCTCTGGTCGGCGGTGTTGCCGCACTGTCAGATCTCTTCGTAGCACTTGGTCGTTCACGAGGGATCCCGAGAGACGAGGTTCGAACGATAGCTGACTTAGTGCCCGCCGAGATCAAGGCGGCGCCGTGCTTTCTCGATCGCCTTACCGGCATCTGGCGCTACGACTTCGGCGAGCCATTCGTGAACCTACGGGGTGGCGGGGTCGTCCTTGGTACGAATATGTACCAGGAGGTGGAGCGCTTGTACGCCGTTCTGTCGTGCGCCCAGCGGCGCCTTAGCAAGGACAGGCTTTCCAGCTACCTGGCTACGCTTGGAAATCCGGCTAAGCATGAGGATGCCCTGGTCGAGTTCGCTCCGATTCTTCGGCTTGGGGGCGACGTCGAAACCGAGTACGAAGTCGCAGGCTATGGGGAAGGCAATCGCACGGTCGATTGGGTGATCCGAGCATCTGGACATCCGTTGGTCCTGCTCGACGTAAAGAACCGAGTGAAGGACCTCCTTGAATCACTCGTCCGTCTGCAGGCTGGCGAGCGCTCTCCGGACGACAATGGACCGGCACCCATACACGACCCTTCCCTCCTCTTCGGGAGCGTTGAGTCGAAATTCAAGTCCCAGCTGCCCAGCGCGGCAATCCAGCCCGTGTGGGTCCACACCTGTTTGAAGCAAGAGGAAGCTGAACTCGACGCGGCCTTCCGAGAGCTGGATCCCAGCCGAGTTCACGCAGCCATCCTCGGCGACTGGGCCCCTGATGTGTACATCCTTGCCAAGGACGCAACGGCAAAGGCGCACCTGGCGGAGGTGCTGAGAGTCCATGAGTCACACCGCTTCGTTTTTCGGCGCGTTGAAGGCTAACAACGCATT
>Ga0075424_100003563_pt1 | contig 14602 bp, 4 predicted proteins | sample SoiMethybrSBSTD3_FD_75301 | JGI IMG/M metagenome (GOLD analysis project Ga0075424, IMG submission 75301) | Bulk soil microbial communities from a Populus tree surrounding site in Tennessee, USA - Soil MetaG P. TD hybrid SBSTD3 | ecosystem: Environmental > Terrestrial > Soil > Tree plantation... | reverse complement strand
GGACTTCCCGCGTTTATTCGTGCCGACGAGCAGCCGGCCGTCGCGGGTCACGGCGAGGTTGTAGACGCCGTCGCCCGCGGGGATGCGCCGCTTCATGGCCCACGACGCGACGTCGATCTCGACAATGTCGCTCGCCTTGTTGCACGCGACGAACACGCTCTTCCCGTCGGCCGAGGGCTGCGCCCAGGTGGGTGAGCACGAAACGTCACCGGGCTTGGGTGGTTCCATGCCGTGTCCGGCGTGATCCCCTCCCGGTTCCCTGTTCCCGGTTCCCTGCGGAGCGCCAGCGACGCCCCGCTCTGCACCTTTCTTCAAGAGGAAATGTCGTGCGACGGCGAGCGTCCGCGTGTCGATCTCCACCACCGCGTCATCCATCATGCAGGCCGAGTAGTGCTTCGTGCCCGCGGGGTTGAGACGTGAGCCGTGTGGCATCGTGCACGTCTGGATCCGCGCGACTTCCACAAACGGATCGGTGCTCACGACGCTCACGTCCGATGGCACCATCTCGCCGTGCAGGTTGAAGTTCACGACGTAGACGAATCCGCCGTCGGGCGACACCTGCAGCGTGGCGGGGAAGTTCCCGAGCTCCACGTTGCCTAACACCTCGTTCGTCTTCGCGTCGATCTTCCAGAGGTAGCCGTACGGCACGCCGTGGGCGGTGCTTACGTAGTACTGCTGCCCGTTAGGCGACAGCCCGAGCCCATGCGGCCCGTCGGGATCCACGGGGTTGATGCCAACCTTCGTCGTGCCTTCCACCTTCGCCAACGTCGGCCCTGCGCCCGGCCCGAACGTGATGCGCGTGATGAGGTCAACGGCCTCGGACGCGACGAGGACGGTGTAGTCGCGATCGGGCGATTGTGCCACTGCGATTGCCGGAACGAGCATTGTCATTCCGAGGGCAGCCGCCCGAGGAATCCTCATCATCCGGGTAGAGGGCTCTCTATCGGGATGATGAGGATCCCTCGCTGCGCTCGGGATGACAAGCTCGCTCAGGATGACAGCCTTCCGATTACGGAACCACATCGGGTTTTTTCGGCTCGATGCGAACGATCCACAAGCCGTTCGCGTTGTCGTTGACATAGGCGAGTCCATCTTTCACCACCACGCCCCACGTGTCGGGCGAGTTTTGCACCTTGCCATCCATGTCGCCCGTGTGTACGTGCACCATTTCGCGCTCCTGCGCCCGGAGATCGCCGCGCAGCTCGCCCGAGATGTCGAACGCGCGGAAGCCGGCGTTGTAGGCGCCCATGTAGAGCGTGTCGCCCGCGACCCACACGTTATGCACACCACCATACTCCGGTTCGTAGAACGCGACCGGCCTCGGCTTCTCGACGTTCGTCACGTCGAGAACCTGCAGGCGTCCGTACGCGCGTCCCGCCGCTGCATCCTTCGCGCCCTTCACGCCACTCGCTGGGAACACCTCGTCGGCGATGAAGACGTAATTCTTGTGGCGCCAGGCCGTGTGCGTGCCGCGAATGAATCCGGGGCCGCCCGTCAGCTCGACCTGCCGGTACAGATCGTTGAGGTCGTACTTGTACTGCGTCACGAGCTGTGGATTCGAAGGCGACCCTCCCTTCATCCCGTTCCCGACGTCCAGGATCACCAGGCCGTCGTTCCAGTAGCTCGCGTAGAGCAGGCCATCCCGCAGGTCGATGTCGTGCAGTGACCGGCCGGCGTCCGGCCTCTCGGTCCTCCACTGCGCGACTTCCTTCGGGTGATATGGATCGTTGATGTCGATGACGTGAAGCGCGCCCGTGCCGTCGTTCGTGAGGTAGATGTGGGTGCCGAACTTTTCCTGCTTGTAGATGAACGCCGAATGCACGCCGCCCGTGACGCCTTCGGTGAACTCCGCGATCGGCTTCGGGTGCGCGGGATCCTCGAGCGAGCAGATGACGATTCCGTTCTTGCGGTCGCTGGCGCCTTCGCGCGTGAACACGAGGAACTTGCCATCCGGCGTGGTCATCACGTCGTTCACTCGACGCGTGTTCGAGACGACGGAGTCCGTGACGATGGGAGCGGCCGGGTTGCTGACATCGATTGCGTACATGACGTCGCCGCCACCCCCGGACCCGAGGTAGACATGTTTGCCGTCCGGGTGGATCCACACTTCCTCGGTGCTGAAGCGCGAGCGCGGAAGCCGGCCAACGACCGTAGCTTGTCGCCGCGCGTCTCGATGCGTTAGGCTGACGGCCGCCTGCGCGACGCGATTGCCGATGGTCGCAACCACAGTGTATGGTCGCGCCTCGTAGCCGACGAACGCCCCGTCCTGCTCGACCATTCCCTGGCCGGGCGAGAATGTCCATGATGGCGTGAGGCCGTCGATCTTGCGCCCCTGGGCGTCCCTGGCCGTGACCGCAAAGTGCAGCACGTCACCGGTTCGTGCCGCGGCGGTCGTTGGCATGATCTCCACCGACGCGATCGTGTTCGGAACGACGTTGACCGCCAGCGTCCCGGACGCCTGGCCCGTCGTCGCGGTGATGGTCGCCTTGCCCGCCGCGAGCGCGGTGAGCCTGCCGTCGCCTCCGACGCGCGCGACGTTAGGCGCGGAGCTCTTCCAGGCGAGCTTGTCCGCTCGCTGGTCGCCGGCCGCGGAGAACGAGTTCCCCGACAGCACGATGTGCTGCCCGACCACGAGCCTGGGAGGCGCTGCGTCGATGACGACCTTCGCCGCGGGTCCCGGAAGCATCTTCACCTCGACGACTTCCGTCACAGGCCGCGTGCCCGGCACGAGTGCGACGACGGTGACGGGAATCGTCCCGGTCGAGCCGGAGCGAACGAGCCCGGTCGTGTCCACTCGGCCTTCGAATCGCGCGCCGCTCGACTGGATGTACCGGAAGCGTACGTTGTCTACGGGTTTGCCGCCGGCATCGAGCGCCTGCGCCGTGATCCGTAGCGTGTCGCGCGCGATCATTGTCGGTTTGGCCGGCGTGACCACGAGCTTCGCGATGGGCGATGGCGGGAGTTGTGACGTCGCCTGCTGCTGGCCCGGTGTCTGGGCTTGGAGTGCGGCAACAACGAGAACGGTGAGAACACTCATGGTCGGCTGGGAGATCGGGGTACGGTGGCGAGCGTTCAACTCTGGCTGCCCGGCATGGTCGACGCAAGTGAGGCATTTGTCATCCCGACCCGGCAGGCGAGGGATCTTATTGTCCGGAGCGAGGGCCCTCTACCGGGAGTATGAGGATCCCTCGCTGACGCTCGGGATGACAACCGAGCTTCGCTCCGGATGACAGTTAGCTGCCGCCCGGGATGACCACACCGACTTTCGGGAACGCCGAGCGATCCGCAGAATTCGCTCGATCCGATCCGCTCTATCCTTCGTCCGAGATGCTCGATCGTTCACGCGCATAACGAGTGGCGTCCATGCACCGTGGTATTGTCATTGCCTCTTTTGTTCTCGGCCTGGGCCCAACCGCCTGCTCCAGGAGCTCGGCCCCGTCGCCGGCCGGCCCCGGCTTCCTGATCACGAACGCCAGCGTCATCGACGGCTCCGGGTCGCCAGCCCGCAGAGCGGCCGTTCGCGTCGAACGTGATCGCGTCGCTGCCGTCGGGAACCTGAGCGCTCGCGACGGCGAACGCGTGATCGACGCCCACGGCCTCACGCTCGCCCCCGGATTCATCGACACGCACTCCCACGCCGACGACGACCTCTTCGAGCACCCCGAAGCGCTCGCGGTCGTCTCCCAGGGGATCACTACCATTATAGGAGGCCAGGACGGCGGCTCGCCGATGCCGCTCGCGCGCTACCTCGACCGTCTCGCGAAATCTCCCGCCGCGATCAACGTCGGCATGTATGTCGGCCACGGCAGCATCCGCGACTCCGTGATGGGCATCGACTTCAAGCGAGTCGCCACCGCGGCCGAAGTCGACCGTATGAAAGAGATGCTGGCGAACGAGATGCGCGCTGGTGCGATAGGGCTCTCGTCAGGCCTCGAGTACGATCCCGGCATCTACTCCGACCCGAGCGAGGTCATCGCGCTCGCGAAGGTCGCGGCGTCCTTCGGTGGCCGGTACATCAGCCATATCCGAAGCGAGGACTATGCGTTCTGGAAGGCGATCGACGAGATCATCACGATCGGCCGCGAGGCGAAGCTGCCCGTCCAGATCTCTCACACCAAGCTCGCCATGCGCTCGCTGTGGGGTCACGCCGACAGTCTCGTTAGGATCCTCGACGCGGCGCGCGCGAGCGGCGTCGACATCACCGCAGACATCTATCCCTACCTCTACTGGCACTCCACGCTGACCGTCCTCTTCCCGAAGCGCGACTTCGAGAACCGCGCCGCCGCCGAGTTTGCGCTTACCGAGACGTCCACGCCGGCGGGTCTCCTCCTGGGCCGGTATGAGCCGAACCCATCGTACGCGGGAAAGACAGTGGCGCAGATCTCGGCGCTGCGCGGCACGGACTCGATCACGACGCTCATCGACCTCATTCGCGACTCCGAGGCAATGCGAAAGAGCACCGGCCACTCGACCGAGAGCGTCATCGGCACGAGCATGGTAGAACCGGATGTCGAGCGCATCATGAAATGGCCGCACACGAACCTGAGCACCGACGGCTCGCTCGACGGTCCCCACCCCCGTGGCTATGGGGCCTTCCCCCGATTTCTTGGGCGCTATGTACGCGAACGGAAGGTGATGTCGCTCGAGGAAGCGGTACACCGCATGACGTCGCTCGCGGCGGAGCACATGGGGATCAAGGACCGCGGCCGAATAACGCCGGGCATGTTCGCGGATCTGGTGCTGTTCGATCCCGCGACGGTGATCGATCGCGCGACGCCTCAGGAGCCGCACCTGACGTCGGTCGGCATCGCCCGGGTGTGGGTCAACGGGGCGGAAGTGTTCTCGGACGGCAAGACGACGGGCGCGAAGCCGGGCAGGGTGGTCAGACGGTAGCTGTCGGGGACAGTGTCATCCTAAGCGCAAGCTCGGTGTCATCCCGAGCCGTCAGGCGAGGGATCTTCATCTTCCTGATAGAGAGCCCTCTACCGGGAACCTGAGGATCCCTCGCTGCGCTCGGGATGACAAACTGTCGCTCCGCTCGGGATGACAACTGTGCAAATCAGCATGGCTCGGACGTCGTACTAGAACGCCCCGTCGGGGCGGACCATCCGAACCTCCACACGCATCCTGGGTACGAGCACGGATCGGTGGAGCGCGGCACGTTGCCGCGGAGTCGGGGCTTCACGCCTGCCGTCGGAGGCACTATGCGCCTGCCTTGTGTTGCCGTCGTCGCCGCCCTCCCGCTGTACTCGCCTCTCACCTCTCTCCCGGCGCAGGAGCCCATCCGCGTCGTCAGGCATGCGCCGGTGGACACCGCTCGGTCGGGCGACGTCATCACCATTTCCTTCGACCGACCGGTCGTCGGGTCGCTCGATCGAACCCCCGACCCGACTCGCATCGTTCGCGTCGAGCCATCGATCCCCGCGCGGATACAATGGCGTGATCCCACGACGCTCCGGATCATCCCGAACCAGCCGCTCACACCGGGCGGTCGCTACCACGTAACCGTGTCTAACGAGTTCACGGCGATCGACGGCGGACGACTCGAGGCGCCATACGAGTTTACGCTGCGCACCCGTGGGCCGCGGATGCTCCTTAGCCTGCCCATGTTGTACCCCCAGTACGCGAACTCGCTCACCCCTAACGGGACGCTGCAGCTCGTGTACTCGGCGCCCGTCGATTCCGCGGCGTTCGTGCGCAGTGCACGCATCGAGATCACCGAAGGCGCGGGGTGCGAACGACGCAGCATCCCGTACATGATCCGCGTGCAGCGCGAGATAGCGAAGACCGACGAGAACCTGCAATACGCCGGCGGTTGGGACCGCGATACGACGGGTGACCGGTTCCGCAGGTTTGTGGAGCTCGAGCCTGCGAGCCGCCTACCCGAGGACTGTGCCGGTGCGATCGTCCTTCCATCGCTCGACCCGACGGATCGACCCGAAATCCGCTATCCGATCGCCACAGCCCGTCGTTTCACGCTCGAGAGATTCGACTGTGCCAGCGAGGACTGCGCCGCCGGCCGGCTGCTCCGCCTCTGGTTCACAGCCCCGGTCCATCGGGACTCGATTGCGCGTCACCTCCGTCTCGAGCCGGCGGTGCCATTCACGATCGTTGAATCGGGCGATGCCAACACCCTCTGGGTCCTGCGGCTGGACATTCGGCCCCGCACGACCTATCGCGTCACCGTCGACTCGTCGCTCACGGACGTGTTCGATCGCCGTCTCGGCGCGGTGGCAACGCGATCATTGGCGACCGGTGACCGCACCCCGGCGTTAGGTCACCAGCTTGGCTTCTTCAACGTGTCGCGCGCGCGCCCGGTCCTGCGCATCACTCACGTGAACATGGACAGCGCACAGCTCGTGATCGTGCCAATTCCGGACTCGCTGCGGAACACGATCCTGGACGGCCGTACGGATGCCGATTCCGCCGCGCGGATGATTGCACGCCTGCGCGACACCGTCATCCAGCGCATTCGCCTCGTCGCGCCGTTCAATGTCGAGCGCATAACCGAAGTGCCGATCTCGCTTGAATCGTTAGGTCTCTGGAAAGGGTCGCTCGTCGCGATCCGCGCGCGCATGCCTATGCGGCGCGAAACCACCAGCAATACGGTCGAGATCCAACCGCGTGGGCTCGCGCGCAGCATCCACCCCGCGATCGTCGTGTCCGCGTCGTCCGGGCGCGCCCGACTCGTCCAACATACGGCGATCGTTCAGTTCACGGATCTCCTCGCGAACGCGAAGGTCGCCGACGGGTGGGGTGCGGTGCTCGTGACGAGCGCCACCACCGGCCAACCGGTGCGCGGCGCGACCGTGATGGCGCGAGGCGCACACGATGCGGTGATCGCGAGCGGAATCACAGACTCGACGGGCGTCGCGGAGCTGCGCCAGGCTCCGGGGTGGCGCCCGTCCGCCGACGAGATGCCATCGCGCGAACGGTTCTACAGCCCCTCGGCGAACACTGTCAGGCTCATCGACGTCTCACTCGGTGCAGACCGGTTGGTGCTGCCCGCGACGCGGAACGGCTGGGAGCCGCCGGTTGATGCGGCGGAGCGCCTTGGCGGGTGGGTCGAGCGAAGTCGCCCCGTCAGGGCCATTGTATTCTCGGATCGTGGGATCTACCGCCCGGGGGAGACCGTCTACGTGACCGCCACGCTCCGGCGTGGTCACAGCAACGCGATTCGGATCCCCGCGCGCGGGGACTCGGTACGGCTGTGGGTCACCCACCAGGTGCCGGGGGAGAGCGCGCCTGCCACCGTCCGCGACACGGTCTTGCGTGTGAACGACTACGGTACAGTGGGCGACTCGGTGGTGCTCGGGCGCGCATGGACGTTAGGCGTTTACAGCGTGCACGTCGACGCCGCCGTCTACGACGCGTGGCAAAACGCGGGCGAAGCGTCGTTCCAGCTTGCCGAGTACCGGGCCCCGGAGTTCGAGACATCGCTGACACTGGACACGACTGCGCGGTACCTCGGCGATACCCTGCGTGCGCGAGCTACCGGGCGATACTACTTCGGTGCGCCCATGAGCGGTGGCGTCATCCATTGGAGCGCTTACACATTCGACGCGGACCGCACCTTCACCGTCCCGGGGTTGCCGACGGCGTTCGCGATCGGCGAGACCTGGGTCGGCGGCGAGACACAGCCCGGCCGTTCGGAGACGCTCGCCGGCGTCGACACGCTCGACGCCGCGGGCAGCGTCCAGCTGCGGATTCCGACTCGGGCCGGAACCAGCGCGTGGCCCGCGCGCGTGGACGTCAGTGTGTCCGTCGATGACCTCAACCGGCGGTCTGTCGCGAGCGCACAGTCCATCGTGCTGCACTCGTCCAATCTGTACATTGCCGTCCGCGACAGCAATCCGTCGTGGTACTGGATGCCTAACGACATCCGGCGCTTCGACGTCCTGGCGGTTCGGCCGGACGGCAATCGCGTGCCGGGCATCCGAATGAATGTCATCGTCGTGCGGTATCGCCGGACGTTCGAATCGACGTTGGACGAGTCGGCGCGGGCGAGATGGGTTATCGACACGCTGGTGCGGACATCCGTCGTTTCAGGCGACCGCCCCGTAACGTACGAATTCACCCCGCGCACGACCGGGAACTACGGCGTCGTATTCTCGACTCAGGACGACCGCGGACGCACGGTCACGTCGTCGCTCGGCGGCTACGTCTTCGCTGGCAGTTGGGCGGCGTGGGACGATAACCCGGTGCGGCTTCCCATCCGGTTCGATCACGATAGCGTCGATGTCGGCGACACGCTCACGGTGCGGTTCATCTCGCCGTTCACGCGAGGCGAAGCGTGGGTGACGGTCGAGCGGGAGGAGATCCTCGCGCAGCGCCGCGTTAGGGTATCCGCGGGCGAGTCCGTTGTTCGAATACCGGTCAACGACAGTTTCGTTACCGGAGCGTACGTGTCGGTGGTGGTGGTGGCGGATTCGGGAACGGCCTGGACATCCGACTCGACGCAGCAGCGTATTCGTGTGGGGTACGAGAGGTTTTCGGTCTCGCCGGCGTCGAAGACGTTGATCGTGGAAGTACGGCCCGAGCAGCGAAAGTTCGCGCCGGGCGATTCGGTGCGGATCGCAGTGAACCTTCGTGATCGACAGTCACGGCCCGTTGCCGGGCAAGTCACCCTCTGGGCGATCGATGAAGGGGTTGCGGCGCTGACCGGTTATTCCGTGACAGATCCAGTGGGCGCGATTTACGACGATTACGCAACCGGGCTCACGTTCGTGACGTCCGCGAAACACCTGCGATCGCGCGCTCGGCTGCTCACCCCACCTGGCTGGAGCATCGGCCTGAGCATCGGCCTGAGCGACTCCGCCGTGGGTTTTGAGGCCCTAACGCTTAGCGCGGCGATGTCAGAGTATGGCTCGCCAGCGGCGAATGGCGTGATCACCGTATCGACCAGACAGATTGACCCGCGCCGGGACTTTCGGTCGACCGCGTTCTACATCACGTCGCTCATCACTGGAGCCGACGGTAAGGCGACAGCGCGCGTAAAGCTGCCGGACAACCTCACGAGCTATCGCGTGTTCGCACTTGCCATGACCAGGGACGGCCTCTATGGCAAAGGCGATTCGTCGTTCGTGGTCACGAAGCCCCTGTTCGCGCGCGCCTCGTTGCCGCGGTTTTTCCGCACGGGCGATGTCGCGCTCGCGGGTGCAGTGGCCAACAACACCACGGCCGATTCCGTCACGGCTCGGGTCGAGGCCACGGCACGCGGGATCACGCGTGTGGGCGACGGCACGGCAACGCGAACACTTGCCAGCAGTAAAGGTGCGGACGTGCGCTTCAACTGGCGAGCCGACGCCATGCCCGGCGACAGCGCGATCATCCGATTCGACGTGCAGGGCGGCACGTACGTCGACGCCGTCGAAACGGCCATACCGATCCGGCCGCCGTATTCGCCCCGGTACCACGCCGTCGCAGGCGTCGCGCGCGGCGACTCGACCATCCGGATGCCGCTTCCGCGTGGCATCGACCCCGTCAGGTCACGCCTGACGCTGCGCGTCGGGGCGTCGCCGCTGCCAATCATCCGCGCCGCGTACGAGTGGGTGAGCGTGTATCCGTTCTACTGCTCCGAGCAGCTCACGAGTATTGGCAACGTCATCCTCTCCGTTCTTCGCCTCCAGCAGTCAGGCGTGCTCGACTCAGCCGCTGCTCCGACCGGTGCGACACTGCGCGGTCGTGTGCAATTCATCGTCGATGAGCTGGCGCGTCGTCAGGCGGCGTATGGTGGCATCGGCTATTGGACTCGCGGCAGTTGGACCGATCCGTGGCTCAGCTCGTACGCGGGAACGTTCCTCGTCGAGGCTCGCTCGGCGGGATTCGACGTCGACTCGGCGGTGATCGCCAGAATCGTCCGCTTCGTCACGTACGATCCCGACACCACCTCGTGGGTCAAGGAGGAAGCATACGGGACCCGGCGGCAGCGAGAAGTCGCGATGGCGTGGCGCCTGTCCCGGGAGCTGGCGGTGCTCCACTTTCGTCGCCTTGCGGGTTCGCCGGATACCACGCTCGAGAATCGCCTGGTCGGCGCGTCGTCGCGGATGATGTGGGAAGACCGCGTCTGGCTTGCGGAGCTGCTTGCCGGACGCGCCGACCGCTCCGCTGCACGCACGCAGCTCCAGCAAGTGTGGCGGGACGTGGAGATGGCAGGGACTCGTGTAGACCTTCCGGACTCGCTGCTCCGGACGTTAGGCTTCCGGTCGCACGTGCGTCCGGTCGCGCGTCTGTTGCGCGCGACGATGGCGATCGACTCGAGTCATCCCCGTCTCGCCGCGCTCATCGAGCGTGTCGTCCAGCAAGGCCGTGCAGAGCGGGACTGGGCGTGGAACACTCAGGACTACGCGGAGGCTACGAAGGTCCTTGCCGATCTTGCGATAGCACGCGCACGATCGACGTCGCGCTCCACGATCGCCGTTCGGTCGGGTCGCGCGAACGCAAGCTCACGCGTGCTCCTGGCGGGATCCACGTCGGCGCCGATCGACTCGGCGATCTCGCTCGATGGGCTCCTCGAGCCTGATGCGGACGGGATGTCACTGCCGTTGCGGATCGAGTCGTCGGGGGCGCCGGTGTTTTACTCGCTCACCGTCGATGAGGTGCCGCTCGAGCCTCCGACCCGCCCAGATGCTCAGGGCATCGTCGTGGAGCGGTGGTACGAGCGTTTCGAGGACGGCACGCCCGTCACTCAGGTCAATGAAGGCGATCTGGTGCGAGGTCGCCTTCGCATAACAGCGCCCGCGGACCGTGAGCTTGTGGCAGTGGAGGATCTGTTGCCGGCCGGGCTCGAGGTCGTCGACGTGTCGCTTCGCACGTCGTCGTTCGGGCCGTTTCAGTCCGAGGCGAGTCGCGAGGCCGAGCGAGGTGGCGCCCGCGCGAACCCGTCGGAATCCTCGCTGCCGTGGCTGCACGGCAGCTGGGAGAGCGGTTGGTGGTCGCCCTGGGAGCACAAGGAGATCCGCGATGACCGCGTCGTGTACTTCGCGCGTGTGCTCTGGAAAGGGACCTACACCGCGAGTTACGTTGCGCGGGCAACAACCGCCGGCACGTTCGTACGACCACCTGCACACGCCGAGGAGATGTACAATCAGTCGTTAGGTGGCCGGAGCGACGGGGGGACCTTCAAAGTCGTGCCGCGCCCGTGATGGCGCGCGAGCGGTTGGTGGTCGTCACCGGCGCATCCACCGGCATCGGACTGGCGACCGCTCGCGTCCTGGCGAGTCACGGCGTGCACGTCTTCGGCAGCGTCAGGAAGCCTGGCGACGCCGACCGCGTGCACGCCGAGCTTCGCGACCGGTTCACGCCCCTCCTGTTCGACGTCACCGACGTCGATGCCATTCAGGCCGTGGTTCCGGTGGTCGCCGAGCGTCTCGGCGGCGAGACGCTGTTCGGGCTCGTGAACAATGCCGGGATCGCGATGGGTGGGCCGCTCATCCACCAGCCGCTCGACGAAGTCCGCGGAATTCTGGAGGTCAACACACTCGGCGTCCTGGCCACCGTGCAGGCATTCGCACCACTGCTGGGTACAGATCGAAGGAGGAGCGGGAAACCCGGCCGAATCGTCAACATCAGCTCCGTCGCCGGCCGCATCAGCGCCCCCTTTCTCGGCGCGTACGCCGCATCGAAGCGAGCGCTCGAGGGCATGTCTCATAGCCTTCGACGCGAGCTGCTGCTTTACGGGATCGATGTCGTCATCATCAACCCCGGTTCTGTGGTTACCCCGATCTGGGACAAGGCCGAGACGAACACGCCGTCCCGTTATGCGAGCACCGACTATGCGCCGTTCCTTCAGCGGTTCCTCGATGCGGCTCTCAAGAGCGGACGCAACGGATTGCCCGCCGAAGTTGTCGGACAGGTAGTATGGACGGCGCTGACCGCCGACAAGCCTCGCACGTCGTATCCGGTCGTCCGGCGGCGCCTCATCAACTGGGAGATTCCGCTCGCGCTGCCTGCGCGCGTGATCGACCGCCTCATCGCGAAGCGGCTGGGCTTTCGCTCGCCGCCTAACGAGTAACGCCCACCCGCTCGGACAGTTGTCGACCGCGGTTGGCATTCGGCGTGAAGCCAGAGGGACGATGCGTCTGCGTGGTTGGATCGCTGCTATCGGTGTCGTCGCACCACTCCCGCTGCTGGTCCCACGCGTCGGCGCGCAACAGCCGCTGCGGGTCGTGCGCCACATGCCATTCGACACGATTCGTGTCGGCGACCCCATCATCGTGGTGTTCAACAGGCCGGTGGCGCCGACCGTCGAACGCGCACCAGACCCCGTGCGATTCGTTAGGGTCGAACCGACGCTCTCGGGGAGCATCCGATGGCGGGATCCTTCTACGATCAGCATTGTCCCAAACGCGTTGCCGCCATCGGGCCACCACACGATTACGGTCGGCTCGACGTTCTCTGCGGACGATGGCGCTCGGCTCGAGGCTCCGTACGTCTTCACCGTCCACACGTCAGGGCCGCGCTACCTCGGCCGTCTCCCTGCCGCCCCGGCCGACCTTCCCGATCTCTTCGAGCCACCAGGAAAGGTGACGCTGATCTACACGGCACCTGTCGATACTGCGGCGCTGTCGCGTGTCGCACGGCTCGAGCTTGCGCGCAGTCAAACGTGCCCGGGCGGTACCGTGCGGTTTCGCGTCATGAGCCAACGTCACGCCTCGGCAGCCGAAGCACGCCCCCTCGCGGACGGCTTCGAGAACGACACGGCACAGCCGTATCGTACCGCCGTGGTCTTGGGCCCTGTCGTGCCCATGCCGGAAGGATGCGCCGGAGCGTGGGTGGTCCCGTCGTTCGACCCTAACGACCGTGCCGAGGTTCGGCGTCGCGCGGTGACGTCGCCGCCCTTCCGCATCGCCAGCCTGGACTGCATCGACCCCGACTGCGCCGTCACGCCTTCGTTTCTGCTGAAGTTCACGGCCTCGGTGCGCGGAGACCTGCTGAAGCGAAGCATCCGCGTCGAGCCGACCACGGCGTTCACGATCGAGACACACGTCGAAAGCAACGACCGCTGGTTGATTCGGCTCCCGGTGAAGATGCATACGACATATCGCGTCGGCGTCGATTCGACACTGCGAGATGTCTACGGGCGTCCGTTGACCGGACCGCCCGAGATCGCGAAGGTGATCGGCGACCGGCGCCCGGCGGTCAGGCACGAGGTGGGATTCTTCACGCTGTCTCGACGACACCCTTTCCTTCGCGTGACCCACGTCAACGTCGACAGCGTCGATCTCGCCATCGTTCCCATTCCCGACTCCCTGCGGACCCCCGTAGCGGCCGCGTCCATGGTTGTGGACTCGGTGGCCCGAATCGTGGGAGGCCTGCGAGACACGGTCCATCAGGCTTTGCGTCTCAGGGCGCCGCCTAACGTGGAATTGGCCACGGACATCCCTATCCCGCCGACTGTTCTTGCACGCCATGCCGGTTCGCTGCTCGCGATTCGGGTTCGTGCGATCCGGACCACTCGCGGAGCCGCGGATAGCCTCGATACCAGAGCCTTCGCGCTCGTTCAGGTCACGGATCTTCTCGCCCACGCGAAGGTCGAGATGGCGTGGGGTTCGGTGTTCGTCACCGACGTGAACGACGGGCGGCCGGTCGACGGAGCGAGCGTCATGCTGCGCGACGCACGTGGACGGGTTACGGCGGGCGGAATGACCGACGCGACTGGCGTCGTTGATCTTCAGCGCGATCCGCGGTGGCAACCAGGGCCGGGAGCGTCCGACCGCGAGTTTGGCCCCTGGTATCCCGGAATCGAGCGATATCGGCTCGAGCTGACCCTCGTCGACGTCGCGCGCGGTACCGACCGCTCGATCATGATCGCGTCGCCGCACATGCAGCGCTCACCGCTGATGGACGTAGTCTACCCGGATTTCTCGTTCGACCGCGACCGTTTCGTTCGCGCGATGGTGTACACGGAGCGGCCGATCTACCGGCCCGGTGAAAAGGTCTACCTGGGGACGATCGTACGCCAGGGTTGGCTCGGTGAGCTGACCATTCCCCGGGACGACTCCGTTCGCCTTCGAGTCCAGCTCGACGGGTACCGCGTCGGTGAGACCGATGCCATACGCGACACTGTGCTTCGACTTAGCAAGCTCGGGTCTGCCGCCGATTCGTTCTCGATTCCGCGCAGGGCGAGGCTCGGAGGGTACGTCGTTAGGCTTGACGCCGTCGTCGAAGGCTCGTGGCGAACCGTGGCATCCAGCTGGTTCAGCGTTGCCGAGTATCGCGCGGCCGCGTTTCGCGTGAGCGCCGCATTCGACACCACACTGCGGTTCGCCGGCGATACGGTTCGCGGGCACACCGAAGCGCGGTATTACTTCGGCGCCGCGATGGCGGGGGCGGAGGTGAGGTGGGACGGATATGCGTCGGATCGTCGGGATGGCATCGCGATCCCGGGCTTGCCCGATGGATTCACGATCGGCAATCGCTCCTACGATGGCCCCGAGCCGAAATGGGGAGGTGAGCACGTCTCCGGCGTGGCGAAGCTCGACGCGAATGGGTCCGCCGTGATCGCGATCGCGACGAAGCCGGGGACCGTGAGGGGCCCTGCCGTGCTCGGTGTCTCGTTCTCGGTCGGCGATCTGGATCGCGAATGGGTCACCGCGACCGC
>Ga0075424_100003561_pt1 | contig 14606 bp, 9 predicted proteins | sample SoiMethybrSBSTD3_FD_75301 | JGI IMG/M metagenome (GOLD analysis project Ga0075424, IMG submission 75301) | Bulk soil microbial communities from a Populus tree surrounding site in Tennessee, USA - Soil MetaG P. TD hybrid SBSTD3 | ecosystem: Environmental > Terrestrial > Soil > Tree plantation... | reverse complement strand
ATCCTGCAGCGGACAGCGGAGAACAAGTATTACCGGCTGGACGTCGCGAAAGAGGACGAGCTGCTCGGCGGATTTCCGAAGACACGCGAAGAGCTGTTTCGATATCGAGGACTGATTCTGGGATCGGTAGAGGCCGGGATCTTCTCCGGCGATCAGCTGCAGATGATCGCCGAGTTCGTCGAGAAACGCGGCGGCGGCCTGTTGATGCTCGGCGGCGCGCGTTCGTTCGGCGAAGGCGGCTACGGTGGTACGCCGGTGGCCGATGCGCTGCCGCTGGCGATCGATCCGAAGACGCGCGCCTCGGATCCCGGGCCGCTGGCGCGATTGAAGATCACGCCGACCCGCGAGGGGCAGTCGCATGCCGTGGCGCAGATCGCCGACTCGCAGGAAGCCTCGCTGAAGCGCTGGTCCGAGCTGCCGCAGGTCACCACCACCAACGCGCCGTTGCCGGTGAAGCCTGGCGCGACCGTGCTGCTCAACGGCACCGACGAGCGCGGCCGCACCGTGCCCGTCCTCGTGTCCCAGCGCTACGGCCGTGGCAGGAGCATCGCGCAGACGTTGCAGGAAACGTGGCAGTGGCAGATGCACGCCTCGATTCCGCTCGAGGACATGACCCACGAGCACTACTGGCGGCAGCTCCTGCGCTGGGTGGTCGACGGCGTGCCCGATCAAGTGGACGTGCACATGCCCAAGGATCGCGTCGAGCCCGGCGAGGCGGTCACGATTGAGGCGGCGGTCGTCGACAAGCGATTCGTCGAGCTGAACGACGCCACCGTGGTCGCCACCGTCGCGCAGCCGAACGGCAAGACGATAACCGTGCCCATGCAGTGGACCGGCGAGCACGACGGCCAGTACCGCGGCACGTTCGTCAGTACTGACGCCGGTGCGTACGAAGTGAACATCGATGCCACGCGTGCGGGTGGTCAGCGGGTTGGGACGGGCGTGGCCTACGTGCGCGCCGCCGCAAGCGAAGCGGAGTTCTTCGATCCGACGATGCACGCGGCGCCGTTGCGGCGGATAGCGGAAGAGACCGGCGGCCGGTTCTACACCCCGGCGAACGCGCAGGGCATCGCCGAAGACATCCGCTACGCCGGGCGCGGCGTGACGTCGATCGAAGAGCGCGACCTCTGGAACATGCCGATCATCCTCCTCGCATTGATGGGTCTCGTCTGCGCGGAATGGGGTTATCGCCGAGCGGTGGGAATGGCCTGATGCTGAAGGCGTTTCTCATCATCGTGGTCGGCCTGGCCGGCGATCCCGAAAGCGGGAAGACGTTCCACAAGTGGGGCACCCAGCTGGCGGAAGCATCCGAGAAGCTCGGCGTGCCGCAGGAGCGTCTCGTCTATCTCGTCGATCAGCCTGCCGAAGGCGATACGCATGTCACCGGGAAGGCGACGCGCGACGAGCTGACCAAGGCGCTCGACGGCATCGCCAAGAAGGCCGCGGCCGATGATCTCGTGTTCATGATCCTCATCGGACACGGCAGCGACGATAACCGCACCGCGAAGTTCAATCTGCCCGGCCCCGACATCTCGGCAGGCGAGATCGATGCGCTGCTGAAGAAGCTGCCGACCAAGCAGATCGTGCTCGTGAACACGTCGAGCGCGAGCGGACCGTTCGTCGAGGCGTTGTCGGGCCCGGGTCGCACCATCGTTACGGCGACGCGCAGTGGCGCCGAGCATTTCACCACGCTCTTCGGCGGCTACTTCATCGAAGCCTTGACCTCGCCCGCCGCCGATGCGGACAAGAACAAACGGGTCAGTGTGCTCGAGGCATTCCAGTTCGCGAAGGCCGAAGTGGCGCGCGCCTACGAGCGCGAAGGGCTGCTGGCCACCGAGCACGCGCTCCTCGATGATGACGGCGATAAAGAGGGGAGCCAGGATCCGTCCGCCACTGGCAAAGACGGCCGCGTTGCCGCGGTGTTGTCGCTCGGGGCGACTGGCGAAGACAATCTGCCCACCGACCCGAAGCTGCGCGCGCTCACGCTCGAGCGGCGCGATCTCGAGCGTCGCGTCGAGGCGCTGCGACTGTTGAAGGACAGCATGGATCCGGCGCGGTACTCGTCCGAGCTGGAGAAACTCGTTACCGCCATCGCACTCAAGACTCGCGAGATTCGCGCCGCTGAGGGAGCGACGCAGGGAGCACCAGGCCGATGATCGAACAAGGAACCGCCAACGCTCAGATGGTCGATCTGAGCTCGCCCGATGACATCGCCCTTGCCGACAAGATGAATGCAGGGCGGAAACAGATCGTCGGCGAGCTGAAGAAGATCATCGTCGGCCAGGACGAAGTGATCTCGCAGGTGCTGGCGACGCTGTTCGTCGGCGGCAACAGTCTGATCGTCGGTGCACCAGGCCTCGCCAAGACGCTGCTCGTTCACACCTTGGCGCGCGTCGTCGATCTGAAGTTCTCCCGCATCCAGTTCACGCCCGACTTGATGCCGTCGGACATCACCGGCACCGACCTGGTGCAGGAGGATGCGACGACCGGCCGCCGGCAGATGGTGTTCGCACCCGGTCCGATCTTCGCCAACATCGTGCTCGCCGACGAAATCAACCGCACGCCGCCGAAGACGCAGTCGGCCCTGCTCGAGGCGATGCAGGAGCATCGCGTCACGATTCAGGGACGCACCTATTCGCTGGCCGAGCCGTTCTACGTGTTCGCCACGCAGAACCCGATCGAGCTGGAGGGCACCTATCCGCTGCCCGAAGCGCAGCTCGATCGCTTCATGTTCCACATCATCATCGACCACCCGCCGTACGACGAGGAGCTCGGCGTCGTGAGAACGACGACCGCTCTGCAGAACCCGCAGCTCGAACGCCCGGTCAGCGGTGACGATCTGATCGCGTTCCAGCAGCTCGTTCGCAAGGTGCCGGTGGCCGAGCCGGTGATGCGGCATGCGCTCGACATCGTGCGCGCCACGCGTCCGCGGAACCCCGATTCGAAGGACTTCATCAACAAATGGGTGGCGTTCGGAGCCAGCGTCCGCGCCGCGCAGTATCTCGTGCTCGGCGGCAAGGCGCGCGCGTTGACCAACGGCCGCTATCACGTGAGCTTCGACGACATCCGATCACTCACCCATCCCGTCTTGCGCCATCGCATCATCACCAACTTCCATGCGCAGTCGGAAGGCGTGACCACCGACGCGATCGTGGATCGGCTGCTCGAGGCCGTGCCGCTGCCGCGCTCAGGGATGTGATGCCAGTCGAAACCCACGCCATCCCTGGCGCGCGCTTCATGGACCCGACGGTCCTGGCGCGCATCGGCAACCTGGAGCTCGTCGCCCGCGCGGTCGTCGATGGTTTCATCAACGGCCTCCACAAGGCGCCGTACTTCGGGGCGTCGGTGGACTTTGCGGAGCATCGCGGTTACGTGCCTGGCGACGACATCCGCCGCATGGACTGGAAACTGTGGGCGCGGACCGATCGCTACTACATCAAGGAGTACGAAGCCGAGTCGAACATGAACTTCTCGGTGCTGCTCGACGCCTCGAAGTCGATGGACTACGGCACGAAAGGCATCACCAAGTTCGAGTACGCGCGCATCCTCACCGCGTGCCTGACCAACCTCGTGCACCATCAGCGCGATCGCGTCGGCTTCGTCGCCTTCGACAGCGAAGTGCTCGAGCACGTGCCGCCGTCGGCCAAGCACATGGAGACGGTGCTCCACGTGCTCGACCGGCTGAAGCCGGGCCGGCCGGGAAACCTGAAAGGCCCGCTGCACAAGCTGGCCGAGCACTTCGGACGCCGCGGCGTGCTGGTGGTGATTTCCGATTTCTACGAGGAGCCCGAGTCGATTCTCGAAGCGATCTCGCCGCTGCGCTTCCGCGGCAACGATTTGATCGTGTTTCACCTGCTCGATCCGACGGAGATCGAATTCGGCTTCAACGATGCGCAGCCGTTCGAGGATCTGGAGAGCGGCGAGCAGATGCCGGTGGTGCCCGAGGCGTTTCGGGAGGAATACCGCTCGCTGGTGAAAGCGCACATCGACGCGCTGACGCAAAGCTTCTCCGCGGTGCGCGTCGACTATACGATGTTGGATACGTCCAAACCCCTCGACCACGCGCTGAATCGCTATCTCAATAGCCGCGCGCGGACGATGAAGATTCGATAATGCAATTCCTTGCGCCGCTCTTCTTCGTCGCGCTGGCTGGCCTGGCGATTCCCGTGCTGCTGCACCTCACGCAGCGCGAGAAGAAGCAGATCATCCATTTTCCCTCGCTGATGTTCGTGCGGCGGATTCCGTACGAAGCCGTGCGGCGCCGCAAGATTCACAACTGGCTGCTGCTGATGGTGCGCCTCGCGGCGCTGGCGCTGATCGTCCTGGCGTTCTCGCGACCGCTGTTCAGCCGCACCAACCAGGCGCCGCCTCCCGGTGCCGGTGCGCGCGAGGTGGTGATCCTGGTCGACAACAGTTACAGCATGGGATACGGCGATCACTGGGAGCGTGCGGTGGCCGCGGCGCGCCAGCAGATCGGCACGCTGCACGCCTCGGATCGCGGATCGGTGGTGCTGTTCGCCTCGTCAGCCGACATCCTGATGCGCGCCACGGCAGAGCAGGATCGCCTGGGCGCGGCAGTGGCGTCGGCGAAGCCTCGTTTTTCGTCGACGCGCTACGCGCCGGCGTTGAAGGTGGCCGGCAGCATCCTCAGCGAGTCGGCATTGCCGCGTCGCGAGGTGGTGCTGATCAGCGACTTCCAGCGCGGCGGATGGCGCGGTGAAGAAGGCGCGCGCCTGCCGAAGGGCGTCACGCTCACGCCGGTGGCGATTCAGGGCGGCGCCGATCGTCCCAACGTGACGGTGACCGGTCTCTCGATCGCGCGATCGACGTTCAGCAACCAAGAGCGCGCCACGGTGACCGCCGGCGTCTTGAACCGCAGCGAGCGGCCGGTGTCCGGCGCGTCGATCGTGCTCGAAGTCGGCGGCATCCCGATCGGCACCAAGCCGTTGGCCATCGATCCCAGCGGCGCGGCGTCGGTGAGCTTCGATGCGTTCACGATCAACGCCAAGAACATGCGCGGCACCGTGCGCGTCAGCGACGATGCGCTGGCCGCGGACAACACCTTCAACTTCGTGATCTCGCCGTCGGAGCCGGTGCATCTGACGGTCGTCGATCGCGGCAGCGCCACGTCGACGCTGTATCTCACCCGCGCGCTCTCGATCGGCGACGCGCCGCGGTTCGACGTCATCTCGCGCGAACCGGACGCGGTGTCGGATGACGACCTCAAGAAGAGCGCGGTCGTGGTGCTCAACGACGTCGAGGTCGGCACCGGGCTCGCGCGACGATTGACGAAATATGTCGATCAGGGCGGCGGCCTGTTCGTCGCCACGGGTTCGCGTGCGACGTGGCCGCAGGATGTCGATGCGCTGCCGGCGACGATCGGTCCTCCCGTCGATCGCACACGCGGCGACGTGGGACGGGTGGGCGCGCTCGAGTACGGCCATCCGATCTTCGAGGTGTTCCGCGCCCCGCGCAGCGGTGACTTCTCGGCGGTGCCGATTTACAGCTACCGCAATCTCACCGCGGCCAAGGGTGCGCAGGTGCTCGCGCGATTCGATGGCGGCTCGCCCGCGGTGCTCGAACGCAAAATCGGCGCCGGACGCATCGTGATGTGGGGCTCGTCGCTCGACAGGTCGTGGAGCGAGCTGCCGCAGCGACCGGTGTACTTGCCGTTCGTGCATCGCACGGTGCGGCACCTCGCCAACTACAGAGAGCCGCAGCCCTGGGTCACCGTCGGACAGGTGTTGGACCCGTCGGCCACCGCCGTGCTGCGCGGGCAGCGCATGATCCTGACCCCCTCCGGCAAGCGCGTGCCGATCGAGGACGAGGGGTCGGACGTGGTGGAGCTCAGCGATCAGGGCTTCTACGAGCTGCGCGGCGAAAACCAGAACGTCACGGTCGTGGCGGTCAATGTGGATCCGGCGGAGTCCGACCTGACGCCGATGGATCCGAAGGAAATCGTCGCGGCCGCCGCAGGATTGTCGGGCTCGGGGGACACGTCGACGGCCTCGGGCGTGCCGATGACGCCAGAGCAGACAGAGAAGAATCAGCGGCTCTGGTGGTATCTGCTGTGCGGCGGAATCATGCTGTTGGCGGTGGATACCTACCTCTCGAACCGCCTGGCAAAAACCTAAGCGGGACGGCCGCTTCGGGCGTATTCTGGTCCTTAGTCCCTGGGTCTTGGTTCTTGGTCCTACGTCAGGGACAAAGGCCCAAGCACCAAGGACCACGGACGCTCTTGAACCTAATTGAGGGTCTCATGCTCGAGTACCTGCGCGTCAAATCTGCGACTCCAACCACGCTCCTCGAGATCATCGCGGCCGTCCGCTCGCAGTGGCGCTTGAAGCTGGCGCTGCGCGGTGCGCTGGGAATTGCCCTGATTGGGTTCGCGTTGTTTCTGCTGACCGCTTACGGGTTGCAATGGGCGCGCTTCAGCGACGCGTCGATTATCGTCGCCCGCGTGGTGATGCTGCTGGGTGCCGTGGCCTTGTTCGCCTGGTTCCTGGTGCGGCCGCTGCGGCGGCGCGTCACCGACGAGCAGGTGGCGCTGTATCTCGAAGAGCACGAGCCGTCGCTGCAGGCGATGCTGCTCAGCGCGGTGGAGACCAGCCGCGAGGGCCACGTTCCCGAATCGACCGCGCTCGTGCGCCGAATCATTGAACAGGCCATCGAGACCTGCACGAGGATCGATGCCGCCAATCGAGTCGAGCGCATTCCATTGCGCCGCTACGCGGCGGCGACCGGCGGCACAGCGCTCGTCGCCGTGCTGGCCCTGCTGCTTGGCCCCGCGTTTTTGCGCCACGCGATCACCGCGCTGGTGTTGATCCCCAGCGTGCAGGCCGCGTCACCGTACAAGATCGCCGTGACGCCGGGCGACGTCACCGTTCCCAAAGGCTCCGATCAGAAAGTCGCCGCCACGCTCTCCGGGTTCAATTCCGAAGACGTGCAGGTCATGGTGAAGCGCACGCCCAGCGGCTCGTTCGAACCGGTGCCGATGGCGCGCAACAACGAGACCGGCAAGTACGAGGGCATGGTCTTCGACATCATGGCGGCGCTGGACTACTACGTGATCGCCGACGGTGTGTTGTCGACAACGCATCACATGAAAGTGGTCGAGGTACCGTACGTGCAGCGCCTCGAGCTCGAATATCGCTTCCCGGCTTACACCGGTCTCGAGCCGCAGAAAGTCGAGGATGGCGGCGACGTCGCGGTGCTGCGCGGATCGGAAGTGCGCGTGCACATCTTCCCGACGATGAAGACCGGAGCGGGACGGATTTCGCTGAACGACAAGCAGTCGATCCCGCTGAAGGTGGAAGCCGACGGCACGTTCACGGCGGCATTCACCGCCGATCAGGACGGCTTCTATCGCGTGGAATTCGACGCGCCCAACGGCGAGCACGTAATCGGATCGCCGCAGTTCACCATCGACGTGTTGGCCGATCAGCCGCCGGTGGTCACCTTCAACAAGCCGGGCCGCGATACGTCGGTGTCGCCGATTGAAGAAGTGTTCACCGAAGCGAACGTGGTCGACGACTACGGTGTGAAGGATCTCGAGCTGGTGTACTCGGTGAACGGCGGTGCGGAGAAAGTGATCAAGCTGTTCAACGGCACCAAGCGGCTGCCCGAAGTATCGGCGGGTCATACGTTCTATCTCGAGGAGCTGAACGTGCAGGCCGGCGACGCGGTGTCGTACTACGCGCGCGCCACCGACAACGATGCGGTCAGCGGTGCGAAGCAGACGTCGAGCGATCTCTACTTCCTGCGCGTCAGGCCGTTCAAGAAGGACTTCCGTCAGGCGCAGTCGCAGGGTGGCGGCGGTGGCGGCGGCGGCGGTGGCGCCGGCCAGGTGGAAGCGTTGTCGGAGCAGCAGCGGCAGATCATCTCGGCAACGTTCAACATCCAGCGCGATCGCAAGAAGCTGACGAACGACAAGCTGCGCGAGAACTCGACGGTGGTGTCGCTCTCGCAGTCGCGTCTCCGCGAGCAGGTCGAAGGGTTGCTCACGCGCATCAACAGCCAGTTGATCGAGCGCGATCCCGCGTTCGCGAAGATCGGCGAGCTGCTGCCGCAGGCCGTGACGGCGATGAAAGAGGCCGAGGCCAAGTTGAGCGCGGCCGCTCCCGATCAGGCGCTGCCGGTCGAGAACAAGGCGCTGCAGATTCTGCAGAAGGCCGAAGAAGAGTACGAGACACAGATTCAGGTGAGCCGTCAGCAGGGCGGCGGGGGCGGCGGCGGTGGCCAGGTGCAGCAGGAGCTCGCCGCGCTGTTCGAGCAGGAACTGAACAAGATGGCCAGCCGGTATGAAACGGCGAGCCAGGCCTCGGAACAGAACCGCGATCGCGAGGTCGACGAGCTGCTCGAAAAGTTGAAGGAGCTGGCGCGCCGGCAGGAGCAGGAAGCCGAGCGTCAGCGTCGTCGTGCGATCGAGGGTCAGCAGGGCGGCGGCAGCAGCGGTGCGCAGCAGCGCGCGCTGGCCGATCAAGTTGAAGAGGCGGCACGCCGCTTGGAGCGTTTGTCGCGCGAAGAGCAGCGGCCAGAGCTGCAGGAAGCCGCACGGCAGATGCGCGAAGCCGCGGATGCGATGCGTCGTGCTGCGGCCGGTGGCGATGCCAACGCGTCGGCGCAGGCACAGGCCGCGCTCGAGCGTCTGCGCGAAACCGAGCGCAAGCTGCAGCGATCGCTGACGCAGCGCGCGCAGCGCGACGTCGAGGACGCCAAGCGCCAGGCCGATGCGATCGCCCGCGAGCAGCAGGAGATCCTCGATCAGGTGAAGCAGCTTCCGGCGAGCCCTCAAACACGTGCACAGCAGGCCAATCGCATCAACGAGCGGAAGGACGCGCTCGAGGCCAAGCTCGGTGAGCTCGAGGGCAACCTCGATCGCGCCGCGCGCGATGCGAGCCGGGAAGAGAAGCAGGCGTCTCGCAAGATGTCCGAAGCGGCCGCCGCGATCCGCGACAACCGTTTGCGTGACGCAGTGAAGTACTCGAAGCCGCTGGTGAGCCGCGGGAACACTCAGCAGGCTACGGCCGCTGAGGGTGACATCGCGCGCGGCATCGAAGAAGTGCGTCAGCGCCTCGACGAGGCGCAAGCCGCACTCGGGCAGGGGCAGCCTGGCGACAAGCGCAATCAGGCGGTCGAGCGCGCGCAGCGTCTCGCCCGCGGTGCCGAATCGCTGCAGGAGCGGACGCGCGAGCGCGCGCAGGCCAATCGCGGCGATCAGCAGGGCAAACAGGGCCAGCAAGGCAAGGAAGGCCAGCAAGGCAAAGAGGGCCAACAGGGTCAGGGCCAGGGGCAGCAGGGGAAAGAAGGCCAGCAGGGCCAGGGTGGTCAGGGTCAAGGACAGCAGGGGCAGGGCCAGCAGGGGCAGGGCGGTCAGCGCGGCGACGGTCAGAACGGTGGCGCGCGCGGCGGCCTGGGCGATCGCGCCGATGCCGGCGGCTTCGGCGGCGCCGATCGCGGCGGCTGGCGCGGCGACGCGACCTGGGGCGGATGGTGGGAAGGCGGACGCCTCACGGCAGAAGACGGCCGCCAGCTTCGCGGCGAGGCGCGTCAGTACGCCAACGACGCGCAGCAGCTGCGCAATCTGCTCCGCGGCGAGAACATCGATCCGCGCGAGCTCGACGAGATCATCAAGAACCTGCAGCAACTGCAGGACGAGCGCGTCTACCAGAACGTCCAGGAGCTCGCGCGTCTGCAGGCATTTGTCGCCGAGGGTCTGAAACGGTTCGAGTTCGGTTTGCGCCGACAGGTCAAGGCCGACGCCGGCGCCAGCGCGCTCACCGGATCCGAGGAAGTGCCGGAAGAGTTCAAGGCACTGGTCGAGCAGTACTACAAGTCACTCGCGAAATCACCGCGGTGAACACCCGCTCTCTGCTCGCGGCCGCACTTGTGTTCGTGTTCGCAAGTGCGGCCGCCGCGCAGTTCGGCCGCTTCGGCGGCGGCTTTGGTTTTCGAAACCGCTACCCTCCACGCCCGCCGCACAAAGACACATTCGGGTACGGCTTCAATTTCTGTCGAGGCATGTACGCCAGCAACCGCGGTGAGGCCGGAGGCAGCGGCTGGACCACTGACTACCCGGATGCCGACATTAACTTCTCGATCCGTCTCGCCGAGCTGACCAAGATCCGCGTGAAGTTCGATGCGCAGCACAGGCCGGATATCGTGACCGTCCGTCTCACCGATGATGCGCTGTTTCAGTGCCCGTTCGTGCACATGGAGGACGTCGGCACGATGGAACTGACCGAGACCGAGGTCGACGCGCTGCGTGCGTACTTGCTGAAGGGTGGGTTCGTGTGGGTGGACGACTTCTGGGGATCGCTGGCGTGGGAACAGTGGACCGAGGAGATTGGCCGCGTGCTGCCGCCCGATCAGTATCCGATTCGCGACATCCCGCAGGATCACGCGATCTACAAGGCCCAGTTCGCGATCAAGGACTTTCCGCAGATTCCCTCCATTCAGCACTGGCGCGGCAATCCGTACACCACCTCGGAGCGCGGGGAGGACAGCGCGCACCCCGACTTCAAAGTGATCTCCGACGAGCACGGCCGCATCATGGTGCTGATGACGCACAACACCGACATCTCCGACGCGTGGGAACGCGAAGGCGAAGACCCGCGCTACTTCTACGAGTTCTCACCCAAGGGGTACGCTGTCGGCATTAACGCGATGGTGTACACGATGACGCACTAGAGTGCGGGGCTCGCTTCGCTCGCCGTGCGAGCGCGCTCGCTCCGCTCGCGCGGTGCGTGCGCTCGCCGCCGGCTCGCGGTGCGAAGCGCTCGGCTTCGCCTCGCGCGTGCGGCCGGATTACTTGAACATGAAGTAGACGGCACCGAGCATGCACAGGCCCGCCCAGAGAAAGTTCCAGTTCATCGGCTGCCGCATGTAGACGAGCGTGAACGGCACGAAGACAGTGAGGGTGATGACTTCCTGCAGAATCTTGAGCTGCGCGAGCGACAGCGTTTGAAAGCCGATGCGGTTGGCGGGTACCTGCAGGACGTACTCGAATAGCGCGATGCCCCAACTGACGAGCGCCGCTACATACCATGGTCGCTCCGCGAGATTTCGCAAGTGGGCGTACCAGGCAAACGTCATGAACACATTGGAGGCCATCAGGCCAAGGACGGCGAGCAGAACCGTAGACGACATAGCCCGTGATTCTCGCACGCGCGCACGCCCGGCACGCGCGAGCGAAGCGAGCGCCTCGCACCGCGAGCGCAAGCGAGCGCCCGCACGCGCGAGGCGAAGCCGAGCGCTTCGCACCGCGCGAGCCGAAGGCGAGCGCGCCCGCACGCGAGCGAAGCGAGCTAGAATCGTTCCGTGTCCACACCGCCGGGCAAGAAGATCGCCGACAACATCCTCGAGACGATCGGCCACACGCCGCTGGTACGGATCAACCACATCACGCACGGCCTGACCGAGGCCACGGTCCTCATCAAGCTCGAAACCTTCAATCCCGGCAACTCGATCAAGGACCGCATCGCCGTTCGCATGATCGATGACGCGGAGCGGAGCGGCAAGTTGAAGCCGGGCGGCACGATCATCGAAGGCACGTCGGGCAATACCGGCATGGGACTGGCGATCGTCGCCGCGGTCAAAGGCTACCGCTGCATCTTCACCACCACCGACAAGCAATCGAAAGAGAAGATCGACGCGCTCAAGGCGTTCGGCGCCGAAGTGATCGTCTGCCCCACCGACGTCGATCCGGAAGATCCGCGTTCCTACTACTCGGTGTCGTCGCGTCTCGAGCGCGAGGTCCCCGGCGCGTGGAAGGCGAATCAGTACGACAATCCTTCGAACACCGCGGCGCATTACGAGCAGACGGGACCCGAGATCTGGGAACAGACCGACGGCAAGGTCAACCATCTCGTGGTCGGTGTCGGCACCGGCGGCACGGTCAGCGGCGTCGGACGGTATCTGAAAGAACGCAATCCGAGGCTGAGGGTGTGGGGCGTCGACACCTACGGATCGGTGTTCAAGAAGTACAAGGAGACCGGCATCTTCGACAAGAACGAGATCTATCCGTACATCACCGAGGGCATCGGCGAGGACTTCCTTCCCGGCAACGTCGACTTCGACTTGATCGACCACTTCGAGAAGGTCACCGACAAGGACGCGGCGATCATGACCCGCCGCGTCGCGCGCGAGGAAGGCATCTTCGCCGGCAACTCCGCTGGCGCGGCGATGGCCGCCGTGGTGCAGCTGGCCGACAGGTTCAGGAAGGGCGAGACCGTGGTCGTGATCTTCCACGACCACGGCACGCGCTATCTCGGCAAGATGTACAACGACGACTGGATGCGTGCGAAGGGCTTCTTCGAGCTCACCGGCATGGCGGCGCGCGACCTGGTGGCGATGGGCGTGTCAGGCGAACTGTGCGCGGTGGAGGCGTCGCAGCCGATCGAGGTCGCCATCCGCGTCATGGGCGAGCACGATTTCTCGCAGATCTCGGTGACCAAGAACGGCCGCATCATCGGATCGCTGAATGAGGCGCACCTGTTCGAGGAGTTCGTCCGTCAGCCCGACTTGAAGGGCAAGACCGTCGAGGACATCATGCAGCCGGCCTTTCCCTTCATCGACATCTCGACGCCAGTGGAGCTGCTGTCGACGATGATCACGCCGGAGAATCCAGCGGTGCTGATCCGCGATTTCAAGACCGACAAGACGTTCATCATCACGCGGTCGGACGTCATTCGAGTGCTGACTCAAGTGCGTGGAGAACGAGGCGCAGCGGCGCGATGAGCCGTCCAGGCGCGTCCGTTCTGAACGTCGGTCCGATCAGTTGATGTTCACCCTTTTCAAGTTAGACAAAGACACACCGGCTTCGTGCGTCAGCACCCGATGGCATGCTGAATTCGGATGGCTCGATCGGTCAGCTCGGTCGCCTGGTCCACCGTTAATTGCTTGCCATTCTGCGCGCGGACCTCGTTAAGAAAGCTGTTGAGCATTTGACACGCCTGCCTGGTTGCGCCGGCAGCCTCGAACTCGCGCGCGATCTCGAGCTTGGCGGGCAGACTCGTCCCGAGCGTGCGCAGGTTCCAACTGGCGATCACAGCGATAGCGTCCTCGAGTTGCTGCTGTGCGTCGGCAACGAGCCGCCACATGGTCGCGCGAATGTTCGCCGTCGGAACCGGAAACCCCGGGTTATAGCTGACGCCCGCCACCTCGCCTCTGTTGTTGATGCCGACGGCATAACTGGAAGCGCGACCTCCGACCGGTACCAGTTCCACCATCCCCTCAGCCGGGGTCCACACGAACCCGCGAGAGGATGTGTTTCCGGCGGTCAGGCTTACACCAACCACGTGGCCGCTGCTATTCACGGCCGAGGCCGAGCTGAGTAACCCACCGAGTGTGCCGAGGTCCACCATCCCGTCCGCCGACGTCCACAAGAATGCGTGAGGACGCGGCCCGGAATCGCTAACGACGTCGGCGGTGCCGACAACTTGGCCTTGATCGTTGATAGCACTGGGGCCACTGCTCGGTCCTCCCAACGTGCCGAGATCCACCATCCCGTTCGCGGCGGTCCACGAGAATGCGTGAAAGTCCCCGGTTGGGGAGATCTGGCTGTGACCGATGACTTCGCCACTGTTGTTTATGGCAATGGCGTAGCTCACGCCCCCGAGCGTGCCCAGGTCAACCATCCCCTCCGTCGGCGTCCACAAGAATGCGTGGGTAACTCCTGCTGTGGTGATATTCGAGCCGACGACCTGCCCGAGATCGTTCACGCCAAGGGCATCGCTGCCAAAGCTTCCGGGTGTCAGGTCAACCATGCCGCCGGTCGCGGTCCACGAGAATGCGTGAGCCGATACTCCGGTCGAGCTGGTGCCCACGACCTGGCCGTGCTCGTTCACGGCATGCGCGCTGCTGAACGTCCCGCCGAGCGTGCCCAGATCAACCATCCCGCTCGTTGCGGTCCAAACGAATGCATGCGGTTCGGAGGATACGGTCGTGTCGCTATCGCCGACGACTTGGCCGCGATCGTTCACGAAAAACGCCCTGCTGCTCGTCCCGAGCGTGCCCAGATCAACCATACCGCTCGTTGCGCTCCATACGAATGCATGGTTGGCGGCGTTCCCGGCCGTGCCGCCGTCGCCGACGACTTGGCCGCGATCGTTCACGTCCCTGGAAAAGCTGTAAGTCCCGCCAAGTGTCCCCAGATCAATCGGCACAGGCTGGGCGACAGCCGCGTCAGCCATGCCGAACGTTCCGACCAGAAACATCAGACTTCGAAGTCGCAGTCCGCACTTCATGCTGTCCTCACTTTCACTCTGAAGCCGTTGGGACTGGGAGGCCGTTCTTGGTACGCCGCCGGCCTCGGGCGGTCATTGTGTCATGCCCGCTCCGCTCCGTAATGCGCGGTTTCGCTCGAAGACTATCAGCGCGTCGAGTCGAGCTATCTGAGTGTGGCCATCGCCTTGCTGACCGAAGCTGGTATCCAGTCGCTGCAAGTGCATGGTCTCGAAAATGCTGGGGCCACGCCAAACGACTACTCAGGACCTGGTGGCGATGGGCGTGTCAGGCGAACTGTGCGCGGTGGAGGCGTCGCAGCCGATCGAGGTCGCCATCCGCGTCATGGGCGAGCACGATTTCTCGCAGATCTCGGTGACCAA
>Ga0075424_100003556_pt1 | contig 14614 bp, 13 predicted proteins | sample SoiMethybrSBSTD3_FD_75301 | JGI IMG/M metagenome (GOLD analysis project Ga0075424, IMG submission 75301) | Bulk soil microbial communities from a Populus tree surrounding site in Tennessee, USA - Soil MetaG P. TD hybrid SBSTD3 | ecosystem: Environmental > Terrestrial > Soil > Tree plantation... | reverse complement strand
CTCGACGCGGACGTCGGCCGTCTCGCCGCCGCCCTCAGCCTTCCGCCGGTCGTGCTCTACGCGGGACTCGCCGGGTTCGGGGTCGCGACGCTGCGCTCGGCGCTGATGGCGGCGGCGGTCGTGATCGCGGTCTTTCTCGGACGGCGCGCCGACGTACTCCGCACGCTCGCGCTCGCCGCGCTCGTGCTCGCCGTGGCGTCACCGAGTGCTCCGTTCGAGATCGGATTCCAGCTCTCGTTCCTGTCCGTTCTGGCGATCGTCGTCGGCGTGCGGTGCTGGGGCGGGGACCGGTCACGCTGGCGGCAAGCGCTCCTCGTCTCGCCGTGCGCGCTCCTCGGGACGGCGCCGCTCACCGCGTTCCACTTCCATCAGGTGTCGCTCGTCGGCGTCGTCGCGAATCCGGTGACGGTGCCGATCTTCGGCTCGGCGGTCGTCGTGCCCGGCCTGGCGGGCGCGCTCCTCGAGCCGTTCGTCCCCGCGGTCGCCGACGTCCTCTTCCGGGTGGCGGGCTTCGTTCTCCGCCCGGGCGTCTGGCTCGTGCGCGCGTTCGCGCGACCGGCATGGGCGGCGGTCGACGTGCCGATCCCGAATCTCCTCGAGCTCGCGCTGCTCTACGCGCTCGTCGGGGGGCTCCTCTTCCTATCGCAGCGTGCGGGACGTGCAGTCGCGGCGCTGGCGCTCGTCGCGCTCCTCGGCGACGCGGGGTGGTGGCTGCACGCCCGGTTCGGGCGCACCACGTTGCGCGTGACGTTCGTCGACGTGGGGCAGGGCGACGCGATCGTGGCCGAGATGCCGGGCGGCGCCGTCCTCGTCGTCGACGCGGGCGGGTTCCCGGGCGGCGACTTCGACACGGGCGCGGCCGTCGTGTCGCCGTTCCTCCTCGCGCGGAAGATCCGCCGCATCGACGCGCTCGCGATGACCCATGCGCATCCCGACCACTCCGGCGGGCTACCGTACGTGCTGGCCCATCACCGGCCGCGCGAGTTCTGGTGGACGGGGGTACCCGGCGACGGCGTCGAGTGGAGCCGCCTCCGGGCAGCGCTCGCGCGGACGGACGCGGTCGTGCGCGTCGTGGCCGCCGGCGACGCGCTCCCGCTGGACGCGGACGTGGTCCATCCGCCATCGCGTGCAGGGCACACGTCGCTGAACGACTCCTCGCTGACGCTCCGGCTCGGCGATGCCGGCGTGCTGCTCACCGGCGACGCCGAACGTCGCGCGGAGGAAGAGATGCTCGGCACGCCGGCCGCGCTGCGCGCCGCCGTGCTGAAGGTGCCGCACCACGGCAGCAAGACGTCGAGCACGCCGGCCTTCGTCGCGGCGGTCGCTCCACAAGTCGCGGTCGTCTCCGTCGGCGCGGACAACCGCTACGGGCTCCCGTCGCGGGCGGTCCTGGAGCGCTACCGGACGGCCGGGATCTGCGTCCTCCGCACCGACGAGTGCGGCGCGGTCACGGTGGAGGTCGACGGCGACCGGGTCGCCGTCGAGACGTGGCGGGGATGTCGCTGCCCGGCTATGCCGCCCGGGTCAGCCCGTGACGCAGGGCGTACATGACGAGGCCGACCCGGTCGCGCACGCCGAGCTTCTGGAAGATGTTGGTCAAGTGCGTCTTCACGGTCCGCTCGCTGATCGTGAGGGTGTTGCCGACCTCCTTGTTCTTGTATCCGGAGGCGACGAGCCGCACGATCTCGAGCTCGCGCTCGGTGAGGCCGTTCTCGTCCCGGCCCCCGCTCGAGCCGCCCTCCGGCCCGAGGTGCGACAGCTCCTCGACGAGCGCGGTCGTCATGCGCGGGTCGACCCACACCTGGCCCGCGCACACGGCATGGATCGCCTGCATCAGCGTCTGGCGCGCCGAATCCTTCAGGATCACGCCCTTCGCGCCGAGCTTGAAGGCACGGACGTGCTCCTCCTTCTCGTCGCACGCGGTCAGCACGAGGACCTGCGTGCGCGGGCTGATCCGGAGGACCGCGGGCACGGCGTCGAGGCCGCTGCCCTGCGGCATCCGGATGTCGAGCAGCAGGACGTCGGGCCGCGTCTGCCAGACCAGCTCGACGATGTCCTCGGCGGTCTCGGCGTCGGCGACGACTTCGATGTCGTCCTCCATCTCGAGGATCGTGCGGAGGCCCTCGCGGAAGAGCGTGTGATCGTCGACGATCACCACGCGGAGCTTCGGGCGGGAAAGGGTCATTGTCATGCGTACATCCTCCGATCGGTCCCGTAGCGACCGTTGCGGCCGGTCGCCGGGATGGTGACGGTGATCTCGGCGCCGCGGCCGGGCTCGGTCCAGACACGGAGCGAGCCGCCGAGCGCGGCGGTGCGCTCGCGAATCGACCACGGGGTGGCGTTCGGGACGAGGAAGCCGTCGCGGTCGACGCGTGCCTTCCCGTTCGAGAAGCCCGCGCCGTTGTCGTGTACGACCAGCGAGAGCTGCGACGGCTGGCACGTCACTTTGATGACGGCCTGCGAGGCGCGGCCGTGGCGGACCGCGTTGCGCAGCGCCTCGCGCACGATCTGCGTGAGGTCGTGCGTCGTGGACGCGGCGAGCTCGGGGTCCGTCGGTGGCCGCACGATGCGCACCCGGATCCGCTCCCGCGCCGAGAACTCCGCGGCGAGCCGGTCGAGCGCGGCCGAGAACTTCTCCTCGCGCTGGCGGGGCTCGCGCAGCACGGTCAGGTAGTGGCGCACCTCGCGGTAGCCGCGGTCGACCGCCTGGTGGAGCTCCTCGAGCGCGCGCGGCGCGCGCGCCGGGTCGCGCTGGAGAAGGAGCTTGCACGCCTCGACGCGGAGATCGATGCCGGCGAGCGACTGAATGAATCCGTCGTGCAGGTCGCGCGCGATGCGCCCGCGCTCTTCCGCAACGGCGAACTCCTCCGCCTTCTCCTGGAGACGTACGTTCTCGAAGCCGGCGGCCGCCTGGCCGACGATCAGGAGCAGGAACTCGAGGTCGTCGCGCGTGAACTTCGGTCGGCCCTCGCGCACGACGACGGCATGACCGCGGAGCTCGCGCTGGAGCAGGACCGGCGCGACGATGAGCGCGTCCGCGGCGCAGCCCTCCGGTACCGCCAGCGCGGGCGCGACCGTCTTCCGCTGGATCGCTCCGCTCATCACGTCGTAGCAGAACGCGGTGCCGCTCCCGGGGCGGAGGTCGTTCACGAGGAGACCTTCGGTCGGCTCGGCGAAGGGCAGGGGGAAAGGGTCCTCTTCGGTGATGCGGAGGGCGAGGCGCATCCGCTGTCCGCGGCGGCCGAGATCCCACGTGAAGTAGCGCCCACTCTCGGGGTCGCGCAGGACGAGGAGTCCCCGGTGCGCGGCGAAGTGGTCGAGCGCGCGGCGCATGAGCCGGCTGAGCGCCCGGCCGGGCGACGCGTTTCGCCGGAACGCCGCGGGCAGCTCGAGCATGAACGTCATCTTGCGCTTCGAGCGGCGCTCGTGCTCGCCGAGATAGCCGATGAGATACGACAGCGTCAGGAGGTACAGCGGGCGGATGAGATAGACGCGGCGGAAGCCGATGTCGCTTCCGATCAGGTGCGAGGCGATGACGAACACCGTGGGGTAGAGGAGGACGAGGACGCCGGTCACGAGCATCGTGGCGCGGAAGCCCCAGCGGACGCTCACGCTCGAAATGACGTAGACGTGAAGGAGGAAGAACGGGCTCGTCCCGCCCTCGGTGAAGAGGCTGATCAGGCTGATCCAGACGATGTCGATCGCGGTCGAGTAGCGGCCGACCCACTCCTGGCGGAGGTACTCGCCGCGGACGAGGAGAAAGAGGAGCCCGCTGTAGGCGACGTACCCGTAGAGCACGACGAACGCGAGATCGTCGCCGAAGGACGGCTGCTTCGGGTCGACGATGACCACGGCGAGCGTGGCGACCGCGAGCAGCACGCGGCAGAACGCGATGATCTTCTCGGTCCGCGAGAAGGCCTCGAGCGGGGCCGTCGGGCGCTCACCGCGGGGGACGAATGAAAAAGCGAGACTGCGCGACATCGAAAGCATGCGAGGGGCGGCCTGAGCCCCCGCCGCGAGAGCAACGGGTATGCCATCGCGACCCGCATTTCTGCGGCTGCGGGCGGGCATCCGCGCGACCTGATTTCGCGCAACGTCGCACGATGCGGTGATCCGGCAAGCTCCGGGGGCCGACGGGGAGCGCCGGCGCCCACCGCGTTGACTTCGCCCGCACCCGTCCCTATCGTCGATTCGATGATGGACGAGGGGAAGACGGAAGCTCCGCCCATCGCCCTCACCGCGAAGGCGGTGGAGATGGTGAAGCACCTGCGTACCAAGGAGGGTCGTCCGGACACGCACGCGCTCCGGGTGTCCGTCGTGGGTGGCGGCTGCTCGGGGTTCAGCTACCAGATGAGCTTCGACGACGACGCGCAGGAAGGGGACCACGAAGCCGTGTTCGACGGCGTGCGGGTGCTCGTCGACGCGACGAGCGCGCAGTATCTCGTCGGGACGGAGATCGACTTCGTGTCGAGCCTGCACGGCGGCGGGTTCAAGTTCTCGAACCCGAAGGCCACGCACACCTGCGGCTGCGGCTCCTCGTTCTCGGCCTAACTCCTCTGGGGGCCCGTCCGGTGCTCGCGCGCTCACGCGCGCTGCGCTCCCCCGATGCCCCCAGACCCCGCGCCCGGCTCGGCAAAGCCTCGCCGGGCTTCGCGCTCGGGGTCGGATAGCTCGTGTTCGAGCACGTCGTCTTCGATCTCGATGGGACCCTGGTCGACTCGCGGGACGACCTCGCGGCCGCGGTGAATCACGTGCTGCGGGCGCTCCGGCTCGCGCCGCTTCCCGTCGAGACGCTCGCGGGATTCGTCGGTGACGGAGCACGCATGCTCGTGGAGCGCGCGCTCGGACCGGAGCACCGGGCGCTGCTACCACGGGCGCTCGACGCGTTCCTCGCCTACTACGGCGACCATCTGCTCGACGCGACGCGCGCCTATCCCGGGATACCGGACGCGGTCGCTGCGCTCCGCGCTCGCGGCGTCGCGCTGTCCGTCCTCACCAACAAGCCCGTCGCGATGAGCCGCGCGATCCTCGCCGGGGTCGGTCTCGCGTCGTCGTTCGGCGACGTGATCGGCGGGGACTCGCTCGCCGTGCGGAAGCCGGATCCCGCCGGTCTCGCACACCTCCGCGCGCGGACGGGGACCCCGCGCGAGAGGATGCTCCTCGTCGGCGACTCGGCGATCGATCTCCGTACGGCGCAGGCGGGCGGCGTCGCATTCTGCGGCGTCACGTGGGGGTTCGCGCCGGCGGCGCTCCGCGCCGCGGCTCCGGAGCGGCTGATCGATCATCCGTCGGCACTGGTCGACGTCGTCTAGGCTCTGCCGGCGACGAGCTCCCGGTACAGACGAACGTATTCCGCCGCGGCGCGATCCCACGAGAAGTCCTGCGCCATCCCGTTCGCGACGAGGCGCGTCCAGGCGGTCGGGTTCGCGCGAGCCGACAGCGCGCGCTCGACCGCGGCGCGGAACGCGGCGGGCGTGTACGGGGTGAACTTGAAGCCGGTGCCGGCTCCGGTCGTGGGATCCCATTCCGCGACCGTGTCGTCGAGACCGCCGGTCGCGTGGACGACCGGCACGGTGCCGTAGCGCAGGCTGTAGAGCTGATTCAGCCCGCACGGCTCGTATCGCGACGGCATGAGGAAGACGTCGGCGCCGGCCTCGATGCGGTGGGCGAGGCGCTCGTCGTAGCCCAAGCGGACGGCCGCGCGCCCCGGAAAGCGCGCGGCGAGGGCGCGCAGCATCGCCGCGTACCGCTCCTCGCCGCTCCCGAGGACGGCGAGCTGCGCGTTCACGGCGACGTCGGGGAGCACGTCGGCGAGGAGGTCGAACCCCTTCTGCTCCGCGAGGCGCGAGACGATGCCGACGAGCGCGGGTTCCGGATCGACCGCGAGTCCGAGCTCGGCCTGCAGCGCGGCCTTGCAGGCCGCCTTGCCGCTCGGATCGGCGCGGTCGTAGTGCGCGGGAAGGAACGCGTCGCATGCCGGATCCCAGACGCGGGTGTCGATCCCGTTCACGATGCCGCGCAGGCTCGCGTGCCGGACGCGCAGGACGCCATCGAGCCCCTCCCCGAGGGCCGGCGTCTGGATCTCGGCCGCGTAGCGTGGGCTCACCGTCGTCACCGCGTCGGCGAACACGATTCCCGCCTTCAGAAAGTCGATGTCGCCCCAGAACTCGAGGAAGTCCGGCGTGAGGTAGCGCGCGTCGAGGTTCAGCAGATGCCACCCGCCGCTCGGGAAGCGACCCTGGTAGGCCAGATTGTGGATCGTCATGACCGACCGCATCTTCGCGAGCTCGGGATAGAGGTCGCGATTCGCGCGCAGGAATGCGGGCGCCAGCGCGGCGTGCCAGTCGTGCGCGTGGAGGACATCCGCCGCCCGCTCGCCGCGGAGCCATTCGAGCACGACGCGACAGAAGAAGGCGTACCGCTCGGCGTTGTCCCCGTAGTCGCCGCGCGCGTCGCCATAGACGCCTTCGCGATCGAAGTAGCGGTCGGCGCGGACGAGCACGGTGCGAACGGCGCCGGTCGTCAGCGTGACGACGTCGGCCGGCTCCATCGTGCTTCCGACCGGGGCGAGGACGCGCCGACCGGGCGGCAGCTCGCCCGCGGCGGCGAGCGCGCTCCGGTAGGCCGGCACGCAGACCGTCACCTCGACGCCGGCCGACGGGAGCGCGCGCGGCAGCGCCGCCATGACGTCGGCGAGGCCGCCCGTCTTCGCGTACGGGTAGACCTCGCCGGCCATCATCACGACGTGCATCAGGCCGAGGCGGTCTCCCGGAGCAGCCGCGCGGCGTCCTCGGGTGGGACCGGGTTGATGTGGAACCCGCTTCCGAGCTCGAAGCCCGCGAGGCCGGTGAGCTTCGGCAGGATCTCGACGTGCCAGTGATACGAGGGGCTCTCGCCCACACCGAACGGCGCGCTGTGCAGGACGAGATTGTAGGGCGGGTCGTCGAGCGTGCGGCGCATTCGGCCGAGCACGTCGCCGAGCACGGTCGCGAGATCGGAGAGCACGTCGTCCGCGATCTGCTCGAAGGCGGCGGCGTGCGGGCGGGGAAGAACCCACGTCTCGAACGGCACCCGCGCCGCGAACGGCGCGAACGCCACGATGCGCTCGCTCTCCGCGACGATCCGCACGCGCTCCGCCGTCTCCTGGCGCACGATGTCGCAGAAGAGGCAGCGCTCGCGGTAGTCGTGGTACGCACGCGACTGATGCAGCTCGTCCGCCACGACGAGCGGCACGACCGGCGTCGCGATGAGCTGCGAGTGTGGGTGGTCGACGGTCGCGCCCGCCTCGGCGCCGTGGTTCTTGAACACGAGGACGGACCGGAGCCGCGCGTCGCGCTTCAGGTCCGCGATGCGCGCGCGATAGGCGCGCAGCACCTCGGCGACGGCCGGCGGCGGGAGCGTCTCGAGTCCCCCGGAGTGCTCGGGTGACTCGATGACGACCTCGTGCGCGCCGATCCCGTTCATCAGGTCGTAGACGCCCTCGCCGCGCCGATCGAGCTCGCCCTCGATGCGCAGCGCGGGAAACTTGTTCGGCACGACGCGGACACGCCATCCGGTGGCGTCCGGCGCGTCCGGCGGATCGCGGTACGCGAGCACCTCGGGCGGCGTCTCGTCCTCGTGGCCGGGGCAGAACGGGCAGCGCGCCGTCCGCGCCGGCACCACACGGCGGGGGAAGTCGGTCGGCCGGCGGACGCGCTCGGTCGCGATGATCACCCACCGGCCGACGACGGGATCCTTCCGGAGCTCCGGCACGGCGTCAGGCGGAGCGCGCCGCTCGGGCGGCGCACCCGGAGCCGGTCACGCGGTCGCGGCGCGCGGCTCGCGCTCGGCGGCGCGCGGCTCGAGCGCGTGCTCGAGCACCTCGTCCACCGTGTCGACGAACACGAAGCGGAGCGCACGGCGGACGGGCTCCGGAACGTCCTCGAGATCCTTCTCGTTCCGTCGCGGCAGGATGACGCACTCGATCCCGGCGCGCTTCGCGGCGAGGACCTTCTCCTTGATGCCGCCGACGGGCTCGACCTTGCCGCGCAGCGTGATCTCGCCCGTCATGGCGACGTTCGGTCGGACGTGCCGACCGGTGAGCAGCGAGGCGAGCGACGTCGCGATCGTGACGCCCGCCGACGGCCCGTCCTTCGGGATCGCGCCGTGCGGGACGTGGATGTGGATGTCGGCGTTCTCGAAGAAATCGGGCGCGATGCCGAGCCGCTCCGCGCGCGAGCGGATCCAGCTGAGCGCCGCCTGCGCCGACTCCTTCATGACCTCGCCGAGGTGCCCGGTGAGCGTCAGGCTCTTCTTCCCGGCCATTCGCGTCGACTCGATGAAGAGGATGTCGCCGCCGTTCGGCGTCCAGGCGAGCCCGACGGCGACGCCGGGATCCTCCGTCCGCTCGGCGACCTCGGAGAAGAAACGCTCCGGCCCGAGGTACTCGCGGACCTTCGCGACCGTGCAGACCACCGGCTCCGTGCGGCCTTCCGTGATGGCGCGCGCGACCTTCCGGCACACGCTCCCGATCTCGCGCTCGAGGTTCCGGAGACCGGCCTCCCGCGTGTACGCGCGGATCATGTGGATGAGCGCGTCCTCCTCGAACGTGAGGTTCTCCTCGCGGAGCCCGTGCTCGTGGAGCTGCTTCGGGATGAGGTGACGGCGGGCGATCTGGACCTTTTCCTCCTCCGTGTAGCCCGCGAGCTCGATCACCTCCATGCGGTCGCGGAGCGGCGCCGGGATGGGATCGAGCACGTTCGCGGTGGTGACGAACATGACGCGCGAGAGATCGAACGGCACGTCGAGGTAGTGATCCTGGAAGGTGTTGTTCTGCTCCGGATCGAGCACCTCGAGGAGCGCGGAGGCGGGATCGCCGCGGAAGTCCATCCCGAGCTTGTCGATCTCGTCGAGCATGAACAGCGGGTTGTTCGATCCCGCGTTCTTGAGGTTCTGGACGATGCGGCCGGGCAGGGCGCCGATGTACGTGCGCCGGTGTCCGCGGATCTCCGCCTCGTCGCGGATGCCGCCGAGCGAGAGGCGGACGAACTTCCGCCCCATGGCGCGCGCGATCGACCGTCCGAGCGACGTCTTGCCGACGCCGGGAGGCCCGACGAAGCACAGGATCGGGCTCTTCGGGTCCTTCCGGAGCTGCCGGACGGCGAGATACTCGAGGATGCGGTCCTTGATCTTCTCGAGGTCGAAGTGGTCCTCGTCGAGCACCTCGCGCGCGTGGTGAAGGTCGAGGTTGTCGTCGGTGGCGACCGCCCACGGCAGCGAGACGAGCCACTCGAGGTACGTGCGCACGACCGTGTGCTCGGCCGACTCCGGCGGGATCATGCGCAGCCGGTCGAGCTCGTGCTCGGCCGCCTTCAGCGCCTCGGGAGGCATCTTCGCCTCGTCGACGCGTCGGCGGAGCTCCTCGATCTCGGCCGTCTTGCCGTCGCCCTCGCCGAGCTCCTTCTGGATCGCCTTCAGCTGCTGGCGGAGATAGAACTCCTTCTGGTTCTTGTTCAGCTCCGACTGCACCTGCGACTGGATCTTGTGACCGAGCTCGAGGAGCTCGATCTCGCGATTGAGGATGCCCGAGAGCTTCTCGAGGCGCGCCCGGATATCGAGGGTGGAGAGCAGATCCTGCTTCTCCTCGAGCGAGATGTTGAGATTCGACGCGATCAGGTCGGTGACCTTCCCCGGGTCCTTGATGTTCATGACCACGACCTGCAGCTCGTCCGGCAGGTAGGGGATCATCGAGACGAACTTGGAGAACTGGTTCACCATGTGCGCCTGGACGGCGTCGAGGTCTTTCGACGGCTCGTGCACGTCGTGCAGGTGGCGCACGTTCCCCCGGAAATACGGCTCCCGCTGCGTGTATTCGACGATCTCGATCCGCTTGAGCCCCTGCACGAGGATGCGGACGCTCTGATCGGGATACTTGAGCATTTTCAGAATGCGGCCGGCGGTGCCGCGCGAGTAGAGACCCTCCGGCTGCGGCGACTCCTCTTCGGGATTCTTCTGCGCCGCGAGGCCGAGCATGCGATCGCCGGCGAGACACTCCTCGACCAGCCGGAGCGATGCGCCACGCGAGATCAGGAGCGGCACGATCGCCGACGGGAAGATCACCACGCCGCGGAGCGGAAGGATCGGCAGGTTCGCGGGGACGGCGACGCCGCTGATGTCCTCATCGAAGCCGTAGAATCGTTGACCGGCTTCGGCACCGGGCACGTCGCGGGGATCGTCTTCGGCGGCGCGATGAGCCGCGGGACGAATCATGACCATCTGCGCGCTGTCGAGCGCGTCGCGAATCTAACGCAGGGGTCCCACGCGCACAAGGGGATTGCGACAGCGCACGCCTCGACACTCCACCGTGAAGCCGCTAGCATCGCGCCCGCCGTGAAGCCGGAGAAGACGTTCCGTATCGACGAGGCGAACGCGATCGTCCCGCGTCTCCAGATATTGATGGAGCGACTGCAACGCGCGGCGCTCCGCCTGCACGAGCACATGACGGAGCTCGCGCGCGAGACCGGCGTCGCGCTCGCCGACCTGTCGACGGACGAGCTCCTCCGCCACCGGCCCGCGGCGCGCGCGCTCGTCGAGGAGCTCGACGCAGTCGCGCACGAGATCGAGGAGAGCGGCGCCCACCTGAAGGACGTCCAGCTGGGTCTCGTCGACTTTCCCACCGAGCGCGACGGCGAGATCGTCTACCTCTGCTGGCAGTTCGGCGAGCCCGAGATCGCGTTCTGGCACCGCATCGAGGACGGCTTCGCGGGGCGCCGACCGCTTCCCGGGTCGTCGGGCCCGCGCTACCTCCAGTGATCGGCGTCGTCCGATTCCTCTACCTGCTCGGCCTCGGCATCTGGATCGGTGAGATCGCGTTCTTCTCGTTCGTCGTCGCGCCGGAGGTCTTCGGCGTGCTCGGACCCGAGCGGGCCGGGCCCGTCGTCGGCGCGATCTTTCCGCGCTACTACGCGCTCGGCGGCGCGGCCGCGACGCTCGCGCTCGGGTGCAGTCTGGTTCTCGGTCGCCGCGCCACGACCCCCGGCTGGTGGAGCGCGGCGACGCTCTCCATCGTCGTCGGCCTCGCGGCGACGCTCTGGGCCGCGACCGTCGTCCATCCGCGCGCGCAGCGCCTCCGCGTGACGCTCCAGGATGCCGGCCAGGCGCCCGCCACGAACCCCGACTTCCAGCGCGCGCACCGGACGGCCGTCGTGCTGAACGCGACGGCGCTGCTCGCGGCCGTCGCGGGACTCGGCGTCTCCGCGGCGGCGCTCCGGCAGTAGGCGCGTCGTGCCGGCGCCCTATCGCGGCGTGCTGCTGGATCTCTTCGGCACGCTCGTCACGTTCGACGTGCAGCGACTCCCCGAGCTCGACACCGGCAACGAGCGCGTCCGGACCACGGTCGGGGGTCTCCGCGACGTCCTCGCCGAGTGTGCGCCCGGCGTATCGCCCGCGACGTTCTGGCAAGCGCTGCTTTCGGTGAGCGAGGAGATGGCGCGGACGCGCGCGTACGACCACGTCGAGCTGCCGTCGCGCGAGCGGTTCCGGCGTGCGCTCGAGCGCGTCGGCTGCGACGACCGCGTGCCGGAGGCGGCCGTCCACCTCTCGCGCGCGCACATGGCGCTCATCGCCGCGTCGACGGCGTGCCCACCGGAGCACGTCGCGCTCCTGGAGGTGCTCCGGCCACGCTACCGGCTCGGGCTCGTCAGCAACTTCGACGACACCGCCACCGCGTACGACATCCTCCTTCGACACGACATCGCTCGCTACCTCGATACGGTCATCGTGTCCGAGGCGCTCGGGCTCCGAAAGCCGCATCCCGCGCTCATGCGCGCCGGGCTCCGCGGCCTCGGCCTCCCGGCCGAAGACGTGGTCTTCGTCGGCGACACCTACGCCGAGGACGTGGCGGGTGCGCGCGCCGCGGGCATCGACGTCGTCTGGATCGACGCGCACGGCCGCGGCGTCCCGGCGGGGCATCCCGATCCGTCGCGCGTCGTGCGCGCGCTACCCGAGCTCGCCGCGCTGCTCTAGCGACTCGTCGGACGCGGGATCGGCACGCCCGGGCGCGGCGCCGCTGGGCTGCGATACGGCAGCGGGATGTACTGGACGGACGGCCGACCCGTCTGCGGCTGCGGGAAGAGCCGCATGTACTCCTCGATCTCGGGCGGCATGTCGGTGTTGACCGGCAGTCCGAGACGACGAAGCGTCTCGACGTCCAGTGGATGATCGTGCGTCCACTCGCCGCGCGTGAAGACGCTCGCGAGCTCCGCCGCCTTGTCGGGCGGGAACCGCTCCGTGAGGACACCCGTCACGCAGTCGCGCAGCTGGACGATCGCTTTCCGGGCGACGTCCGCGAGGATCAGCGTCTCGTCGTCGATCTCGAGCTTGTGCTCCACCTTCCAGTCGACGGCGCGGACGATGGACGCCGCGGGGTGCTGGCCGAGCTGCGGGTCGAGCGAGCCGAGCACCGCGTTCGGGTCCATCACGATCTCGTCGGCGGCGAGCGCGATCAGCGTCCCGCCGCTCATCGCGTAGTGGGGCACGTAGACGGTGACCTTGCCCTTCCGCCGGCAGATCGCGTGCGCGATCTGCTCCGCCGCGAGGGCGAGGCCGCCCGGGGTGTGGAGCACGATGTCGATCGGCACGTCGTCGGCGGTGAGCCGGAGGGCGCGCAGGACCTCCTCGCTGTCCTGGATGTCGATGTAGCGGACGAGCGGGAAGCCGAAGAAGCTCATCGTCTCCTGGCGATGGATGAGCGCGATCAGGCGATGCTTCCGGCGACGCTCCCACGCGCGTAGGAACTGCAGCCGCCGCATCTCGAGCCGGCGGCGCTGGAGCATGGGCAGGAGCGCGGAGGCGAGGAAGAGGACCCAGACGACGTCGAGAACGCTCAAGCGCGCTCAGAGCCGGCGCGGCGACGGGGTCTGGGTGCCGCCACGCTTCAGGCGCTTGCGGAGGAGAGGGATGGCGTTGATCTTGAGCGGGCGGAGAAGATCCCAGTAAATGCCGCGCGGGCGGGGGTGCGCCGGACGCGTCGCGATGACCTCGCTCGCCGTCACGAGGAAATCGACCGGCAGGTCGTGCGGAAGCATCGTGATCCGCTCGGCGACGATCTGCAGCGGGTGCGTCGTCGTGAGAATGGGCGTGGATTCACGCACCTTGCCTTCTTCGCGAAGGAGCCCGTATTCGAGGTCGCAGTATCCGCCGCCCTTCCCGAGGCGCGCGCCGTCGCGCCCGACCGCGACCGAGCCGCACACGACGAGGTCGACCGGCCGCATCTCGCGCGGCGCGACCGCACGGCCCCATCGGCAGGCGCCGCTGATGCTCGCGGCGAGCGCCGCGCGCTTTCCGAGCCGCTGCGGATCGATCTCGACGAAGCATTTCTCGGTGCGAAGACGCGGCACCGCCATGTAGACGATCTTCCCCTCGGCGAGCGCGAGACGTCGCACGGCGAGCTGCGGCGCGTCGGGATTCACCTTGACGACGAGGGCGCGACGCCACACCGCCATCTCACGTAGAAGCTGCGCCGCCTGCTCCGCGCCGGCGAAGTTCGGTACGCGACCGAACGCGCCGGGAAACCGTGCGACGCCTTCTCGCTGCATCGTCTGCCAGATTTTCTGGCGGATCTCGGCCTTCGTCATCGCGAGACGGCGTCGAACGACCTGCGCGGACGCTACACTAGGGTCTGTAGGGAGTCAACGACGTCACGTCGCGATCGACGCGAGACGACGCGCGAAGACGAGGAACCCGGTGTGCGCGACCATGCGATGCTCGGGACGGACGCTCCGCTCGCGTACGTGCCAGAAGCGCGCGAGGGTCTCGAGCGTCTCGACGGCGCCGAACGCACCGTGCGCGCGGAAGCCGTCGACCGTCTGCTTCACCTGGAGCGCGGTCGGGACGAACGCGGTGACGACGGCGCCGGGGCGGAGCGCGGGCGCCGCGACGTCGAGGAGGCGCCACGGCTCCGCGAGGTCGATCACGAGGCGATCCACTTCGCGCTCCACGAGGCCGGCGTACGCATCGGCGGTGTGGAGCGTCCAGTTCGGCGCGGCGCCATGGAAGCGCGCGACGTTGTCGCGCGCCATCTGCGCGAACTCCTCGCGCGTCTCGTACGACGCGAGCCGTCCCGTCGAGCCCACCGCGCGGAGCAGCGCGATCGTGAGCGCGCCGGGCCCCGTACCGACCTCTACCACGTGGTCACCGGGCGCGATGTCGCCCCAGAGGAGGATCGGTCCTACGTCCTTCGGATAGATCGGCTGCGCCCGGCGGGGCAGGTTCGGGATGAGCTGCGCATACGTCGGACGCAGGACGAGGACCGACTCGCCGCTCGGGGTCTCTATGCTGCTGCCCTCGGGACGCCCGATGAGCGCGTCGCAGGGGATCGGCGCGCCGCGGAGCGACATGGTCCGGCCGGCGCGCAGCGTGCGGAGGTAGATGCGCTCCTTCCGGTCGATCAGCACGACCGAGTCTCCGTCGCGCAGGCGCGCCCGATCGTCCGGGGGTACGCCGGCCGGGGCCGCGCTCACGCGTGCGCGCCGGCGTGCGTGCGGCCCATCTTCCGCTCCACCTCGTCGACGAGACGACAGTAGGCGCAGAGCGAGCCGTAGGCGGGCATGCCGCAGCGCGCGCACCCGTTCGGCGC
>Ga0075424_100003549_pt1 | contig 14636 bp, 12 predicted proteins | sample SoiMethybrSBSTD3_FD_75301 | JGI IMG/M metagenome (GOLD analysis project Ga0075424, IMG submission 75301) | Bulk soil microbial communities from a Populus tree surrounding site in Tennessee, USA - Soil MetaG P. TD hybrid SBSTD3 | ecosystem: Environmental > Terrestrial > Soil > Tree plantation... | reverse complement strand
GCTGGACGACTTGTGTCCCGAAACACTCGTCTGAATCCCGCATGATTCGGAACATTGGTAAAAGTCACGACGCCATTTTTGTCTCTGAAAGCGTAAACGTCAGCCCTTGCCGTACTCGCGACAAAACCATTCAGCGCCACGGCTGCTGCGAACCAAAAAACAGTCCGGAGTTTCATAAGTTTTGAGGTTAAAATTCCGCATAGAATAACCGCACCGTGTATGGCTGTCAAACCAAGCTTCGGCGCCTCAACTAAAAAGTCGGTCTGGCCAACGAGAACGAGTTAAGCGTTGCAAAAAATGTGTTGCCGCTCGATGATCTGCATGATGAGCCGACGATCTCCCTCCAGAAAGTCGAGATTACCGAGATCGTCGGGCTTGACCCAGGAAATTTGCTCGAAGACTAAGTTTTGCGGCTCTCCCTGGAAGCTTTTGACCCAATAAAAGCGCAGAAAGACCGTCGGTCCGTCCTCGTACGAATAGGGATAGCCGCTGAAAAACTCCGATTCACGAACATCGATGGCTAACTCTTCCTTCAATTCGCGGCGCAAGCCCTCGGCTTCGCTCTCGCGATCTTCTATTTTTCCGCCCGGAAACTCCCATTTCAGCGCAAATGCGCCGTCGTGACGGCGCTGGCAAATCAAGACTCGTTGATTTCGAAAAATCAGACCAGCGATAACAGAAATAACTGTTCGTGACGGTGGTGTCACAACATCACATTCTACACTGCACGAGTCGCTCAGAGAGAATGCCCGCGGGTCCGATCGAAGTCCCGGCCGAAACACAACGTCTGCGGATCGCAGAAATTGCGATTTTCATCTCTCGAGCAGCGTGTACTTCTCTATCTTTGCTTTAATGATTGCCAGTGAAATTGGTTTTTGTAAGTAATCGTCCATGCCGACGCCCAGCGCGATATCGCGCCATTCCGATCCGCTCATAGCGCTGCACGCGATGATAGGAATCCCGGTCGTTAGTGGATTTTGTTTTAAGACGCGTGCCGTCTCGATACCAGTGATGTCGGGAAGATCCAAATCCAAAAGAATGAGGCTGGGTTGTTCCGCCAGCGCTGACTCAATGCCCTGGAGCCCGGTTGCTGCCTCCATAATAACATAGCCGGTGGTGTGCAGAATTGACGCGAGGATTTCGCGCAAGTGTCTATTATCTTCAATAATGAGGACTTTCTTCGGCATGTCCGACCATCCTCGGGCGCGCACATGCTCAAGCGGCACCGGGAACACTTAATCATGTCGGAGCCGTAAATGGAAACGCGCCAGATGCGCGTTATGGGTACCCACTTAGCAGGTCAGAGCAATCTACCTGAGAAAATGCCACTGCGCAGTGTTCGTCACCTCTTCCGCCGCGACGATTTTCTATGGTAGGTTGAAGTGTTTGAATTGTCTTTCAGCCATCGTTCAATGAGATTTTTTTTGAACCGCCATTGATTGCCGACCTTGAAAGCGGGAATTTGGCCATCCGTCACCAAACGATAGATTGTGAACTTGTCCACGTTCAAGTATTCGGCTATCTGTGCGACGCTTAGCAGTTGCTCCTGTTTCATTGGGCAAATGTCCTAGCGCAAACTTGGGCCTTACTTGGTCATCACGTTTACTGAAAGAACCAACGCACATGTGACCAAATCGTAGCTACATTTAATTGAAGCACGCCGGTTTAGTAACCGTAAGAGACGCCGGGGATTTTTAGGCCCCAGGTCGCGCTGTTAGCTCCAACTACTGCAAACGTATGCTAGTGTCTGCCAAGTAGTTGACGCGCGGAACACATAGCTGCCGGGGAAGATGAGTGCACTTGGTTGGCTTGGTCAACCGATCCATTACGACCGCGCTCTCGATCTTTTTTACTCCACATCTAGCAACCGCCGGCATCGCTTGTTAGACGTAGCTTTGGTCGCTCCTCTGGTTGGCAATCACTGCGATAACTCAGGTTGATGATTTAGACGACTATGGAAGCTTTGCTATTTCCGTGTTGGTGCGGCGACGGCCTTCAGGGTTAGAATTATCAATGTCGCACGCTAAATTCCTGAGAGTGATCGGTCAGAGATTGGATCTCGCCAAGATCTCTTTGTTTGAGTTGGAACACGACGGCGAGAACTATCTTGTTACTAGTGACGCGATGGCACGAACTGCTGAGTGGATCCTTCGCTATGCGAGCAGTGAAGATTTTGCTCCTTATAAGAGAGGAGCGGGCAAAACGCGCTTCCAAGTTAAACCTGTCGTTTTTACGAAATCCGACTTGACCCGCCTCGACAATCGCGAAGCGAGGCGACGGAGAGACGTCTCACAATCGGAACCGCAAATTAAGCTGTCTCACCTCTTACGAACGTTGGGTGATCATCTCGACACCAACAGAGCGCGAACATTTTCCGTCTCATGGACGCCGAACTCCGTCATCGTCGACTATAAGAAATCGGGCGGACTCACGGATCGGATGAGATTCGCGCCAACTAAGTTAGCCGACTATGTTGGTGGTGGATTTTCTCGTGCCCTTCCCCGACAGTGAACGGCGTGGCTGAGTGATCCCAAAGCTGCCGGTCATGATCACCGCTTCTTCTTACTTGTAAACCACACGATCGTTCCACACGCATCATTGCCTCGGTCCCTAAACTAAAGTCGCTTTTTCTGAGTGCGGGTTCTAATTTATTCGCAAAGCCGAATGGTGGGATTCGAGGAGCAAGGCGAACAACTGAATAGACTCAAAAATCGCTTTCATTAGAGAAAATTGTGCGCGCTGTCGATTGCATACCAGCGCGTATGAGGTCAACGGCCACGACGTTGAAAAGATAACACACCAAGTGCCGTCGACTATCCGGGCCCGAACACAGCGGTCAATTATTGGCGCGTTTGAGAGGGAACTGAATCGGTCAATAGCGAGGTGAGTAAGAGAATGGACGCTCGCCTATTTGTCGCGTTCGGTTCCGCTTATTGCGTTGATTTACGGGCGACTTAACAGATACGATGATGAATCTATAGGCAGGGCAGACGAGTTGGGAAGGAACCGCTGAAATTGTCAAATAATCTGCTCCGACTTCAAAATCTCTTCAGTCTGTTGATCGCATTACTTCCGGTCGCGTGCTTCTCTCCCCAAACGAACCCGGCCGTTACTGCGCCCATTCCTGCAAACGCGCGCATCTTGGACGAGCCTTGTTCCCTACAGGGCGTTATGTTATGCGGCGGTGTCTCAATACTTTCTGGTGACATTGCTACAGAACACCGCTCAGCTTGCATTGTATACGTCGACCCCGGCGGAAGGCGCACTGAACAATGCGGCTCAGTTCCTGCCTCGCATCCATAAAAAATCCTACACTTCGCCAGATCATTCGACAAAAACATCCGGCAAGTGCTCAGTGGTTTTCCTTAGGCACGTTCGGATTAGCAATTTTAGCCCCATTTAAGTCTTCGCTGAACGCCGTCTGCAATCGCTCTCTAATCAAAGACGCAAGTGCGTGTGCATTTTCTCCGCTAATCATGTCGCCAGAATCTTTTCCGGACACAAAATGCCGATGGGTGTTGCCGTCCCATAAGGTTGACCAGCAGAATTTGTCTGCACTATTTCGTGGATGCGAAGACTCGAAGATATCAAATATTTTCAATGAACCTTTCAAAGATTTTCTGTGGTAACGCCTTAAAGCTTGGCGATTTGCCTCAGAAACTTCGACCTGGTGAAGTTCGCGCTTAAAGTTCTTCAGCGTCTTCACGGGTCCGGTGACAGTGACAGAACGGATTTTTTGTCGAATAAACTTAAGTCGATTCCCATTCCCAAAGCCAAGGATCTCTTTGAGATAGTTTTGTCCACGCGCCATTAGGAGATTCCCAAAGACCTTCCCAAAATTTATGATGCGCGGCGGACGCAAGCCGTTCGCGATTGAATCTGAGGGTTCCCGGCGCGGGGGATCTAACAACCCGAGGAAAGCCACTTCCTCGCCCTTCGAAAGAATCTGTCGAGCCATTTCATACGCTATGGCCGCACCAAAGCACGCACCCATCAGTGCATAAGGTCCGTGTGGCTGAATTTCCTGAATTTTTCTCACGTATAGATTGGCCATTTGCTCGACTGAAACCAGAGGCGCGGCTTTACCATCCAGCCCCACCGATTGCAGAGCGTAAAAAGTTTGATCGGCACCAAGCGCGCGAGAAAGCTCGGCATAGCCGATAACATCGCCAAATACACCGGGCACCGCATAGATTGCTGGTGAAGTCCCGCCCGTAATTAGAGGAATGAGAACAGACTGATGTTTTGATAACGACGAGGAACAGTATTGTTCCGCGAGCAAACGGACCGTCGGGGCGTAAATTAAAACGGCCAGAGGAAATAAGCGGCCGAACTCTTCGTCCAAACGAGCAAACATTTTAGCGGCTAGTAGAGAATGCCCGCCTAGGGCGAAGAAATCGTCATCAATGCCCACTCGTTCAACGCCGAGAATATCCGACCAAATGCGGCACAAAATACGCTCCGTATCGTTCCGCGGCGCCGAGTAGTCAACCCGTTCCGAGGCGTTCAGTTTGTTGGGTTCAGGCAGTGCACGTTTATCTACTTTCCCAATTCCGGTGACCGGCAGTTTCTCTAAAAAAACGTAAATTGTTGGAACCATATACGCTGGAAGTTTCGCTTCAAGTACTCGCCTTATGTCGGATTCGGTAATTAGCGACGTTCCGCTGCGAACAAGATAGGCGATCAATTTTTGATCGCCCGAGGTATCGTTTTTGGCTATAACAGCAGCCTCTTTTATCTGTGCACAGCTCAATAACGCCGCCTCGACTTCCGCGATTTCGACCCTATTTCCCCGTATTTTAACTTGAAAGTCTTTTCGTCCCAGATGTACGAAGCAACCGTTCGGCAATCTGCGTCCAAAATCACCAGTGCGATAAATTCGCTGATTTCCGCCTTCAAGATCGGATTTGAAGGCTTGCGCGGTAAGTTCACGGTTTCGCCAGTAGCCTATAGCTATATGGCGACTTCTCACGGCAAATTCTCCTATTTCATTGTTTCCGACCTCTTTGCCAGCGTCGTTAAGTAGAAGAACATCGGCGTCCTCGACGGGGTAGCCGACGGGAACAACACCATCGGTGATAGGTGTCGAATGATCCATAAAGTACTGACAAAAGGTGCCGGTTTCATTCGATCCGAGCCTATTTAGAAGTATACAATGCCGCGAAAAATGTTTTTTGAACAACTCGACATCGATTTTGTACAAGGGCTCGCCAATCAGCCGGATTAAGCGAAGATGGGGAAATTGTTTATCTTCGTGCAAGCTATTCATGAAATGGCGAAATGCTGAGGTTACTGAGCTGAGGATGGTTATTTCGTTTTGCCTAAGGCACTTGTCCAGGCCGGAAAATCCTTCTTCGTTGATTTCGAGAGGCAATACCGACGCTCCGTTGAGTAATGCCAAAAACATGTCACCGCCTCGTGAAGCGGGAAACGTGAATCTATCATTGGGAGAGATGTGGTAAACATTTGTATCATACATAACTCTATGCAATGCGTTTCGATGAGTCTGAATTACACCCTTGGGCTCGCCGGTTGAACCGGACGTGTAATGAATCCATGCAATAGAGTCTGGCGAAATATTAACAGCCGGATTCTCTGTGTTGACGCCGCAGTTTGCCGAAGCAAGATCAATTATCTGTTCTCTTCTTGTTAGATCTCTTGCAAGAGGCACGTGTCCGGTATCTGTAACGATCAGCGATGCTTGCGCATGATTCAAGATAAATCCATTTCGTGGAGTTGGATGCGATGGATCGAGTAGTATGTAATTTTTACGTGACTTAAGAATACCGAGAACCGCTATGACTAAGGCCGTTCCCTTCGGAAGAAGCACTCCTACGGGTTTTTCATCGTACCCGCATCGCGCTAAGATACTACCAGCTAATCGATTTGCCGAGGAGTTTAGCTCAAAGTACGTTAGACATTGATCGTGCGCTTTGAGGGCGATCCGGTCAGGAAATTTCCGGACCATTTTTTCGAATCTCTCTGGAATTGATTGCTCGATTTCTTCGGCTGAGAATTCAACAAACCCACCTGACACATGGAAACACTTTGCCCGTGTTGCGGCCTGATCTGCGGAAAGATCGTATGAATGTCCCGACTGATGCATTCTCTGCTCTTCCTTAGCACGTCAGGGTTGTCGATGACGACCGGATTACGAGACTATATGTAATGGTAGCGTGCCGTCAAACAAATGTACTGGCTGAGTCCACTTCGAGAGACAGGTTATCAAACCAGGGCTACGAGATGACTTCATGACCCGCCCGGCTCAATTTTTTTAAGACCACATTCGGTTCGTCCGCAGTCAGTTTCACACGGAGAACACGCCCGTTTGGCTATTGTGGTTGAGAAAAAAGAAAAGAGAAAAGTAACTACCGCCGAAACCATTTTGTATGTCGTCCTGGCGCTCGGTGTGCGAAGGCGGAAAGTTGCCGTAACACTATCGTCAAACCAATCAAACCAATTCCAGACAGCAACCATACTGCCGGCGTCGATTCCAGCATATGCAATTTTTCCATTCCCGAGATATGGCGCCGGGAGAAAAGGATCATCAAAGCTGTCGTCCAAAGGTGTACGGAATCCTTAACCCCGGCTGGACTCGGACTGAGCACGTGGTGTGCCGTTGTTGTCGAGAGCTTTAGAGAAGTTGTTTAACCTAGCGGGAACGGAGTCCAACCAAGCGATGCGGCAATTCTGCCTTAAAGCTCCTGGAACCGGTGAATCAGGTCAAGTTGTCGAATAACAAACCGTGAAGTATTGTGAGAGCTCGCAAAAAGGCGGAGCAGACGTGGGCGCAATACTCGATCGCTTTACCGCGGCGTCCGACGCGGCGATTTGGACCGCAACGTCTTGCCGGTTTACCTTGCACTCCACCATGGCGAGAAATCGCTCGCGGTATTCGTCCTGATAGTTTGTTCGCCTCAAACTCCCCGGCTGACATTTCGTCGATGAAACTCTTGCGTCGGATCGATTTCGTGCTTTAAAGCCTTCTCACCTTTGGCGTTTCGGCATGTGATTTAGAATCGGGACGTCGTTCGCGGAAATACATGAAGGGGCGACCGAACCCCGACGCTGAGGGTTGCGCAATGGTTTGATCACAACTGCGGCGTTCCTTAATCGCTAAGCGCAAAAAATTGCGACTTCGGCGCACCGGAATATCCGAAGCGCATAACGAAATATGCCTTTTCGTCATCTATGCTCGAGGGCTTAAAGGCCATCGGCCGTTTTTATCGACCACAACAACCTCCGCGCAATCATTGTGTTTTGCGGACAGCTTGTTACACGTGAGCCAACAGCCGGAAATCATTGCGTGAAACTAATTCCGCGTCGTGACCAGAGTATAAGTTCATCAGGCCGCTTTAGAGCAGGACAACGATCCGTCGAGCTTTGCTTCAGAAGTCCAGAAGCCGCCGTCCGGTAATTGACGGCTTCTGTAAGACTTGCCAACGAAACCCGGCTGGACCCGCTTAGCATGATGATCATTAGGCAAACTCCACCGAGGCTGCGGGCTCAGCCCAGCATCGGCTAAACGAATCGGGGTCTTTGTCATTGATGCCTTTACTTTGCTGGAGCTTCGTTTCCGGCGTGCGGCGTAGCTCGCGTGATGCACTCCAGGGTACCAGATATTGATCGGCGGCGGTTAGGAAAAGGGAATATTCCTTACGCACCGCGTTCCCGAATTAGCGCGGCTTAACCGAGTTTGCAGCGGTAGCCTGGCGATGGAAATTTGATAGAAAAACGTCAAAAGAAAAAAACTGCGAAAGGAAGAGAATCAGCGCCGCCAAAACCACCAAATGCGCCCATGCAACAGCCTTCCATACGCGCTTTAACAATTTTGTGGGTTTTTCCAATTGCATCGCCTTATTACTCCTTCTGAAAAATTTCCTGGCACAAGCGCAATGGCGGTACCACAAGGTTTCAACCGTAATCGAACGATCAAACGCCGCCAGTTGGGTAAATCCGCTGCCGCAGAACTAAAGACGAGATAACAAAAATGAACGCCTAGAGTAGTTTAGTCGTTGAAGTTCCTATAGGTTTGCTAAGACAGACTTGGCATCATAGCGAATCAATTTTAATCAACTCAACGGGATCGATTTTTGTGAGCTGCGCTCTTTCATCCTCGCCTGCTCGTCCCTAATCCATCAACGTGAAAATGCTCAGAATTCATCGATTAGCTGATCCTGATTAACAAACCGGATGAGAAACTGCCAACTTTGAAGAGCCCCGATATGGAAAGCTCATATTTTCTCGTGAGGCGTTGTTTGCGTTATTTTCTTGCTCAAGCGTTTTGGTTTACACCCTCAGTTTATTCGCCCAAACTGAGGATGTTGCGGAAATGATGAATACCGCTCAGATGAGATGTTTGTGTGTACTTAACTGAATCGCCCTAGCACCAATCGCAATCGTGACGCTTAGGTGAATGTTTCTGCAAACGCACTAAGCAGGCTTTGACTCGCCGTTACGCCTGTCGTGCCCTGATCTCCTCTTCCACCACAAGAAACTCGGCCTTTCGAACAGTTGATACGTTCTGCCGACTTTTGAGTTAGCGATCAAACACGCTTCCGATCAAAAGCAACAACCAGATTTGGTCGACGACCATACAAAAACGGACGTCGGTCTGACGTAGTTGTCATTCGCCTCGTCAGTTTCGTCACTCGTTGTGTCACGGCCTGGATCTCGCAGTGGATCGGATCCGTATCACGACAGGGATTGTTGGGAAAGTGTCGATGAGCGTCCGCATAAATTTATAGTTATGCCACGAAATGCATTAACACGTTCTTCTAAGTTGAATTGCGCTGGCCAAGCACTCGTCGAATTCACACTGGTGTTTTTACTGTTCCTGGTAGTGGCGTGGATACCCGCGGATTTCGGACTTGCATTTTACACAAGTCAACTCGCCCAAAACGCGTCACGCGAAGGTGCGAGAATCGCTGCTGCCGATCGGAATCTCCTTAGTGGAACGACGAGCTGCGTCATACCTTCCTGCACCGGGAACATATTTACCGAAACCGCGGCTAGAATCTCATCGGCGCTCCTTCCAGGCGCGACTATCACCCTCAGCTTAGAGCCCGATACCGGAGCTAACTGCAATCGAATGGTAGCGGTCACCGTTTCGGGTACCTACAAATTTTTCTTCTACCAGCTTCTCCGGTGGTTTGGGGTTTCAGCAAACCTCAATAACACCGTCATTACTCGCCAAACACGAATGCGTTGGGAACCGCAGGCGGGTTGCTAGACTGATTTCCCCTTTGACGATAGCGAGTACGAACTGGAAGGTTATTCCATGAAGTTATTTGGATCAGGAACAGTAACGTTAACCGATCAAACGGGCCAGAGCCTTATTGAAATTACCTTGATCACACCCCTTCTCCTGATCGCCCTATATGTGCCGGTTGATTTTGGGATCTCGTTTTATGTCGGTAATCTCACTCAAACTGCGGTCCGCGAAGGCGCGCGGGTAGGCAGCGGCTTGCAGAAAAGCGGCAGCGTTCCGAATCTCGTTTTCAGTTCTGCCGAAGCCAATACAGTAAAAACCCAGGTATTTAGCCAGCTACCGAACTATCTTACTAACAAGACAGTCACGGTGACGTTTTACAGCGGGACCGGATGCATGGAATTTGTCCAGGTATCGGCTCAGGGCAATTACAATTTTTCCTTGTACCGGTTGATGAGGCTCTTTGGTGGGACGCCTCCTAGTTCTTTGACGATCTCTCGCACGACCCAAATGCATTACAAATACCAGCCCTATACGAACAATGACTATTGCACCGTGCCGACCAGTTATGGGCCGTTCTCGAGCTAATGACGGAGGTTTCTATGAAAGCTGTGAGAGACGAGCGTGGCTTTGCGATGGTCTTCGCAACACTGATGGTTGTACTGCTTCTGATTATGGTCGGAATGGGACTGGACACCGGCCACCTTGCTTATGTCAGGTCGCAGGGACAGCCCGCCGTTGATGCAGCGGCTCTTGCTGCAGCCTCCGCTGTTCCGAGCGGAAACTGGTCCACCGTGACGGATCGCGCCACAAAGTTCAATCCCGGAGGAACAAACCCGGGCATCGGGAATAACTATGTCAGTAGCCCCACTAATGCGATCGCCCAGAAGAATCTGACGCTCGTCAAGTATGACAACGCAACCGGTGAATTCACGACTGCCGGGGTCAATATTAACAACGCTACCGGCGTCCGAGTGGCATTAGAAAACACTAACCCTTACGGCGGCAATGCCGGAAAGGCAATGCAAGCGCCACTGTTTTTAACGCCGCTATTCAATTTGTTTGGACAAAAGGTCAAAACCACGGCTGACGTAAGCGTTAGTGCTGTGGCAGTGAATCAGGCGCTTCCTGGTCTGCCGATCGTCGTCGTGCAGAATCTCTGTAATCAAAGTAACGACGTGGTACTGGATTTCCAGGCGGGCGGTAAAAGCACAGCCGGTTGGGAAACCTACCAGATAATAAACGCGAGCACGGACGAGGTTAGAGGGCTGTGGGAGAAGCTGCCCTTTTGTGCGGGCCAACCGGCCATTGATACCGGCTACTGCGGAAATGTAGCCAACGGCGTGAACGCGACTGTTTTCAACTCAATTCTCAAACCGATGTTCAAAGCCAATCCATCGGGATGCTATTTGGTCCCAGTCATAGCGAATGGTGGCAATCTGAATCAGTGCCAGGAGATCATCGATTGGGCGAGTTTTTGCCCGGCGAAAGGAAACAATACTGATGACGCGTTTCCCAGCCAGGGTGCCTTAAAAGGAAGACTTACATGTGGACAAAGTACTTGGACGTCACGTGATACACAGTGTTATGTCCAACGTTTAGTTCGTGATAAGCCGTCCGGCATGTGATTGATACCGTAAGCCTTTCGGGTTGCCGATCGCGAATTTGGACAGGTTATATTCTCTCCATGATTTTTACAGAAGTGTGGAATTCTCCAGAAATCGACCAGAGCACAGTGCCGTTGTTACACTGGAACCATCAGTGAGGCTTCATAGCTCCACGCCGCTACAAGACCGCATTATTGTTATTTGTCTAAAGTGTGGTGGCCCAATCCGTTTGATGTGTAGAGTCTGCAAAGCTTCGATGAAGTTCCCAAGCCGTCGTCACCAAACCCACCAACAGCACCAGTGCCGCCGCAACCCAGAAGTTGAATGGCAGTAGGAGCATCGCTACTGTAGTTGAGATAAGGACTTCGTAGAGCATCATACACCTGACTTGTTGTCTTGCTGGCCGTTACCTTAGAGAGCAATCAGGGTACCTAGGTTTTGATTATTGCGATGAAGTGACATTCGGGAAGTCAGGCTCATCTTCGAGGATCTGCTTCCCGATACTGTCCCAAGCTTCGTGGAAACCTCCACGGCAGAGTAGCCCGATTACATCACTCAAATAATCCACTGGCCAGCTCCGTCCGGTCGGGATCGGCGCTTCCATAGCGCGTTGCAATTTTATGCAACTCGGCAATCATGCACGCGGTGTAGAAGATGGTCCTGCCGCAGCAGCTACCGATGCCGGCCTGGCGTTTGTACGTAATCCTATTGATGGTCGCTACGTTCATGTTTTTACTTAAATCGGTGGAGCAGGTGCGAGATATATTGAAAATTTTCGGGATCAATTAGGCCGCGGCATAATATCCGGCCTTCGTTGAGATCAGCCCGTTCGGAGATTTCATTCTTGGGTGGGGTCATTTCCACGATGATCTCCTGAAGCGATTCCATTTGGTCTCAATTGATTTGTATTGCGCTGTTCGCGCGGCCCACGGCGCTGTGCAATGCCCGCTAATCCGTTGTCTGATTACTAATGCGCCGGATTATGGCGTAGCCCATTTACGCTAGAGCATAGCGGATACGGCGGAGTTTTGCTCAGCTAAAATGATGATGTCGATGAGTTCATTAGACCGAAACCAAGCCTCTTCGGCGGGCTAAACATTCTGGTAAAATGAGGTTGTGGAAAAAATCAACGATAAGATCGTCGCATTTGTAGATCCCAAGACGATCGAGCCGGCCGCAAAACGGCAGATTGAAAATATCTCGGAGCTACCATTTATTTTTAAACACGTTGCGGTCATGCCTGACTGTCACTTGGGACAAGGTGCTACGGTCGGATCAGTCATCGCAACTAAAGGAGCCATCATACCCGCAGCCGTTGGAGTTGATATTGGCTGTGGCATGATCGCCGTCAAAACGAAGTTCTTCGCGAAAGACCTTCCCGACAACCTCGAAAGGGTACGAACCGGAATTGAGCGTCGAATTCCGCTTGGAACCGGCGCATTCAACAACAAAATTACGCAAACAGCAACAAAGAGGATAACCCGCCTAAAAAGCAAAGCCAGGGACGATTACGAAAGCGTCGACAAACGCTGGACAGAAGCGTTGGGTTCGTTAGGCTCCGGCAATCACTTTATCGAAATTTGCCTAGATCAATCCGATCGAGTGTGGGTAGTGCTCCATTCCGGCTCGCGCGGGATCGGAAACAAGCTGGCGATGAAGCACATCAGGATTGCCCAAAAGCTGATGGATGAAAAATCGATTCAGCTTAAAGACCGAGACTTAGCTTATCTCACGGCAAACCGCCATGAGTTCGACAACTATATCAATGACCTGCTTTGGGCTCAGGATTTCGCTCTTCTCAACCGCGAAGAAATGATGGACCGAGTGCTGATGGAATTGTCGTACCTTTTTTACAAAGAAGATGGTCACCAGACAGAGATTGAACTCGACCGCATCAACTGCCATCACAACTTCACGCAACGAGAGAATCACTTCAACGAAGATGTTTGGATCACGCGCAAAGGCGCGATTCAAATGAGAGCCGGCCAGAAGGGCGTTATTCCCGGCTCCATGGGAACCAGGAACTATATCGTATCCGGTCTGGGAAACAAAATGGCCTATCACTCTGCTCCACATGGCGCCGGAAGACAATTTTCACGCGGAGAAGCCCGCCGACGCTTCACAATGAAGGATTTCAAAAGAGCTATGGCCGGAATTGAATGCCGCCACTCGGCAAAACTCATCGATGAGTTGCCAATGGCTTATAAGGACATTGACGAAGTTATAAGAAATTCTGAAGAGCTCGTGAAAGTGGATCACACGTTGAGACAAATTGTTAATGTAAAAGGCGATTGATGGTTATCCGTCCACTATCAAACCGAGTACGGCAGCGACGCCGAACCAGATTCAGTCGATTTGGATCGGGAAAATAGAGAGCTGTTAGCAGATCCTTTGTTGGTGGATTGACGTGAAAAACAATCTGCGTGGAACGGGCCTAAGTTGAAGACCGCATGAACCGTACTTCGACTGAAGATCCCTGTTTATGCCGTCTTGAAACAAGCCGCAAAAATTCCTTTTCCGCTGGTTCAACGATTCTGAAGACTGCTTTTCCGCTGAAGATCTTAAACCAATTTTTAAATTGTTCTGGTTTCGAGTAGTCGATGTTGTTGTGACCGCGAAGTCGTGTTTAGATCAATTTTGAGCGAAAGGAGGCAATCATGAAGGGCAACGCGGACGTGATCAAAGTCTTAAACGATGTGCTCCGTAAAGAGCTGACTGGAATTAATCAGTACTTTATACATTCCAAGATGTGCAAGAACTGGGGTTATGAAGTGCTTGCCGACGTTCACTGGCACGAGTCCATCGACGAAATGAAGCACGCGGATCGAGTCATCGAGCGGATTCTTTTTCTCGAAGGCGTGCCCAACGTCGCCGCCTATGACAAGATCTCGGTTGGCTCGGGCATTAGACAACAACTAGAAAATGATCGCGGACTAGAACAAGCGGCCTTAACCGTTCTCAAGCCAAGCATAAGAACCTGCCTCGAGGTTCACGACGACGCAACTCGGGAGCTGCTCGAAGACTTTGTCGTCGATGAAGAACGTCACATCGATTGGATCGAAACGCAACTGCACCAGATCGAGGAAGTCGGACTACAAAACTATCTAGCGCAGCAAATACACAAGCATGGCTAGCCGTCTCTTCGCGGCCCCATCCAGTAATTAGGGCTTGCCAGTCCATTTTAGGCCGGTTTGCTGCACGAACGATAGCGATGAAATGTGGCGCGTCCGGCTAAACTTTTCTTCGCCACTGCCGCCGGGCTTCTCGTCGAAGTGAGTGACTTCCAAGACGTAACGGCCCGCCCAAGGCATGGGCAAGGTCACGCGGCCTTGCTCGTCGGTCACCAGAGGCTTTTCCCATTTGGCCGGTCCGATAATCGTGAGTTCGGCCTTCGCAAGCGGCGCCTTAAAAAACAGCAGAACAAAATTTTTACTGTTGGCCTGAGTGGGCACCAGCTCGAGATCGAGCTTGGCCGCCGTTTCGCTGCGCCCGACCTTGGCATAATAGATCGTCTTGGTGATACCGCCTTTCTCGTTGTCCGCACGCGGCGGGACGCTATTGTCCAGGAAGCGCGCATCGCCGCGGCCTTTGGCGCCGAACTCCGAATGGTTCTCGTTCCGCTCAAGCCGCAAGGGCTCGTCGCGCGCGCCGACAAAAACCTGCGGCGCTTTGAATCGATCGAGCAAGCCCCCGGTTTTTTCCCGTACGTCGTCGATCCACTCACCGAAGTAGGCGCGCACCGGTCCCTCACCGTCGCGCTCCAGCCAGACATAGTGCGCATGAGCTATATCGATAAGCGCCAAGATTAGAGCTGCGGT
>Ga0075424_100003548_pt1 | contig 14640 bp, 7 predicted proteins | sample SoiMethybrSBSTD3_FD_75301 | JGI IMG/M metagenome (GOLD analysis project Ga0075424, IMG submission 75301) | Bulk soil microbial communities from a Populus tree surrounding site in Tennessee, USA - Soil MetaG P. TD hybrid SBSTD3 | ecosystem: Environmental > Terrestrial > Soil > Tree plantation... | reverse complement strand
AAGGGCCCGCTCCACGCGCTGCCGGCCAGCTCCCACACGTCGGCCGAGAACCCGCCGAAGACGACGGAGACTCCACGGTCCGGGTCCCACACCATCGCGTGGCTGTCGCGCGCCGTTGGCCCGTTGGGAAGCTGCGTCCAGCTCGAACCGTTCCAGGCCCAGGTGTCGATGAACGAGAACTGCCCGTTCCAGCCGCCGTAAAGGACCAGCCGGCCGTTCCCGGACTCATAGGTGATGCCGCTCCAACCCCGCGGGTCGGGCTTCGTGCCAGGCGGCGTCACGTCGACCCACGTGTTGCCCTGGAGCTCCCAGAGATCGTTGAGGTAGCCGTTGGGCCCGCCCGCACCGCCGAAAAGGGTGACGCGGCCGTTGCTCGTGTTGTAGACGAGCCCGTGGTAGGTGCGCGTCCAGAAGACCTGCCCGGTGGGCGAGAAGACGCCGGGGTTGAGGTTCGTCCAGTTGCCGGCGAGGGGGTCCCAGGCCCAGGTTTCCGAGAAGAGCGCGCCCGTGACCGGGTTCCAGCCGCCGTGCAGGACGAACCGGTCGTTGCCGACGTCGTACACCAGGCGAGCGCCCCCGCGGGGGGACGGCGACGTCGCGGGCGAGAGCTCCGTCCACGTCTTGGCGGCGGTGTCCCACTCCCACGTGTCGCTGAGGCCGATCCCTCCGTCGCCGATCCCTCCGAACATGAGGATCCGCGCGCGGAGCGGGTCGTAGGCCATGGCCGCGCCCTGCCGGGCCGTGGGGCCGGGCGCCGTCACGTTGGCCCACGTCCGCGCGACGGCGTCGTACTCCCAGACGTCGTTCGTGCGGTTGAAATTGTGGTCGTATCCACCGAAATCCACCATGCGCTGGTTGCCGGAGTCGTACACCATGGCGTTCTCGATGCGCGCGATGGGCACGACCGGACCGCGGAAGGTCCAGTCGACCTGCGCGGCGGCGGGCGAGGCCAGCGCGAAGGCGGCGAAGAAGCTGGCGAGCGAGCGGCGCATGAGCGTTCGAGTGTAGCGCGCGAGGATCGCGCGGGGCGCCGCTCGCGCTGCGCGTTGTGACCGTGATCACGAGGGCGCGGCGCGCGCCCTGTTGACGCGCGCCTCCGCCGCGCGGATCATGGAGTCTCCCTTCGAGAATGATTGAGGAGGAACGCGTGCCGCTAGCCCTGATCCTCGGCCTTTGCCTCATTTTCTTCGGTGGTCCCGCCTTCGCCCAGGTTCCCATCGAGCGCGTCAGCATGGACCACTACTCCAACACGTCGAGCTTCCACCAGACCGAGGTGGAGGGCGACTCGTACTCGTGGGGCGCCACCGTGATGGGCGTGTTCCAGACCGGGCGGTTCCCCGACGGCGGGTCGTCCAACATCGGCTGGGTCGTCTCCACGGACGGCGGGTCGTCGTGGAGAAGGGGTTTCCTCCCCGCCACCACCGTCTTCGCCACCCCGCCCGGACCCTGGACCCGGGCCACCGATCCCGCGGTGGCCTACGACGCCGCGCACGACGTGTGGATGGTGAGCGTCCTGGCCATGAGCGGGACTACCGGGAAGGACATCCTGACCAGCCGATCGACCAACGGCGGGCTCACGTTCGGGAGCCCCGTCACCGTCGCGGTCGCCGGGGGCGGGTTCTTCGACAAGAACTGGATCGCGTGCGACAACACGGCCACCAGTCCCCATTACGGCACCTGCTACACGGAGTGGGACGACGTCGGCGGCGGCGGCCAGCTGCGGATGTCCCGCTCCACGAACGGCGGCCTCACCTGGACGGCCTCGACGGTGCCGTCCGCGGGCGTGGTCGGGGGCCAGCCCCTGGCCCAGCCCAACGGGACCGTGGTCGTGCCCATCGACGACGGCGGCGAGGCCAGCGTGCAGTCCTTCATATCCCAGAACGGAGGGGTGAGCTTCCAGGGCCCCTTCCCCATCTCCTCCATCACGGCCCACTTCGTGGCGGGAAACCTGCGCGTCCACGAGCTGCCCTCGGCCGACGTGGACTCGACCGGCCGGGTGTACACGGTCTGGGACGACTGCCGGTTCCGGGCGGGATGCTCGAGCAACGACATCGTGATGAGCACGTCCATGAACGGACAGACGTGGACTCCGGTGGTGCGGATCCCCATCGATCCGACGAACAGCACGGTGGACCACTTCCTGCCCGGGATCGCCGTGGAGCCGGGCACGGGTGGGGCGACGGCGCACCTGGGGCTCGTCTACTACTACTACCCGGTCTCCAACTGCTCGACCGCCACCTGCCAGCTCCACTTCGGCTACATCGAGTCCTTCGACGGAGGGGCGAGCTGGACGCCGTTCGTGAAGGTCGCGGGCCCTTCGATGACCCCCTGGCTCCCCCTGACCTCGCAGGGATACATGGTGGGCGACTACACCTCGAACTCCTTCGTGGGCGGCCTGGCCTTCCCGGTGTTCCTGATCGCGAAGCAGGGCACCTGCCAGCTGGGCCAGACGATGTCGTGCAAGGAGCCCGCGATGGTGCCGGTCGCGGGGCTGGCCGGCGGGTCCGGCCGCATCCCCGTGGACGACGACCCGGTGCTGTACGCGGGGCCGTCGCAGACGCTCGGCCGCGGTCTCCGCCCGTGAGCTGACCGATTTCTTCCGAGGTCAGGGCAACGGCGCGCTAGAGGGCGTAACGCGCGCGGACGAAGGCGAGCCATTGGCTCTCGAAGTCCGGCAGCGCCACCCCGAGCACGGCCCCGGTGTCGCCGTGGGCGGCGATCAGCGAGGGCAGCGCCGCCGTCCCCCAGCGGTCCACGACGAACTCGGCGATGGAGTAGCCCACGTCGTAGACCCGCGTGTCGCTCAGGGCGTCGAGGGCCGCGAACGAGGGCGGCTGCAGCGCGGCCATGTAGGGGACGGAGCGGAGGTCCACCACCTGCCCGGCCTCGTACAGCGCGACCGCCTCCCACAGCCAGCGCGGGTCGTTGGCGAAGGTGGGCTCCAGGCGCAGCGAGACGCAGTGGGCGAACTCGTGGACCAGGTTGGTGACCGCCTGGGCGTAGGGGACGCTCGCCGGCGCGTTGGGCGAGATCATGTGGATCCCGGTGGCCGACGTGACCAGGCCCGACGCGAAGGCCGGGATCGTCCCCACGATGGGGGCCACGGCGGCCTGCAGCGCCGCGTGGTCGGCGTGGAACGTCACGTCCACCGCCGGCATATCGGAGACGCCGAGGTCGGCCAGGATGCGCGGGCGCTCGGCCTCGACCGATGCGGCGATGGCGCCGATGCTGGCGGCGTCCAGGGCGGTGTAGTGGAAAACGAAGTGGTCCGAGGTGTGCGTGCCGCCCGGCGCCGGGGTGGGCGGGGTCGGCGCTGAGGCGCCGCCGCCTCCGCACCCCGCGAGGACCGCGGCCAGCAGCGCGGCGCCGGCCGCGCGCTCCCGCATCAGGGTCCGAACTTCACGAACCCGGGGTTCAGGCGGCCGTCGGGGTCGTGCGTCCGCTTCAGCGCGGCGAAGGACTCGAAGCGGTCGCCGAAGTGCTGCCGCCACCCCTCGGCGTCGAAATCGATGAACCCGGAGAGGTAGCGCTTGCCCCCCATGGCGATGGACAGCTCGCTGGCCGCCTGCAGGCGCGGCCGCACCGTGTCCCACATCTTCGGAGGCACCGCGGGAAGGATGCCGAAACCGATCAGGTATTCCTCCCGCGGGTGCATGAACAGCGGGACCTCCGACACCGACGAGCGCGCCGGCCACAGCAGGATGTGCCCGCCGACCTGCACGCCCGGAGAGAGGTCGGGCAGGATGGCGTCGATGTACTCGGCCGCCGTGGACCAGGGCAGCACGACCTCCATCCAGGGGTGCATGTGCTCCCAGGTCCCCAGCCGCTTCCAGATGTCGAAGGTGGGCAGGAGACGGTTGGCGAACTCGTGCGTGGGCAGGTCGTCGACCAGCAGGTTGTCGTAGGGGCGCAGGCCCTCGAGCATGCGGGCGTCGTCGGGCGGCGAGCCGGGGTCGAACTCCACCGTGAAGTGGAACGGGAAGAGCCAGCGCGCGAAGGGCTGGCGCACCCCGCCCACCCATTTCAGGCCCTGCACGGAGGGCGAGCACCAGGACTCCAGGTAGTCCCACTTCCCGGAGTCCATGGCCAGCCGGGCGTCCTCCATGAAGCGCCGCGGGTCGTCGTAGACCAGGTCGTAGGTGCGGGTCATGCGCTTGACCGTCCGCAGCCGCAGCGTCGCCTTCAAGATGATGCCGATCTGCCCCAGGCCGGAGAGTACGCCCCAGAACAGCTCCGGCTTCTCGCGGCGTGAGCAGCGGTGCACGGCGCCGTCCACCGTGGCCACCTCCAGCTCCTCGACGTTGTCCGTCTGCGCGCCGTGCTTGAAGGAGGCCACGCCGATGCCGGCGATGGAGAGCGTGCCGCCCACGGTCACCGAGAGGTTGTTGGTGAGGACCGGCGGCATGAGCCCGTGGCGGTACGAGCGCGCCACGACGTCGCGCCAGATGGCGCCCGGCTCCACGGTCACCGTGCGCGCGGCCTCGTCGAGGGCCAGGATGCGGCCCATCGACTTCATGTCGAGCAGGATGCCGCCGCGGCTGATGGCCAGCTCGGACTGCGAATGCGCGGCCCCCCGCGTGGAGACGGTCAGGCCGTGGCGCGCGGCGTAGGCCAGGGCGGCCAGGACGTCCTCCGCGGTGACCGGCTTCACCACCACGCGCGGGCGCCAATGGTGGATGTGGCCGAAGTTGGTGAGGAACTCGTCGTGGGCCTGGACGCCCGGCAGGATCACGCCTTCCACGCGCCCGCGCAGCTCGTCGAGGTCGGTGGGAGGCGCGTCCTCCTGAGGAAGGAGAGCGGCAGGGGCGGCCTGGGCGGGCCCGTCCGCAGGCGCCGCCGCAGCCGCGCCCGCCGCAGCCCGCGCCACCGTTTCCCGAAGGCCCTGCTCCACCTTGGACTTCATGAAGGAGAGCGGGGCCTTGAGGGTGGCGCTGGCCCGGATCTCGCCGGGGCGCACCTCGATGCGCCCGTCGGCGCCCATGCCCACCAGCCGGAAGACGTCGCCCTCCCAGAACCGCTGGATCCGCCCGCCCGGGAGCCGGGAGGCGATCTCCGTCTCGATCGTGGCCTTGACCTCGGCCACGGGGCGGCTGGTGGGGACGCTGAACTCGAAGTCGGACATCCCGATCAGGGCCCCGCCAGCTCCTCCGCGAGAGCCGGCGCGTCGTAGACCTTGCGCAGGGCCTCGAGGATGCCGCGGGCATCCACCGCCACGGCGCGCGCCTGCTCCTCGGTGAAGTAGTAGTCCAGCGCGAGGCTCTCGATGTTGCCGTCGAAGATGATGCCCACGAACGCGCCGTCCCGGTCGATCACCGGGCTGCCGGAGTTGCCGCCGATGATGTCGGCGGTGCAGACGAAGTCGAGGGGCGTGGCCAGGTCGAGGTCCTTCTCGTGCTCCACCCAGCGCGGCATGAGGTTCCACGGCGGCCGGTTGCCGAAGGAGGCCGCGCGGTCGTACAGGCCGTGGAAGGTGGTGCGCGGCGCGACCATGGTGCCCTCGGCCGGAAAGCCCTTCACGGTCCCGTAGGACAGGCGCAGGGTGAAGGTGGCGTCGGGAGGCAGCGTCTTGCCGTAGGCCTTCCACCGCACGGCGGCGATGCGCTCGCCGGCGCGCTCCTGGACCGCGTCCACGTCGTCATCGTGGAACTTCCGCACCTCGCGTCCGAACGGATCGATGGTACGGGCCAGCACGATCATGGGGTCGGTGGAAGCGGCCACCGCCCTGGGCCCGCCAGCCACCAGGGCCTTGCGGGCCGCGACGTCGTGGAGCTTCGTCCCGGCGACGGCCGCGTGGGCCACCTCCTCCGGCGACCGCCCACCGAGGACGGCCTTGACGTACGGGTGGTCCGGGCCCAGGGCCTCTGCCGCCTCCTTCAGGCGGTCGGCCAGCGTGATCTCCTCGATGTCGTCGTAGAGGACGGCCGGCGAGTAGAGGGTGTTCTCGAGCGACGCCAGGTTGGAGTCGCGGAACTCCTCCAGCCGGATGTCGTTCGGCTTGGCCTTCTCCGCGCCGTAGCGAACGATGGTCCCCGCGATCGTCAGCAGCTTCGAGCCGCCGAATCCTTCCAGGCGGTACTCCTGGAAGCGGGCCTCGTACTTCTTCTGGGCGGCGGCGATCGTCTCCCAGGGGTCGGGGCCCTTGGGGAGCTGGGCGTCCGCGGCGTAGCGCTTGCGCAGGTCGGCTTCCACCTCCGCCTTGACCGCCATGGCCCGCGCGTCCTCGAGCGCGTCCAGCCCGCCGCTGCGGGCCTTGATGCTGTTCTCCAGGCTCCGCATCAGCGGGTTGGCGCGGCGGGCGCTCTCCGGCGAGCGGGCCGAGAAGGCCCGCAGCGCGTCGACCCGGCGCTGGAGCGACTTCAGGAGCGTGGGCTGGATGAGGGTCCGCTCCGACTCGAGCTGCGCCATGGTGTCCAGGCGCGCGGTGGATCCGGGGTTGCCGGAGACGAAGACCAGGTCGCCGTCCTCCGCGCCCTTACGGGACCACGGCAGGTACGCGGGCGGGACGGCGGGCGCGCCGTTCTCGTAGGCCCGGAAGACGCAGATGTCGAGGTCGTGCCGCGGGAACGTGAAGTTGTCCGGATCGCCGCCGAAGAAGGCGGTCTGCTCCTCGGGGGCGAAGACCAGCCGCACGTCCGTGTACTTCTTGTAGGTGTGGAGCTGGTACTGCGCGCCCTGGTAGAGCGTGATCACGTCGCAGCGCTGGCGGGTCCGGTCCGCGCACTCCTTCTCGATGCGGGCGGTGGCCGCCTTGCGCGCCTCCCCCGCCTCCTTGTCCGACATGGCGGGCTTCACCGCGCCCAGCACCCGGGCCGTCACGTCCTCGAGGCCCATGAGCAGGTTGACCTCGTAGCCCGGGCAGGCCGGCTCCTTGTCCCGCGACGGGGCCAGGAACCCCTCGGTGACGTAGTCGTGCTCGGCGTCGGAGATGTTCTGGATGCAGTTCAGGCCCACGTGGTGGTTGGTGATCAGGAGCCCGTCCTTCGAGACGAAGGACCCGGAGCCGCCGTCGTTGAAGCGCACCGAGGCCAGGCGCACCTTGTCCAGCCACTCCTGCGTGGGGACGAACCCGTACGCCTCGCGGAGCCGCTCGCGGGGCGGGGCGTCGAAGGTCCACATCCCCTCGTCGGCCAGGGCGGGCAGGGCCAGCGCGGCGGCGGCCGCGAGAGCGGCGGAGAGCGCGGGCAGGCCCCTCAAGAGCGGGCTTCGATGGGCAGGTAGTCGCGCCGGGCGGACCCCAGGTAGACCTGCCGGGGGCGCGCGATCTTCTGGTCCTTGTCCGTGAGCATCTCGTCCCACTGCGCGAGCCAGCCCGAGGTCCGGGGGATGGCGAAGAGCACCGGGAACATGTCCACGGGGAACTTCATGGCCTGGTAGATGAGCCCGGAGTAGAAGTCCACGTTGGGATAGAGCTTGCGCTTGACGAAGTACTCGTCCTCCAGCGCGATGCGCTCCAGCTCCAGCGCGATGTCCAGGAGTGGGTTGCGGCCGGTGACCTCGAAGACCTGGTCGGCCATGGTCTTGATGATCTTGGCACGCGGGTCGTAGTTCTTGTATACGCGGTGGCCGAAGCCCATGAGCCGGACCTCGCCGCCGCTGGTCTTGACGTCCTTGATGAAGGCGGGGATGCGATCCTTGGAGCCGATCTCCTTCAGCATCCCCAGCACCGCCTCGTTGGCCCCGCCGTGGAGGGGGCCGTAGAGGGCGGCGATGGCGGCCGCGGTGGCGGAGTAGGGGTCCGTCTCCGACGAGCCCACGTTGCGCATGGCCGAGGTCGAGCAGTTCTGCTCGTGGTCGGCGTGCAGGATGAAGAGGACCTCGAGCGCCTTCTCCAGGACCGGGTTGACCTTGTACTTGAGCTCGGTCATCCGGAACATCATCTGCAGGAAGTTGCCGCAGTACGAGAGGTCGTTGTCCGGGTACGCGAAGGGCATGCCCACGGAGTGCCGGTAGGCGAAGGCGGCCAGCGTGGGCATCTTGGCGATGAGGCGGAAGGCCTGGGCCCGGCGCACCTCGGGGTCGTGGATGTGCTTGGCCTCGGGGTAGAAGGTGGAGAGCGCGCCCACCGTGGCCAGCAGCATCCCCATGGGGTGCGCGTCGTAGCGGAACCCGTCCAGCAGGCCCTTGATGTTCTCGTGGACGATGGTGTGGTGGGTGATGTTGTAGACCCAGGCCTCGTATTGGGGCCGGGTGGGCAGCTCACCGTTCAGGATGAGGTAGGCCGTCTCCAGGTAGTTGCTCTTCTCCGCCAGCTGCTCGATCGGGTAGCCGCGGTAGTTGAGGATGCCGCGGTCGCCGTCGATGAACGTGATGCGGCTCTTGCAGGCCGCGGTGTTGGTGAAGGCGGGGTCGTACGTCATCAACCCGAAGTCGTCTGCGCCGGTCGTGATCTTGCGCAGGTCCAGGGCCCGGATGGTCCCGTCCTGGATGGGGATCTCGTACGTCTTGCCGGTGCGGTTGTCGGTGATGGTCAGGCTGTCCTTGGTCATGGGAAGCGGGCCGCGCGGACCTCTGACGCTAGCACCCGCGCGCGGGGCACGTCAAACCAGCAACCGTCAAGGCAGCTGGATGACCCATACCCCGGCCGCCGCCGGGCGCTCGCCTTCGGCGGCGGGCAGCGCCGTGCTGAAGCGGAGACAGAGCCTGTTCTCGCCGGGCACCAGCCGTCCTTCCGGCACGAAGACCTGGACACGGCTGCCCTCGGGCAGAAGCGGCCCCGCGCCCACGGTCTCCCCGTTGGCCACCACGGTCATGGTCTGGGGCTGGGCGGCCGGGGGCGCGAAGGCCTCGATGTCCACGCGCAGGTCGAAGGGCTCCTCGAGCGGGATCCGGACGCAGGCCTCGGGATAGAGCGCCCAGCGGAAGTCGGGGTGGCCGGCCAGCCGGCCGCGGGTGGACCAGCCGCTCAGCAGGTATCTCTCCGGGGCCGAGGGGTCGGCGGGGACGATGGTGCCGCCGCGGTTGAAGGCCGTGTAGAAGTATTCGCCCTGGAGCGTCTTGTAGGCCAGGGCCCGCCCGCGCGGCCCGGCCACCACGCCCAGCACCCCCTGCGCCGCCGCCTTGAGGACGCGGGCCTGATCGCGCGCCACGCGCTCCAGGGGCGCCGCCCCCGGATAGGCCCCGGCGCGGAAGACCGCGATGAAGCCGAGGTTCCACAGGGCCAGCGCGGAAAGCAGCGTGGCCGGCGCCCAGAGCGGATGGCGGGCCAGCACCGGCCCGGCGCGCGCCAGGAGCGCGGCGATCCCCGCTGCCAGCAGCGGCACCACCACGTCGTACCGGCGGGCACCGAAGGCGTCGCCGGCCGCCCAGTCCCAGTCCTGCACCGAGCCGTTGACCCAGGCCGTGGCGGCGAAGGCCAAGAGCGCACCGGTGGCGAACGCGGGCGCGTCGCGGAGCATGAGGGCCAGCCCCACCAGGCCGAGCAGGAGCACCGGGGTCCAGGTGAAGAGGCCGTGGTCGGCGGAGAACAACGTGTCCCACAGATGGGGTGACCACCAGTCCATGTAGCCGCGGCCCTGCGGCATTGTCACCAGCCGCCCGTAGAGCAGCTTCCAGGCCACGAGCTGCGGCGCGAAGACGAGCGCGCCCGCGGCGCCGGCCAGGAGCGCCCAGCCCGCGCGCGCCGTGCGCCGGCGGAGCTGGTGGACGAGCAACGGAAGGGCGAGCAGGGCGCACACGATCCCCTGCCAGCGCATGAGCGCGATCAGGCCGACCGTTCCGCCGAGCGCGGCCCACCTCCCAGCCGAGGGCCGGCGCTCCGCCCGGTCCCAGGCCCACACGAGCGCGGCGGCCGCGGCGAACGCGGGACCGTGCGCCATCGTCGGCACCACGAACGCGTAGTAGGCGATGGGAGAGGCGGCCAGGGCGGCGCCCACCGCCAGCAGCGCCACACGAGGACCGAACCGGCGCGCCAGGGCAGCGTGGAGCAGCGCGGCGCCCAGCGCGACCGCGGCCAGCGTGCCCAGCGCAGCGGACCGGCGGTACGGCGCGCTGTAGCCGTCGGCCGGATACGGCGCGGCGGCCAGTCCGAGCTTCACGTAGGCGTGGGCCGTCAGGTAGAACGGCGCCCAAAGGATCGCGGGCCCGACGGAGTGCGTGTTCTCGCGAAGGCCGGTGGCGGTCCGCGCCCGCTCGGCGTAGCCCCAGTGCTCCCACTCGTTCGCGAAGTCCAGGTCGCGGTCGAACACCGCGGAGCGCAGGTACGCGAAGTAGCTGGCCGAGTCGCCACGGAACTCGGGCAAGGCGTAGGCGGCCACCGCGGCCGCCGCGGCCAGGACCGCCGGCAGGACCACGCGCGCCCGTCGCGGGCGTCCCGCCAAGAGGAGGCCGAGGGCCGCCGCGGCAGGACCGCCCATTATCCCAGTGGGGCGCTGCGGGTCGAGGAGGGCCAGGGCCGCCCAGGCGAGGCCGAGGGCGACGACGGCCACGCCGAGCACGCGGCGGCCGGCCGCGGATGGCGGCGTGAGGGCGCCGTCGTTGTCCAAGGCGGCTGATTATGTGCTAAACGGCGCATCCAGGAGGCGTATGACCGAAGACCGCTCGCGGACCTATCCCCTGCTCCTCGCCCTCTTCTTCCTGTCCGGGGCGTGCGGCCTCGTCTACCAGGTGCTCTGGCTGCGCAAGCTCTCGCTGGTCTTCGGGACCACGACCTTCGCCGTCAGCGCCGTGATCAGCTCGTTCATGGCCGGGCTGGGCCTGGGCAGCTACCTCTCCGGGCGTTACCTGGCCCACCGCGGGCGGGCCCTTCGACTGTTCGGGGCCATGGAGATCGGCGTGGGCCTCTATGCCCTCCTCCTCCCGTGGCTGCTGGCCTCGGTGGAGCGCTCGTTCACCCACGCCGTCGCCGGATTGGGCCTCACCGTCTACGGCGAGAGCGTGCTCAAGCTGGCGCTCTCGTTCGTGGTCCTGCTGCTGCCCACCTCGCTCATGGGCGCTACGCTGCCGCTGCTGGCCGAGCACACCGTGGAGCGCTTCGGCCACCTGGGCACGCGCGTGGGGCGGCTCTACGCGTTGAACACCCTGGGCGCGGCGGTGGGCTGCTTCGTGGCCGGTTTCGCCGCCATCCCCGCGCTGGGCGTCACCGGCACGACCTGGGCCACCGCCGCGCTGAACTTCACCGTGGGGGTCCTGGCCATCACCCTTGGCCGAGGCGCCGCGCGCTCGGCGCTCGTCGAGCGGCGGCCCGAAGAGGGCGCCCCGGCGGCGCCCCTCTATCCGAGCGAAGCGCTCCGTTGGGCCATCGTGGCCTTCGCGGTCTCGGGGTTTGCCGGCCTGGGCCTCGAGGTGGCGTGGACGCGGCTCATCACGCTCATCTTCACGGGCACCACCTACGCGTTCACGACCATGCTCGCCGTGTATCTGGTGGGGATCGCCGCGGGCAGCCTGGCCTTCGGACGGATCGCGGACCGCTCGAGCGATCCCTTGCGCCTGTTCGGCATGGTGGAGATCGCGATCGGCGTGTCGGTGCTGGCCCTGGCCCCGCTCTTCGCCTTCGGTCCGCGCTGGGTGGCGGGGCTGATCGCCGCGCTGGGCGGCGGCTGGCTGGCGGAGGCCGCGGCAAAGTTCGCGGTGGGCGCCGTGCTCCTGATCGGGCCCACCTTCCTGTTCGGTACGACGTTCCCCATCGTCTCGCGCGTGGCCGCCCGCAGCCTGGCCGGCCTGGGGGCGACGATCGGACGCCTGTACGCGGCGAACGTGGCCGGCGGCATCGCCGGCGGTGTGGCCGCCGGCTTCGTGCTCGTCCCCCTCCTGGGGACCGACCGGACGCTGCACGTCCTGTGCGCCGCGCTACTCGCGCTCGGCCTCCTGCTGGTGGCGGCCAGCCCCCTGGCCACGGCGCGAGCGAAGATGGTGGCGGCGGCGTGCGCCGCCCTGGGTGCCGCGCTCGCGGTCGTGACCGGCTTCTCGGACACCTCGCAGGCCATCCACCGCCAGTGGCTCCAGCCCGGGGAGCGGGTCAGCTTCTACCGTGAGGGCGCGGAGGCCACGGTGTGGGTGGCCGAGTCGCGCACGGCCAAGCGGATCCTGGTGAACGGCAGCCAGGCCACCGGCACGCAGCTGGCGGCCATCTCGATCAACCGGCTCCAGGGCGTGCTGCCCTTCCTCTTCGAGCGGCTCCCGCGCCGCGTGCTGGCCATCTGCTTCGGCAGCGGCACCACCTTCGGGACCGTCTCGGAGTTCCCCTCGGCCCGGGTGGACGGCGTCGAGATAGCGCCCCAGGTGGTCCAGGCCGCGGGCCGCTTCCGCCGCGAGAACTACGACGTCCTGCACAACCCGCGCTTCCGGCTCCACCTCGACGACGGGCGGAACTTCCTGCTCAAGAGCCGCGACCGTTACGACGTCATCACCATGGAGCCCATGCACCCGGCCAAGACGGGCGTCGTGAACTTCTACACCAGCGACTTCTACGCCCTCTGCCGCGCGCACCTGGAGCCGGGCGGCGTGCTCTCGCAGTGGGTGCCGCTCTACAACCTGCAGCCCTCCGACGTGCGGATGCTCTACCGGTCCTTCACGGAGTCCTTCCCCTACGCCGTGACGTTTCTCTACGGCTACGACACCTTCATGGTGGGATCCGACCGTCCCCTGGACCTGTCCGCGGCGCGCTTCCTGGGGCGCATGCCGTCCGAGCGCCTGCGCCAGGACCTGGCCGCCCTGGCCCTGGACACGCCCGCGCACATGCTCTCCACCCTCCTGATGGGGCGCGACGCCATGGTGCGCTTCGCCGACGGCGCGCCGCCCGTGACCGACGACCGTCCGCTGGTGGAGTTCACCGGGCCCAAGTCGCTCAACGGGCCCGACACCATCCCCGTGAACCTGAAGGCCCTGCTCCCCTACGCGGAGCCGGCTACGCGCTTCCTCTCCACCGAGCCGGGGGCGGGAGACTCCCGGCTGCGCGACGAGCTGGAGTCGCTCTTCGCCGATCGCGACCGCTTCATCCGCGGCGCCGACTGACGGCCGGCCGCCCTAGGGGCCGAGCGGCGCGGCGGGGATGTTCGGCCGCGGCTGCATCGGAGAATCGAAGCTGAAGCCGGTGGCTGGCTCCAGGGCCACCGTCTTCCCCGCCAGGTCCCCGTAGCGTCCGTCGTGCGACACCGACACCGCGCCGCTCTGCCCCGCTACGCCGGGCACGGTGGAGGTGTTGAGGGTCAGCGCGGCCTTGGGCGCCAGGGTGAACGGATGGTTTCCCAGCAGGACGCCGGTCGTCTTCCAGAACCACAAGGTGCCGTTGATCGGGTAGTCGGTCGGGTTCTGGATGATGGCCACGGTGATCTGCGTCCCCGAGTTGTTGAAGCGCGGGATCGAGTACGTCGTCTCGTAGGCCCGGATGCGGTACAGGTCGTCCGCCGCGCAATCGGTCGTGCAGCTCGTGCTCTGGACGCGCACGAACTCGCCGCCGATCTCGGTGCCGCCGGCGTTCTCCCATCGGAGGCTGCGGCTGAAGCCGATCCCGACGGCCTGGGCGCTCTGCACGACCGTCGAGACGTCCGAAGCGATCCGGTCCACGGAGACGGGCAGGCCGGAGTCGCCGATGTCCCCCGACGTCGAGTCCACCACGATCTCGTAGGACGAGTGCGGCTGCTGGTCGATCCGGAACAGGCCGATGGCTGCGGCCGGCCCGGGCAGGGCGGCCAGGTTGTACACCTTGTCGAAGCCGTGGCTGAGCTCCCCGGCCCCGTCCTCGCCGGCGATCGTCCCCACGCCCTGGTCGTCGAAGATCGTGCCCCCGACGGCGTTGGAGAGGTTCACGAAGAACGTCTCCGCGGGTTCGGCGACGTCGTCGCCGTTGACGATGACCGTGATGGGCTGCGTGGTGGTCCCGGCCGGGAAGAGGAGGCTGCCGGAGGTGGCCACGTAGTCGACGCCGGCGGTGGCCGTCCCGTCGGCGGTCGCGAAGTCCACGGTCACGTCGGTGGCGGGGATGTCGGAAAGGTCCACGGTGAAGACGGCGTTGACCGTCCCCGTGTCGCCTTCCGTCACGGTCACGTCGTTGATGGAGATCGTGATCCCGTCGTCATTGAGGATGATCCCCTCGCCCTGCCCGTCCGCGATGGTGGCGTTGGTGGGGTTGGACAGGTTCACGAAGAAGTCCTCGTTGGGCTCGACGGTGGTGTCGCCGCTGACCGGCACCGATACCGTCCGCGTGGTGACGCCCACGGGGAAGGTCAGCGTGCCGGTGGTGGCGACGTAATCGCTGGGGGCGGTGGCCGTCCCGTCGGCGGTGGCGAAGGCCACCGTGACCACCTGCCCGCTCACGGTGGACAGGGTGACGGTGAAGTCGAGGTTGAGGACACCGCTGTCCCCCTCACCGTCCGCGACGTCGTCGATGGACAGGGTGGGGCCGGCGTCGTTGTCCTGGATCGTGCCCTGCCCCTGGCCGTCGGCCACGGTGGCGTTGGCGGGGTTGGTGAGGTTCACGAGGAACGTCTCGTCCGGCTCGTCGAGCAGGTCCCCCAGGACGGTGACGTTCAGCGTCTGGGTGACCGTGCCCGGCGGGAAGGTCAGGGTCCCGGCCGCGGTCGTGTAGTCGGCCCCGGCGGTGGCGGTCCCGTCGGCGGTGCCGTAGTTGACGGTGACGGTCTGTCCGCTCGGCGCGCCGAGCGTCACGGTGAAGGTCGCGATGGTCGGGGCGGCGTCGCCCTCCGT
>Ga0075424_100003547_pt1 | contig 14640 bp, 10 predicted proteins | sample SoiMethybrSBSTD3_FD_75301 | JGI IMG/M metagenome (GOLD analysis project Ga0075424, IMG submission 75301) | Bulk soil microbial communities from a Populus tree surrounding site in Tennessee, USA - Soil MetaG P. TD hybrid SBSTD3 | ecosystem: Environmental > Terrestrial > Soil > Tree plantation... | reverse complement strand
TATGCCTACAAGAAAGTCGATTTGACAAGCGCGTACGATCTGCTTGGAGCCAGCACCCTTCGATTGTTCGTTCGCTCGTTCGTGTCGCTGATGGACGGAACCTTCGTCGTGTTCGATCGGATCCGGTCGGCGAACGCGACCGACGAGAAGACGCTGTACTTTCATTTCAACCCGACCGGAAAGCCTCAGGTGAGCGGCAATACCCTGATGTCGACGGTTGGAGAGTCGCGCCTGTTCCTCAAGACGCTGCTGCCTGCCAACCCCCTGATCAAGGTTGTCGCCGATCCATTGTCCGATTCCAATGCGGCACCCTCGACCTACCGCGCGGAGGTGGCTGACAGCGCGGCGTCTCCGCAGCTTACGGCGCTTCACGTGATCGCGGCCACCGCCAGCGCCGTTCCCGCAATGGTTCCGGCATCCACCGTTACGGTGCCCGCTCGAAACATGGTGGGCGCGACGATAAGCGGTGCCGTACCGAAGACGGTCTTGTTTTCCGCTGACGGCTCGCCACAGTCGAGCGTGTCCTATAACGCGTCGGCGGGAGGTACGCAGCTCCTGTTCGATCTCGTTCCGAACAAGACATTCCAGGTGCGTGTGAACGAAGCGGCAGGGATGTCGGTGACCGCTTCTGATCAGGGAGTCGCCGTGTTCGAGCTCCCAGGTCCGGGAAGCGTTCGTGTGGAGTGAACGTCGATCCGACGCGCTCCGTTAAATCAGCTGTTCGACGACGTTTGCCGGCATCCGGCTCGTGTTCAGCCCATTGCGTACGCCAACCGCGGGCGTCCAACCCAGCTTCGTCCGGGCGGCAGAGCAGTCGAACTGCAGCTCCCTGATCGATCGAACGCGATAACGCGACAGCGGGACGCCGCGCCTGACCAGACGGCCGACGACTTCCAAGGCCGCGCCTGCCGTATACAGGAGCCACGCCGGGGCATGCGCCACCCGCGGCGGCCGCCGCAGCGCCTGCCGGCACACGTCGATGTATTCATCCTGAGTCACCGCGGTGGCGTCAACCAGATGAAAGATCGACCCGCAGATATCCGCCCGCGTCGCCGCTGCAAGCAGGCCGTCCACGACGTCCTCGACGAACACGAGCGGGCACCGCAGCGATCCTGATCCGATCACAATCCATCGGCCGGCAAGGGCAATCGTTCCGTACGGCGGCACGTCCTCGGCGCCGGGTCCGAAAATCTGGCCTGGCCGCAGGATGACTGCCGGCAAGCCACGTGTGCGCGTTGCCTCCCGAACGATGTTCTCGGCCTGCAGCTTGGCCTGCGTATAGGCGCCCCGTTGCTCCGGAAACGGCTCCAGCGGCGCATCTTCCCTGACCACAGCGCCGGAATCCTGCGTCGCGTAGTCGAGCACCGTCAACGAGCTCACATGCACGAGCCGGCGAACGCCGTGGCGAAGGCACGATTCGACGACGTTCCTCGTCGCCTCGATCGTTCCGGCCTGATAGTCGGCCCATCCGCGGCCGCGCATCGTTGCTCCGACGTGATACACGACCTTGACGCCCGCAACCGCTCTATCGACCGCGTCCGGGTCGCCGAGGTCGCCGTATACGACGTGCACGCCGGGCGGCGCCTCGAGGTACGAAGACGGCCGCCTCGCCAGCACGCGCACGGATTCGCCGAGGGAACAGAGACGCGCGAGAAGGGCGCGGCCCAGGAATCCTGTCGCCCCCGTGACCAGGATCTCCGCCGGCGGCACGCGCGTATGAACCGCCAGCGCCACGTCCTTGTCGGTGTCCGCGGCGCGGCACGCGTCTTCCACCCATCCGACCATCGTCCGCCCCTCGTCCATGCTCACCGGCGGGGCGACGCCACGGTGCAGCGCATCGTGGAATTGCACCACTCCGGCGTGGATCCCTGGCGACGGACGGAGCTTCCCCGTGGCGAAACTCACCATGTTGCGTGGCACGCGGTAGAGCGTTCCAAGGGCCTTGGTCGTCGCGTCAATGCTCGCGGTGATCGCCTTCGGTCCCGGCAACGCCCTGTGCACTCTGCAGGTCTGCAGAAAGCAATCGATGTGCAGATAGCCGTTGGTTCCGTGAATCGTCAGTTCGTTCCGAAGTGGATGTGTCGCCCACGAGAGGAACATCTGGCCGACACCCTTGTCGCACTCGACGGTTGCACGCCATTCATCGAAGTACACGTTCGGATTCCGCCCCGTGGTGCGGTACCGGACGTTGAGGTCGCGGATCGTTCCGAGGAACGCCTCTACGAGGTAGAGACCGTGAATGCCCATATCCTCGAAGGGGTACCCGCCGAGACGATACGGCGATGTCAGCGGACCGCCTGCGTACATCGGGTAATCGGAGCTGCGGCAGAAATCCACCGCGATCACGTCGCCTATCGCGCCAGACCTGGCGAGCTCGAGGCCACGCACCACGACCGGGTCCGCTTTCGCTGAATGGTTGACGGAAAGCACGCGGCCGGCCTGCCGGGCCGCGGCGATCATCTGATCGCATTCGTGCCTCGTCGGCGCCATCGGCTTCTCGACGAATACGTCGCAGCCCATCGCGAGCGCTTCGAGAGCGAGTTGACAATGTGACGAAGGCGGGGTCAGCACGTGGATGACGTCCGGTCGTGCAGAGGCCATCTCGGTGAGACTCGAGAACACCGCCGGAATGCCAAATTGCGTGGCGAGCGCCTGCGCGCGCTCAGCAGATGTGTCCGCGATGCCTACGACGGACACATACGGAAGCGTCTTCAACGCGCGGATGTGGTACGCGCTGACGTATCCGGCGCCGACGATCCCAACGTTGCGCTGCCCTGAGGTATCCATTACCGGCCAAGTGCCCTTTCCGTAAGTCTGTCTTCGACAATGCGCACGACGTCGTCAATCCGCGCGTCCCAGCTCATGTCCGCGACCGACTGCATGCGTGCCTGCTGCTGCGCGGGCGTGTCGCTGGCCAGAGCGGCCTCGATATGCTCGAGGAACTGACGCGAGTCCGCGGCGATGCGGACGTGTGCCGAGAACCGGTCGATTTCCGGCGCCGAGACCGCCACAACCGGTTTACCGGTCGCCAGGTACTCGCGCAGCTTGAGCGGGTTCGAGTTGACGACCTGGCGCGTGAGGCGATAGGGAATGATTGCCACATCGAACGCCTTCGCCCAGCGTGGAAGGCTCTCGTAGGGTTGCGCGCCTGCAAATACGACATTCGGCAGATCGCGCAGATGTCCCGGATCCACGGCCAGCCGGCCGATCATCAAGAACGTCCACTGCGGCCGCTGCTGCGCGAGGAACGCGATCAGATCGAGGTCGATCCAGGACTCAATCAATCCGTAAAAGCCGATGACCGGCCGCGGAAGATCTCTCACCGCGTCAGCCGCGGCAAACCGCGGATCGGACGCGTTGCGGAACAGCTCGACGTCAACGCCGTGCGGCGCATGGACGGCAGACGCGTTCACGTTTCGTTTCGATTCAAGCAACAGTCCGGACGCGACAAACACCTGATCGGCGCAACGGAGTAGATGGGTGTCCATCCGGGTAACCGCGGCCGCGTCCACATCCGGCAGGGCGGCGTAGTCGTCGATGCAGTAATACACGGCCAGCGTTTCGTCGAGCGTCCGCGCAAGGATGCCCGGATGCGGTACGGCAAACCAGGAAACCGTGCGGTCGAATCCGAGTTGCTTCATCGCGCGACGCACCAGGAACCGTCCGGTGGCGCGGTTGATGTCGGCGATGGCGGGGAGCCGGCGGAACGGCACCTGCGGCATGGTGATGTGCCACATCCGCTCCGCGACCTGACGCGGCTTCGATGCCGCCATCAGAAGCTTCCGTTGAAGCTTCCGCAGGTCGCGGCCGGTTGCCTTGGGTGCGCGCAGCCCCGGGCAGTCTACGTAGAGAACCCGGGTGCGCCGCGCGAGCTGGGCGGCGACGTGGTGGCTGCTCGTTCGGTTTTCCGCGAACCAGTCGTTGCCGAAATAGACGACATCGAAATCGCGCAGCGAGGCGCGTTGCTGCGCGTCCGCGAACCGCGCCGCGATCGGCGCGCCATCGTGCGCGGCCGATTCTGCGGCCGCCGGTGCGGGGAACATTACGTTCCTCTCCGGAGAACGACCGTCTTGATGGTTTCGACGATGATGAGGAGGTCCAGCGCGAGCGAGAGGTTCTTGATGTAGTACAGCTCGTACTGCAGCTTCTCGAGCGCATCTTCCTTGCTGGCGCCGTACGAATACCGCACCTGTGCCCAGCCGGTGAGACCAGGCCGCACGACATGCCGCTGGCCGTAATAAGGAATCAGGGCCGTGAGCTCGTCGACGAACTCGGGACGTTCCGGCCTCGGCCCGACGAAGCTCATTTCGCCGATCAGCACATTCCACAGCTGCGGCAGCTCGTCGAGCCGCGAGCGGCGCAGAAATCGTCCGACCGGCGTGACGCGCGGGTCACCGGTCTTGGATGCCCACACGGGACCGGTGGTCGCTTCGGCGTCCTGGCGCATCGAGCGGAACTTGTGGACGGTGAAGATTCGGCCGTTCAGCCCGACTCGGCGCTGGTGATAGAGCGCCGGACCGCGCGACGTCGCGAGAACGGCGATCGCCACCAGCAACATGACAGGCGCCGCCATCACCAGACCAACGGCGGCCACCAGAATATCGACGAGCCGTTTGCCGCCGGCCAGCATCCGGCTCTTTCGGAACCCCTCGGAAAAGATCAACCAGCTTGGACGCAGGTTCTCGATTGCGATCTTTCCCGTGTACTCTTCGTACACCGATGCGAGGTGATCGAACGCGACGCCGGCCAGCTTCATCTCGAGCAGCTTCTCCATCGGCAGCTTCCCGCGGGCATCGGAAAGGCTGACCACGACGCGATGGACGCCGCGGTCGCGCACGACGGCCGGAATGTCTTCAATGACTCCCACGACACCGGGATTGATGACGGGCGCGCCGATCCGCGCCGGATCGGGATCGACGAAGCCGACGATATCGACGCCGAGCTCGTGGCGCCGTTCGAACAGCTCTCGCGCGAGCGTGATCGCCGCGGAGCTCGTGCCGACGAGGAGCAGTCGTTCTCGCGGCCCCATGCTTCGGCTGACCCACTCGAACACGACACGCCAGCCGACGACGAGTACCAGCACCAGGCCGGCGGCAATCATGAAGACGCCGCGGCCGATGATGAGGCTGGGGAACCAGTAGTAGACCGCCGCCAGGAGAAACGATGCGGAGGCGAGCGCCTGGACGATCCGCACGAAGAGCTCGCGGCGGTCGGCGACCTGCCGGAGGTTATAGAGATCCGCGTAATACAAACAGAGCTGAGCGATGAACGCGACGAGGAGCGCCTTCGCGATTCCGTTCTCGTTCACCATGATCTCGAGCGTCTCGTCCTGCAGCCTCACGTAGGAAGCCACCGCCACCGCCGAGACGATCAGCAGCGTCTCGAGGAGTATCAGCGTGACGGTCCGCGCACTGAGACGCCGGAGAAGGGTACGCATCAGGAAGAAACGAGGGCGGAGGCCTTCGAATCAGCAGCGGTGTACGAGTAGTAGTACTGGTAATAGTCCTCGTCGTTGCCACGCCCGGGAGCGTTCATCGCGCGATTGAGGACCGTGCCGACGATCCGTTCCCGCCCGACGGCCTCAATGGCTCGCTGGACCAGTTGGTACGACGGGCCGTTGGCGCGGATCACGAGAATCGCGCCGTCCACCATGGCTCCGAGAAGGTTGGCGTCAGGCAGCAGGGCGACGGGCGGCGTGTCGATAATCACCCATTCGAACGCTTCGCGCGCCTCGTCGAGCATGCTCCGCATGCGATCCGACGTCAGGCGTGAAATCGGGTCGGAGATCGGTCGCCCGGCGGTCAGCACCGAGAGCAGGGAAGAAATCCTGTGAACGGGCATCTTCCGGTTGCCGGTTGCCTCCAGACCTTCACCGAGGCCCGGCCCCTCATCCAGCCGGAAGATCTTCTGGACCGCCGGCCTGCGCAGGTCGGCGTCGATGAGCAGGACCTTCTTCTTGTACGACTCGCTGAGGGTGAGCGCCAGGTTTGCCGACGTCAGCGTTTTCCCTTCGCCGACCGCGGCGCTCGTGACCATGAGGACCTTCAAACCCGTCAACTCACGGTGGCGATGCAGCGCCGCCGCGAGACGTCGATACTGCTCGCGTGAGATCGGCGAGGTGTTCTGATCGATCACCATCTTTCCGGCCAGCTGGGCGTCCACATGCTCCAGCAGCGCGCTGGTGGATGCATCGTTCGATGAAGAGACTCGCGACGGATGGATGAGAACCTCGGCTGGCTCTGCCGGCGGTGCCGTCTCCTGCGGCGGTGCCGCCTCCTGCGGTGGCGTCGCGAACTGCGGTTCCACGGTTTCGGCAGGGAACGCCTCGTGCGAGAGCTCGCCGACATCCCCGGCGTGAGTGACCACCGTTTCCCGCTTGTCGGCGCTTTCGGTATGCCGTCCGAGATCCTCTGCGGCGCGCCGCAGCGCCTGGTCGACGCGACTCATCATGTCCCCCTAATTCGAGAAGAAAGAAAACAGCCGCCGCTTGCCCTGCACGCCGCTGAACATCGAAGGCCGTGCCGGCCCCTCGTCGTCTGCGTCGCCGGATTTCGACGGGAAAACTCTGTCGGTCGCGGCCGTGTGCGGAACCGGTCTCGCCGCCCCGTTTACGGGCTCGGCTGGTGCCGGGACGGCCGGAGCCGCCGCGGCGGCGGGCGAGCCGAAATCGAAGTCGCGGCAGACTTCGGTCACGATTCGCGTGCCGATTGGACGTTGCTCGGTGGCGAACCCGGCGAGCAGCGCGTTGTCGGCAAGGACGTTGATCGTTCGAGGAACTCCTTTGGCCTGCTCGTGAATCATCACGACGGCTTCGCGCGTGAACACATGCGCGCCTGAACCGCCCGCGGCGCGAATGCGGCCGGTAATGTAGGCGGCCGTCTCCTGCAACGTCAGCGGTTTCAGCTCGCAGCGCAGCACGATGCGCTGCTTCAGCTGGCGGAGCGACTCGTGATTCAGACGCTGTGCGATTTCCGGCTGGCCGGCGATGATGACCGACAGCAGCTTTTCGGTTTCCGTTTCGATGTTGGCCAGCAGCCGGATTTCCTCGATCAGCTCGAGCGGCAGGCTCTGCGCTTCATCGACGATGAGAACCGTGGTTTCCCCGGCGGCCTGCCGGCGCCGCAGCAGCTCCTCGAGCTCGATCAGCAGCGCCGCCTTCGAATTGCGCGCGCGTTCGCTCAGTTCGAAGCGGGCCGACAACAGCTCGACAAATTCGTCGCGGGTGAGCGCGGGGTTATGGAGATGGACGCAATGAACGCGCTGCGGCTGGTGGTCGAGCGCGGCTCGAATCACGGTCGTTTTTCCGGCGCCGGCTTCACCGACGAGCAGCGTCACGCCCTTGCGGCTCGCAATCGCGTAGCGCAGGTTGCTCAGCGCTTCCCGGTGCATGGCGGTGAGCACGAGATACCGCGGATTCGGCGTTAAATCGAACGGTCGCTCGCGGAGGCCGAAGAACTGTTCGTACATCACCGCCTCATCGGACCAGCGTGTAGACCACGAGGGCCAGGCACGCGATCACCGATCCGGCACAGCCCAGATTCAGGGCGATGCGGCGCCGGTGGGCCTTCCGCTGCTCGTCGTGCGATTGCATGAACGGCACGGTGGCGAGGACTGGCAGTGACAGGACGCTGGTCACTTCAGCGTCGGTGTTGAAGCTCGTGTCGCGGTACTCGAGCAGCGCGATCATGAGCAGGCCGAACGCAAACCCGCCGGCCATTCCGAGCAGGCTGATCGCCAGGCGATTCGGGCTGTACGGCTTCTCGGCCAGCCGCGCGGGGTCGAGCAGTTTGAACTGCTCGCCAATCTGGCGGCGCTCGAGGTTCGCCGCGATTCGCGATTCTTCCTTCTTCGAAAGCAGGCTCGAGTACATCGTCTGCAGGGTCGTGTAGTCGCGCGTCAGCTCGGTCAATTCGGATTCGCGCGTCGGGACGATCTCCACACGCTTCTGGTAGTCGGCCACGACGGCCCGAAGGCGCTTCTCCTCTGTTTCTTTCAACGCGATCTGTCGATTGACCTGGTCGAGTTCCGCGCGCAGATCCTTCAGGCGGCTCCGGCGTGTCACTTCGGCCGCCGACAACTGGCTCTCCGGGTCGGGCGGATTCGCAGCGACCTTCTCCTCGAGGTCAGCGATGACGCGCTTCATGCGCTGCACGTCCGGATGCTCCGGCTTGTAGCGGCGTTCGAGAGCGGCGAGCGCGATCTTCGCGGCTGCGAGCTGTTGCGACGGCGTGACGCCAGCCAGCTCGCCGTCGACCGACGTCAGCTGGATCGTCGTTTCGTCCGACGTAGGCGCCTGTTGTTCCAGATCGCCGATCTCACGCTGCAGCAGCAGCTCGCGATCGCGATCCCGGTTGAGCGATTCGACGTGCGACTGAATCTGGAGCTGCGCGTTCTGAATCGCCTGCATGTTCGCCTCGAGCTGCGACGGCAGCTCGCCCGAGTGCAGCTTCCGGTACACCTCGAGCTTGCGCTCCTGCTCAATCAGCCGGCGCCGCGCGTCTTCGAGCTGGGCCTCGAGGAACTGGTTCGTTCCGTCTGCCAGCACCTCGCGGTCGTGCAGGTTCTCTTCGATGAAGAGCGACGCGAGCCGCTCCGTCACGCGCATGACCGTCCGCGGCTCGGTGCCCGAGTAGGTGACACGAAAGGCGTCGCCTTTGACGACCTGGATGTTGATGTCCTTGCGCATCCCCTCGACGACATCCTCCATGATCCCGGTCCTGCGCTCTTTTTCGTACAGGTTGAAGTCCTGGATGATTCGCTCGAGACGCGTGCGGCTCAGAATCTGCTGCGCAATCGATTGAAGGCGGTCTTCGATCCGTGTCGTGACCGTGGAACGCACGTAGCTTTCAGGCACCTGCTGCGGCACGACGAGAATGAGCGTGTCGGACTTGTACTTGTCCGGCAGCAGCCGCGCCACGACCGCCGTCGTGGCGGATATGAGTGCGAACGGAAGCAGGAGCAGCCACATCCGCCGCCGCACGACATGGACGAGGTCGGCGGCCGACAAGTTCTTACCGGGAAGCATCGGCTCTCCTCGCGCGCAATTTCAATTTGAAGTCGAGACTCACTGTTGAATGCCTCCGGTTCAGGGCACGATCACGGTGTCGCCGGATTTCAGTTCGATGTTCTGCGCGACGTTCTTGCCCTTGATGAAATCCTGATAATTGAACTTGTGGCTGACCGGCTTTCCGTTTTCTGTCCGGACGATCTGAATCTTCTTGGAATCGGCGTAGTCACCCACGCCGCCGGCCATCGCAATGAGCTGCAGCACGGTCGTGCGCTCCAGCAGCGGATAAATGCCCGGTTTGCCGACCTGCCCGGTGATGTAGATCCGGCGGCTGTTGATGGTCTTCACCACCACGCTGACCGCAGGGTCTTCGAGAAGCTTGTCGGCCTTCTCGACGATGCTGAGCCGCAGCTGCTCCGGCGTGAGCCCGGATGCCTGCACGTCGTTCAGGAGCGGTAAGGAGATTTTTCCGTCCGGCCGCACCTGTACCTCGGTGGACATCTCCTTGTCGCGCCAGAACACGATGTTCAGCACGTCATCGCTTCCGATGATGTAGTCCGCCGGAGGCTCGACGCCGGGGACCACGATCGGGGCGGACGCCGGCGCCGCGCTCGCAACCGGCACGCTGCCGGATGGCTGCGGCGGTTTTGCGGCAGGCGTCTGGGCACTCGCGTCAATCGTCCACCCTGCACACACGGCCATTGCGGCGATGAGAACCAAGTGACGCATCAGCGGTACTCCTTGAACGGCACCTGACAGTCGTGTTTGCGGAGGAAGTTGAGGAACCGCTTGTAATCGCCCTGCTCCATGTTGAACAGGCGCGCGACGATCTTGTAGTTGCCGCGCGCTTCCTGGAGGCCTTTCCGCACGACGTCCCTGACGTTGGACCGCGTGATTTCGCGCTGCATGTACAGCGGATAGACGACGCTCCAGAATGACTGGCGCTCTTCCACCAGCCTCTGATAGAGATCGTCGGCCACCGTGCGGCGGCGTTCCTGTTTCGGGCGGAACGTGCCGTCACGGCGCGATCTGATCTCCGGCGGAAGGTCTTCCGGCTGGATCGGTTCGCTGCCGCTGTTGACGGCGATGCGCTCGATCACGTTCTGCAGCTCGCGCACATTTCCGGGCCACGGATACGCGACCATCAGCGTCATGGCATCGGAGGTGACCTCGCGAGCCCCGTGGCCGTTGACGGTAAACTTTCCGAGGAAATGCATGACGAGCTCGGGGATATCCTGCTTGCGCTCCCTCAGAGGCGGCACCGACAGATGAATAACGTTGAGCCGGTAGAACAGATCCTCGCGGAACATGCCCTGGCCGATCATGTCGCGCAGGTTTCGGTTCGTCGCGGCGACGACGCGCACGTTCACGCGCCTGGTGCTGTGGTCGGCACCGACCTTCTGCAGCTCGCCGGTCTCCAGAAACCGCAAAAGGAGGCCCTGCATGCGCAAGGTCATCTCTCCGATTTCGTCCAGGAACATCGTTCCCGAGTCCGCCAGCTCCAGTTTCCCCAGCTTGTCCCGGTAGGCGCCGGTGAAGCTGCCGCGGACGTGACCGAACAGCTCCGATTCCAGCAGCGTTTCGGGCAGGCCGGCGCAATTGACCGCGACGAAGGCTTTCTCCGAGCGCGCGCTTTCGTTGTGAATCGCCTGCGCGACAAGCTCCTTGCCGGAGCCGCTTTCCCCGGTGACCAGGACCTTCGCGTCGGAACGCGCGACGCGGCCGATCTCGGCCTTGAGATCGATCATGGGTGGGCTGTCGCCGACGAGCAGGTTGTTGCGTCGCTGGTCTCTCATTGCTTCTTCGCCTCACAGAACCACACGTGCCTTCACCTCCGAAACTTCTACGACTCGACGCTTGCGAACCCTGGACGCGGGGATGAAAATTCGATTCGGCGGATTTCGAAACCCGTCCACAGCAAGAAAGTCGCCACGAGAGCGGACCATCGACTGGTGCCCGAGTAAGTGATGTGGCGTAATAAGTTAGGGGTTTGGCAGCATTCCGGCCGGTCAGACCGAAGTCGTACTGAGAAAGTCTGACGAGCAGATGAAAGGTGCGTGAGAAAGGCGAACAAAAGTCTTCCGCACAGATCCCTCCCGCGCAACGCCGGGCAGGCACAAAGTCGCCGGCCGAATGGCACTGAACTCCGCCGCCGCTCGGAAATCTGCGCCCGCCAGACGGCGTCTTAGGGGATATCTGGGTTCCAGGCGGGCATGCTCGTTGCCAGGCTGAAGATGGGTTCAATGGCTCCTGCGGCAACTTCCAACGTCGATCGATTCCTTGCGGATCTCGACTGCGTTTCGACATACCCGTCGGCGGCCGTCCACCGGCTCGCGGTCGCATTGACCGGAACCGCGGGACTGCCGGACGTCGGGCGGGTCATCCTCCGCCACATGGTGGGTGCGCTACGCACCGGAGGCGCGGCGCTGGCGGTGTCCGGCCGCGCCGTGCCGTTCGGCATCGTCGCGACGTATGGCGACTCGCGGCGTGCGGCGGCGGCTCTGCGTGCCGCCATCCGCGGGCGGGGGGAACTGGACCAGGCAGAGGCGTCGACGGGGGGCGTGTTGATCCACGAGATCAGTGCCGGCGGGAAGGTGCTGGCGGTAGCGTGCCTGACCGATCGTCTCGATAACACGCCGTTTACCCGTGGGGATGTCGCGGTTCTTCAAGCGTTGGCCGCGCCGGCGGCTCTTGCCCTGGAACGGGAGTCGATCCGCGCCGATGGGGAAGTCTTTGCGCGCGCCGCCGCCATCGACCCCGTCAGCGGGCTGTTCAACCGGCGTCATTTCCAGTCGCGCCTCGAAGAAGAGCTCCAGCGCGCACGACGCCGCGACACCACCGTCGCGCTGCTGATGATTGACCTCGACGATTTCAAGCGGATTAACGATACCTACGGACATGCGGCCGGCGACGCCACGATTAGAGCCGTGGCGACGATTATCCGGCGTGCGGTCAGGCACTTCGACATCTGTACCCGCTACGGCGGTGAGGAGTTCGCGGTGGTGATGCCCGACAGCGGCGAAGCAACCGCCACCACGGTCGCCGAACGAATTCGCAGCCGCATCGCCGCATGGCGGTCCAACGAAGCTCATTTCCAGGGCCTGCAAATCACGACAAGCATCGGTTTCGCGCTGAGCGACGCCTTGACGTCCATGGACGATCTGCTTGCCCGCGCGGACCGCGCACTCTACGAGGCAAAGGAGGCAGGCAAGAATCAGGTCCGTGTCGCCGAACCAGAGCCTGGCACCAGCAAGAAAGTCTTCTTGTGACCAGAATAGTCGGCTAACAGTTTTTACACAGCCTCCTGCCACGGTGGGTCGCTTACCAGAAGTGACAGCGCCAGTGGCAATTGCCGCCGCAAGTTCCCGCGCCGATTGAGTTCGCCTGCCGGCACCCTTGGTCAACGCCGGCGCCCGTGAACCATTTATTCTGTGCAGACGGGATCTTTTGTCGCCCAAATCGACTATGCTGCTGCGCTGCGCTGCACGGGAGAAATTCTCCCACCCTCGGAGAGCGAACAATGCAGGCGATCGGGAAGTCGGTCCTGGAGACCTCGGTACTACTTGGCGATAGCGCGACCACTGTCGCGTTGCGGCGGAGCATCGAAATGGCGGCGCGCAGCAGCGCCAAGGTCCTCATTCTCGGCGAGACTGGTGTCGGCAAGGAGGTCGTCGCGCGATCCATCCACAATGCGAGCGCGCGCCGCGGACATCCGTTCGTCGCGGTCAACTGCAGCGGCATTCCCGAAACGCTGCTGGAATCGGAGTTGTTCGGCCACGTGCGTGGGAGCTTCACCGGCGCGTACCGCGACAAGCCTGGGGTCATTCGTCAAGCGCATGGGGGCACGCTTTTTCTGGACGAGCTCGGCGAGATGAGCCCCCGCATGCAGGCGGTCCTGCTGCGATTCACCGAGAGCGGTGAGATGCATCCTGTCGGCTCGGATACGCCGTCCGCACCGAGCGATGTGAGGCTGATTACCGCGACCAATCGCGATCTGCGCGCCGGCATCGAGAACGGTACATTCCGCCAGGACCTGTACTACCGCCTGAACGTCATTGAGATTCGCGTGCTGCCGCTGCGCGAGCGCCGCGAAGATGTCCCCATTCTGCTGAGACATTACCTTCAGCGAGCGGCCGAGGCGCACGGCACGGCGCACCCGGAATTGGCACCCGACGCCGAAAGCCTTCTCGTCGAATATTCGTGGCCGGGCAATGTTCGGGAACTGAAGAACATCGCCGAACGTCTTGCGCTCGGCGACTGGCGGCGTCCGGTAGGCGCGGATGATTTGCCGTTCGAGGTGCGCGCCAACGGTCAGCCCGTATTCGTTTCGGTACAGGTCCGAGAGCAGCGGCCTGCGTCGCCTCCGCGCAATCCCGATCAACTCTCCGTCGTCGTCACGCGGCTGTTCGAGCGATTTACGGCGGGCGAGGACTTCTGGACGGTGGTCTATCAGCCGTTCAAAGCGCGTGAACTGACTCGGCAGGACCTGGTGGATCTCGTTGACGCAGGGCTGCGCAAAACAGGCGGCAGCTATCGCGATCTCCTCGCGGTGTTCAACCTCCCCGTTTCGCAGTACAAACGTCTGCACGCGTTCCTGTATCAGCACAATTGCAACCTGCCGGTTGGCACCTATCGCCGAATGGCGAAGGTGGAGCGCACCGACGACACGCCGCCGCGGCGGGCGAACGTCGCCTGCTAGCGGCGCCGTCCCGCCACTAGCCGCTTCGTCGCGCGGGCAACCATGAGATCCCGCCTGTTCATCCCGATACTTGTCTCTCTGTCGCTCGCTGTTGCGTGGCTTGGCGTCATGCCGTGGATGGCGTCCTCACGCGGTGGTCGAGAGCCGCGCATTCCCCCGAGCCGCACCCTTGCCGCGGCCTTCATGGAGATCCTCTGTCGCGTTCCATCGGACGCCGAGACCGTGAACTGGGACAATCGGCCCTTCGACCGCGCCACACTCGAGCAGACGCTGGCGGCGACCGACGAAGGCCGGCGTGTCCGGGACATCCGGTCGTTCTATCTCGACGTGCTGCGGCGGCAGACAGCGCGCGACGACTGCGCCACGATTCGCGCGTTGGTCGATCGGCGCGCGCCCGACGCCGACGTGCAACGCGACCTCTCCCGGCTGCCCGAAGCGCGCCGTGTCGCTCGAGTGCGTGAAGCGTTCATCGACATACTCGGCCGCGACCCGCGCGAATGGGACGACGCGTCGCTGCGGCGGTGGGTGAACAGTCCGTACACGATCGGGGAGATTCGGAGTCGCCTGATCGCCCAGAGACCGCTCGTCGGCGTGCACTACTTCATGTGGTACCGGCCGATCGATGGCTGGGGCAACGGTCAGACCAGCGTCCCTGCGGATGCACCGAGGCCGCTCATCGGTCCGTACGACTCGAGCGATACGGACGCGATCGTGACGCAGATCAAGCAAATGGAGGATGCCGGGTTCGACTTCGTGCTCGTTCACATCGTTTTCAATGGCCCGCGCACGTGGACCAACGCACGCATCTTCTTCGATCGCCTCTCCGGCCACCGGCTGAAGGCCGCGATCGTGCTCGACGGGTTGTATACGGAGACGCCCGCGGCCAAAGCGATGTGGGTCCAGAAGGTGAAGGACGAATACGCCGGCGACAGTC
>Ga0075424_100003546_pt1 | contig 14640 bp, 10 predicted proteins | sample SoiMethybrSBSTD3_FD_75301 | JGI IMG/M metagenome (GOLD analysis project Ga0075424, IMG submission 75301) | Bulk soil microbial communities from a Populus tree surrounding site in Tennessee, USA - Soil MetaG P. TD hybrid SBSTD3 | ecosystem: Environmental > Terrestrial > Soil > Tree plantation... | reverse complement strand
CCGCCCGGCGACGATGCGAACTTCGTCGGCGCGGACATAGTGCTGCGGCTCGAGGCGGGACGATCGTCGCTGCTGCTCGGCGGCACGGCGGGACGATCCGAAGGCGTTGCGGCCAACCGCGGCTTCGGCCCGCTCGAGAACGACACGTCGGTGCCGGGCGAGGCGTTCGTCGATCCGAATGCGCTCGGCCACGCCCAGGGGCGCGTCTTCACCGAACGCGGCTACACGATCAAGCTCGCGCTGACGCACCAGTTCAGCGGCGACCTCACCTTCGGCATGGCCGCGCGCTATCAGGACGGCCAGCATTTCGCGCGGCTCGTCATCCTGCCGGGGCTCAATCAGGGGCCGGAAGCGGTGCGCGCGTTCCGCAACGGGCGCACGCGCTTCAGCTTCACCTCGAACCTCGATCTCCGTCTTCAGAAAGGCTTCAGCCTCGGCGGCCATCGTCTCGTCGGCATCGTCGAGGGCTTCAACGTCTTCAACGAGTACTTCGAGTACGAGGAGGCGACCGTCACCGGCGCCGCCTCGCGGCAGCGGACGGCAATCCAGCCGCCGTTCGCGCTGCACCTCGGCGTGCGCATTCCCTTCTAGCGCGCGCCCGGACGACGATCAACGCAGAACCCGCGGAGCACGCAGAACCTTTTTTTGTAGAAATAAATCTACGGACAGAACTCTTCTGTACAGATAAATCTGCGGGCTCTGCGTGTTCTGCGTTGATCGTCGTCCGTCAAACGCTTGCGCGTTCTGTTGACTCCCAACACGAGCAGCCGTATCCTCTGTAGGGAGCCAACAGAAGATGGCGTCCGACAAGGCCGACGTTCTCCACGGGACCCTCGCGCTGATGGTCCTCAAGACGCTCGACGCGCTCGGTCCTCTCCACGGCTACGGCATCGCGCGCCGCATCGAGCAGATCAGCGGCAACCAGCTCTCGCTCAACCAGGGCACGCTCTACCCGGCGCTCCTCAAGCTGGAGCAGGCGGGCTGGATCGCGTCGAAGTGGGGCGCATCGCAGAACAACCGCCGCGCGCGGTACTACTCGCTGACGCGCGGCGGCCGGAAGCAGCTCGAGGCCGAAGCCGAGAACTGGTCGCGCACCTCGGAGATCGTCGCCCGCTTCATGAAGCCGTCGGAGGATCTCACATGACCGCCATTCGCGTTCTCCTGGCGCGGCTCCGCTCGCTCGCCGGCGGGCGCGCGGCGGACGCGCGGCTCCGCGAAGAGATCGAGGAGCACCTGGCGCTCGCCACCGACGAGAACATCGCGCGCGGCATGACGCCCGACGACGCGCGGCTCGCCGCGCTGCGCACCTTCGGCGGCGTGATGCGGACGACCGAAGCGCACCGCGACGCGCGCGGCTTCGCGTGGCTCGACGCGTTCGGGCAGGACGTCCGCTACGCGCTGCGCGGGTACCGCAAAACGCCAGCGTTCACGGTGGTCGCGCTCGTCACGCTGACGCTCGCGATCGGCGCGAACACGGCGATCTTCAGCCTGCTGAACGCGCTCGTGCTGCGCGATCTGCCGGTGCGCGATCCCGGGAGCCTCGTCCAGATCACCACCTCGACGCGTGCGGAGCCCGTCGCGCTGCTGTCCTATCCGATGCTGCGCACGATCGCGCGCGAGCAGCAGGTGTTTTCCTCGCTGATCGCGTGGTGGGGCTTCGCCGGCCTCAACGTGGACACGGGCAGCGAGATGACGACGGGGATGGTGACGGCGGCCACCGGCAACATGTACGACGAGCTCGGCATCCGTCCCGCCGCGGGGCGACTGCTCGAGCCGTCCGACATGACGCTCGATCCGCCGGACGCGCACGCCGTCGTCGTCGTCGGCCACACGTTCTGGCAGCAGCACTTTCACGGCGATCCTGCCGTCGTCGGCCGCACCGTCCGGATCGAGACCGTTCCGTTCACGATCGTCGGCGTCGCGCCGCCGCGGTTCGCCGCCTTCGGCCTGACGTCGGAACCGGACTTCGCCGTGCCGCTGACGGCGCGGCCGCTGCTCAACGGACGGCCGATCGCCTCGCTCGTTACGAGCGCCGCATTGTCGTATCTCGTCGTCGGCCGCCTGAAGCCCGGCGTGACGCTCGAGCAGGCGCGCGCGCAGCTGACGGCGATGTGGCCGGCGGTGCGCGAGGCGGCGCTGCCGGCCGACTACACTGGCGCGCGGCGCGACGATTTTCTCGCGACGCGCCTCTCCGTCTCCTCCGCCGCGAAGGGGACCGAGGCGCCGCTGCGCAAGCGCTTCACGCAGCCGCTCCTCGTCGTCCTCGGCATCGCCGCGCTGATCCTCCTGATCGCGTGCGTCAACCTGGCGAGCCTGATGCTCTCGCGGGCGGCGGCGCGCAGCCACGAGGCGGCCATCCGCCTGGCGCTCGGCGCGAGCCGCTGGCGCCTCGCGCGGCAGATGCTCACAGAGGGCGTGCTGCTCTCGATCGCCGGCGGCGCCTGCGGGATCCTCTTCGCCGCGTGGGCCTGCCGCGCGCTCACGGCGTTCATCTTCGAGGAGTATTCGTCGACGGTCGTGTTCGATGCGCGGCCGGACGCGCGCGTGATCGCGGCGACGTTCGCGACGGCGACGCTCGCCGGCGTCGTCTTCAGCCTCGTGCCCGCGTGGCGCGCGACACGGCGTGCGGTCGCCGAGACGGTCCAGCATGCGACGCGCACGACGACGGCGACGGGCGGCGCGGGCCGGTTGCTCGTCGCCACGCAGATCGCGTTGTCGCTCGTGCTGCTGTCGGCCGCCGGCGTCCTGGTGCGGAGCCTCGGCGCCGTGCGGTCGGTGCAGTCGGGCGTCGAGCGAACCGATCGCGTCTTCATCGCGTACCCGCAACCGCGCGCGAACGGACTCGACGGCATCGACAACGACACGTACTATCCCGAGATCGTGCGGCGTGTCGCCGCGCTGCCGGGCGTGGAGCGCGCCAGTGCGTCGCTGCTGAAGCCGGGGAGCGGCGGCGCGTTCGCGGAGCTCGTGGCGCCGCTCGGGGAGCCGGCGCTGCTCGAGCACGGCGCGCTCTCGCAGCGCACGATGGTGGCGCCGGGATTCTTCGACACGGTCGGCATTCCGATCGTTGGCGGCCGCGACTTCGCGTGGAGCGACGGCACGCGCGCGCGGCGCGTGGCCATCCTGAGCGAGAGCCTCGCGCGGCGGCTGTTCCCCGGGCGGGAGGCGATCGGCCAGCGCGTGACCGTTGGACTCGACCCCGCGCGCGGCGATCTCGAGGTCGTCGGCGTGGCCGCCGACGCGCGGCTGTACGACGTGAAGAACCCGAACCTGCTCGCCGTCTACACCGCGGCGCTGCAGGATCCGTCCGTCAACTACAAGTGCCTCGTCATCCGCGGCGCCGCCGTCTCGCTGCGCGACGTCAAGCGCGTCGTCGAGAGCTTGGGCCGCGAGAACCTCGATCGGATGGTGACGCTGCGCTACATCAGCGAGCGCGCGCTCCTGCAGGAGCGGCTCACGGCGATGTTCTCGACCTTCTTCGGCGCGCTCGCGCTGTTGCTCGCCGCGGTGGGCGTCTACGGGCTGATGGCGTACGCGGTGGCGCAGCGGCAGCGTGAGATCGGGATCCGCGTCGCGCTCGGCGCGGCGACGCGCCGCGTGATGGCCGACATCCTGCGCGACGGGCTCGCCGTCGCCGGCACTGGCGCCGCGATCGGCTTCGCCGCCGCGCTCGGCGCCGTGCAATTGGTGCGCTCGCTATTATTCGGGGTCACGCCGTACGATCCCGCGGCTCTTCTGATCGCCCCGTTGTCACTCCTCCTCATCGCGACCCTGGCAACCTTGATACCTGCCCTACGTGCCGCGCGCGTCGATCCGATGATCGCCTTGAGGGCGGAGTAGAACGCATCGTCCTCTGTGGCCTCCTCTGTGTCCGCCTCTGTGTCCTCTGTTAACCTTTGTGTCCTCGTCACCGCGAGCGACGGGTTATTTCTTCAACGCGAGCACCTATGTCGATCGAAATCTGGCCAGGTGAACCCTTTCCGCTCGGCGCCACCTGGGACGGCGAGGGCACGAACTTCTCGGTGTTCTCCGAGGTCGCGACGGCCGTCTTCCTGTGCCTGTTCGACGAGAACGGGCACGAAGAGCGCGTGCGGCTCCCGGAGGTGACGGCGTTCTGCTGGCACGGCTACCTGCCGGGGCGCGGCCCGGGCCAGCGCTACGGCTTCCGCGTCGAAGGGCCGTGGGCGCCGGCCGACGGCAACCGGTGCAATCCCGCGAAGCTGCTGATCGATCCCTACGCGCGCGCGGTGAGCGGCGGCATTCAGTGGGGGCCCGCCGTGCTGCCCTACGCGGACGGATCGGACGGCAACGACGCGAGCGACGAGGACAGCGCGCCCTTCGTGCCGCGATCGATCGTCGTCGACACGGCGTTCGACTGGCGCGGCGATCGCGTCATCCGTCGTCCGCTGCACGAGACGGTGATCTACGAGGTGCACGTCAAGGGCTTCACGAAGCGCTGCCCCGACATCCCCGAGCGGCTTCGCGGCACGTATGCCGCGCTCGCCAACGACGCGGCGATCCGATATCTCACGGATCTCGGCGTCACGGCGGTGGAGCTGCTGCCGGTGCACCAGTTCGTGCACGACGGACATCTGGTCGAGAAGGGGCTGCGCAACTACTGGGGCTACAACTCGATCGGCTTCTTCGCGCCGCACGGCGAGTACTCGAGCGGCGGCGACTGCGGCGGGCAGGTGCGCGAGTTCAAGGGGATGGTGAAGGCGCTGCACGCCGGCGGCCTCGAGGTGATCCTCGACGTCGTCTACAACCACACGGCGGAAGGCAATCACCTGGGGCCGATGCTGTCGCTCAAGGGGTTCGACAACGCCGCGTACTACCGCGCGAAGGAAGACGATCGCCGCTACTACATGGACTACACCGGCACCGGCAACAGCCTGAACATGCGGCACCCGCAGACGCTGCAGCTCGTGATGGACTCGCTGCGCTACTGGGCGACCGAGATGCACGTGGACGGGTTCCGCTTCGACCTGGCCGCGGCGCTCGCGCGCGAGCTGTACGACGTCGATCGGCTGTCGGCGTTCTTCGACATCATCCACCAGGATCCGGTCCTCAACCGGCTGAAGCTGATCGCGGAGCCGTGGGACGTCGGCGTCGGCGGCTATCAGGTGGGCAACTTTCCGGTGCTGTGGTGCGAGTGGAACGGCAAGTACCGCGACGCGGTGCGCGACTACTGGCGCAGCCAGGAGGCGGCGCTCGGCGAGTTCGGCAACCGGCTCACGGGCAGCTCGGACCTCTATCAGAACGACGGGCGCAAGCCGTACGCGAGCATCAACTTCATCTCGGCGCACGACGGCTTCACGATCAACGACCTCGTCTCCTACAACGAGAAGCACAACGAGGCGAACGGCGAGGAGAACCGCGACGGCGAGAGCCACAATCGATCGTGGAACCTCGGCGTCGAGGGACCGACCGACGATCCCGAGATCGTCGCGAAGCGGCGCCGGCAGCGCAAGAACCTGCTCGCGACGCTCCTCCTGTCGCAGGGCGTGCCGATGATCGTCGGCGGCGACGAGATCGGCCGCACGCAGGGCGGGAACAACAACGCGTACTGCCAGGACAACGAGATCTCGTGGTTCGACTGGGAGCACGCGGACCGCGACCTGCTCGCCTTCACGCAGCACGCCATCGCGTTCCGCCGCGAGCACGCGGCGTTCCGGCGCCGGCGGTGGTTCAAGGGCCGCCCGATCCGCGGCAAGGGCGCGTCGGACATCGCGTGGCTCAAGCCTGACGCGTCGCCGATGTCGGACGCCGACTGGAACGAAGGGTTCGCAAAGAGCTTCGCGATGTTCCTGAGCGGCGACGGCCTCGCGCCCGACGAGCGCGGCCGCCGCGTCACCGACACGAGCTTCCTGCTCCTCTTCAACGCGCACGTCGACGCCGTCGCGTTCACGCTCGCCGGCACGCCGTACGGATCGCGCTGGCGGCCCGTGCTCGACACGACGTTCCCGAGCCCGGACGCGCCCGACGGCGTCCTGAACGCCGACACGCAGCTCGAGCGCCCAGGTCTCTCGCTTCTCGTCCTCCAGCGGGAATAAGAACGAGTTCAGCGTTCAGCGTTCAGGGTTCAGGGTTCAGGGTTCTCGTTCTGGTTCTGGTTCTGGTTCTGGTTCTGGTTCTGGTTGGCGTTCTCGTCAACGAGAACAGAACTGCGAATGAGAACCCCGAACCCGAACGAGAACGAGAACCCGAACGGGAACGAGAACCCGAACGGGAACGAGAACCCAGAACCCGAACGAGAACCCGGAACCCGAACAAGAACTGTGAACGCTGAACGCTGAACGCTGAACCCTGAACGCGGTCGCCGCTACCGAACGCCGAGAAGCGCGCGCGCCGCTCGCAGCTCATCGCTGTTGATCGTGTGCCCCATGCCCGGATAGATGCGAGCGTCGACCGTGGCTCCGAGCGCGCGGAACAGCGCGGCGGTCTCCTGCACACGCGCCAGCGGGATGTGCGGATCCACGTCGCTGCACCCGAGAAACACCGGCGTCCCCAGCATGCCCTTCGGATGAATGCGCTGCGTGCCGGGCGGACCGATCGCCGCGCCGCTGAACGCGACGATCGCCCCGTAGCGCTGCGCGTGCCGCGCGGCGAACTCGAGCGCGAGACACGCGCCCTGCGAGAAGCCGACGAGCGCCACGCGCCCGGCGGGAATCTGCTGCGCGGCGAGATCGTCCACGATCGCCGCGAGCACGCCGAGCGCGGAATCGAGATACGGCTGGTTGTCCTCGATCGGCGCGAGGAAGGAGTACGGGTACCACGTGTGATCCGCGGCTTCCGGCGCGAGGTACGCGACGTCGGAGGTTCCGAGCTCGTCGGCGATCGACAGGATGTCCGCCGCCGACGCGCCGCGGCCGTGCACGCAGACCACGACCAGCCGCGCCGACGCCGGCTCGACGCCGCGATGACGAATCGGCTGCCCGCGGTGCGGATCGGTGGTCATAATAGCGGTCATTATGTCCGACGCCGGCTGGCCCGCTCTGCCGCTCGACGCCTGGCGCGACACCTACGCGACGCTGCACATGTGGTCGCAGGTCGTCGGCAAGGTGTGCCTCGCGCTGACGCCGCGCACCAACCATTTCTGGAACATCGCCTTCCAGATCACGGCGCGCGGCCTCGCGACGCCGCCGATGATCGCCGGCGATCGCGCGCTGACGATCACGTTCGACTTCCTCGACCATCAGCTGCTGTTCCACGCGTCGGACGGCCGCGTCGAGCGCGTGGCGCTCGAGCCGCGGACCGTCGCCGACTTCTACGCGGGCGTGATGGACACGCTGCGCCGCATGCAGGTCGACGTCCGCATCTGGCCGATGCCGGTGGAGGTCGCCGATCCGATCCGCTTCGATCGCGACCAGGTCCACCGCGCCTACGACGCGGCGGCCGCCCGGAACTTCTGGCGCGTCCTGGTCGCCATCAAGCCGGTGCTCGAGCGCTTCCGCAGCGAGTTCATCGGCAAGTGCAGCCCGGTGCATTTCTTCTGGGGCAGCTTCGACGCCGCCGTCACGCGCTTCAACGGCCGCCGCGCGCCCGAGCGCCCCGGCGCTGACGCGATCACGCGCGAGTCCTACTCGCACGAAGTGATCAGCCACGGCTTCTGGCCCGGCGGCGGCCCGATCGCCGAGCCCGTGTTCTACGCGTATGCGGCGCCCGAGCCGCCCGGCTTCAAGACGGCCGCCGTGCGTCCGCGCGCGGCGTTCTATTCGAACGAGATGAACGAGTTCTTCCTGCCGTACGACGCGGTGCGGAGCGCGGCGTCGCCGGACGAGGAGCTCACCGCGTTTCTCACGAGCACGTACGACGGGGCGGCGGCGCTCGCCGGCTGGAATCGCAGCGAGCTCGAGCGACGGGTGTTGCACGTATGAGCGATGGCGCCTGCGCCCACATCGGCGCGGTCTCGCAGGTGAAGACGCCGAAGGCGCGCCAGTGCGAGGAGTGCGTGAAGATCGGCGCGCGCTGGGTGCACCTGCGCACGTGCCAGACGTGCGGCGTCACGCTGTGCTGCGACTCGTCGCCGAACCGCCACGCGAGCAAACACGCCCGCGCGACGACGCATCCGGTGATCGCGTCGGCAGAACCGGGCGAGCGCTGGCTCTACTGCTTCCCGGACGACGCCTTTGCGGAGTACTGACGGAAAGGCAACCGCGGAGAAAGACGGCCTACTGAGGCAGGCCTGAAGGCCTGCGCTACAGGGCGGGCGCCTCGGAGTCCTCTACCTCTTCGTCTTCGTCGCCCTCGTCTTCGGGCGCGACGCCGATTCCCGTCTCCGGCGTGTTCGCCGGCGCATCGCTGGCGGGGAATGATTCCTCGATCGTCTCGTCGAGATTGTCTGCGCCCATTGGCGTATCGTACTCGAAGATCGCCGGAACCACGAAGACACGAAGACACGAATTTTCTTTTGTACAAGACAAAATTCTTCTTCGTGATCTTCGAGCTGCGTCGTGTCTTCGTGGTTCACGGAAAGCGCCCGAGCGCGTTCAGCAGCTCGAGGCGCGCGCGGCGCAGTTGATCCTCTGCCGTCGCCACGGCCGCGTCGGCGTCGCGCGCGCTGCGCTCGGCGTCGATCACCTCGATGTTGGTGGCGGCGCCCGCGCGGAAGCTGACGTTCGTGATCGTCTCGACCTGGCGCGCCTGATCGGCGGCGCCGCGCGCCGCCGCCGCCGTCCGCTCGCCGCTCGCCACCGCCTGGCGCGCCGCGCGCACCTCGGAGCTCGCCTCGATCTCGGCGGCGGCCAGCCGCGCGCGCGCCTGCTCGACGTCCGCCTGCCGCTGCACGCGCAGCGCCGCGCGGCCGCTGCTGTCGAACAGCGGAATCGTCGTCTGCGTCAGGAAGCGCCACGTGTTCTGCGGCAGAAAGAGCTGCGCCGGATAGATCGTCGACGGCTGGAACGTCGCGTCGATGGTCGGCCACCAGTCGCGCGAGCTGTCGCGCAGCACGCGCTCGGCCGCCTGCTGCTGCGCAGCGAAGAGGCGCAGATCGGCGCGGTACGGCTGCGCGCCGGCGGCCGGATCCTCGCCCGCCGGCGGCACGCTGAAATCGGGCTCGTCGATCGCGTCGGCGGGGCCGTCGGCGGCGATGACGACGCCAAGCGCCTCCTGCGCGCGGTACAGCGCGAGCCGGCTCGTCTCGAGCAGGCCTTCGTCGGTGGACCACTGCTGCTGCGCCCGCAGCGCGTTCAGGCGGCTGCCGGTGCCGCGCCGCTCGAGCTCGCTCGCGAGATCGAAGTGCGCCTTCGCGACGTCGCGCGCGCGCAGGTTGCTCTCGACGATCCGCCGCTGCACGAGGATCGTGAGATACGCGTCGGCGGCCGCGAACGCGACCTGCCGCCGCGTCTCGGCGACCGACAGCTCCGCCACGCCGTGCGCGTCCTGCGCCTGCGCGCGGCGCGCCCACGCCGCCGCGGCGAGGATCGGCATCGAGGCGGTGAGCGACGCCGTCACCGAGTTGCGCGGCGTCACCGTGAACCCGGAGAACTCGATGCTCTGGTTGAGCGTCGTCGTCGTGATGTTGCCGGCGAGCTGGACGAGCGTCGCCGCTCGCGCCTGGCGGATCAGCCCCTCGGCGCGCAGGATGGCCGCGGCCGCCGCGGCGACCGTCGGGTTCTTCTCCTGCGCGAGGCGGATTGCGTCGGAAAACGCGACGCGAACCACCGGCACGGGCGGTTGCGCCGCAGCGACGGCAGGCCTGAAGGCCTGCGCGACCGAGATCGAGATGACACCGCAGACGCGCAACCGGTAGCGCAGCCCTTTAGGGCTGCCCTCAGCGCGCGGGCGCGTGCTTTCGCCCGATGCTCTTGACGACGACATACAACACCGGAATGAACGCAAGATTGAGGAACGTCGACGCGATCATGCCGCCGGCGACGGCGGTGCCGACCGAATGCCGCGCCTCGCGCCCGGCGCCGCTCGCGAACACGAGCGGCATCACGCCGAGGATGAACGCCAGCGACGTCATCAGAATCGGGCGCAGCCGGATGCGCGCCGCTTCGACGGCCGCCTCCGCGATCGACAGCCCCCGCGCGCGCAGCTGCTCCGCGAACTCGACGACGAGGATCCCGTTCTTCGCCGAGAGGCCGATCAGCATCACCAGCCCGATCTGGCAGTACACGTCGTCGATCAGCCCGCGCGCCGACTGCGCCGCGAGCGCGCCGAGGATCGCGAGCGGCACCGACAGCAGGATGATGAACGGCAGCGTCAGGCTCTCGTACTGGCCGGCGAGCGTGAGGTACACGAGCAGCAGCGCGAGGCCGAAGATCGCCGCCGACTGACGGCCCGCGCGAATCTCCTCGAGCGACGTGCCGGACCACGCGTACGAGAAGCCCTGCGGCAGCGCGCGCTTCGAGAGCGCGTCCATCGCCGCCAGCGCCTGCCCCGAGCTGAACCCCGGCGCCGCCGACCCGTTGATCTCCGCCGACCGGAACAGGTTGAAGTGCGAGATGATCTTCGGCGCCGTCGCCTCCTTCACCGCGACGACGTTGCTGAGCGGCGCCATGCGGCCGCCCGCGGTGCGCACCGCGTACTTCTCGATGTCGCCCGGGTTCGATCGGAACTGGCGATCCGCCTGCACGTAGACGCGGTACGAGCGGCCGTTGAAGTCGAAGTCGTTCACGTACGCCGACCCGAGCAGAATCTGCATCGTGTTGGTCACGTCGCCGAGCGACATGCCGAGGCTCTTCGCCTGCTCGCGATCGATGTCGACGACGAGCTGCGGATCGTTCGCCGTGAACTGCGTGAAGAGCGCCGCCAGGCCGGGCGTCTGGTTGGCCTGCGCGATCAGCCCCTGCGCCGCCGCCTCGAGGTTCTGCACCGGCCCGCCGCTCTGATCGAGCAGCTCGTAGGTGAAGCCGCCGAACTGGCTGAGGCCCTGGATCGACGGCGGGAGGAACGGAATCACCATCGCGCCGGTGATCTGGCTGAACGCGCCGAACAGCTTGCCGACGACCGCCGAGGCCGCGTGCTCGGCGCCGCGGCGCCTGTCGAAGTCCTGCAGCTGCGCGAAGAGCACGCCCTGGTTCGGCGACGTGCCGGCGAAGCCGAAGCCGCCGGCCGCGAACATCTTCAGCGTCTCCGGCATCTGGCGCATCACCTGCTCGGCGCGCTTCACGACGTCCATCGTGTAGTCGAGCGACGCGCCGGGCGGCCCCTGGATCAGCACCATCACGTAGCCTTGATCCTCGTCGGGCACGAAGCCGGTCGGCACGCGCGTGTAGGTCCACCACGTCGCTCCGAGGAGGAGCACGAACGCCAGGACGACGAGCGCGCGGACGCGAATCAGGCCGCGCAGGCCGGAGACGAGCGCGGAGGTTCCGCCGTCGATCGCGCGGTTCACGCCGCGGAAGAAGATTCCCTTCGGCTTCTCGACGCGGCCGAGCAGCAGCGCCGACAGCGCGGGCGTCAGCGTCAGCGCGTTGAACGCCGAGATCGCCATCGACACGGCGATCGTGAGCGCGAACTGCTGATAGAGCCGCCCCGTCGCGCCCGGAAAGAACGCCACCGGGACGAACACGGCGGCGAGCACGAGCGCCGTCGCGATGACGGCGCTCGTCACTTCCTTCATCGCCGCCGACGCCGCGTCGTGCGATTCGCGGTGCGCGCCGCCCTCGTGGATGTGCCGCTCGATGTTCTCGATGACGACGATCGCGTCGTCGACGACGAGGCCGGTCGCGAGCGTGATGCCGAAGAGCGTCAGCGTGTTGATCGAGAAGCCGAACACCTTGACGAACGCGAACGTGCCGACGAGCGACACCGGGATCGTGATCGCCGGGATGAGCGTCGTGCGCCAGTTCTGCAGGAACAGGAACATCACGAGGACGACGAGGCCGATCGCTTCGGCGAGCGTCGTCGCGACCTCGCGGATCGACTCCGAGACGACCGACGTCGTGTCGAACGCCACCTCCACCTTGAGGCCCGGCGGGAAGCGTGCCGACAGGCGCTGAATCTCCGCCGCCACGTCACGATAGACCTGCAGCGAGTTCGCCGTCGGCAGCTGGAGCACGCCGAACGCGACGGCGTCGCGCGCGTTGTAGCGCGCCGCCGTCGAGTAGCTCTCGGCGCCGAGCTCGGTCCAGCCGACGTCCTTCACGCGCACGAGGCCGCCGGCGGCCGAGCGCTTGAGGATGACGTCGTCGAACTGCGCGGGGTCGGTGAGCCGCCCCGCCGCGCGCACGCTGATCTGAAACGTCTGCCCCCTCGAGGCCGGCTCCCCGCCGACGGCGCCCGCGGCCACCTGCACGTTCTGCTCGCGCAGCGCCTGCACCACTTCGTCGGCGGTGATGTTGCGGCCCGCGAGCTTCTCGGGATCGAGCCACAGCCGCATCGCGTAGCGCCCGATGCCGAAGACGAGGACGTTGCCCACGCCGGGCACGCGCTTGATCTCGTCGACCACGAAGCGATCGAGGTAGTTGCTGATGAAGAGCGGATCGTACTGGCCGTTCTCGGCGTATGCCGCGGCGGCGAGGACGAAGTTGGTCGAGACGCGCGTCACCGAGATGCCGACCTGCTTCACCTCGTTCGGCAGGCGTCCTTCGGCCTGCGAGATGCGGTTCTGCACGTCCACCGCGGCGACGTCGAGATCGCGCGTCAGGTCGAAGGTGACGATGATCGACGAGGTGCCGTCGTTGCCGCTCGTCGACGTCATGTACTGCATCCCCTCGATGCCGTTGATCGCCTGCTCGAGCGGGTTGGTCACCGCGGTCTCGACCGTCTCGGCGTTCGCGCCGTTGTAGAAGGCCGAGACCTGGACGCTCGGCGGCGCGAGCTCGGGGAACTGCGCGATCGGCAGCGTCGGGATCGCCATCGCGCCGGCGAGGATGATCGCGAGCGAGCAGACGCTCGCGAGGATGGGGCGCCGGATGAAGGTGTCGGCAATCACGGTCGAGTTCAGCGTTCAGCGTTCAGGGTTCAGGGTTCTTGTTCGGGTTCGGGTTCGGGTTCGAGTTCGGGTTCGGGTTCGAGTTCGGGTTCGGGTTCGAGTTCGGGTTCGGGTTCGCCGCCGCCTGGATCGGCGCGCCGTCGGCGAGCTTCTGCGTGCCCGAGGTGACGACGCGCTCGCCGGGTTTGATGCCGCCGAGGACGGGATACTGCTGTCCCACGATCGGCCCCACCTGGATCGCGCGCTGCTTCGCGACGAGCTTGCCGCCGGCGTCCTCCGCGACGAACGCGAAGAACTGTCCGTTGATCCGCAGGACGGCGGTGACCGGCACGACGAGCGCGTCGCTCGTCTTCCACACGATCCGCGCGCGGACATACTGCGCCGGCCGCAGCGACAGGTCCGGGTTGCGCACCGCGCCTTTCACGAGCACCGACTGCGTCTGATCGTCCACGTGCGGCGAGATGAAGGCCACCTTCGTCTGCGCGAGCGTCTGCGAGCCGTCGCTGCTCGCGATCCGGATGGGCAGGCCGATCCGCAGGGCCGGCGCGCGCTCGACCGGCACGTCGACGTAGACCTCGAGCGTCTCGTTCTGATCGATCGTCGTCAGCACGGTCTGCGGCGTCACGACGTTGCCGACGCGGACCGGAACGTCGCCGACGATGCCGGCGGTCGGCGCGGCGACGGTGAAGTAGCGCAGCTGCACCTGCTGCTGCTGCACCTGCGCCTGCAGCGCCTTGAGGTTCGCTTCCGCCGTCTGGAGCGCCGTGGCCGCCTGCTCCTGCTCCTGCTTGCTGATCGCGCCGGCGGCCAGGAGGTCGCTCGAGCGCTGCGCCTGCTGGCGCGCGAAGGCGACGGAGGCCTCGCGCGCCGCGAGCTCCGCCTCCTCGCTCGACACCGCGGCGCGCTGCCGCTGCGCGTCGATCTGCATGAGCGGCGCGCCGCGCGCGACGCGCTGGCCGGAGGCGACGTGGATCTGCGTGATCTGGCCGTCCACCTGCGGCTGCACGGCCGTCGACTGCAGCGACTTCAGCGTCGCGACGTATTCGGTGGCATCCTCCACCGGCGCCGGCGTCGCGACGGCGATCTCGACCGGCGTCGGCGGCATCGCGGGCGGGCCGGCCGCCGCCGGCTGGCCGGACGAATTGCACGCCGCGGCCGCGAGGACCGCGACAAGCGGCGCAACGATGCTGCACACCAGGCGCACGGACGGCATAGACTGGCTATTGGACTCTCGACGTTCCGCGAAGGTTCCAGCATGATAATCCGCTCTTCGCTCCTTGCCGCACTCACGGCCGCGCTGGCGCTCGCGCCGGCCGCCGCGCAGGCGCCGCCCGCGGCCCACGCCGCCGAGCACCACGAGTTCGTGATCGAGAGCTTCAGGACCGAGAGCGGCGCCACGCTGCCGAAGGCGCGCATCGTCTACGGGACGTACGGCCGCCTCGACGCCGCGCGCGACAACGTGGTCCTCCTGCCGTCGCACTACATGGCGAACCATCACGGCTACGACTGGCTGATCGGCGCGCGCGGCGCCGCCGACCGGCGTGCGCTCGATCCGGCGTCGCTCTTTCTCGTCGCGACCGAGATGTTCGGCAACGGCCAGTCCTCGTCGCCGAGCAACACGCCGGAGCCGTTCCACGGTCCGCGCTTCCCGGTGACGACGATTCGCGACAACGTCGAGGCGGTGCACCGCCTGCTCGTCGACGAGCTGAAGGTGACGCACGTGCGCGCGATCATCGGCTTCTCGATGGGCGCCGAGC
>Ga0075424_100003545_pt1 | contig 14641 bp, 15 predicted proteins | sample SoiMethybrSBSTD3_FD_75301 | JGI IMG/M metagenome (GOLD analysis project Ga0075424, IMG submission 75301) | Bulk soil microbial communities from a Populus tree surrounding site in Tennessee, USA - Soil MetaG P. TD hybrid SBSTD3 | ecosystem: Environmental > Terrestrial > Soil > Tree plantation... | reverse complement strand
GGGCTCATCGCCCGGGCCCTTCGGAAACTGGTACCGACGTGAGGTCGCCATCAGTTCGTTGTGCCGCGCCTTTGCCAAGTCGAGATAGATGGTCGAGCTTCCGTACATCTCGGGCTCCCTTCACTTGCCTCGCTATCCACAGGACGGCCAAAGGCGCCACCTTCTTCCCTGCATGGGCGGCTTCGGGGGCGCCGCTACAATGTCGCTCGCCAGCGCTGGTGGCGGAATTGGTAGACGCGCAAGGTTGAGGGCCTTGTGGGCCGTAGGCCCGTGGAGGTTCAAGTCCTCTCCAGCGCACTCTCGCGTGGGGGAACCGGGGGTGTTCCTCTTGCGCTGCGCTTGACGCCGTCCGATCCCGGCGCTACCTTCTTGGTACGAACAAACGTTCGCATCCCAAGGAGGGGGCGAGTCGATGCTGACGCAGAGACAGCGGGAAATCTGGGAGTTCATCGTCGCGTACGTCGACAGGCACGGCTACCCGCCGACCGTGCGGGAGATCGGCGAGGCGGTCGGGCTCGCGTCGCCGTCCACGGTGCACGCGCATCTCGCGAACCTCGAGCGCGCCGGCCTGCTCCGGCGCGACCCGACGAAGCCGCGCGCCCTCGAGCTCGTCGGGCACCAGCGCACCGAGGCCGTCCCGAAGCTGCCGCTGGTCGGTGAGATCGCGGCCGGCGGGCCGTTGCTGGCCGAGGAGAACATCGAGGACTACGTCGGGGTTCCGGAGCTGCTCCTGCGCGGCGGCGAGGAGTTCGTCCTGCGCGTCAAGGGAGACTCGATGGTCAACGCGGGCATCCTCGACGGCGACTACGTCGTCGTCCGCCGTCAGCGCGACGCGCGGAACGGCGACATCGTCGTGGCGCTCGCCGGTGACGACGAGTCGGCCGACGAGGCGACGGTGAAGCGCTTCTTCGCCGAGAACGGGCGCATCCGGCTGCAGCCGGAGAACGACGCGCTCGAGCCGATCTACGCGAACCACGTTGACGTCCTCGGAAAGGTGGTAGGCGTCTTCCGCCGCGTGTGATGAAGCTGGTCCCCCTGAACCGAACGCTCGACCAGGAGCTGCTCGCGCTCGAGCGGGGCGCAAGCCTCGAGTGCCCGGTCTGCGGCGAGTTCGTGCTGCGCACGCAGGCGGGACTCCGCTGCCCGGAGTGCGGCATGCACCTCTCGGCGCGCGGGCGGTCGTCAGGGACGCAGCTACAATTCTCGATGCAGGCCGGGTGACCGCGGGCCTTCGGGCTCGAGGAAAGTCCGGACACCGCAGGGCAGGACGCTGGGGAAATCCCAGGCGGCGAAAGCCGACGGAAAGTGGAACAGAAAGGAGACCGCCTCCGGCGACGACCGATCTCCGGAGACGCCGGCGGTAAGGGTGAAACGGTGGGGTAAGAGCCCACCAGCGTCGTGGTGACACGGCGGCTCGCCAAACCCCGTCCGGTGCAAGGCGAACAGGCCCCGCCACGAGGTGGCCCGCCCAGGGGCCGGGTGCGCCGCTCGAGCCATCGGGAAACCGCCGGCCGAGATGGATGGTCACCCAAGACAGAATCCGGCTTACAGGCCTGCTACGGAAAGCCCCCGCAAACGCGGGGGCTTTCTATTCACGGCCATGATCACCGGTCGTAAAGGAGCGCGCCTGCCTCCGATTGGGTCGGGCGTGATCGGAGCACGCAGACGTCGCGCCCGCGTGCGACCCGGAGCGCCTCTTCCCAGAGAGCGGTCTTCCCGATCCCGGCGTCGCCCTCGAGAAGCAATGCCTGCCCGCCGGCAGCGACCGCGTCCAGAAACGCCTCGAGCGACACCAGCTCCTCGCGCCTGCCGATGATCTCGCTTGCCATCGCACCCTCCCCGTGGTGCACGCATTGTGAACCCGTGGGCTGACGTGACGAACGTCATGCCCAAGTCGTGACGGCGGCCTCTACCGCCGCCCCGCCTGCGGCGTGCAGGCTGAGCTCATGACCGAAACAACCGTCGTCAAGCTCGAAGGGCTCGAGAAGTCATTCCGGACGCCGAAAGGCCCGCTCGCCGCCGTGCGCGGCGTCGACATCACGATCGCAGCCGGAGAGATCGTCGCGCTGCTCGGCCCGAACGGCGCGGGTAAATCGACCACCATCGACATGCTGCTCGGGCTGACGCGGCCGGACGCGGGCACCGTCAGCGTGCTGGGCGGTGCACCCGCGGACGCGACCGGCGCCGGCGCCGTCGGCGTGATGCTCCAGACCGGATCGCTGATTCGGGACCTCTCCGTTCGGGAGCTGGTCACGATGATGGCGTCGCTCTATCCGAGGCCGCTCGACGTCGACGAGGTACTACAACTCGTCGGGATCGACGCGATCGCCGGTCGGCGCACGCAAAAGCTCTCGGGAGGCGAGACGCAACGAGCGCGGTTCGCGCTCGCGCTCGTGTCCAACCCGCAGCTGCTCGTCCTGGACGAGCCCACCGTCGCCATGGACGTCGAGAGCCGGCACGCGTTCTGGGCGACGATGCGCACGTTCGCTTCGCAGGGCGCGACGGTTCTGTTCGCTACGCACCAGCTCGAGGAAGCGGATGCGCATGCAGATCGCGCGGTCGTGATGGCCGAGGGGCGCATCGTCGCCGATGGGCCGACCAACGAGATCAAGGCGAAGGTCGGGCTGCGCACGATCCGCGCGACGGTGCCCGGCGCGCCGCTCGCAGCGCTGATGCTCCCGGGAGTCGAGAGCGTCGAGCGCCGCGGGGAAGCGGTGATCCTGCGCTGCACGGACGCCGACCGGGCGTTGCGGGCGCTGCTCGAGGCGTTTCCGGAGGCCCGCGGAATCGAGCTCGCCGGCGCCGGTCTCGAGCAGGCCTTCCTCGAGTTGACGAGCGTGAACGGTGGATCCGAGCTTCCCGTAAAGGAGATCGTCCAGTGAAAACGTCGACATTCATCCGCTACGAGCTGATGCGCAACTTCCGCAACCGCCGCTTCTTCGTGTTCACGATCGGCTTTCCGCTCGCGCTCTTCCTCCTGATCGCGGTCCCCAACAGGCACGAGGACAACCTCGGCGGAAGCGGCATCTCGGCGCCGCTCTACTTCATGGTCGGGCTGGCCGCGCTCGGCACGATGAACGCCGTCGTGGGCGGCGGCGCACGGATCGCTTTCGAGCGCGTCACCGGCTGGACGCGACAGCTGCGACTCACACCGCTCCGGCCGCGCGCGTACTTCGGCACGAAGGTCGCGGCCGCATATCTCTCGGCTTTGCTGACGATCGCCGTGCTCTACGCCGCCGGCATCGGGCTGGGCGTGAGCCTGTCGACGGGCGCGTGGCTGCAGATGACCGCCCTGCTGCTGGTCGGGCTGCTCCCCTTCGCGGCGCTGGGAATCATGCTCGGCCACCTGCTCGGCGTGGAAGCGGTCGGGCCCACGATCGGTGGGCTGAGCGGCGTCCTCGGTTTCCTCGGCGGCGTCTGGTTTCCGCTCGGAGACGGCGTCATGCGCGACATCGCGCAGGCTCTGCCGTCGTTCTGGCTGGTCCAGGCGAGCCACGTGTCACTCGGCGGCCCGGGCTGGAGCACCACCGGCTGGCTCGTCGTAGCCGGGTGGACGGTCTTGCTCTCCCTGCTGGCCGTATACGCGTACCGGCGCGACACCGCGCGCGCCTAGCCGACGGATGCGCTGTCCGGCACGATCTCGGTGATGAGGCTGCCCGACGCCGATCCGGCATCCGATTTCGGCGCATTCAGCATCCACCGCGCGCGCGCCGGCGTCCTACTGGGGTTGCTCTTCCTCGCGGGGCCGCTGGCGGACCTCCTCGGCGGCCCGCTCGGACCGGCGCACCAGGCAGCGCTGCTGCTCGGCCTCGCGGTGTTCGTCGGCCTCTACGTCTCCCTTCTGCCGCCGAGCCGGTGGCTGACACGCCTCGGGCCGACGGCGAATCTAATCGCGCTCGCACTCCTGCCGGTGATCGCGACCTCCCTGCTGGCCGGCGGTGCGCCGACATCGTTCGCCGGGCTGTTCGTCTACTTCGTCGCCGCCGCCGGGTTGCGCCTGCCCGCGCGAGCAGCAATCGCGGTCACGCTCCTGACCGCGTTCGGCGTCGGCCTCGCCGGCCTCCTACACGGGGACAGCCGCGGAGCAATTGCCGCAACCGTGCTGTCGATCGTGTCGATCGGCGTCTTGATGGCGGCGTTCGGCAGGATCGTGCGCGCCAACATCGAGTTGCGCGCGACGCGCGCGGAGGTCGCCCGCCTTGCCGTATCGGACGAGCGACTGCGCATCGCGCGGGACGTTCACGACCTGCTCGGCCACAGTCTGTCCGTGATTGCGCTCAAGAGCGAGCTGGCACACAAGCTTCTCAAAAGCGACCCGGAGCGAGCCGCGGCGGAGCTCGACGATATTCAGGCGGTCAGCCGAACGGCTCTGGCCGAGGTGCGCGCCGCCGTCCAGGGCTACCGGCAGCTCGGTCTTGCCGAGGCGCTTGCGAGCGCAAGGACGGCGCTGGCCGCCGCGGGCATCGGCTACGACGTCGCGGAGACGGATGTGAGCTTTCCGGCGGATGTCGACGCCGCCCTCGCCTGGGCGGTTCGAGAGGGCACGACGAACGTCATCCGTCACAGCCACGCGTTGCACTGTGCGATCCGCGTCCGCGCCGACGAGGACCGCGCCGCAGTCGAAATCGAGGACGACGGCAGCGTGGAGCCATCGCTGGGACGGGGCACCGGTTTGAGCGGGCTCCGTGAACGGGCCGAACGCGTCCGTGGCGAGCTCGAGGCGGGCGCCCGGCCGGGAGGAGGGTTTCGGCTCCGACTGACCGTTCCCCTGGTGGGCGCATGATCCGCGTCCTCATCGCCGAGGACCAGGCGATGGTCCGCGGAGCGCTCGCGAGTCTGCTCGGGCTCGAGGAAGACATCGAGGTCGTCGCCGAGGTCGACCGTGGCGACCGTGTGCTCGCTGCGGCGACCAGGACGCGGCCGGACGTCGCGCTGCTCGACATCGAGATGCCTGGACTCGACGGCCTCTCGGCGGCGGGCGAGCTGGCCCGCGAACTGCCGAAGACGCGTTCACTCATCCTCACGACCTTCGGTCGCCCCGGCTACATGCGCCGTGCGCTCGCGCAGGGCGCGAGCGGGTTCCTCTTGAAGGACGCGCCCGCAAGCGAGCTCGCGGCGGCCATCCGCACCGTCGCGGCGGGTCGCTCGGCGGTCGACTCGACGCTCGCAGCGGCCGCGATCACGGAGGGCGAAAGCCCGCTGACGCCGCGCGAGCACGAGGTGCTCGCCGCCGCCGCCACGCACGACACCGCCGCCGACATCGCGGCGGCTCTCTACCTCTCGGAAGGCACCGTGCGGAACTACCTCAGTGCGGCGATCCGCAAGCTGGGCGCGCGGAACCGACGCGAGGCCGTCGACGTCGCGACGGAAAAGGGCTGGCTCTAGGCGGTCGCTATGCTGTCCCGCGAAAGCGCCAGCGACCAAGGAGCGGAAATGCGCGCACCTGTCATGTCCATCCAGAGGGCCTTTGTGACCTATTCGGAGGGTATGACTCGTGCTTCGCAGAACGTTGAACCTTGGGATCCTGGCGCATGTCGACGCCGGTAAGACAACACTCACCGAGCGGCTGCTCTACGCGGCCGGCGTCATCGACGCGGTCGGTAGCGTCGACAAGGGGACGACGCAGACCGACTTCCTAGCGCTCGAGCGTCAGCGCGGTATCACGATCAAGTCGGCGGTCGTGTCGTTCGCGATCGACGACGTCACCGTCAACCTGATCGACACGCCGGGACACCCGGACTTCATCGCCGAGGTCGAGCGCGTGCTGAGCGTGCTCGACGGGGCGGTGCTCGTCGTCTCCGCGGTCGAGGGAGTTCAGCCGCAGACGCGCATCCTGATGCGCGCGCTCCGGCGCCTCCGGATTCCGACGCTCGTCTTCGTCAACAAGACCGACCGGGCGGGCGCCAATTGCGAGCGAACGCTGGCGGATATGGCCGAGCGGTTGACCCGGTCGACGATCGGGATGGGAACGGTGTCGGGCGAGGGCACGCGCGCGGCGGTCTCCGTGCCGTGCGCGGACAGCGATGCCGCCTATGCGGCCAGACTCCTCGACCTGCTGGCAGAGCAGGACGACGAGCTTCTCGCAGCCTACGTCTCCGACGAGGCGGACCTCTCGCCGCGCCGGCTCCGTGACGCACTCGCGGAGCAGACGAAGCGAGCGCTCGTGCATCCCGTGTTCTTCGGTTCCGCGATCACGGGCGCCGGCGTCGATGCGCTGATGGCGGGGATCGCGGACCTCCTACCGGCTGTCGTCGGCGACGCGGACGGCCCCGCTTCCGGCATGGTCTTCAAGATCGAGCGAGGTGCGGCCGGCGAGAAGATCGCGTACGTCCGCATGTTCTCCGGCACCGTGCGCGTCCGCGACCGGCTGCGGCTCGGTCCCGACATGGAGGACAAGGTGACGGCGATCAGCGTCTTCGACGGCGGCGCCGCGGTTCAGCGGCAGGTGGTGATCGCGGGAGAGATCGGCAAGGTCTGGGGCCTCGCCGGCAGCCGGATCGGAGATCGGGTCGGCGACGAGCCGACGCCGCCGCTCGATCACGACTTCCCGCCGCCGACGCTCGAATCGGTCGTCGTCACGCGCGACGCGGACGACGGTGCCCGCCTCCGCGTCGCGCTTGCGCAGCTGGCCGAGCAGGACCCGCTCATCAACGTTCGGCAGGACGACGATCGCCGCGAGCTGTCCGTCTCGCTGTACGGCGAGGTGCAGACCGAGGTCATCCAGGCGACGCTGGCGAACGACTTCGGCCTCGACGTTGCCTTTCGCGAGGCCACCCCGATCTACGTCGAGCGTCCGGTCGCGACCGGCGAGGCGGTAGAGATCCTCCACGCGGATTCGAACCCGTTCAACGCCACGATCGGACTGCGGGTCGAGCGCGCCGAGGACGGCTCTGGCAACGAGTTTCGACTGGCGATCGACACCCGCACAGTCCCGCTCTACGTCTACAAGACAATCGAGAGCTTCGCCGAGAACATGGCGGAGTATGTCGGCCAGACGCTCCACGAGGGCCTCTACGGCTGGCAGGTCACCGACTGCATCGTGACGATGACCAGATGCAGCTACAGCGTCGCCGACGGGCCTCCCTCGCGGCGAGGGCCGACCAGCACGGCGGCGGACTTCCGGAAGCTGACGCCGATCGTGCTCATGGAGGCGCTCGAGCGGGCCGCGACTGCGGTCTGCGGTCCGGTCGTCCGCGTGACGCTCGAAGTCCCGACGGACACGCTCGGGGTGGTCATGCCCGCGCTCGGGCGTCTCGGCGCGACCGTCGAGACGCCCTCGCTGCATGGGCGGCTGTCGACCGTCGAGGCGTTCCTTCCTGCCGCGCGCGTGCGCGACCTCCAGCTGCAGGTGCCCGGGCTGACCGGCGGCGAGGGCGTCCTCGAGTCCAGCTTCGCCGGCTACCAGCCGGTCGGCGGCGATCCGCCGACGCGGCGGCGCACGACGGCGAACCCGCTCAACCTGAACGAGTACCTCTCACAGCTCGCCGGGCGCGCCTACAGCGGAGCGGGGGCGCACGCCGGCTGAGCGGCCGTCACGCGGCGAGCTTCTTCTCGAAGTAGGAGCGCCAGTCCTCCGGGAGCGCGTCGAGCTGCACGAGACGCTGGATTGCGGCGACATCGTTGCGCTCGCTCGCATAGACGCGAGTGATCTCGGACACCGGGATGCCTGCCGGATGCCGCGCGATGCGCTCGACCCGGTCGCCGGCACCGACGTCGCCCTCGACCTCCACCGCGAGGTAGTAGCCCGTCCGGCCGCTGGCGAGGAACCGCTTCACCATGTCCTCCCGCCCGAAGCGGATGCCGAGCTTGTAGCAAGGCAGCCGAGGCTGCGTCACCCGGAGCTCCACGCTGCCGACACGGAAGCGATCGCCGACCGCGGCCTCGTGCTCGAGCGGCAGCCACAGCACCGTGAGGTTCTCGCCGAAGCTCCCGAACGGAAGCTCGCGTCCGAGCTCCTCGCGCCAGAACGCGTAGTGCTCCAGCGGATAGGCATAGACGGCCTTCTCCGGGCCGCCGTGGACGGTGAGGTCCGCCTGGCCGTCGCCGTCGAGATTCAGGCGACGGAGCGGGATCCTGCCCTCAACCGGCTCCTTGAAGATGCCGGTCGTCACTTCGCGTCCCTTCCACCGCACCGTGCGCGGCGAGCCCACGTTTACCGAGACGACGTGCATGGCTTCATCATTGCGCAGTGCCTTTCCCGAACCTTTCGCCCGCCTTTCTTAAGCTTCGCGGCAGTGGCGCGCGAGACGCGAATCCAGCTCTGCGGGCGGTTCGTAGTCAGGCTGGACGGGCAGCGCGTCGAGGAGTTGCTACCCGGCGCGAAGGGTCAGCTCCTGCTCGCGTACCTGGTGCTCAACCGCCGCCGCCGCATCGACCGCGACGAGGTCTTGATGGCGGTGTACGGCGAGGACGCGGGGCCCGACTACTCCGCGCGGCTGAGTGTGCTGCTGTCGAAGCTTCGCCATGTAGTCGGGGCGCAACGCGTGACGGGACGAGCCGAGATCGAGCTCGCCCTGCCGGCCAACGCCTTCGTCGACGTCGACGCGGCGCTGGACGCGCTCCACCGGGCCGAGTCGCACGTTGCGAAGGGTGAGTGGGCGGAGGCGTGGGGGCCGTCCGGCATCGCCTATCACGTTGCCAGTCGGCCGTTGCTCCACGGCCACGACCGCCCGTGGCTGGACGAGTGGCGGAGGCGGCTCGAGGATGTGCGGCTCCGGGGACTCGAGTGCGTCGCCGCGGCGAGGCTCGGCCTCGGCGGGCCGACGCTGCCGCAGGCTGCGGATTGCGCGCGGCTGCTGATCGAGCTGGCGCCCTTCCGGGAGACCGGGCACCTGATCCTGATGGAGGCGCTCGAACGGCGCGGGAACGCCGCCGAGGCCCTCCTCGTCTACGAGCGGCTGCGCACCATGCTCCGCGACGAGCTCGGAACCGCGCCCAGCCCCGCCGTGCAGCGCGTCCACCGCCGCCTCCTCGGCGAGGCGCCGGCGACGACGGCCTAGATCTCCTCGGCCTGAGCGAGGATGTCCTCGCGCGACACCTTGCCCACGAGCTCCGGATGATCGGCGGCGAGGTGCTCCTGCGCGTTTGCCCAGAGCTCGTCGTCGTCCGTGCCCTCGACGATCTTGCCGCAGACGCAGTTGATCCGCTTGCTTCCGGTCGGCGGCTCCACCGGCGCATCGTAGGCGCGGCGCGCCCGGCCGGCGGTAACGTGAGCGGGTGGAGCGGGCCGAGGGCAGGACGCTTCCGCAGTGGCCGACCAGAACGGTGGCTGTGCTCAGCACCGTCGATCCCGCGCCACATGCGATCCCCATTTCCGCCCCGGTGCGAGCGGACGACCGCCGGGTCCTCTTCAGCCTTCACCGGGAGCGCGACTCGCTGGCCCGCCTACGCGAGCGTCCCGAGGTCGCGCTCACCGTTCTCGCCGAGGGCAACCTCGCGTTCACGGCGCGCGGCCGAGCGCGCGTCGTGCAGGAGGCTATGTCCGGCGCGCCGGACTACGCAGCGGTCGAGCTGGAGGTGGAATGTGTCGACGACCATCGCCAGCCTGCGTTCGAGGTCGGTGCGCGCGTCGGCCGCCGGTGGGTCGACGAGAGTGAGCAGCGAGCGCTCGGCGATCGGGTGCGGGCGCTGGGGCGCCTCGTTGCCGAACTTGATCCTCGTACCGCCTCATAATCGAGGCATGGCCACGGCGGCCGGTGAGCGGCGGGTCGTGTCGATCGTGCTGGTCGACATTGCGGATTCGACTGCGATCGGGGAGCAGCTCGGCCCGGAGCGGACGAAGGTCGTCTTCGACGAGGTCATTCGGCTAATCGCACGAGAGGTCAAGCGGTTCGGCGGCACCGTTGCGCAACTAACCGGCGACGGCCTCTACGCGCTGTTCGGTGTGCCGAACGCCCACGAAGACGACGCCGAGCGGGCCGTGAGGGCGGGTCAAGCTGTCCAGAACGCGCTTGCCGGCTACGCGCATGACCTCGGCGAGGCGTACGGCATCGAGTTCGCCGCGCGAGTCGGCGTCAACACCGGCCCGGTCGTCCTCCTCGGCGACGAGGCGCCGCCGGCCGAGCGGTACAACGCGCTCGGCGACACGGTCAACGTCGCGGCGCGGCTCCAACCGCACGCCGGCCCCGGCGGCGTCGCCCTTGGTCCCGTGACGGCGCGACAGGTCGAGGACGCGTTCGAGCTGGAGCCGCTCGGCCCGCTGCAGGTGAAAGGAAGGGGCGAGCCGGTCGAGGGCTACCGGCTTACGGGTGATCGCGCCGAAATACGGCGTCGCGTCTCTCCGCTGGTCGGGCGTGACGCCGAGATGACCGTGCTCGACGACGTTCTGGAAGACGCGGCCGCCGGTCGCGGGTCGATCGTCGCCGTCACCGGCGAGCCCGGCATCGGCAAGAGCCGGCTCGCCGCGGAGGCCCGGGAGCGGTGGGGCGAGCAAGTGCGATTCCTCGGGATGCAGGGGGTCTCGTACGCCCAGGACGTTCCCTACTACCCGCTCCGCGAGTTGCTGCGCGGGTTCGTCGGCGTCGGTGTGGCCGATCCCGAGGCCCGCGTCCGCCTCGAGCTCCGAACCCAGCTCGCAGCCTGGTTCGGCGACCGCGCGGACGCGTACTATCCGTTCCTCGCTGCGCTGCTAGGGCTCGTGCTCGAGGATGAGGCGCAGGAGCGCCTGCGCAATCTCGCGAGCGACTCCGTGCAGCGCCAGACACATGAGGCCGTCGTCGAGCTTGCACGGGCGCTTGCCCGCGAGCGACCGCTCTGCCTCGTGCTCGAAGACCTCCACTTCGCCGACGAGCCGACGCTCGAGCTCTGCGAGGAGCTGCTTTCCGTCGCAGAAGAGGAGTCTGCTGTCGTTTTCCTTCTCTACCGCAGCGATCCGGATCTTCCCTCCTGGAAGCTCGGCGAGGCGGCACGGCGCCTGTACCGCCATCGATTCCGGGAGCTGCAGCTCGGCGCGCTGGACGCGGAGGAAGGGGCGCGACTGGCGGCTGCAGCTGCGGGCGGTGAGCTGACGACGGGCCTTGCCGCCGAACTTGCCGAACGCACGGGAGGCAACCCGCTGTTCGTCGAGGAGGCCGCACGCGACGCGCTCGAACGAGGCGACGGCATGGCCGTTCCGGTTGCGATCCAGGAGACGTTGCAGGCCCGGCTCGATCGGCTGGCGCCCGATGCCCGAGAGGTTGCGTCGGTTGCCTCCGTGGTCGGCCGCACGTTCGGTGCGCCCCTCCTCGAGCGAATCGTGCCGCCCGACCGGCTGAAACCGGCGCTTTCGGACCTGCAGCGGCTTGACCTCGTCGTCGAGGAACGGCGCCGCCCGGCGCCCGAGTACCGCTTTCGCCACGGGCTCGTCCAGGAGGCGGCGTACAAAAGCTTGCTCGACGATCGCCGGCGCGAGCTGCACCGCATCGTGGGCATCGCGCTCGAGGACCTGCACCAGGGAGAGCTGTCCGAGGCGTACGGGCTGCTGGCGCGCCACTTTGCGGAGGCGGACGAGCCGCGGAAGGCGGCCCGCTATCTCCTCGAAGCCGGGGACGCGGCACGAGCCGTCTATGCCGACGAGGAGGCAATCGGGCACTACCGGCGCGCTCTCTCGTTCCTCGACCGTCTCGGCGAGGCGGGCAAGGCGCGAAACGTGCTCTTCAAGATCGCACTCGCGCATCACCTGGCGTTCGAATTCGACGCGGCGAACGCTGCATGGTCTGAGGCCTTTGCGCGGCCCGTTTCAGCTCCGGTCAGCTACGAGCCGACGGAGCGGCTCACGATGCCGGAGGGCCACATCTCAGGCTGGGTGCCCGGCTACGACTACCACGTCGACGCATGGCTGTTCGGGCCGAATCTGTTTCGCGGGCTCCTCCGTATCGCGCAGTTCGACGTGGTGCCCGACCTCGCGCAGTCGCTGGCTGTGTCGGCCGACGGCTGCACCTACGAGGTCCGGCTGCACGAGCGGCTTAAGTGGAGCGATGGAGAACCGCTCTCGGCCGAGGATTTCACCTTCACCTACCGCGCCATGCGCGAGGAAGGCGTCGCGAGCGCGCACTTTCTCGAGGGTGTCGCCGCCGAGGCGATCGACGATGTGACGCTCCGCCTCGGCCTCGATCGGCCGCGCCCCTACTTCCCGTATCTCCTCGCTCAGTTCGCGTTCTTCCCCTGGCCGCGCCACCGCGTCGAGTCGCTGGGAGACGCCTGGCGTGCCGGCGACGCGCTCGTGGGAAACGGCCCGTTCGTCCGGGAGAAACTTGGCGACGACCGCAACGTGATGAGGGCCAACAGACAGTGGCGAGGCGCGCGCGGCAACGTCGGCGAGGTGGTGATCGAGAAGGTGACCTCATCCGCCGCCGCCCTGGGCGCTTGGGCCGCAGGCCGGTTCGACATCTATCTGTCCGGACGTGAGGACCTGACTGACGCCTTGGTCCACCCCGACACGATCGCTCGCTCCGTCCCGCTGCCGTCGACGGAGTATCTCGGCTTTCCGGACGTTCCGCCGTTCGACGATCGGCGGCTCCGTCAGGCGCTCGCATACGGGTTGGAGCGGTCTCCTCTGGTACACGAGTCAGGCGGCGTGGCTGCCCGCGGCGGCTTTCTTCCCCCGTCCATCCCGGGCCATTCGCACGATCTGGCTCCGGCCCACGATCCGTCCCGCGCGCTCGAACTGCTCGCGGAGGCGGGGTACCCGCGTGGACAGGGCCTCCCGGAGCTCCGCCTTCTCCACGCGGACTTCGATTTCGACGTGGATTTTCGGCGGGAGGTCGAGTCGTCCTGGGAGGGACAGTGGAGCGAACTCGATATCCGGATCACGCAGGAATGGCGCCCGAACCTGCGGATCATGCACGACCCCGACTCCTTCTGGGTTTGGGGCTGGAGCCCCGACTACCCGGATCCGGAAGGCACGCTTACCGCGTTCGTCAACACGCTGCCTGTCGGACGCGACGACGAGTTCACGCGCCTTCTCGACGCAGCGGGCTCGCTCCGGTCACGGGACGAGCGCCTTCGGCGCTACCGGGACGCCGATCGCCGATTCGTCGCCGAACAGGCGTGGGTTGTCCCGACCGTCTATAGCCAGCGGAACCTGCTCCACCGCTCCGCGGTCGAGGGAGTGTGGACAAGTACCTCGGGGATCGCCACCTTCGACGAGCTCGTCGTGCGGCGCTAGGCCCACGGCGGCGGTACGCTCTCCGGGATGGCCACGGCGCTCACCGGCTTCGAGCACCTGCTCATCGCGGAGGAGCCGCCGGCCGCGCGGATCACGCTCAACCGGCCCGAGAAGCGGAACGCGCTCAGCCTCGCGCTCATGAACGAGCTGATCGCCGCGCTGCGCAGCATCGGCGAGGACCGCGAGCTGCGCGCGATCGTGCTCGAGGGCGCCGGGCCGGTGTTCTCGGCGGGGCACGACCTGTCCGAGATGGTCGGACGCGACCTCCCCTTCTACCAGCGCCTGTTCGACGTCTGCACGGAGCTGATGGAGACGATCCACCGCGTCCCGCAGCCGGTGATCGCGAAGGTGCACGGCATCGCGACGGCGGCCGGGTGCCAGCTCGTGGCTGCGTGCGACCTGGCCGTCGCGGCCGAGGGAACGAGGTTCGCCACGCCCGGCGTGAAGATCGGGCTCTTCTGCTCGACGCCGATGGTGCCGCTCTCGCGCGCAGTCGGTAGGAAGCGGGCGCTCGAGATGCTGCTGACGGGCGACCCGATCGACGCCGAGACGGCCGTCTCCTACGCGCTCGTCAACCGCGTCGTGCCGGTCGACGCGCTCGACGAGGCGGTGTCGGAGGTCGTCGCGGCGATCGCGCGGTCGAGTCCGCTCGTCACCGGGATCGGCAAGGAGGCCTTCTGGGCGCAGGTCGAGCTCGACGAGCACCGCGCCTACGACCTGACCAAGTCGGTGATGGCCGCGAACGCGCTGGCCGGAGACGCGCAGGAGGGCATCTGCGCGTTCCTGGAGAAGCGCCCGCCGAACTGGACCGGGGAGTGAGCAGGTGAGGAGGGCGGTGATCGCGCTGCTGCTGGTTGGGGCCACCGTGCTCGCAGCGCAGTCGCCGCCGGCGCAAGCGGCCGCGACCGGGCCGCTGTCCGTGCATGTCCAGGGAGCGGTCGGCGCGCCCGCGTTTGAGCAGCCGCCGGTGACCGTCTGGCCTTTCCGGGCGGCGGAGACGATGCGCGGGCTCGTCGACTTCGCGAACGAGTTCGACGGCACGCTCATCGCATTCGAGACCGGCGATCCCGACCGGCCCCTCGTGACCGGCCCCGTGTACACGACCGAGCTGCCGCCCGGGGCGGCCACGTTCGCCTGCGTGACGACGCGGTTCGGCCGCCAGGGACAACCGCTTGGGGGTCCCTGCACAGTCGCGGGCGCCATCGTCGGCCGGGGCACGTTCCAGATCTCCGAGCTGTCTCTCGCCCCCGGCGGCGCGCTCGCCTGGGACGTCACCTACCCGAGGGTCTTCTGCCGCGACTGTTAGCTGCCGCCGGCAGCCTCGGCGCGCTGCAGGCCGCGGAGCGCCCAGAGCGAGAACAGCACCGCGAGGCCGATCCCGGCGCCGAACGCGAGCAGGACGTGGGCGTCCTCCCCGGCGATGAAGCCGCGGCCCGCATCGAGCAGGTAGGTCATCGGGTTGGCCCTCGCCGCGGCGTGGATCCAGCCCTTGAGGAG
>Ga0075424_100003544_pt1 | contig 14645 bp, 12 predicted proteins | sample SoiMethybrSBSTD3_FD_75301 | JGI IMG/M metagenome (GOLD analysis project Ga0075424, IMG submission 75301) | Bulk soil microbial communities from a Populus tree surrounding site in Tennessee, USA - Soil MetaG P. TD hybrid SBSTD3 | ecosystem: Environmental > Terrestrial > Soil > Tree plantation... | reverse complement strand
TCCGGGCGAAGCTTCTGGTCGAGGGCCTGGCGCCCGTGCAGCGTGGTGCCGTGGCGCAGCTCGGTGTAGCCGGCCAGGGTGGTGTCGCGCGTCACCTGGAGCACGCCGAAGAAGCTCCGCGCCTTCAGGATTTGGTTCTCGTTGCGCGCGTCCACGAAGTCGCCCGCGAGGAGCACCGCCGCCAGGCCGAGAGCGAGAGCGAGGCGGCGCCGGCGCAGGAGGAGAAGGGCGATGAGGGGGAGGCCGTAGCCGAGCACCTTGTTGACGGTCAGCTCCGCGGGGGTGACCCACTCCGCCACCGTATCCGACGACACCCGCAGGAGCCGCGTGAAGAAGGCCGTGTCGATGCGAACCGTGACCAGGTCGGAGTAGAGGATGAGGGCGGCGACCCCGACGGCCACCGCGATCGCGAGATCGAGCGCCACCTCGCGCGGCGCCCACGTCCGCGTGGGCCGCCGGCCCCCCACGACGAGGCAGGCCAGCGCCATCACGAGCGGATATTCCACGAGCGAGTGGAAGACCACGGGGGCGAGGAGGCCGTTGAAAAGCCCGCCGATCACCCCGCCCACGGAGAGCAGCAGGTAGAAGTGGGTCAGGTGTCGGGACGACGGGCGCGTGAGGGCGAGCTCGCCGTGACAGGCCAGCGCGACCAGGAAGAGGAGGAGGAAGTGCCAGAGCACGGTGATCCAGATACGCTGCTTGAGCCCCGAGATGATGAGGAACATGACCACGAGCACGACCGGCACGGTGAGCGCCACCACGAGGCGATGGAGGATGGCCGGCCAGCGCCCGAAAGCCAGGATGAAGCTGAGGAGGTAGATGGCAAGCGGCATCACCCAGAGGAGCGGCACCGCGGCGATGTCGGTGGTGATGTAGGTGGTGGCGCCGATCATGAGGCTCGAGGGAACGAAGGCCAGCACGACCCAGCGGAGGTACTGCGGCGCGCTCGGAGGCGGTTCGGGCGTCGGATTGGGATTCTCCGGCTCCTCGCGAGAAGCCACCGGGCCGCGCCGCCAGAGATCGAAGGCGCACAGCGCGATCAGGACGAGGAGCACGAGATAGCCCACGCTCCAGAGGCGCGTCTGGGTCAGCCAGCCCTCGCCGCGCAAGTGCAGCCGCGGCTCGATCAGCGTGGGATAGCCGAGCAGAGCGAGCATGCTGCCGAGGTTGCTCGCCGCGTAGAGGAAGTAAGGATCGCCCGCGGCGGCATGCCCGGTGTGGCTGAACCACTTCTGGAGGAGCGGCGCCGTGGCGCTGACCACGAGGAAGGGCAGGCCCACGGACAGCGAGAGGAGGAGGAGCACGTCGAGGATCGGATTGGCCACGCCGCCTCGGAGGAGGGCGGGATTCACGGCGAGCGGCAGCACGGCCAGAGGCAGGAGCATGAGGCCCAGGTGCAGGAGCATCTGCCGCGGGATGCTGAGGCGCGCCGAGCTCGCGTGCGCATAGGCATAGCCGCCGAGGAGGACGGCCTGGAAGAAGACCATGCAGGTGCTCCACACCGCGGGCGTGCCGCCGAGGAGGGGCAGGATCATCTTGCCCACCATGGGTTGCACCACGAAGAGCAGGGTAGCGCCCGCGAACATCGTGACGGCGTAGAGCAGGAGAACCGCGATCAGCTCGAGACCCTCGCTGGGCCAGCCCTGGACGGCTCCTGGGTCGGCACGAAGTTCGTCGATGACACCCGTGTCCACCCACGGTGCGCGGCCGGTCCACGTCGTGAGGTGCCCTCCATGTAGGTCATGGGCACGGGCAGTGTCAAGGAAGCCGTGGCGCGCGGATCCTTGACACCCCCTGGGCGGGGACATACCATCCTGGCGCTATCCTGTCCGGTCAACGCCGCCGCGGACGACGCCGTCCATCCAGCGCAAGGAGGAGCCCGATGCGGAACACCATGCGGTTCGTCGCGATACTCGTTGCGGTTCTCCTGTCCCTGACGGGAGCGGGGCTCATGGCGCCCGCGTGGGCGGCGGGAGAGCGGGACGTCACCATCGCCCAGGGCATCGACGCCGAGTTCCTCGACGTGCAGATGACCAACAACATCGTCACCCTCATCATCAACACGTCGATCTACGATACGCTCCTCACCCGCGACAAGCAGCTGCAGCTCGTGCCCAACCTGGCGACCTCCTACAAGCTGGTGAGCGACCGGGTGTGGGAGGTGAAGCTCCGTCAAGGCGTCAAGTTCCACAACGGTGAGCCGTTCGACGCCAACGCCGTCAAGTTCTCCTTCGAGCGCATCAATCGCGCCGACTTCAAGTCGCCCCAGAAGGGATGGTTCGCCACCATCGAGGCGGTGGAGATCGTCGATCCCTACACGGTGCGCTTCCACACCAAGGTGCCCGATCCCGCCATGCCCGCGCGCATGACCCTCATGTACCAGCTCGCGCCGAAGTACGTGGCGCAGGTGGGCGACGTCCAGGCCAATCTCAAACCGGTGGGCACGGGCCCCTTCAAATTCGTGGAGTGGGTGAAGAACGACAAGATCGTGGTGGAGGCCAACGACGCACACTGGGCGGGCAAGCCCGCGGTGCGGCGCGCCACCTGGAGGCCCATCCCCGAGCTGGGAGCGCGGATCGCCGCGCTGCAGACGGGGCAGGCCGATCTCATCGTCAACGTGCCGCCTGATCAGCTCCCGCAGCTCGCCCAGACGAAGACGGTGCGGGTAGAGAAGATTCCGAGCTGCCGCATCATCTACTTCGGCCTCGCCCAGATCAAGGGCGGCCCCATCGCCGACAAGCGCGTGCGCCAGGCCATCAACTACGCGGTGGACGTGCAGGGCATCATCGACAACGTGCTCCTCGGCAACGGCAAGCGGATCAACTCCTCCATGCCGCCGAACGTGTGGGGCTACGATCCGTCGATTCCCTTCTACGAGTACAATCCCAAGAAGGCCAAGGAGCTCCTCGCCGCGGCGGGGCAGACGAACATCCAGCTCACCCTGCAGGCGCCCAACGGCCGCTGGGCCATGGACAAGGACATCGCGCAGGCGGTGGCGGGCCAGCTCACGGAGAACGGGATCAAGACCAACGTGAAGATCATCGGCGAGTGGGGGAGCTACGTCCGGTCCGTCCTCGATCACAAGACCGAGGACATCTTCATGAACGGCTGGTGCCTGCCGAGCCTCGAGCCCGATCACTGGGTCACGCCCAACCTCCACACGGGGGAGCCCGTCTCGCAGTACTCGAACCCCGAGGTGGACAAGCTGATGGAGCAGGCGCGCTCCGAGATGAACCCGGAGAAGCGCAAGCAGCTCTACAGCCAGCTCCTCAAGATGATCCGCGAGGACGCGCCCTGGCTCTTCATGTACCAGCAGATGGACATCTACGGCGTGAACAATCGGCTCAAGTGGACGCCGCGCGGCGACGAGTCGATCCGGCTCACGGAGATCAGCTTCTAGTTCTCTCGATGCGCCCCCTCACCCTTCGAACCCCCTCTCCCCTCAGTGGAGAGGGCCGGGGTGAGGGGCCTCCAGCCCCCTTTCCTCTCGGGGGAGAGGGCCAGAGTGAGGGGCGCCCGTCTCAGTCGCCCCCGCGCGGTGAGGGGCGGTAATGCTCTCCTACGTCGCCCGCCGTCTCCTCCAGAGCGTGCTCGTGCTCCTCGGCGTCTCCATCATCGTCTTCGGTCTCCTCCACCTCACGGGCGATCCCACGCGCCTGCTCTTGCCCCTCGAGGCCCGCGAGGAAGACGTGCGCCAGCTCCGCGCCCTCCTCGGCCTCGACGATCCCCTGTGGGTGCAGTACCTCCGCTTCCTCGCCCGCGCCGTGCGCGGCGACTTTGGCGTGTCGTTCAAGCACCAGGTCCCCGCCTCCACACTGATCTTCCAGACCCTGCCCGCCACCCTCGAGCTCACGGCGGCTGGACTCGGCCTCGCGCTGGTGGTCGCGGTGCCCGCGGGCATCGTGGCCGCCCTTCGCCGCAACTCCTTCATCGATGCGGTCTGCTCGATCGGCGTGCTCCTCGGCCAGGCCATGCCCGTGTACTGGCTCGGCCTGCTCCTGATCCTCGTGTTCGCCGTGAAGCTCCACTGGCTGCCCGCGGCGGGGCGTGATGGGCTCGCCTCGCTGGTCCTGCCCGCGGTGGCTCTCGGCGCGTTCTCCATGGCCCGCATCGCGCGCATGGCGCGCTCGGGCATGCTCGAGGTGCTCGCACAGGACTACGTGCGCACCGCGCGCGCCGTCGGCGTGCGGGCCTTCCTCGTCACCTACAAGTACGCCCTGAAGAACGCGGCCATTCCCCTCGTCACCATCGTGGGGCTCGAGTTCGGCGTGCTCCTGGGTGGGGCGGTGATCACGGAGACCATCTTCGCGTGGCCGGGCGTGGGCCGGCTCGCCGTGGACGCCATCTTCAGCCGCGATTACCCGCTCGTGCAGGCCATCGTGGCCATGCTGGCCACGCTCTTCGTGGTGATCAACCTCGCCATGGATCTGCTCTACACGTATCTCGACCCGCGCATCGTCCTCGTGCGGAGCCGCCGGTGAGCGAGGTGGCGGGCCTTGCCGTCGCGGCGGACGTGCGCCCGTCGGCCGCGCCGCTCCGCCGCCGGCTGAGCTTCCGCGCCGTCTTCGGGCTGACCGTCCTCCTCTGCATGGGCGGGGCGGCCGTGCTCGCGCCGCAGATCGCGCCGTGGGATCCCGCGCGGCAGATGCTGATGAAGCGGCTCCGGCCCCCCATGTGGGAAGCGCGGGGGCTGCGCGAGCATCCCCTGGGCACGGATCATCTCGGGCGCGACATCCTGAGCCGCATCCTCTACGGCGGCCGCATCTCTCTCGGCGTCGGGCTCTCCGCGGTGTCGATCTCGTGCCTGATCGGCGTCACCCTGGGCCTCCTCGCCGGCTTCCACGGCGGACGCACGGATGCCTTCATCATGCGCGTGGTCGACGTGTTCCTCGCCATCCCGTACATCCTCCTCGCCATGGGCGTGGTCTTCGCCCTCGGCCCGAGTCTCTTGAACGTGATCCTGGTCATGGCGGTGACGCGCTGGGTGCAGTTCGCGCGCATCGTGCGGGCCGACGTGCTCTCCATCCGCGAGCGTGAGTTCGTGAGCGGAGCGCGGGCACGGGGCAGCCGCTCCCTCCGCCTTCTCCTGCGCCACGTCCTGCCGAACGCGCTCACGCCCATCATCGTGGTGGCCACGCTGGAGCTGGCCTTCATGATCATCTACGAGTCTGCGCTGTCTTTCCTGGGCCTGGGCGTCCAGCCGCCCACGCCGACCTGGGGCTGGATGCTCTCTGACGGCCGCAACTACGTCGCCACCGCGTGGTGGCTGGCTACCTTTCCCGGTCTGGCGATCATGCTCACCGTGCTCGCCGTGAACCTCCTCGGCGACTGGCTCCGCGACACGCTGGATCCGCGGCTCAAGGTCTAGCGACGATGAGCGGCGCGTCGGCCCAGACTCCCCCTCACCCCGACCCTCTCCCCCTCCGGGGGCGAGGGGATCGGGGCGTCCCCCTCTCCCTCAGGGAGGGAGAGGGCCGGGGTGAGGGTGGGTGATGGTTGACGTGCCGCCGCTCCTCTCGGTCGAAGGCCTGGAGACGCAGTTCGTGACGAGCCAGGGCGTGCTGCGCGCCGTGGATGGCGTCAGCTTCACCATCGACCGCGGCGAGGTGCTCGGTCTCGTCGGCGAGAGCGGGTGCGGCAAGAGCATCACCTCGCTGTCCATCATGCGGCTGGTGCCGCCGCCCGGCCGCGTGGTGGGCGGCCGCGTCCTCCTCGAGGGCGAGGACCTCCTTGCCAAGGACGCCGAGGCCATGCGCCAGGTGCGCGGCGCGCGCATTGCCATGGTGTTCCAGGAGCCCATGACCTCGCTCAATCCCGTGTTCTCCATCGGCGACCAGATCGCCGCCGCCGTGCTCGCCCATGCGGGAGGGAGCCGGCAGCGGGCGTGGACGCACACCGTCGAGATGCTCGAGCTGGTACAGATCCCCGCCGCGCTCGAGCGGGCCCGCGACTTCCCGCACCAGCTCTCGGGCGGGCTCCGCCAGCGCGCCATGATCGCCATGGCGCTGGCCGCCGGCCCCGCGCTCCTCATCGCCGACGAGCCCACCACGGCATTGGACGTCACCATCCAGGCGCAGATCCTCGACCTGCTCCGGCGGCTCCAGGCCGAACGCGGCATGGCCGTGCTGCTCATCACGCACGATCTGGGCGTGGTCGCCGAGCTCTGCCATCGCGTGGCCGTGATCTACGCGGGACGCATCGTGGAGATGGCGCCGGTGGGCCGGCTCTTCGCGCGTCCGCTTCATCCCTACACTCGCGGATTGCTCCAGTGCCTGCCGCATCCGAGCCGCTTCGGCCAGCCCCTCACCTCCATCGAAGGCGTGCCGCCCGATCTGCGCCGGCCGGATGCGGGCTGCCGCTTCGCCGCGCGCTGCGCCTACGCCGTGGCGGACTGCCGGCGCGCCGTCCCCGCCCTCGAGGAGCGGGAGCCCGGCCACTTCGTGGCCTGCCCGGTGGTGAGCTGATGGCCCCTCTCCTCGAGGTCAGCGGCCTCGCCAAACAGTTCTACGTGGGTGGAGCGTGGTTCGCCCGGCGCCGCCGGGTCATCCGGGCCGTGGACGGCGTGAGCTTCGCCCTCGAGCCGGGGGAGACGCTGGGGCTCGTGGGCGAGTCGGGCTGCGGCAAGTCGACTACGGGGCGCTTGATCCTTCGCCTCATCGAGCCCAGCGCTGGCCACGTCCGCTTCGAGGGAAGGGATCTCGTGGCGCTCACTCCCCACGAGCTGTGGGAGGCTCGCCAGCGCATGCAGATCGTCTTCCAGGATCCCTTCGGCTCGCTCAATCCGCGCATGCGCGTGGGCAGCATCGTCGCGGAGCCGCTCGAGATCTACGGCAAGGACGACGCAGCGGGGCGACGGCGCCTGGTCGCCGAACTGCTGGAGGTGGTCGGCCTCGATCCGAGCTTCGCCGAGCGTTATCCCCATGAGCTGTCCGGCGGCCAGCGGCAGCGCATCGGCATTGCCGCGGCGCTCGCCCTCAGGCCGAGCCTGATCGTGGCCGACGAGCCGGTGTCCGCCCTCGACGTGTCGATCCAGGCCCAGGTGCTGAATCTCCTCATGGATCTGCGGCGCCGCTTCGGGCTCACCTATCTCTTCATCTCGCACGATCTCCATGTGGTCCTGCACATGTCGGATCGCGTGGCCGTGATGTACCTCGGCGAGATCGTGGAGATCGGCTCGCGCGAGGCGCTCCACCGCGAGGCCAAGCATCCCTACACGCAGGTGCTGCTCTCCGCGGTGCCCGTGGCCGATCCCGCCCTGCGTCGCGAGCGCATCGTGCCCAAGGGCGAGGTGGCCAGCCCGCTCGACGTGCCCGAGGGCTGTCGCTTCCATCCGCGCTGCCCCATGGCCTTCGACCGCTGCCGCGTCGAGCGTCCGACGCCGCGCGAGGTGGGCGCGGGGCATCTCGCGTCTTGTCATCTCTATTAAGTCAGGGGGGAGCGAGCGCCGCTCCTCCCCCGACACCCCCCCACCGCATCGGTGAGACGTGGACGGCGCTCGGAGCGCCGCTCCTCCCCCGACCCCCCCCATCGCAATCGGTGAGACGTGGACGGCGCTCGGAGGACCTGCAACGGGTGTCGCCTCAATCGGAACTCCCCCTCACCCTGCCCTCTCCCCCTTCGGGGCGAGGGTTCTCTCGCGCCGCCTGGACTACGCGAGGTGGCGTTCCATTGTTACCCAGGTGGGGTCGGTGAAGCCGTCGTGGCGGTGGAGCGTGGTCTCTTGGAAGCCGTGGGCAGCGAAGAAGCGGCGGTTGTCGTCGAGGACCAGACGCACGCCCAGCCAGAGGCGCGAGAGGCCGCGACGGCGCGCCTCGCGCTCGGCCTCGTGCATGAGCGCGCTCGCGATGCCGCGGCGGCGGTGGTCGGGATGCACGGAGAGCCGGCCGATATAGAGGCCGCCCTCCTCCTCGTTCCAGAGCACGGCGCCCAGGATGGTGCCGTCGTCGACGACGACGGCGCCGCCGCCCTCCCCGAGATGTTCGCCGACTGTATCCGCCGCCTCCTTCAAGGCGCTCGGTGGCGGATTGGTCTGGCGCGATTGGGTCGCGAAGGCGAGGCGGATCAGCTCGGCGATGGCCGCCGCATCAGATACATCGGCTTGCCGGATGCGCCACGACGGCGTCACACCACTCCGCGCTCGATGCGCGCGCCGGCCTGATACACGTCCAGCACGTTCCAGAGATCGGTGATGTCGCGGGTGGGATCCCCGCGCACCACGAGAACGTCGGCGAGACGGCCGGGGAGGAGGCGGCCCGCGACCTCGCCCACGCCGATGGAGTCCGCCGCCCCCGCAGTGCCGGCCACGATGGCGTCCGGGTAGGACAGCCCGGCCTGCGCGAGCATGTGGATCTCGTGGACGAACTCGCCGGGGGTGTACCAGCCCCACGGCGAGTCGGACCCGGCGGTCATGCGGACGCCCGCCTCGCTCATCTGCCGCACGGCGTCGACGCGCACGTCGAGCGCCCGCCGCGCGGCCTCGAACTGCGTCTCGAGCTCCGCGGTGAGCCGGCCCTCGCGCTCTCTCGCCTCGCGCTGGCGCTCGATGCCGGCCTTCATCACGTAGAGGGTGGGATTGACCCAGGCCTTGGCGGCCACGAGGCGCTCCACGAGGTCGCCGCGGAAGCGATAGGTGCCGTCCGGCTCCGTGAAGATGCAGTGGATGATCATGTCTACCCCGGCGTCGAGACAGTTCTGGACGGACTGGGCTGACGTGCAGTGGGCGGCCGTGAGCTTGCCGTGACGCCGCGCCTCGTCGGTCATGGCGGCGAGCTCGGGCACGGTGTACGAGGCGCGATTGGGATCGGAGGTGCGCGTGGATCCGCCGCTGGCCACGATCTTGATGTAGTCCGCGCCTTCCTTGAGGAGCTTGCGCACCTCCGCCCGCACCGCGGCTTCGCCGTCCGCCTCGGAGCCGAAATAGCCCATGTGCCCGCCCGTCATGGCGATGGGCCGGCCGCAGATGACCATGCGGGGCCCGGGCGCGAGGCGGCGGCGGACGCCCTCGCGCAGGGAGAATGCGACCTTGCCCTTGGCGCCGTTCTCACGGAGCGTGGTCACCCCGGAATGGAGCAGCGTGCGTGCGTTCTTGGCCGCCTGGAGGAGGAGGATGTCGTCGTCCTCCTTGGCCACGTCGTCGCCGAGCGTGCCGTCGCCCGGGGCGACCAGGTGGGTGTGGGCGTCGACCAGGCCGGGCAGGATGGTCGCCTCGCCGTAGTCGCGGCGATCGACGGCGGCGCCATCGGGCGCGCGCACCTCGGCCGCGCGGCCCATCTTCACCACGCGGCCGTTCTCCACGAGCAGGGCAGCCTGGGCCACGGGTGGCGCGCCGCTCCCGTCGAGGAGTCGCGCCGCGGCGAGGAGCGTGAAGCGTGGGGAGCTCTCGGGCATGGTCTCTCCGTCTCGCGGGATGACGCCGCTAGGGCAGGGTCTTGAGCATCTTGGTCACGGACTGCTCGATCTGGGCCTCCGTGCCGTCGGCGCCCGTGACGTTCTGGTCGAGGCCGGTGGCCCGGAAGACGAGCTTGCCCGTCGATCGCTGGGTGATGTCGATCATCAGGGCGCCCTCGGTGTAGGTGACTTCCTGCGAGGTCACGATCGGTGGCGGGCCGTAGTAGCCCCATCCCCAGCCATATCCGCCCCAGTAGTAGGGTCCGACGGGCACGGCCTGCGTCACGATCTGCCGCGAGTCCCTCACGCCGACCCGGTAGACGACCAGGAAGTCGGCGGTGGCGGCATCCGTCTGGCGGAAGCCCTTCTGCGCCAGGACGATGTCCACCGCGCGTTTCACGCGTCCGTGAATGATGCTGTTGTTCACGCGCGGGTCGAGCTCGTCGGGCCGCTTCTCGGTCGGCTCCGGTCCCCAGGCCCAGGTCGATCCCGGCGGGGTGGGGATGGTGTCGTCGCGATCGACGACGACCTTGAGGCCGCCACAAGCGGCGGCGAGCAGCCCGGCGATCGCGATCGCGGCTACCGGCCGGACTCGAAAGCGTGACGTCATCTAACGGCTCCTTGGCGAGCGGGCGTGCGGTCCGGCGGCGACACGAGCGCCCTCACGGTAGCACAGCCCGCCGCGCGCATCCGGGATCCGAACCGCAGCACCGCCGCCCCCCGTGGTGTATCCTCCCCCTCACCACGAAGCTGGCCTCAGATCACCGGAAGGAGACGATCATGAGTGACACCGGAGAGCTGCTGTACGACCCCACCGCCGAGCCCCGCATCCTCGCCACGGGGCTGGCTCCGCGCCTGGGGAGCCTCAAGGGCACGCGCGCGGGCATCCTCGACAACAGCAAGGCCAACGCCGGCACGCTGATGCTGGCGGTGGTCGCGCGCCTGAAGGAGCTGCACGGCGTCCGCGACGTCGTGAAACGCGAGAAGGGGATCGCGGGGCCGCCGTCGCCCTCGATCATGGCCGACCTGACCAAGTGCGACTTCGTCCTCGTCGGGAGCGCTGACTGAGGGTCGTGCACGTCGTGGAGTATCCACGGCGCCATCGTGCTGGAGCAGCAGGGCATCCCGACCGTTGTGATGGGCACCTTCGAGTTCGAGCAGCTGGCCAGGCTGGAGGCGAAGAACCGCGGGCTGGCCGAGCTACCCCTCGCGCTCATCCCGCATCCGCTGGGCGGCATCCGTGAGGAGGAGGTGGTGAAGAAGGCAGACCTCGCCATCGACGTCGTGGTGCGCGCGGTGACGAAGTGACGGCGCCGGGGCCGGCCGCCAAGACGTTTCGGCTGGACGCCTCCTACGGAGCGGTCAACAACCTCTATCAGGAGCGCGGCTGGACAGACGGCCTGCCCATCGTGCCCCCCACGGACCGGGAGGTGAAGGAGTTCCTGCGCTGGACCGATCGCGATCCGCTCGACGTGGTCGCCGTCCTGCCCCCGCGGCAGGGCGAGGCCACCGTGGAGCGCATCGCCATCAACGCCGTCATGGCGGGCTGCAAGCCAGAGTACCTGCCCGTGATCATCACGGCCATCGAGGCGCTCGCGGATCCCGCGTTCAACCTCGACTCCATCCAGGCGACCACGCATCCCGTGGCGCCCATCATGATCGTCAACGGGCCCATCGCACGCGAGCTCGCCATCAACGCGGGCTACAACGCCTTCGGCCAGGGCTTTCGCGCCAACATGACCATCGGGCGCGCGGTGCGGCTGCTCCTCATGAACGTGGGCGGCGGGCTGCCCGGCACCGGTGACCGGTCGACCCAGGGCAATCCGTCGAAGATCGCCTACTGCGTGGCGGAGAACGAGGCGGAGAGCCCGTGGGAGCCGCTCCATGTCGAGCACGGGTTCCCGCTCGACGTGAGCACGGTGACGGTGATCGGCTGCGAGGGGCCGCACAACATCCAGGACCACTACAGCTACACAGGACTGGGCGTGCTCAAGATCGTGGCGGGGGCCATGGGGCAGGCCGGCAGCAACAACCTCCTGTCCTTCGGCCGCCCGTTGCTCTCGTTCGGACCCGAGCACGCCGCCACCGTCGCCCGCGACGGCTACAGCAAGCAGCAGGTGAAGGAGTTCGTGTTCGAGCACGCCCGCTTCCCGCTCGGGCGACTGGGCGAGGAATACCGGAAGTTCCACGTGGAGAAGCACGGAGCGGTGGATTCACCGGACACCATGCTGCCCATCCTCCGATCGCCGGACGATCTCTCGGTCATCGTGGTGGGCGGCGCGGGCAAGCACACCTCGTGGCAGCCCACCTTCGGCGATCAGACCGGGCCCGCCCGCCGCGCCATCGCCCGTCGCGACGGCACGCCGGTCAAGAGCGTCACCGAGCTACGCCACTAGGGAACGGCGGCGGACGCACTTCGGCCGCACGCTGGTTGCGCGTGCGGCCGTGTCGTGCCTCGTCGGTCGAGGTGGTGAGGCTCAGCGGCGATCGTAGGGATAGCGGTCCCGGTCCCACCGCCGGTCGTCCCGGTGATCATCGCGGTAGGCGACGTGATGGTCGCCGCGATGGTCGTCATGGTAGTAGGCGTGGCGCTCGGGCGGCGGCGGGCCATGGCGACGCTCTTCCCACCGACGCTCCTCCCACCGGCGGCCCCACGCAGGCGCCCACCGCGGAGGCGCCTCGTGCCGCCAGTACGCCCACTCGCGAGGCGGTACATGGTAATAGCGGACGGGCACCGCGAGGATCGGGCGCGGGATGTACTCGGGGGGCAGCTCGGACCAGGGGCCGTTCTGGGTCACGCCCACGTACCAGCCGGTGCCCATGAACACGTAGAACTGGCCGTCGTACGCGAAGAGGTTGGCATTCACCGACGGCGCGTACGTCACCGGGCTCGCAGGAATGGGCTCGAACGGGGCCGGGGCGCCCAGGTGAATGCCCAGGTCCACACTCACGCCGGCGTGGCTCGTGCCCGCTGTACCTGCCAGCGCGGCGATTCCGATCACGCCACCGACGATCATTTTCTTGAGCATCAGCGTCTCCTCCCTCCACCCTCGGGTCTGCTGCGTTCGGGCCACGCGGGTCGCATGCGCTGCGACCCTGCCCCGTCTTCTCCACATACGACGCAGGTCTTGCCTCCCGCGTTTACAGCGATGACCCACCGGGTGATCCAGGTGATCGAGGTGAATGAGAAACGACTAAGAGCGAGATGAGCTGGAGATGAGGGCCGGGCAGAGCCATGTCGACCGCTCCGCCCGGCCGTGAGAGCTCGTGCTTACCGTCTGCCGCGACCCCCGTACTGGAAGGCGCCCCGTCCGCCAAATCGACTCTGGGCGCTTGCGAAGGAGGTGGGCCGCTGCCCGTAGCTTGACGCCTGGCTGAAGCTCGGGCGCTGTCCATAGCTGCTCGGGGCCTGGCCGTAGCTGGGCCGTTGCCCGGAGCTGCTCGAGGTCTGGCCGTAGCTGGGCCGCTGCCCGGAGCTGCTCGAGGTCTGGCCGTAGCTGGGCCGCTGGCCGTAGCTACCGGGCTGACCGTAGCTGCCTGGCTGCCCGGCGCTCGCCGTGCGCGTCTGGTTCTGGAAGCGGTTCTGATAGTCGTCGCGCAGAGCGGTCCGGTCCGTGTAGCGATTCCGGTAGTCCTGACGCAGGTCGTGCCGATCGTTCGCGAGGTCGCGGTGGTCCTGAGCGAGATCGCGGCGATCCTGGTTGCGGTCTTGAAAGTCCTGTCGCAGGTCCTGGCGGTCGCTGCGCAACTCGTGCTGATCGCGGGAAAGCTCCTGCCGGTCGCGATAGAGCTCCTGCCGGTCGCCTCGGATCGCGGACCGGTCTTGAGCGGCAGCCCGGTAGTCGCCGGCTCTCAGGTCCTGGCGGAGATCCGCCCGGTCGTGGGCCAGCTCCCGGAGGTCGCCGTTGATCTCTCGCCGGTCACCACGGATCTCGCGCTGATCGTGCGCGATCTCGTGGCGATCGCCCTGGATCTCGCGATTGTCCCGAGTGAGGTCGCGCTGATCCTGCCGGACGTCTCTGACGTCGTGCGCGACGTCACGCCGGTCCTGCCTGATGTCCTGATTGTCCTGGCGCACGTTGCGGAAATCCTGGCGGAGGCTGCCCGTTCCGCCCTGCGATGAGCCGCCGCCCTGCGTATAGTGCCGCTCGCCGTCACGGCCGTACTGGCGTCCAGCGCTCTGACCCGAGGTGTCCTGCGAGCCGCCGCCCTGCGTGTACTGCCGCTCGCCGTCACGACCGTACTGCCGTCCGCCGCTCTGGTTCTGCGAGCCGCCGCCCATATAGTGGCGCCCTCCCGTTTGACCGTCGGTGCCCTCGGAGCTGCCCGCCTGACCCGGGCTGCCGCCTCGGGTGTAGCGCCGGTCACTCGTCTGCTCGTTGTCCTGCGAGCTGCCGGTCTGTCCCTGCGTGAACCGCCGGCCGCCCGTCTGCCCCTGAGTGTCCTGTGAGGTGCTGCCACTCGGAGCCTGACCACCATCCCGCGTGAAGCGTCGGCCCTGGCCGAAGAGCGAATCCTGGGAGCCACTCGTGGAGCTGCTGGTCTGACTCTGCCCGCCCTGCATGTAGCGCCGCTCGCCGAACTGTCCCTGTCCGCTGGATCGACCGCTCGACGAGGTCGATGAGCTGCCCGTGCCGGAGCCACTCTGGCCGCTACCCTGAGAGGACGAGCCCTGTGAGGTGCCGGTCGACTGATCTTGCGTGCCGCTGGACGTGTTCTGGCCCGACGTCGGGCCCGGACCAGACGTCGAGGTGCCCGGCGTGCTGGCCGTGCTCTGCGTGGAGCCGGGCGGGTTCTGCGTGACGGTTTGAGCACCGGCCAGCGGTGCCCATAGCACGACCGCCATGGCCGCGCCTCCCATGAGCCGACTGATTCGTTGCATGGCATTCTCCTCCTGTACCCCGCGGGGGGCGGTTGGTTGCCGGCTATGACGGCGGCACAGGAGGTTCCATTTACACGCGTGAGGAACGAACGACCGGCGGGGGCGGCCGTGGAGAAAATCGCGCGGCGCTGTAAACGGATCGTGCGGAGGCTTCGTCTACTACGCTACGCGCTGAACTCCCTGAGCAGGCGGCCGGGCCGGCCGCAGTCGGCGATCACACCGGAGGCGTCCGCGGTGCGCAGGCCGTTGACCCACACGCCGTGCAGCCCCACCGCGGGCGTGTCGAGACGCGAGGCGCCCGTGGGCAGGTCGTGCACGCGCCGCTTCTGGCCACGGCCCACCGTGGCGGGATCGAAGAGCATCAGGTCCGCCCACG
>Ga0075424_100003543_pt1 | contig 14650 bp, 33 predicted proteins | sample SoiMethybrSBSTD3_FD_75301 | JGI IMG/M metagenome (GOLD analysis project Ga0075424, IMG submission 75301) | Bulk soil microbial communities from a Populus tree surrounding site in Tennessee, USA - Soil MetaG P. TD hybrid SBSTD3 | ecosystem: Environmental > Terrestrial > Soil > Tree plantation... | reverse complement strand
GTCCGCCTTCGACTCGGTGTAGGCGAGGACCGCATCCTTCGTGCTCCAGTCCAGGCCGGGAGATCGCACCCGCGCCGCGGCCACTAGTGCTCCTGGTGGCGCGGGACATGCTCCCGCACCAGCGCTGCGATCCTCTCCATATGGCTCTTGGGCACGAAGCCCACCGCGCCCAGGGCCTCCTGCGCCACGAAGCGCACCTTCTCGTCGTCGCGGCCACTCCAGACGATGCACGGAAGCTGCGGCTGGCGGGACTGGCGAATCAGGCGCATCGCCTCGGGTGTGGTGAGCGTCGGCATCACCCAGTCCAGAAGGCACAGATCCCATTCGTGCTCCTCGAGCGCCGCCTGCAGCTCGGCCCGCGTCTCCACCCGGGCCGCCATTCGGAGCTGGAGCCCCGCATCCTCCAGCGCCATGCGCAGCAGCATGAGATCGGTTTCGGTGTCGTCGATCACGAGCATGCGTAGCGGCACAGGTGCGGCTCCCTGGCTCCGCCTCGGGAAGAGCGAGGCCCCCAGACGGCGCCCCACGGCTTGCGCAGGGGGCCCCGACCCCAGGAGAAGGGCCCAGAGGCCCCGCCCTCATTCGGAGAGTACCCTAGGCGGCCCGCAGCCGCGCGTTCCAGCCGAGCTCGTAGCCGCAAAGGCCGTGCAGGTCTGCCACGCGGGCCATCCACCCGCCGATGAAGGCCGGGGCGCTCTTCTCGCCCGCCAGCTCCAGCGTCCGCAGCCGAATGCACTGGGCCACCACGGCGCGCGGGCTGGCCTCCCACGCCTTCCCGAGCGCCGCCCGGCTCCGGGGACCAAGCAGCCCATCGATCGGCGTTCCTACCGCGGCCTGGAGCGTCCGGATCGCACAGTCCGGGCCCGAGTGCACGGCGTGGTCGAAGAGGGCCGCGCAGAGCGGCCATGGGAGAAGATCCCCCCGGACAGGGAACCAGTAGAGGCGCTCGAGGTAATCGATGGCCTGGCCGCGCGTGAGCTCGGCCACCTTGATGTTCGGGTGCCAGCGCTGCGAGATCCCAAAGCGCGTGAGCCCGCCGGGGTCGCGCGGATCGCTCGATTCCTCGCCCTCGTAGGCGAGTGTGATCTCTACTGCCCTTTCAAAGGTCGTCGTCGGCGCTGGGGTTGCGGGAGGCACTCTCCCCTGATTCTACGGCAGCGGCAGCTCGGGCTCACGAGCAGGGCCTCACCCACCAAGCGGCCAGCGCCACTTGCACGAGCGATAGAGCGAAGTAGATCACGTAGAGGGCAACGTGATCGCGCCTTTGCCGCTTGGCGCGGGCGGCCATCGCCGCGAGCTCCCCCTGCCAGAGCTTGCGGTACATGGCATCGATGCGATCGACGCGCTCCTGGATCGCCTCCTCGAGCGCATAGTCGTGCTCAATCACTCGCCCCTCGGCTTCACGCGTGTGGCACGAAGATCGCGCAGGAGTTCCTTGAGCGCGCCCATGCGCAGGAGCTCCATGCCCGCTCCCGTTCCGCCGACCTGGTGGTAGCCGAGCTCCTCCTCGAGCTCCACGATCGCCCAGTGCAGGCACTGCGCGTACCAAAAGGCATTATCCCCGCGGATAAAGAGGCCTGGCCAGTCCTCGCCGAACTGCACCGTGCCCGTCTCCACGCGGGGATCGGCGGCGGGGAGGATGCGCGGCTCACTCACTGCGCTTCTCGCTCTTCGTGAGTGCCATCATGATCCGTGCCGCATCCTGGCGCCGCCTGCATGTGCACAGCATCAGATCACTTGTGCGCGGCGAGGGTCCAGGCACCTGCCATTCGCGCTCGGCTGTCGTGAAGACGCCATAGTCGGGCGAGGTCGCGGGATTCACGCGCATCGAATAGAACGGGCTCTCGTCTCTCATCTCCCGCTCCCATAGATGCGTTCCTGATGGCGCAGCCACGCCTCCGCGCCGTTGCAGATGCGGTCCACAAGCGGGCAGCCGAGCATCCGGCGCGCCGCCTCGATATCGCGCGCCAGCTCCGTCATCTCATCGCGGACCCCGCGCGTCACGTGGTCCACACGGTCCCACCATGCCTGATTCTCTGGCGTCGAGACGTCGCGCCCGATCTTCACTGCCCCCTCCCCGGCACGGGACGTCGCGTCTCGCGCCCGCGCATATCCGTCTGCTCCGCCGCGAGCAGCTCCTCCAGCGTCACGGGCCGGAAGTTCCACTGGTCCACGCCCACATTGATAATGTCGCCGTAGCGCTTCCAGTCGGTGTGGACGTGGCCGCACAGATGCAGGCCCCTTATGCCGTAGTCTGGAATGTGGCTCATGTAGACCATGCGGCCGCCGATCATCTCGCGCTGCGCTGCGTGCGCCTCCTCGAAGCCGCACTCCCGCATCGCCGCTGCGCTGCGGTCGTGGTTCCCCAGCACGAGCACGATGGACCCGTTTAGTGCGTCCCGCAGCTCCGCGATCCGCTCGCGCGACGTGAGCGCGAAGTCGCCCAGCAGATATACCGTGTCGTCCGGCGTGACGCGCGCGTTCCAGTTCGCGATCAGCGCCGCGTTCATCTCGCCGATGGAATAGAAGGGCCGCTGGCAATACTTGATGATGTTGGCGTGGTCGAGGTGGAGGTCGCTGGTGAAGTAGATCAGTCCCACCACCCTCTCCCGTGCGTGCGGATCGTCTCCCACGCCGCGTTCCAGTTCTCGTTCTCGATCGCTTGATGCTGGCGTGACCAGCGCAGCTCACGCGCCGCATCGCGCGGAGGTTTGCGCTTGAGCCGGCTGTGGCGCTTGCCCGGGACCCGCTCGAACTCCAGCATGCGCTTCTCATCGAGCGGATACGGCGGCCCGTACTTGTGTGAGTCGAGATAGCGGTCGAAGCGCGCCGCCGTGATCCGCATGTCGCGGGCGATGCGCTTGCAGCCCCGGTGGTGGTCGGCCTTCTCGATATGGTCCGCCATGCGCCGCAGCTTGAACTGGAGCATGCGCACGAGATAGGAGATATCCCAGTCCTCGTCTTTGCGCAGCAGCGGGATCCACGGGAGCACGCGCGCGAGCTCCTCATCCGGTAGCGCCGGGAATCGCGGCTTCCAGCCGACGAATCCGATGGTCAAGTCTTCTTTACCCCGTCCTGGCGGTAGGCCTCCTCGAAGATGGGCCGCGTGAGATTGCGCTCCTCGTCCACGTTGAGCAGGCCGCGCATGGCCATGACTCCCTGCGCGAAGCCGATCCAGCGGTTGAGCTTATCGATCGGCCAGACGCTCGCGTTGCCCATCACCTCCTGCATCATCCACCGCAGATGATGGACCGACGTCCCCTCCCCGAGGCGCCCCATCTCGACTTGGATGAGGTCGTCCAGCCGCTGGAAGAGATCGCCCGCGACGCGCGCCGTCGCCTCTCGCGTGAAGCGCAAATCGCTCACCGCATCCTCTCCGCAAAGAGCTCGAGGAATCCCTCGATACGGGCGAGCGCCTCGAGCAGCAGCGCCGTGCGCTCGTAGCCCTCCGCGCGGAGGAGGTGGCGCGTGTGCTCCTGCGGATCATTTTCCGCGGCCTGACGCGCGTCGGCGAAGGCGTAGTCCATCTGCTCCCGGCAGTACTCGGCGGCGCCGCTCGTCGTGGACTGGAGCTCCGCCTCGTCGCGCGTCTTGATCGTCACTCTTCCCACTCCGTTCTCTCGAGAATCTCGGTCGCGGCGGCATTCACGAATGCCTCATCGGCCTCGCGCGCAGCAGCGGCCTCCTGCTCCGCGTCGGATTCGAGGCGCCCGCTCGCAATGTCCCCCCGGTACTCCGCCGCGTCCTTCGCGAGCACGCGCCGCGCCTTCGCGCGGATGCGGACGTCCTCGCGGCGCTCCCGCTCCGCCTCGGCCATCATCTCGATGTCGCGCTGGCGCTGCTCTTCTCGCTCCTGATCGATGGGGAGCAAAATCCCCGCCTGCGAGAGCGCCTCCTGCGCCGAGTAGATCGCGCGCACCACGAGGTCGAGCGCGTAGAGCGCCGCGTGCCGCTGCATGTTCGTCTCATCGAGCCAGTCCGCGATGCGCTCCTGCACGTCGGCAGGGCAGCCGGCCAGCATTTCGTCGAGAATCTCTTGCCAGCTCTTCGTCTCGCTCATCGCACGGGCTCCGTTCCCACGCCGATAATGAGCGCGTCCAGCCGGTCGCCGAGGTAGGACCGCAGCCGCTTCATCTCCTCGGCATAGCACTCCGGGCAGTGCAGGATCGCGCGCACGACAGTCTCGTCGGGCACTTCATTCGAGATCGGCTTCGTGCATCCGAAGCAGCGCAGTCTCATGCCATCACCTCTTGAAACCACTCCCACGTACGCGGGTGCATGAGCAGCCCCGGCGGATCGCTCGCCGTCACGAAGAGCACCCACACCTCGAAGCGGCGGTAGTTGCTCGCGCGGTAGGTCCACTTCTCGCGGATGCGGCGGCGCTTCGAGCGCGGGAAACGCACCTGCGCGACGACGGCGCGCCGCTCGGGCACCGTCTCAGCGAGCGAGACCGGCACGCCGAGGATCTCCACTACTCCTCCGTCTGCTCCGTCACCACCGCAGGCCCCGTCTCGGGCACCTCGATCCAAAACTCGCGCTCACCGACGCGCACCCACCACGCGCGCCGATTCATCTTCTCGATATGCAGCCAGCCTCCCACCACGAGCTCGTCGAAGTCGCCGTCGATCCCCTCGCTCGAGAGATTGAGCGGGTGATACTCCAGCTTCAGGCCGAGCCGCCACGGCTGCGCGGGATTGGTGCTCACGGCTCGATCCTCCAGATGCGCGTCGGGATGCCGGCCTTCCACGCCTTCGTCATGCAGTCCACGGTGCCCTTGCTCTGGCGGCACGGGAACGCGAGGCACACGTCCGCGCCGAGCGAGACCATGTGGGAATTGCGGCGCGGGCCGGCGGCGGGCCAGCGGCCGAACTTGCTGGGGACGGGCGGATGGCGATCCACGTCCTCGACCAGCTTTGAGAAGTCATACTCACGAGGGAACGGCCAGTCCTTCGAGAAGAGCGACTCCGCAAGAGTGTCGCAGCCGGGCGCGCCCGTCTCGCTATCGCCGGGCCCCGCGCCGTGGACCACGATCAGCGATGCCGGCCCCTCCATCTCGAGGTCGATCCGAAGGAACGCCTCGATGATCGGACCCGGGTCCCGCATGCGCCGCGAGCCCGTGATGAGGATGCGGTAGGGCTTCACGTCGCCGCCTCGTACTTCGCCAGGTCGGCGCGGATCTGCTTCGCCGTCTCCTCGAGCACATTGGCCACCGTCTGCATGCACGCCAAGGGACTGGGGGAGAGCATCGTCATGCTGAAGCCGCTCCCGCGCGTGCCGTGAAGGACAATGAGAAGCGTCGCCTCGGCCTGAACGCGCACCGCGAGCTCCTGGCACTCTTTGTCGTAGCGGCCGCCTGGACCGAGCGACATGGCACCCCACCCCTTGAAATCTTTTCCCGCCGACCGCAGCATGCCCCGCGGCACAAATGTCGGCAAGTGGGGGTGGGAAGTGGGACTCAATCGCCTGATCGAGCAGACGATCGTGCGGCTCGACGATGAGGCCGCCGAGACGCACATCATGGAAAACCGGGCGCGCACGATCTTGGAGGAGTTCGCCGCGAAGGTCGTGGCCGAGGAGTGCGTGGCCCAGCGGGGCAAGATCAAGCGCATGATCGACCACATCATCAATGAGCGCGACGTGTGGAATCAGGAGTTCAACTCCGTGTGCGCCAACGGGGAGGCCGCCTGGCAGCAGTACCGGGAGCTGCGGGAGAAGCTGAATGAGACGGGCGTGCGCGCCCATTTGGCGGAGGAGGCCGGAGAGACCTACATGCGCGAGCGGGACGCGCTCCAGGGCATCCTCGTGGAGCTGGAGGAGGTGAATCTCCGCTACATGCGGGAGCGCGACGAGGCCCGCGCGGCTCTGGAAGGCGTGCGTCGCGCGAACTCCGAGCTCGGCCGGGATCTGGTGGCGGTGCGCGCGGAAGCCCGCAAACACGTGGACGACTACTCCATCCTCGCGGGCCAGCTCATCGAGGCGCGCATGGAGGCGGAGGCGCTGCGCAACATGATGCCCCCGCACGAGCACGAGCAGATCTGCGAGGCGCTGCGGGGCGAGATCCGCGACCTCAAGCTCGAGGCGGAGACGCTGCGAGAGGAGCTGGCCCGGCGGTGAGGGCGCGCGGCTACACGCCGGCTACGCCTCCCGGGCGATCCTCTCGGCGAACTCGGCATCGAGCTCGGCGCCAGCAGTCGAGTTGCGGACCGCCTCCATGGGCCCCTTGACCAACCTCCCGCGCAAGCTCCGGCGGTGCTCCTTCTGGTGGCACGGCTTGCAGAGGGTCGCGAGCTCCTCTCCCGTCTCATCGCCGAATGTCTTGTAGTGCAGGTGGTGGACGTGAAGGCTCTGCGATGAGAAGCAGATGAGGCAGCAGCCGCCGTCCCTGGCGATCACGAGCTTACGGATCTGCTGCCACTGGGGCGTATCGAGGTAGGCGTTATAGATCTCTCGCCGCCGCTGGAGCTCGCGGGACGTCACGATCTTCCGTGGCGTCTTCCCTCGCCGGATCGCGCTCGCCTGGTGGCGCATCTGCCGCGCGACCTCGAACGGGACGCCGGCTGCCCCGCAGTCCGGGCAGATGCCCGGCTCCTTCACCGTGCCGATTCGTGTGCGGTGCGTCGGGCAGTAGCTGCGCCGGCGCATCTTCTGTGTCACGCGCATACCCGGGGAACCTCCTCGATAAAAGGAGAAGAGCGGCCACCCGCAGCCAATCTAAGCGTCAGCTCACCACCAGGGCAGCCGAGGTCCCGCGGCGGGCCGAGGATGCGACCATGCACCGCGGTATCGAGTGGTGGCGGCCCTGTCAGTTCGCGTGGCCTGTACTTGTCGCGCCCGCAGTCCCAGCGGCCCAGGGCAGGGAACTATCCCTGACGTCCCAGGCATTGCCCGTCGGGGCCCGGTCAGCCGCCGACGCCTCCTGGCCTCTTGTCCTGGCTTGCGTGCACCCGGTCCATACCGGGCGAGTCGGTCGATTTCTAAGGCGCAGACGACTCGGGGGAGCAGAGCGCCGTCGGCGAAGCGCGTCGTCTAGGCGCCCTCCTCGGGAAGCAGGCCCTGCAGCGCCGCGGCGGGCGGCAGCTCCAGGCGCAGCGCGCCCTCAAATTCTGCGAGAGCCTCCTCCATGAAGGCCTGGCCGGTGATGGCGCGCGTGAGCTCGTACAGGCTCACGAAGCGGGTCGTGATCCACCCGTCCGGGCGGCGCGCGCAGAGATAAAGCGAGGGGCCGGGCACGAGCTCCGCCCGCAGCGCCGCGCCCGGGTGCGCCAGCGCGAGCTCGTGCATCCGGTCCGCGAGCCAGCCCAGGCGCGAGAGGAGCTCGACCGCCGTCACTCGGGGCGCTCCGGGAGGCCGAGGTGGCGAAGGCCGAGCTGCACGACCGTCGTCGCGAGCCGGCCCTGAAGCTGCGCGGCGCTGGGCCAACTCCAGTAGGTGATGCAGTAGCTGGCCTCGGGCTCCTCCTCGCAGGTGATCTCGAGGTGGATGGCGGCGCCGTAGATCTTGCCGGCGAAGAGCGCGAGCTTCTCCCGCAGGAAGTCGCGCAGCCAGTCCTCGGGCGCCCCGTGGATGCGCACGATGTTCATCTGGCGCTCGGGGTCGGCGGCCACTAGAGCTCGACCTTCTCGAGGCGGTAGGCCGTGTGCCTCGTCTTGAAGAAGACGGAGCGCTCGCCCGCGGGCTGGGGGTCGATCTCCACGCGGTCGGTGGAGAACTCGGTCCCCCACGCCGTCGTGCACCAGAAGCGCTCCCAGCGCTTGGGCAGGTCGGCGTACTCGATGCGCTGCGCGTGCAGGGATCGCGCGGCGGGGTGGGCGCGCTCGAGGACGTGCAGGACGCCGATCACGCGGTAGCTCCGGTGCGCGAGGGGACGTTACGGGCTCCAGTGACACCGCCCTCGCGTAACCTAGACCGGCAGCTTACACGGTTATCATCCTGATTTATAAGGCGATTCCAAAAATTCGAAGACCGAGCCTCCGGAGCTGGAAGTCGAAGGTTCGAGTCCTTCCTGGGTCGCCAGCAAAATCGAGGGGTTGCGAGATCGGGCCGGAATCGAGGTGACGGAAAAACGCGGCCAAGTGACGCGGACTGATAAAATGGTGACGGACTCCAGGAGAAACCATCACCATGGCCGCGACCGTCGTCTTCAATAAGCAGCAGAAGTGCTGGTACCTGATCGACCGGCACCCCTCCCACAAGAACGGCCGCAAGGCGACGAAGCTCGGTCCCGACGAGAAGGACCGACTCGAGGGCCTCGAGATCGCGGCGCACAAGAACGCCAAGCGCGAGCGCGAAGAGGCGACGCGGCAGGCGCAGGCCCGGGCGCTCATTGCGGGCGCTCCGATCTACGGCCGGGACGCCTTCCCCCAGATGCTCGAGGCGACGAAGGCACGCCGTGGCGCGCCCCACGATAAGAACGTGCGGCTCCTCATTGCCCGGCATGTGCTGCCCCACCTCAAGGACGTGGACCTCCGCCGCCTCACGGAGGACGACGTGGCCGAGCTGGCCGCCAAGATCCTGCGCACGCCGAAGCAGGTCGGGGACGACAACTGCGGTCGCGCCACCGTGGATACCGCAATGAAGCAGGTGGCGAAGTGCCTTCACTGGCTCGGTAAGAAGCGCGACGCGAATTTCGAGGTCCCCGTGACGGGGCTCCAAGCCATCGGCCGGGCGGTGGCGAAGACGGAGAAGGCGCCGGCGGCCCGCTCGATGGTGAGCGCCTACACGCGCGAGGAGGCCGACGCGCTCCTGGCCGCGCTCGCCGCTCGCCATGAGCCGCTGCATAACTTTGTCTTCGTGGCGCTGCACACGGGCGCGCGCTACGGCGAGATCGTGGCGCTCGAGTGGGGCGACGTGGACTTCGCCGCGGGCGAGCTCCACATCACGAAGAATATCGAGCGCGTGTCCGAGGAGCGGACGTCTCCCAAGTCCGGCAAGGCGCGCGTCTTCTTCATGGGCGCCGCCCTCGTGGAGCACCTGCGCCGGATGCAGACGCGCCGCCGCTGGCTCAAGAGCGACCGGCTGCTCGTGAACAGCTACGGCGACCCGTGGGGCCTCGGCGGTCCGAGCATGGCATGGCAGCGCTTCTGCGACTGGGCGGAGGCGCAGGGACTGCGCACGCTCAACTTCCATTGCTGGCGTCACACATACGTGTCGTGGGGCCTTCACGCAGGCGTCTCCCAGGAGGAGATGGCCCAGCAGATCGGCGACACGGTGACGACGATGCGCCGCCATTACAGCCACTGGCTGCGCAAAGAGGCGCGGCGCAACTTCGTGGACTTCATGAGCGCCGGCGTCGCCGCTCCATCTGAGCGAGCCGGGCTGCGGCTCCTTCGCTCAGAGTCGGAAGCGGCGGCGGAGACGGAAGCTCCGGGAGCGGCATAGGCGAGGGGCCTTCCGGGTCCTGCAATTTGAGCGCCCGGAAGGCTTCCGCTCGCGGGACCACGTGCATTCGCCCGAGGCGCGTGGCCGCCATCTCGCCGCGCTCGATCATGCCGCGGATCACCTTGGACGAGCGTCCGGTGAACGCGCTGAGCTCCCGCACGGAGAACATTCCCGTGCGCGGCAAGGTCGTCATGGCCTACGCCTGCCCCGAGTTCCCGTAGGAAACGGAGCTGTGCGGGAACTGCAGCGTCGCGGTCGGCGAGCTCCACGATGCCGCCGTCGCCACATTTGCGTTGCGCTGGAGCACGTACTCGAGCACACGCCGGCGCTCGTCCACCGTGAGCGACGCCACCGCGCGCTGCACCGCCAAGATGGCCTTGATCTCGGGATCCTTATTCCGCATCGGAACTCTCCTCGGACACGGGCACCGGCTCGGCCTCGACGTGAGGCGCGAGCTCAATCCCCTGGGAACCACTCTCAAGCTGCAGCGCGAGCGGGTCGGGCCCGAGCTCGGCCGGCCGCGGCGTGACGCTCCGCACCGCGGGCTCCTCCTGGCCGTAGTCGTCCATCGTCTCGGCGACTCGCATGCCGCGCAGCACATCCGGGAAGAGGTCGTGCAGCGCGTACCCGAGTGCGCGCGCGTAAAGCATGCGGTCGGGATAGGCGCGCCAGACGTTGCTGTTCTCGAGCCCGGCGCGCTTGGCGTCCTCGACGCTGAAGGTGCGCTCGACGGCGAGCCCGCCCTTGCGCACCAGCGCCACGACGGCGGTGCGCTTGAGCCCCTCGCCCTCGCAGCGGTCCGAGCGCATCGCGAGGAGCCCGCTCGCCAGCACGAGAGCGAGCGCCGGCTCGACCATGAGCCGCGGGACGCCGCCAATCACCGCCACGGCCTGCAGCGCCTGCATCGGGCCAAAGCCGACCTCGGCGCCCGCCTGGATCGCGACGAGCACCTGCTCGGCCGTCTTGTAGCTCTTGGGCGCCAGACCCGACGCGACGACGTACTTGCTGAAGCGGAAGGCATCGTCGAGCGTGAGGAGCTGCAGTCCCCGCTGGCCAAAGCCAATCGAGGGCGCCTTTGCAGGGACCACAGCGGCGGGGGCGGTCACGAGGCCTGCTCCGGCGCCGCCGCGGGGAGCAGCTCCTGATTGCAGGCCACCGCCGCGTTCGCCCAGTGCTTGGCGTCCTGGAGCGCGGTGAGCGCCAGCGCCTGCTCGCGGCACGCGGGCGTGAGGCCGCAGATCTTGCGCGCGGCGTCGAGCATCACGGAGTTGATCGCCGCATGACGCCACTGCGCCACGGGCCCGGGCGTCTGGTAAAGGAAGCGCTTCTCGAGCTCGGGCTCACTCACAGCGCGGCGTCCTCCATCTGGCGGCGCGCCCACGCGGGGCGGCCAATGATCTGCGGCTCGGGCGAGTAGCCGGGCCACTCCCCCGTGCGCTCACACTCCAGGTGCATCGCGATCGCGCTGCGGTAGAGGCGCCGGCCCTCGTCCAGCACCTCGTCGTCGGGCTCGTAGAGCGCCGCGGCGTAGGGCGGCAGCTTCTCGACGGCGATCCACATCCAGCGGCGGTGATGTCCCGAAACCGCAGCCAGGCCGTCCAGATAGAACGCAGCCTGAAGGCCATAGTTGAAGTTTTCGATGTCGCGCTTGAAGGGCTCGCGCCCGGCGTCGCGCGTGCTTTTCAGGTCCACGACGGTGGCCAGCCCGCGGAACTCGGGGCAGTAGCGGTCGATGCGCGCCTTGCAGAGGACCTGGAGCTCCGGGTCCACCCAGCGCACGGAGAGCTCGGTCGCGCCCTTCCCGCCGAGGAGCTTCTCGGCCCACGGCTGGCGCCAGACGGACTGGCGGATCCGCGTGATGTGATCCCACTCGTCGGGCGCGAGGATCGCCTTACCGGCATGCTCGGCCTCGAATGCCGCCCACTCCGCCTTCCCCGCAGTCGTGCGCCGGTCCACCTTGATCGCGCGCGCGTAGCGCTTCTCGAAGGCGCCGGGCTCCAGCACGGCCGTATGTATGGCGGTGCCCAGATCCATCGCCGCCGAGGGCTGCTCCGGCGCGACCGATGCCTCGTATGCGTGCGCCGGCGTGCGCCGGAAGTGGCGCAGATACGAGGAGCGCAGCCCGGGCCAGCTCGCGTACTCCTCGTAGGAGACGCCGGGGAAGATGCCCGAGGAGATCACTCCGCCGGCTCCCGCTTGGGCTCCGCAGCCAGGCGCCGCTCGGCGGCTAGGGCGCGGGCACGCCGAGGCCGAAGCATGCCCGCGCCCTGCACGCGCACGTCCACGGGATTGGGGATCTCGACCGAATCCACCTCGGGCGGTTCAGTCTGATCCGCAGCGAGCCCCCACTCGAGGAGCTGGATCCCGCCGACGATCATCGCCAGGACCAAAGTGATCCCAGCCAGATCTGCGAGGTCACGCAGCATCTCTCGGCCTCCTCTCGCACCCCGTCGTGCGAGAGTCAGCCTACGGAAATAAAATGCGGCGTTTCAAGCCCCTATTCGACTTTTTTTGTCGGAATGCGGGATGAGCCATGGGGCGTACTGCGAGACGCCCTCGAGCAGCGCGAGCTCCTCCTCGCCGAGCTTGCTCTCGGGATCCATGAGGACATTGATCGAGATCCCCATGGCCTTGGCGAAGGCATCGAGGTAGTCCAGCCGCCAGGGCATCTTCCCGCGCCGCGAGAGCCCGAGGAAGCGCTCGACCGCGCGGCCCACCGTGTCCACCTTCGCCACGATGCGCCCGCCGTATTCCTTCGTGTCGGGCTCCAGGTCCACGTGGCCGAGCATCTCTTCGGCGAGCTGCTCCAGGGAGTAGGTCTTCCGCATCACCCGCTCCGCGGCCACGCGGCGGCGCAGCCATAACCGAGCGTTGTCGGTCACGATTTCGTCTAGAGGCCGGAACTCTTTAGGGGTAGGCACGCGCGTGAGCATATAGAAAAGTTTTCTCGGATGGCACGGCTTTGACGCATTACCGGACTGTCAGGACAAGCCCGCCGCCGCGGAAACTTCCGTGTTCCCGAGTTCCCGGTTGCGCCCGAATTTTTTTTGCTCCAAGCTGCCGATCGTGGGCATCAAAAATGTCGCGGCCATCCGCGAGGGTCTGAAGGGTCCTGCCGCTCTCACGGCCTGGCGAAAGCGCACCGGCACTTCGCGCCAGGATCTGGCTCATCTGCTGGGGCTCAAGCACTCGGCGTCGGTCTACCAGTACGAGACTGGGCGACTCCCCCTCACCTACGCGCACCTCGTGAACCTGCAGAAGATCACGGGGATTTCCGTCTGGACTCTCGCATGGCCGGGCCAGCGGCTCGTCATGCGCCAGATCGCCGACGCGGATGAGAAGCCCGAGGAGGCGGCGCCTTGAAGCGGCGCAAACCGCAGACGGACCCGCCAGACGATCTCACCGCCCGGCAGTGGGAGCTGCTTCTCGCGTGGGCGCGCGCACACGAGCCGTGGTCTCTCCCCGAGATCGCCGATCTCGTCGAGCGCTGTCTCGATCATCACCGCGCGCTCGGCAACACGATGGCCGACTGGCTCGCCGCGTCGCGCAACTGGATCCGGAACGAGCGCCGCTTCCGCAGGAGGACACATGGAATCCCTCGGGAAGAGCCTCGCCGCGGTGTCGCGGGAGCTGCGTACAGAGTCGCCGAAACCCTCGGGCTCTTCGCCCAAGCCGATGAGGAGCCGGGAGAGCTCCACTGACGCCAAGCGTCGGCATTTGATGCTGACCAAATTCTTTGCTCTCTACCCGGCGCCGGGCGACACCGAAGCGATCGCGATGCGCCTGCTCGCGTACCACGACGAGCTCGCCGATCTGCATGTGGAGGTGTTGGGACGAGCGCTGCGCCGGCTCGTGCGCAGCAAAGGCGAGTTCCTGCCGAGCGTGTACCAAATCAGACGCAGCGCCGCCTACGTGATCCGTGCGGCGCGCGGCGGCCGCGATCCCATGGCTCCCGAGGATCGCGAGCCGCTGATGGTGACCGACCCCGAGCGCTTCATCGCGGTGGGGCCTAAACCCGGCGAGCCGTGCGACTTCGCCCAGCTTGCCGCCGGCGCGGTGAGGCTCCTCCGATGATCGTGATCGGATGTGACCCCGGCAAGAGCGGCGCGCTCGCCGTGCTCGACGAGAGCCGCAGGCTCATCGAGATCGCCGACGCCCCGCTCACGCAGGTGGGCAAGCGCTTCGAGTACGACCTGGGGAGGATGGCTCTTTACCTCGAGCCTTACCGCGATTGCGATGCGCTCCTCGCCATCGAGCAGGTGGGCTCGCACAAGGGCGAGGGGCCGCAGGGCGCCTTCACTTTCGGCGCGGGCTTTGGGATCTGGCTCGGGATCGCCGCGGCCTTCCGCCTGCGGATTGAGCGCATCACGCCGCAGCGCTGGAAGAAGGCCATGCTCGAGGGGCTGCCCAAAGAGAAGGGCTCCAGCATTCAGCGGGCGAAAGAACTCTTCCCCGACATGACCGTACGGCTCACGAGGAAGAAGGACCACGGCCGGGCGGACGCGCTGCTCATTGCCGAGTACGCGCGGCGCGCATTTCTCGGGGCGGCCTGAGATGGCCGAAGCGGAAGATCCCAACATCGACACGGTGCGCCAGGCGATCGGCAGCATCGACGCCACGCTCGAAGAGCTGCGCGGAATGCTGCTGGACGCCAATGAGGATCTGGCCGAGCTCGACGCGGAGATCGCCGCGGCACTCGCGGCCCTTCGTGCCGGCGAGGTCAACGCCGAGGACGCGCGGATGGCCATCGGGCGGGTCGATGCCACGCTGGAGAAGATGCGGGCGCGGCTGCAGCTCGCGAATGAGCGCTTCGCGGCGTTCGATGCGGCGGTCGCCACCGCGCTCTCGGCGCTCGCGCGCGGGCCCGGATGATGGCAGCGCTCGATCCCCGGCTGCTCTTCGAGGACGGCTTCGAGAGCGGCGACGCTCGCGCGTGGGACGGCAACCTCGGCCACCCGAGCTACTCGTCGGCGGTCGAGCTGCGCCCGCCCGGACAAATGAGCTGCGGGGGCATGACGCTCATCGGCGGCGTGGCGCAGGCCTCGCCGTACTGGTCCAAGGCGATCACATACACGGGCGATGTGCTCTACGTGTCGCAGTGGCGCCTGTTTCCGGCGGGCTACTCGTGGAGCGGCACGCCCGCGGAAAACGCGCGAAACAACCTGCACCACAAGATGGTGATTCTCGACACGGCCGATAACGTCGGCCGCTTTCACCTAAACCTCTCGGCGGCCGGTCCCAGCGACGTCCTCAGCCCGCAGTTTCGCCCCGA
>Ga0075424_100003541_pt1 | contig 14657 bp, 10 predicted proteins | sample SoiMethybrSBSTD3_FD_75301 | JGI IMG/M metagenome (GOLD analysis project Ga0075424, IMG submission 75301) | Bulk soil microbial communities from a Populus tree surrounding site in Tennessee, USA - Soil MetaG P. TD hybrid SBSTD3 | ecosystem: Environmental > Terrestrial > Soil > Tree plantation... | reverse complement strand
GTTCCTGGCTCCTGCTCCACGAAACATTCGCCGCTCTCTTCGTCCTCGGCCTCGCGCTGCATATCGTCGTGGCACCCAGGCGCGGTGACGGCCGGTCCATGTGGTTCGATGCGCGCGACCTGCGGGACCTCCGACTCATCGCTGCCAACTTCCTCGGTCGCACGCGCGAGTATCCGGCATTCGGTAAATACGATCCCTGGCAGAAGATTTATCACGCGTGTCTGACGCTGCTGGCAGCTGAGCTCATCGTGAGCGGCGCGTATCTGTTCATCAGCGCCGAAGCATGGGGAACATTCAGTCACCCTTGGATGCGACTGATGCGCCTGACCCACGACTTGGGCGCCTTCTCTTTCATTGCCATCCTCGTCGGACACGTGTACTTCGGCCTTCTTCGCGTGAACTGGCCGCGTCTTGTGTCGATGGTGACGGGACATCTTCGGGGATCGAGTTTCAACCTGTATAACGATGCGGCACGTTGGCGACCGCGCGACGAGGAGCGATCCCGGTAGCGTAGGCCGGGTCCTGTTCTATGGACCCGGCTTGGCCTCGGTGTGTCGAAATCGCGATCTTGGGAATCGAGCGCTTCGAAATTGAGACTTGGGAGTTGGGAGTTGGAAGTTGGGAATTGGAGCTGATAGTTGACTGAAGACGAACCAGACCTCGCTTCCCGTCTCGAAGAGGTGTCCGATCCCGGCGATCCGTCGCGCCGATCCTTCATCCGGGCTGGAGCGGGTGTCGTCGTCGCCACAGCAGCGCTCGTGGGCGCGGGCCGCCAACTGCGAGTGCTTCGGCCCGAGTCAGGCCAGGCCGCGGGTGGATCGGCCGAAACTCACGAGCATTCTTACGCGGACATCGAACTGCGTATCAACGGGCAGACACGTCCGTTACGCGTGCCTCACCAGCGCACGCTGCTGCTGGCCATTCGTGAAGACCTCGGCCTGACCGGCACCAAGAAGTCCTGCAACCTGGGTCAATGCGGCGCGTGCACGGTGTTGATGGACGGGCTACCTGTCTACTCCTGCATGCTCCTGGCGCTCGATGTAACGGGTCGCGAGATCACCACGATCGAGGGCATCGGACGTCATGAAGCGCTGCACCCGATTCAGGAAGGCTTCATTCATCACATGGGGAGTCAGTGCGGTCATTGCACGCCCGGAATGATCATGTCGGGCGTGGCGTTGCTGCAGAAAACGCCGACGCCGACAGAAGCTGAAGTGCGCCACGCACTCAGCGGAAACCTGTGCCGCTGCGGCAACTATCGAAACGAAATCGCGAGCGTGTTGTTTGGCGCTGGATGTCCAGGCGGGTCTAAAGAGACAGGCGGGTCTAAAGACCCGCCTCTACGTGACGGCTTCGCAGCGGCACGAGCCGCCATCGTTTCGTGCGGCGAGATCGGACCAGCCGCCCTCGTTGAGAGCAACGAGGGTGTCACGGCCAAAGCGCTGCGATCGACGGTTCCGGCGCTCGACGCTCGTGAGAAGGCCACTGGCAGCGCCCGATATGCGGGGGACATCGGCTTCCACGCCGACGACCCGCCACGCACAGTCCTGCACGCGAAGGTGGTTCGCTCTCCGTACGCACTTGCGGATGTCCATGAGATCGATGACAGCGCCGCGCGCGCCTTGCCAGGCTATCGCGGCATGGTCACGTTCCGCGATGTGCATGGATATCGCGACAGCGCCAGCGCCAACGAACGCTCGCCGGTCCGCAGCGATCGCCTGTTCATGAACAGGCGAGCTCGTTACGTCGGCGACGCCGTCGCCGCAATCGCCGCAGACGATGAATATACGGCGCAGCGAGCGTTGGACCTGATTCGGGTGGTCTACGACGTGCACGATGCGCTTCCAGATGCCGAGCGCAATCTCGAGACCGACACCCGCGCGATTCACGACGATGGTGTTGTCGCGGGGTTCGCCGGCCCGCAGCCGGCGCGGATGCCGACGGTCGAATACAAGCGCGGCAGTGTCGAGCAGGGATTCGCTCAAGCCGACATCATCGTCGAAGGGCGCTACGTGACGCCGATTCAGTGCCACGCACCGATCGAGCCGCACGCGGTGGTCGCGCAATGGCAAGGCGAACAGGTGACGATGTGGGACTCGCAGCAGAGCGTCTTCGCCGCGCAGGAAACCATCGCGAACGCGCTTGGAGTGGATCGCCGGAACGTCCGCGTGATCTCGTCGTACGTTGGCGGCGGGTTCGGGGGCAAGTGCACGGACACGCTCGGCAAGACGCTCTATCAAGGCATCGCCGCGCTGCTGGCCCGAAAGACGGGACGCGCCGTGCGGCTCGAATACACGCTGAAGGAGTTGCTGTTCGCCGAAGACACCCGGAATCCGTTCATCTTCTACCTGAAGACCGGGGTGAAGAAGGACGGCTCGATGACGGCATTCGAGTGCAAGGCGATCGCGCGCACCGGCGGCTACGCCTCGAGCGGACCGGCCGTCGTGAGCGTCGCCGGACAGGGGATGGTCGCAACCTACCGCATCCCGAACTACTGGTATCACGGCTACTGCGTCTACACGAGTTCGCCCGTCGGTGGCGAGTTCCGCGGCTTCGGACATCCGCAGGCGGTGTTCGCGCGCGAAACGCACGTCGACGAAGTGGCCGATGCGATCGGCATGGACCCGCTCGAGTTCCGGCGACGGAACAGCCTGCACGCCGGCGATCGGATCGACACCGACGTGGTGCCCGACGTCACACTGATGGCGATTGGCGCCGAGGCGTGCCTCCAGGACGGGGCTGATGCGATCGGCTGGAAGAGCTGGCAACATCCGTCGAAGAAGTCGGGGACCATCCGCCGCGGCATCGGACTGCGATTCAGCCAGGAACACAGCGGCCGCAATGCCTCCAATGGTCTGGTGTGGATGGATCGTGCCGGGAAGGTCCACGTCCCGATCGGCTCGGGTAATCTCGGCACCAATGCGCACACCGGAATCGCCGTCATCGTGGCGAACGCGCTCGACATGCCGGTCGATCAGCTTGTCTGCACGTGGGGTGACAGCGCAACGTGCACGTGGGACTTCGTGAGCGATGCCAGCCGCGCGGTGCACTGCCACGGAAAGGCGATGTACAACGCCGCAATCGATCTCCGAAGGCAGATAGAAGCGCTTCGAACCGGCCGCACGCAGGCACGAACGGACTTCACGCCGTACTTCGATCCCGCAACCGATCTCAATCCCTATCTCGACGAGTCGACGGGACAGGTCGTGAAGGACCCGACACCGAAGCTGCACGAGCAGACGGAGGCGCTCGCGCGTCAGATTGTCGCCGATGGCGGCCTGGTCGGCCTCGGCTTCTACGTGTGGAATCCCTCCGCCGAAAGCTGGGGCGCGAGCTTCGCGGAAGTCGAAGTAGACATGGAGACCGGTCAGGTTTCCGTGCTGAAGCTCGTCGCCGCGCACGACTGTGGACGCGTGATTCATCTGCCAGGCGCGCTGGCACAGGTCGATGGCGGCACCATCATGGGACTCGGCTACGCGATGACCGAGGAACTGCATATCGATCCGCACAGCGGCATTCCCGTGACGCAGTCGCTCTACGACTACCGTCCGCCCACCGTCCTCGACGTGCCCGAGATCGTGCCGATCCTGGTGGAGTCGCCGGTGCCGGCCGGTCCCTTCGGCGCCAAGGGGCTCGGTGAGAACCCGATGTTCAACGCCGCCGCGGCGATTGCCAACGCGATTTACAACGCGACGGGTGTGCGCATGCGTGAGATCCCGTTCACCTGGTCGCGAGTCTACGGCGAGCTCGAGCGCGCCGGAAGGCTGGTGTGACGTGTGGCAGCTTGCGGTAGACGAGCCCGCGCCTTTCGAGCTGCTGTCGCCTCGATCAATCGACGAAGCGGTCGATCTCTCGGCGCGGCACGGTTTCGACTCCGCGCTGATGGCCGGCGGGACCGACCTGCTCGATCAACTCAAGCAGCACCGGCGGACACCGCGATTTGTCATCAACCTGAAAACGATACCTGACCTGCGCAAGCTGACTGTCAGCGGGGAACGAGTCTCAATCGGAGCGCTCACGACGATCGGAGACCTGGAGCGCCATGTCGAACTGAACCGACTGTGCCCCGCGCTGACGAAGGCTGCATCGCGCGTGGCTACACCCCAGATCCGCAACGTTGGCACGATCGGTGGGAACCTCCTGCAGGACTCACGGTGTCCGTACTATCGTGGTCCGTGGTACTGCTATCGCGCCGGCGGCATCCAATGCGACGCGCGTCACGGCGTGAATCAAGAGCATGCGATCTTCGGCGGGAACCGCTGCTACACAGTCTCGCCGTCCGATACGGCCCCCGCCCTCATCGCGCTGGGCGCGACCGCCACGATTCACGGCCCGGCGCCGCGCCAGGTCTTACTGGAAGACCTGTTCATGCCACCGGCTGAAAACATCACCTCCATGCATCGAGTCACGCACGGACAGATCCTGTCCGAGGTCACGGTGCCGATCCGGGCCGGCGTACGGTCGACATTCATCAAGTACGCGATGCGCAACTCGTGGGACTTCGCCATCGCCAGCGTTGCCGTCGCGCTCCGCCTCGATTCCGGCCTGGCTCGTGACGCTCGTATCGTCATCGGCGGAGTGGCACCGATCCCGTGGCGCAGCCAGGACGCCGAACGAGAGATCGATGGCAAGCGGCTCGATCGGACGACAATCGAGGCAGCGGCGCGGGCTGCGATTGCCGGGGCGCGTCCGCTAGCCCAGAACGAGTACAAGATCGCCATTGTGAAGAAACTGGTGCGCACCGCCCTCATGGAGCTCGCGCAATGATTGATGTTCTTCGCCGATGGTTCGCCCGTACAGAAATTCGACTCGAGCCGAGGTCTCGGCTGGAGCCGAGGTCTCGGCTGGAGCCGAGGGCGATCTCCGGGCGTGAAGTCGCCTTCGCTGACGGTTACAGCCTGCTGGAGCTCGAACGGGCAGGCATGAGCGAAGATCAGGCGCTCGCCGCCGGGCTCCCCATCGATCGCGAACGCACGTCATCCCTCGGCTGCAATGTCCTGCAGCTCGAAAAGCTGCTTAGCTACAAAGGGAAGCAGGAGTCGTCATGTTGAAGCGAAGCGCGTTCGTCGTGTTTTTCGTCGTTGCGACGGTTCTGGGACTCGCCGCTTCAGCGCGTGCCGATAATGTCGTCAACGGCACGCTCGGCCCGGGAGCGCTCTATCGGCTTGTGCGGCCCACGGCCTGGAACGGCGCGCTCGTCCTCTACGCACACGGGTTCGTTTCTCCTGACCAGCCGGTCGCAATCCCACCTGACGCCGAGCGAGTGATCGCGCTCTTCGTACCTCAAGGGTTCGCCGTTGCCGTCTCGAGCTTTTCGGAGACGGGCTGGGCGGTGAAGGACGGCGCGCAGCGCACCCATCAGTTGTTGGGTATTTTCACTTCGAAATTCGGAAATCCCAGTCGTATCTACGCCGCGGGTGGGTCGATGGGTGGACTCATCGCCATCGAGCTCGTCGAAACGTACCCCGGAAAGTTCGTAGGCCTGCTTGCCGCATGCCCGGTTTCGGGCGGACTGCGTCCGGAGCTCGATTACTTTGCAAACGTCCGCGTCCTCTTCGATCTCTTCTATCCTGGCGTCCTCACCGGTACGCTCGTAGACGTCCCGGCGGACATCGATGTGACGTCTGACATCATCCTCCCCGCAATCGCGGCGATGTCAGCCAATCTGACCGGGGCATCCACGATCGCCCGCATCACACAAACACCTGTTCCATTCGCGAGCGGTGCGGAGCTCATTCAATCGATCGTGACCGCGCTCGTCGGTGCGAGCAATTACCCGCACGTCCTCTCGCTCACCCATGGGCGGCCATTTTTCGACAATTCCGATACCGATTACACAGGGGCTCTTCCCGCGATGGTTCTCCAGTCGATCAACGCGAGCGTTCAACGTTTCTCAGCCTCACCCGCAGGCCTGAATTACGTCGACCAGAACTACACGCCGACTGGCGATCTCGAGATCCCGGCCCTCACGATCTCGACCTTTCGCGATCCGCTCGCGCCGGGTTTTCACCGCGATTTGTACGGCGCCGCCGTCGCCGCGGCCGGTAATTCCAATTTGCTGGTCCAGCACACCGTCCCTGGGACGGTGAATGGATATGGCCACTGCACGTTCACGTCTCAGGAACTCGTAACAGCGTTCTCCCAGCTCGTTCAGTGGGTCGAGTTCGGAATAAAGCCGGCTCCCTGACCGCGTCGGTTTTCACCCGACGAGCGAGACGTGGCCTTCGCTCACGACGGGAAGCGTATCCATGAAAATGCGCCATCTCTGCTCGATACTCGCCCGGTTCTGTGATAGCGCGCCGCCGTACCAGATCGTCTGAGCAGAGTTCGACTCGGACCGAGTCCATCTGCGCTGCACCGTGAAGGCAAGATCGGCGAGCGGCAGCCGGACGGTGAACATAGGTGGAAGCACCGACCGTCGACCTCCAGGCAGCTCCAGGCGCAACCCCTCCGCGCTGACGTCGAGGATATGCGCGGGAACGCCGTTGACAACGGCCTGGATCGGATTGACCCGTTTCCGCACCGATCGTCTAACGGGCTTGTCCTGGTGCAGAGCCATCGTCACAAAGCAGGTGAGCATCGCTTGATCGACAGGTCGCGTCAGGTGCATCGTCCGCCCGCTCCAGCTGACAGGCCGCGAACCAGGGTCGCCGATCAGGATGATTGGGGTGAGTGGATTGCGCGCGCGGCCTTCACTCTGTAGACGGCCATCCAGCGCCAGGGACACGTCCGCAATTACAAGATCGAAAGGTTGGGCTCGCATCGCATCCCCAACCTCGCGCACATTTGAACACCACGCCGGATCGAATCCAGCCGAAAGGAGCCCATCGTAGACGGCCGCGCCTTCAAAGGCATCTGCCAACGCAACAATCACACGCAGACGTTCACTCATCATCACCAATCCTGTGACGACACTTCGGCAACCGCCGTGCCAGCGGCACGGTACCCGCGGCAGTTCCACAAAGGCTGGAGAAATCGGGCCCTGTCGTTGGTGCCCAAGGATCGTCGCCTAAACGCCACGAGATCACGTGCGCCTTTCTTGAACACGATGCCGCCATAGCGACCAGCAAGTCGCTGTAGGGACGTCGCTTATGGCCGATCACGGTCTTCGGGGCGCGGGCTTCAAAACAGGACGGGCTGCGCGTCCAGCCCTAAGCTGTCGGACGCGCCGAGCCGAGATCTGTGGGCGAGGTACCTGGCATGTGGAATCAAGAGGATCCGAGACAGAAGCAAGTTCAGCCTGCGCCGCTCCCTGACAGCGGACCGCGCAAGGCCGGTGATGCGAGCGAGACGCGCGCGCATCTGGGACGTTCCATTTTCATCAAGGGCGAAGTCAAAGCATCGGAAGACCTGACCATCGACGGTACGGTGGAAGGCCGCATCGACCTGCCCGATCATGTATTAACCGTGGGGCCGCACGCGACAATCATGGCGGATATGACGGTCAGGGTGGTCACGACGCTGGGATCCGTTGTCGGGAGCATCGTCGCACGCGAGAAGCTCGACGTGCGCCAGGGAGGATCAGTAGAAGGAACCGTCTCGTGCGGACGCCTGTTAGTGCAGGAGGGCGCAAACATCAACGCCAAAGTGGAAACGAAGGTCGAACGCCAGCCGAAAGGTAAGGCGAGAGGCCCGGAAGCCCTACCCTCGGTCGCGTAACGAGTGGTCTGAGACGGAGCTTCGCTAGAAATTCAACGTCACGTTCAGACGCACAAATCGCGGCGGCACAATCGACGTTGGCTGCAACCAGCTCGCGCCCTGCGTGGCGTAGTCGAACGTCTGCTCGTAGCCGGCCGGATCGTTGGTGTTGAACAGGTTGTAGAGGTCCACGCCGACATCCGCCCGTCTCGAGCCGAACCGAAAGATCTTCGCGAAGCGCATGTCAATCTGGGTGACGCGGTCGCCGTACACCTGCGCCGGCTCCACCAGGTTCACGATCGTCGTGCCATTCGCGTTGGAACCGGACGGCAGACGGCCGAGCAGACTCTGCACGACGGTGTTCGGAACGTTGTAGTTGGCTGACAGCGATGCCCCATTGGTGGCCGAGTTGTTCGCCTGCAGGAAGGGGATCGTCGTGCGCAGCGAGCGGAACGTTCCGCTCACGAGCACATCAACCTTGGGAACTGTGTAGCTCGCCAACCCTCGCACAGCCGTGATCCACGGCTCGGTCACCGCGCAACCGCGTGGATCGGGGCTATCGATCTTGACCACCGTCTCGCATCGATCCTGTACGCCACGCCCGGTGCTGGTGCCTCCCTGGAGAGTGACGCCACCTCCTAATCGCGCGTTGGCGGTGACATCGACCCCGTGCCAGTACCACGTGCGCGCCGGCCCGAAATTGGTCTCGAACGTCTGGAAGTTCCGGGCACCGCGCGCGAACGCGGCGGGCATCGGGTCGTATGAGGTCACCGGGTAACCGCCGCCGCCTGGGAGATCAGGATCAAGCGGTGCCGTCAGCGTCCACGGCTGGTAATCCTCCGGCCCGATGAGCAGATTGTCGGTGACGAGAAAGTTCTGGAACCAGCGCCGGTTGTAGCCGACTTCCAATGCGACGCGCGGCAGCACCTCCTGCTGAACGGACACGCCGAACTGCCAGTCGGATTCGCGAACACCCCACCCTTCCAGGATGCCCGGGTCGATCGTCGTCAGGTTCGGATTCGGATTACCGAAGTTGAGGTCATTCCCTCCCAGCGCCGCGCAGCGGTCGCCTCCTGACGCCAGGTTGTCCTGCAGTCGTGGATTGGACAGGTCGCAATCGATCCGGAAATTTCGATTGCCGTCTGTCCACGGCCGTGCCGTCACTCGCGTCACGGTCTTCACAGCCGGGTTGTTCGCGGCGTAGACACCGCCGACTTCTGCGCTCTTGAGATATTTCCCGAGGTTGGCCTTGAGAGCGGTCTTGCCCGTACCGAACAGATCGTAGGCGACACCCAATCGCGGCGTGATGTCGTTGTAGCCCTTGACGCTCACCGTGCGCTCGAACGAGATCGGCTCCGGGTTGAAGATCGACGTCTCGGTCGTGCCGTTGCCCTCGGCCGGCGCCCAACTCCAGGCGCGGTCGTACCGAACAGCGCCTTGCAGCGTCAACTTGCCCAGTGTCCATTGATCCTGGGCGAAAAGCGCCGCGGTCATCGTGCGGTCGGTCGTGTCCCACCGGGGCGCGAGGAGGTATCCAAAGCTGATGGGACTGCGGTTGTTGAATGTGTAGCGCAACTGAGAATCGTTGGCGACGCGCCCCGAGGTCTGCACCAGGCTGGAGCCCATGTAACCGACCTTGAAGTTGTGCGCCCCGCTGACACGCGCGACTGACGCCCGCCACTGCAGCGATGTCGCTTTGTTGTCTGCAAAGGCATGCGCGTTGGGATCGTAGAGGCCGCGATAGCTGAAGTTCGCGAGGCCATAGATGGAAGATTGCTCCGTGACCGGAATCAGATCGGTGAGCCCATCGGGCGGCACCTGACCGTTGCCTGCGAACCGGTAATGAAACCGCGAGAATCCCGCGTCGAGCAGCAGCCGATTGGATACCGGCGACGACCACGTCGCCTGGGTCACGTAGTACGGCAGGTCGTGATATCCGGGAAACGCTTCTGGCGAGTTGGTGGAGTTCCCGATCGCGATCCAGTCCCCGCTGCGCCCCCTGCAGCCCTCCCCGCTTTGCGTCAGCGTGGAACCCTGACAGCGATACTGGTTTTCCTGGGAGAACGACACCCGATTGCGCGGCGTCAGCTGGTCGGTCAAGCGGATCGAGAAGACGTCATAACGTGATGCATTGCGCGTCACGACTCCTTCATCGCGCGCGTAGTCCCAATGCGTCGGGTCCCCGGCGTAGAGGTTGGCGTACGCCCCGGAAACGGCCGTCGCCTGCCCGAACGTTCGGGCGGTGCCGAAGAACCACAAACGATCTCGCAGTAGGGGACCACCGTAGGATCCGTTGACATCGAATGCGTTGATGAGCGCCGACGGTTCCAGAATCCCGATCGCCCGCAATTCATCGTCGACATTGTTTGCACGCGACCACTCGCCCGCGCCGCTGTAGAAAGCAGAGCCGGCGAACGTGTTACCGCCCGAGCGCGGCACGAGATTCATGATTGGCCCGCCGGTTTCTGCTTCACCCAAGCCGCCAGATACGAGCACCTGGATTTCATCCACGTTGGACACGTCGTAGGCGAGCGACGAGACGCCGGCGCCCGAGCCGGGCTCTGTGACCAGCAAGCCGTTGATCGAGATCCGTCCTTCGTTCTGACGCCCGCCATGCGCTGTGAAGCGGTTGATCTGACCGGGGTTCGTCTCGGCGCCGACGCCACCGGTCGGCATCAGCGACGCGATGTTGCTCATGATGCCGGTGTAGCTGCGCGTAACCGGCAGCGATTGGATCACGTCGTTGCTCAGCACCGTCTCCCTGCGTGTCGTCTGCACGTCGACGACCGGTGACTCGCCGGTCACCGTGACCGTCTCCTCCACGCTTCCGAGACGCAGCTCGACATCGACGCTGATGGCGCCGGAGCCCGAAAGCGTTACCCCGTCACGCACGACTCTCGAGAACCCGGGCAGCATGTACGTGATCGAGTAGACGCCCGGCGGCAGATCGGTAATGCGATACTGGCCCGATCCATCGGTGACGGCGCTACGGGCTTTTTCGATGAGCGCCGCGCTGCTCGCTTCGACCGTTACTCCAGGCAACACACCGCCGGACGGATCCCGGACGATGCCGGCCAATGTCGTTTGCGCATGTGCGAATGTCGGTAGTAGAAGGACTGCAAGGAGGGACAACGAACGCGCGAGTGACCTCATTGCGACACCCCTTCCTCATGAGTCTGCGTCCAGTTGGAGCTGAGAGAGACGACGATCGGGGGACATCCTACAGGATCATCGATCAGCTTGGCGATCTCGTAGCCGTCAAGCCCCACCGTCGACTATCATCGAGTGCCATGAATGCATCCCGCCTTGCCGCCTTCTTTATCCTCGTCGCGAGCGCTGCCGCCAGCGCGCAGATCCCCGTGACCAAGGAACCGCATCATCGCGTCGTATTCGAGAACAGTCAGTTCCGAATTCTGGATGTCGATCTCCCACCGGGCGAGAAGACGCTCGACCATTCGCATGATCGGGATGTGGTCACCATCTCGATGAGCAGTGGCGCAGAGGTCAAATCGCAGTCAGCAGGACAATCGTTGACGGACCGTCCGCGGCGGCCAGTCGGGGACATCGAAACCACTGAGTACAGTGGAAAGCCCGCCACGCATAGCTTCCAGACTGTCGGCAGCACCCCCTACCATCTGTTTGCGGTTGAGAACCTGAAGCCGAGTGGATGGTCGTCGACGCCGGCAGTGTCGGCAGCAGGCACCACACTCGCCAAGGAATCGCGATCGTTTCGTGTCTACAACATCGCACTCAACAAGGAGCGGACGCAGACGTCTCATACGCACGCCGTCCCGACGATCGTGGTGCTCGTGAGCGGCAAGGTGATGTCGGAAGGGCCGGATGAGAAGGCAAAGGCGAACGCGCCTGCGCCGGTCGGCCTCAAGCAGATCGATGCGCCAGGCCAGTGGGTGCTGATCCCTGCCGGCGACGCGCATCACCTGGTGAAACTGGGGACTGACGACGGCCAGATTATCGAGATCGAAGTGCGCTGAACGTGGCGGGTACTGACTTCTGGACCCGCCGTGTCTTCTAGATCGTAGGGCGGGTCCTGCTTTTTGGACCCGCCGTGTCGAGAGCGCAGTCTTCAGCCTGCGCGTTTTGTTTGATTCAATCTCGCGTTGCGGTCCGGCTGCGGCCGGGATTCTTCGAGCTTCCAGCCGCACGTGTTCCCGACGAGACCCGCAAGCTTGTCGAAGCCCTGCACCACGAATTCGGACGTCACCTGCTGCGCGTTATACGGCGTGAAGCTGAAACGCAGCCGCTCAGCGCTCGCGAGACGACGGGCGAGCGCAACACTGTTCGGCGCGAAGAGTTCCTGGCCGGTCACCGAGTCGGTCCATTGCTGCGCTGATTCCTGATCATCATCGATCTGCACACGCACGGTATGGCTGCCCGCCTGTCCTTCGATGCTCGCGGCTGACTGGATCGCCACGAACACTTCGGTGGTGCGATACAAACACCGGACCACGAGCAGCGGGCGGACGCGCGCCATCCACACGTTTGCATCCTGTGTGGCTTTCAGCTCGAACGAGATCGTCTTCGATCCATCATTGGCCCAGGTTGCCTGGCGGTTACCGGCCCACGTGGGTGCCGGGGCCGATTCGACAACCGGGGCGGCAGGCGCTGGCTTTGGTGTTGGAGACTGGATTGTTGCGACCGGCTGAGGCGATGCCGCTGGCTGCAGTGACTGCAAGACGACCATCGTGATGACACACACGAGGACGCCAGCGCCACCAACGAGGGCAAGCGACCACGACTTCTTCTCACGAGCGGGCACGGCCTCGCGCGACAGCGTCGTTGTCCCTGGCTCGGGCTCTTCCCAGTCCACGAGTGGAATTTGATCCGTCGCGCTGGTCTCTATTGTGACGGGCGCCTCGATCGGGGCGGACTCCTCGGCGGCGATCTCGTGACCGCACGTCCAGCACGTACCGGCCGGCGAATGAAGCGGCGCCTCACACCGGGGACACTTTCGAAAGCCTTCCACGTCATGCTCCGATATAGACATATCCATCGGAGTACGTGGCAAGGCATGTGCCGCGCCATTTCAGGCCGAAGTGTGAGAACCTGCGGGATCTGGTTACAAAATGGTCGGCGCGCCCTACAGGATCAGTCCTTGAAGAAAATAACTCGGCGCCGCTGTGCCTCGGTGCGTCCTCGTCGTGGAACGTGGCGTCAGCGAATTACGGTGCTGCACACACGAAGTTGGCCGCTTCGTCCGTGCTGCCCGAGCCCTTGTACTTCGCGACTTGCGGAAATGGGCACAACGGCCGCGTCATCGGAGTCAAGCCGCCGCGACCGGCGTTACGCGACGCCGTGATCTGCGCCGGTGCTTCACCCTGCTCGCGCCAACGTTCCATCGCGCCGAGGAAGTCCGCCTGGTCTGGCCCCACTCCGCCGCCACAATGCGCGACGCCGGGAAGCAGGAACAACCGCATCCACTCGTCGGTCGCGCCGCTCCCGCTGACCTTTGCCGCTTGCGAATAGTAGTTGATCGTGTTCTCGGGCGCCGGCCCCGGATCCGCCCACCCGTGCCACAGAAGCAGCTTCCCGCCTCGTGCCTTGAACTTGGTGAGATCGGGATCGCTCGCTTCGATGAAGCTGGCGTTCTTCAACGTGAGCGCGAGATCCTTGTCGAGATCGAACGACATCGTGTCCCAGTTCGCGTCGCGGTGACCGACGAACCTGGGCATGTCTCCCCACAACGGGCTGACGGGCTTGCCCACAACTGGAATGCGCGCCGCGTATCCCGATTCAACTCCTGGTGACCGCCCCGGGTAGGCGACCTCCCCGGACTTCGTCTTGACCGGAAGATAGACCTGCTTCGCCGTCTCCACTTGCGCAGGGGTCAGGCAGTCAGGAGCGTCGCCGGCCTTGCACGCGAGCGTGCCCGGATCGAACTTGCACGCGCGCGGATTGTTGATGATGTTGTCCTTGACACCATCGCTCGCGTCACACGCTGCCACGGCGGCGTTCGCGAGCAGCGTCATTTTGGCCTGCGGAACGATCCGGTCCGGATTCTTCAGCATGTGCACTTGCAACGCCGTCTGAGAGACGTTCATGTGCACCATGTTGTAGACAGGCGCGCCGGCGATGATGGCATCGAAGTCGTCGGGGTAGCGTTGCGCTTCCATCATGCCCTGGCGGCCACCGGTGGAGCAGCCCTGGTAGTACGACAAGCGCGGCGGACGGCTGTAGAACGCGCTCACGATCGTTTTCGACTGCACCGTCATCTCGTGCATCGCGCGGTAAGCGAAATCCACGAGTTTGTCCTGGCTCAGTGCGAACTGCGCACCAGCGGCCGCGTCAGAATGACCCGTGTCGTTTGAGGCAGCCGCGTACCCTCGACGAAGACCAGTCGCGATTGCATCTCGCGAAATCGTACCGGCCCAACCACCGTTGCCAACCGCGAGGAACTTGCCGTTCCAATTCTCAGCCGGCAGCCAGATCTCCATCTGGATCTGTGAATCCGCTGCCGGCGTCAGCGTCGCGGCGACGCGGCAGAAAGCCGGCAGCTGCGCGAACGCGGCGGCGCCGCGTCCTGCCTCGGGCGCGGTAAACGCGCCGGCCGCGACCAGTTGCGCGCTGGTCACCTTCGCGTGTGGAAGCGCAAGCGACGCCAGCGCCTCGCAACCGTGAGCGCTGGTGGCCGTGGGCGCAGGCGCTCGATGTTCGGCAGGTGCCTGAGCGTGCACGGGGACACTTGCGAGGAGAGCGCCGAGCACGACGATGTTCTTCATTGTTCGATCCCCTTTGGCAATCGATCGCTCACGAGATTCAACGTGATGTTGTGTTCCAGCAGCGCTTTGAGCCCGGCGAGCACCAACGAAAATCCCTCAGTGGAGTTGGCCACCCGCTTCATCAGCTCGTCGCCGGTGCCGGCAAAGCCCGTTTCAGTAATGCGCACGAATGTCGAGCCGTCGTCCATCGCGTTGAAGGTCCATTCGACTGTCGTAACCCTCTCGTATCCCGGCCATTCGATGACGATTCGTGTGTCTGCCTCGATGGTCCTGGCGGTCACC
>Ga0075424_100003535_pt1 | contig 14663 bp, 13 predicted proteins | sample SoiMethybrSBSTD3_FD_75301 | JGI IMG/M metagenome (GOLD analysis project Ga0075424, IMG submission 75301) | Bulk soil microbial communities from a Populus tree surrounding site in Tennessee, USA - Soil MetaG P. TD hybrid SBSTD3 | ecosystem: Environmental > Terrestrial > Soil > Tree plantation... | reverse complement strand
GGTTTTATCGGCGGCAGCATCCCCATCGAACAGTTCCGCGCGACTTATGAGCTGGCGCCGGATCAGTTCTACGTCGTGCTGGATAGCTTCGGCCGGCTGGTTTCTTCCAGCAATCCACCAGAGCTGAATGCGTGGACCAACTTCATCGCCAACGCTCCAGCGGGTGAACGGCGTGTCCGGACCGACAAATTGAATGCTCGTGCCTATGTGTCGCAAGTTCACCCCATCGGCTGGAAGATAGCAGTGGGCTTCCCGAACAGTTATGTCATGGCGCGTGCCCGAGAGGCTGTCAACACCGCAGTCGTCGTGGGTTTGATTTGTGCCCTGCTCGGTGCGGCGCTAGCTGGAGGCACCGCATTTGTGTTGACGCGAGGGCTCGACAGCCTGGGTCAGCAGGTTGAGAGTATGTCGGCTGCTGACCTGCGGCCGATCACGGTTTCACAACACGGAATCTATCCGCGAGAACTGGCAAGACTCCTCGGCAACTTCAATAACCTTCTCGATCGCGCCGCTCGTACACATCACGCAGAATTTGAAGCGATCGCGAAGGTTGCCGATACGATCTTGATCGCGCGTTCCGACGGGCAAATCACTTACGTGAATGAGGCGGGAACCCGGCTCTTCGGAAATGTCGTCGGCAAACTGCTCGAGTCCGTGATCGGCCCGGAGGCCCCGACAACCATACTTGCCGCACACCCTCCCGGCGACTGGAAAGGCGACATCTCCGTATCGACAGTTGACGGCTCCACCTTTGACGGATTCGTCAGCAGCACGTCGATTCTCGAAGGCGGCGAGCTGACATCCATCGTTCTTATTGTGCAGGACATTACAAAGCAGAAGGCCGCGCGCGAGTCCGTGGTGCAGTCCGAGAAAATGATCACGCTCGGAGAACTTGTTGCCGGCACCTCGCATGAATTGAACAACCCGCTGGCCATCGTGAGCGGTTACGCCAATCTGCTTCTGGAAGAGCCGACGCTGACTGTCGAACAGCGAACGAAAGTGGAATCGATTCGCAGGAATGCGCTTCGTGCATCCAATGTCGTCCATAGTCTTCTGGCATTTGCCCGGAAGCGTAAGCCCGAACGAATGAGGACCGACATGAACTCCGTTCTCGATGCGGCTGCCGAGCTGAAAGAATATGACCTTCGAACCAGCGGAATTCGGACAGAGAAATACGTTACGCCGAAGCTGCCCGCCGTCGATGCAGATCCACACCAGCTGCAACAGGTGATTTTGAACGTCATTAACAATGCCCAGGATGCGGTGGCAAGCTCGCCAAATCCGAAAATCACCATGCGAACAGGAACAACCGACGGCGTGGTCTTCATCAAAATTGAGGATACGGGATCGGGAATTTCGAAAGCGGACCTGAAGAAGGTATTCGATCCGTTCTTTACAACCAAGCCTGTCGGAAAAGGCACCGGCCTTGGATTATCGATTTCCTATGGAATCATTCTCGAGCATGGCGGCGAAATTCGTATTCAAAGCGAATTGGGAAAGGGAACAGAAGTTTGCATAGAGCTGCCGGTCCACGAATCCATTCCGGCTTCCACGGCAGTAGCCGGACCGCCGTCACACGCGTTCTCCGGAAGCCGGTTTCTTGTGGTCGATGATGAACCCGACGTCGCCTCTATTCTTCAAATGGGACTATCACGGAAGGGCAATCTCGTCGACACGGCCGGCAATATTGGTGATGCCCTGAAGCTGGCGGAGAAAAACCAGTACGACTTCATCATCACAGATATCAAGATGCCTGGCGGCAGCGGCATCGACCTCTACAAAAGGCTGTGCATGATGAATCCTGTCTTCACGTCTCGCGTTGTTTTTCTCACCGGTGATACGAGCAATCCTTCGACGATCCAGTTTCTCGAAAAGGAAGGTTTGGCTTATTTCTCGAAACCTTTCGATCTGGACTCCGTGCACGAGTTCCTCGTTAAACGAGGAACTCGTCCAACGCTTGGTTGAAAGCCTTCGGGTTATCGATGTTCGATAGGTGTCCGGCTCGGGGAATTTGAACGAACGTACCTTCCGGCAGCGTTTCCGCGATTTCCATGCATTCTTCACGTGCGGCATCATATTCGCCTGCTATAACAAGCGTCGGGCAATTGATGCGCTCAAGCGTCATTGTCGAGTCCGGACGGTCACGCATGGCCATCAATGCATACATCGCTGCCGAGGGATGGTTTTCCAGAATGATAGTTGTGACGAATTCGACCGCTTCCGATGACGGATCAGGCCGAAGAAGACGCGGCAGCATCAGTTGTGGTAGAACCTGAACCCCTTCCCGAACAAGCGTCGCCATCATTTCCGTTCGGCCCTGTTTTTCTGCTTCGTTATCGCCTCGTGCACGTGTGTCGGCCAGAATCAACTGCCGGACTTTATCAGGAAACCAGAATGTGAAGGGAAGTGCGATGTATCCGCCCATCGAGATGCCTGCAACGGCGTAGCTGTCGAGGTCGAGGACATCTACGAATTCCTTCAGGTCCTCGCACATTTGCATCATCGTCCATGGCGTTGGGGGTAACGATTCACCAAAGCCGCGAATATCAGGAGCGATGATGCGGAATCGAGGGGAGAGGTGCGCGGTCTGAGGCTGCCACATCGTGTGGTTGAGAGGGAAGGCATGAATCAGGAGGACGGCATGTCCATCCCCCTGATCGGCCCCATGATCGAGATAGTTGATTATCGTGCCTGACTTGAGGCGAACCTTCACTGCGGAGGCAGATAAACCGAGTATTTACCCTTGATGTTGTCCTGGATCTCTTTGATTGATGCGCCGTTGTTGTGCATCCTCTTGGCGTCGAGCGCGACATCTTCGCAAATCTCGCACGCGGAGCCGTGCTCATCCATGAAGCAGAACAAATTGTTCTTATGGCCGTGCGTGCGCATGCATCCGCAGAAACACGGAAGCTCCCGTAGGACATCGGGAATATCTTTCGCGACCTGGTAGGCTTCTCGGGCCTTTGGGTCGAGGAACATTTCCGGCGGAAGCGTCGGACCCGCCGCATCATCAACCGGCAGCAGCTCGACGGCTGTCTGGGGGGTCAGCGCCGCGGTCTGTTGTGCTGCATCCGCGGTCGGCGCCGCGTCGTTGGAGCCGCGGAACATGGCCCAACCCGCTCCGGCCAGGACGATCACGGCGGCGATCCAGAGCCATGTGTTTGATTTATTCGAAGCCAATGGTGTTCTCCTTGTTTGACAGCGATGAGATGACGGTTTTGAGCAGAAAGAATACCTCGCCCTTGCCGTTGTCGTCCAGTTCACTTCCGTCTTCAAGTGGCTGGCTCAGCTCGGAAATGACGTATTGGAGCAGGTATGGCTCGGTGTCCTTGTTTAAGCCGGCGGCCAGGGCCGCCTGGAGCTCGGGGCCTTCGGCTTCACTCATCTGGTCGATCCAGGCCTCGCTGGCACGATAAGCGGTCTCGAGAGCCTCGCGTGTCACCAACCCGACATTGCCTTCGCCGAGCTGGACGGCTTTGAAGATCATGTAAGACAGGAACAAGGACAATTCCTGAATTTGCTGGCCACTTTCATGGGTCAAGTCGACCACGAAGTCGCAGACAGCTGGCTGCTCGCGGAAGAATCGCTGGAATTCTTCCGTCATCGTTTCATCCGAATATTCACCGACTTGCGAGCAGGCCTTCTCCACGACTTCATTCGTAATCATGACGGGCTCAATTTTGGCATAGCGTGTGCATCCAGCCAAAGCGCGACTTGAGAACCGAACCCAGGGAAAGGAGGCCGGTGCACCGCGGAGTGAAGCTCATAGGACTTCTGCTACCACTGCTGGCCCTCTCGGCGACCCTCATACGCGCAATGGATTACGACCTACTTCTCGACGGCAACGTCGGCGACTTCAAACATCTTGCGCCGCAGACGCGGCAAGGCCACGATTTTACATTCGTGCGGCTGATGTACAATGGCCGCATTCCCGGCTACATCAAGAACTGGTACACGGACTATCCAACAGGCGACGAAAACCTCATCCATGTTTTACATCGAATGACCGACATCGATGTTGCCCCTGAAACGCGCTGCATCCCGATCCAAAATCCCGATCTGTTCAATTATCCGATGATTTATTCATCGGAAGCCGGACAGATGATCTTCGACGACAGCGACGCACACGTCCTTCGCGAATATCTGAACCGCGGCGGATTCTGGATGATCGACGATTTCTGGGGCACATTCGAATGGGCGAATTTCGAGAGGGACATGAAGAAGGTGTTTCCTGACCGCCAGATCGTGGACATTCCGATGGATCACCCGATCTTTCATTCCGTGTACGACATCACGGAAAAGATGCAGGTGCCCAACATCGGTTATGCGTACACATCCAATCCGGTCACCTGGGAGCAGGACGGTTATGTACCGTACGTTCGCGGCATATTCGATGACAACGGCCGGCTGCTCGTGTTCATCAACTTCAACACCGACCTGATGGACGCGTCCGAATGGGCAGATGACCCCAAGTACCCTCAGTACTTTTCAGCCTACTCCTACAAGATTTTCACCAACGCGGTCGTGTACGCGTTGAGTCATTAAGAGGTTCCCTAATAGTTTTTTAGCCGCGAATTACGCGGGTTGGGCGCATTAAAGTCGTTGTTGTGCCCGATTCGGGTAATTCGCGGCCAAAAAAATTATTAGGCAGGACCCGGGAAATGCTGGCGCGCCCAGATGACGGCGCCCCACTCCGGCGAGTGTCGCGGTTCTTCAAAAGCTAATCCGATGAGCTGGCGCATGACGGGATGGTTTGCCACGGAACCGCTGAGAGATTTCCTGCAGTCTTCAACACCGACTCGTCCTGCTGCAATTTCCACAAGCGAACGCAAATGCGAGGCCGCGTCGCCAAGGATGCGATTCACCGGTTCTGCCGGATAGAGCGCCACGATATCCGGAAAGAGACCGGCGATTTCCGGTACGCCGATCCTGCCCGCCGCCCATGCACCAACGACTTCAGTGATGGACTTCAAACCAAGACTCTGAGCAACGTGGCGCGCGAATATCTGATCGGCTTGTGAATCTACGGCGCGCAAGGCGGATCGCACGGCTTCGCGCCCAATCCAGAAGCCGCTACCGTCATCGCCGAAGTGAGGGCCCCAGCCTCCAACGCGAAACATCGATCCTTCGCGCGACCTGCCAATCACGATCGAGCCTGTTCCAGCAATGAGCAGAATGCCGGGATCGACACCAATGGCGCCGATGGAAGCAATGAATGCGTCACTCTCGATGATTACGGTTGCTTTCGGCAGGAGAGAAGAGAGGACTTCCCTGTAGAAAGCCGCGCCTTCGGCGCGAGCCGCGCCCGCAAAGCCACCACAAACAACGTCCGGGAGTTCGGTCAGCTGAGAAACGCCATCAAGAATTGCGGCCTGGGCTGTTTCTTTTCCTACGGAGATCCAGTTGGAAGGACCAGTGTGGAAGTGTGAGAGTTCGTTGTAGTACTCATCGACGAGGAGGAATGCGGTTTTTGAGCCACCGCCGTCGATGCCGAGATATCGCACGCCTCGCTACCGCGCCCACCCTGGAAGGCCACCGGAAGCCCGAAGCTCATCCTCGAGCTTCGTCACTTCGTTTCGCGCCTGGTCGGCTTCCGCCTTTGCGGTTTCGAGATCTTTTTGAGTCTGGCTGATTATGGGACCGAGAACGTTTTCCTTGTTGTAAATGTCACTCTGTCGCAGGAGCTGCGTGTTGAGGTCTTTAAGCTTCGCTTCCTGAACTTGAACTTTATCGTCGGCTTGTCTGACGAGATCACGGGACTTCTTGAAAGCATCTCGCCAGTATTTCTCATCCCGTCCCTTGTTATCGGTGGGACCCGTCGGCTTCGCCGCAACCTCTTCCTTCTTCTCGGAAGGCTTTGGAGGAGAGGGAGCATTTGCCGATGGCTGCGAGGGAGCAGCGGCAGCAGCGGCCGCGTTCGCGTTGGTGTACGTACCCTTGCTTCGGGTTTCAGTCTGCTTTTGTCTCTCGCGTTCTCTGCGTGCGATATCCGCGACTGATTGAGCGGATGCTTGGATAGTAAAGGTGAATACGAACAACGCTAAGAAGGCTCTCATTGAGTCAAACTCTCCGTGTCAGTTTCTGGTTGCGCCGAAACGATTGTGCTGGGAGCGGGCCGCGGCGTCACCGCGGCAGAAGGCGCTGCTTTTGGACTGCTCGTGGTCTCGGTCGGACCTGTCTGGAATTGTTCGATCGGCTTGTCCTTGTAAATCTGCTGCATCATCTCGAGCCACATCGGCAATGCAGCCACACCGCCGGTCTCTTTGTCGCCAAGTGTTACCTTCTCATCGAAACCGATCCATACGCCTGCGACAAGCGAGGGCGTATAGCCAAGGAACCACGCATCCGTGAAATCGTTCGTTGTACCCGTTTTCCCGGCGACAGGCCGTTTCAGTTCCTGCGCCTTGACCGACGTTCCGCGACGCACGGGTTCCTGCATCAGATCCACCATGATTCGTGCGGTTTCGGCCGGGATCACATCGCGAAGTTCTGGAAGATTTTCTTCGAGCACGTTACCGTCGTAATCCGTCACACGCCGGATGAGCTGGGGTACGACACGAACACCGTCATTCGGAAAGGTGGAATAACCTGAGACCATTTCCATCAACGTAATGTCTGCGGCTCCGAGAGCAATCGGAAGCACCGGCTCTATCTTTGACGTAATACCGAACCGGCGTACGTATGGGATAAGCGTGTTGACTCCAAGCTTCGCAAGAATTTTTACTGCAGGGACGTTGCGGGACTCTGCCAGGGCTTGCCGGATGGGGATGGTTCCTTTGTATTTTCCATCGTAGTTGGTGGGCGCGTAACCGCCGAAGTTTACCGGCGAATCCACGATCGTATCGTCGGGCCGGATGAGTCCAGTGTCAACGGCGGCCGTATATACAAACGGCTTGAAGACCGACCCTGTCTGCCGCATCGCCTGTGTTGCGCGGTTGAACTTGCTGTCGTTGAAATCGTAGCCGCCCACCATAGCCTTTACTTCGCCCGTCTGTGGCTGAATTGCAACGAGGGCGCCCTGAACCTTCGGCTTCTGCTCCAGCGAGACTTCCACTTTTCGATCGGCGGAACTCATCGACCGAATCATGAACAGTGCGACGTCGCCGGGTTTCAGGATGTCGGAAACCGCTTTGGCCTTTGTCCATGCAATGTCCTGCGCGCCAAGTTGCGCCTGGTAATCTCCGATCTTCACCACGGCGCCCAACTTGTTCATGCTGAGAACGACTCCGGGCACGATGTCATTCGTACGGATGGGCAGCTTCCAGTCGGGCAAGGAAACCATGTAGAGGTCCGGCACATCTTCTTCGAGCAGATTCCTTTCGGCCCCGCGCCATCCGTGCCGTTTGTCGTACACACGCAATCCGTTGCGGATCGCAGCGTCAGCGGCTTTCTGCATCGCAACGTTCAGTGTCGAATAGACTTTCAGTCCACCTTCGTGAACGGCCGACGTGCCGTACTTCTTTTCCAGGTATCGGCGAAGCTCTTCGACGAAATAGGGGGCAATCTCGTCCTGGCGCTGCTTCGGAGCGAGCTGAATTGGCCGGGCTTTGGCCTCTTCACCTTCCGCGACACTGACTTTCTTCTCGGCGACCATGCGGTCGATCACGTAATTGCGTCGCTGAAGCGCGCGATCCGGGTGAAGGATCGGCGAGTATAAAGTTCCAGACTTCGGGAGCGCCGCGAGCATTGCGGCTTCATCGAGATTCAGGTCTTTCAACTGTTTGTTGAAATAGTATTCGGCGGCGGCAGCGAACCCGTACTGGCCGTGGCCCATAAAGTGAAGATTGCAGTAGAGGGTAAGGATCTGCTGTTTCGTGTAATAACGCTCGATCTGAATCGAAAGCATGGCCTCCTGAATCTTCCGCCGGAAACTCTGCTCGGGAGTCAGAAACAGGTTCTTGCTCAACTGCTGTGTGAGCGTGCTTCCGCCTTCAACGACCCGCCCAGCCAACAGGTTTTTTACTCCGGCGCGCGCGATACCGTACAGGTCGATGCCCCAGTGTTCATAGAAGTTCTGGTCCTCGACCGAGACAACAGCATCTTTCACGAGCTGCGGAATCTGGTCCCACGTGACGACAATGCGGCGTTCAAGGGCGAATGACCCGATGACCTGGCCATCGTCTGCGTAAACTTCGGTGATAAGGCTTGGCCGGTAATCCTCCAGGGAATTTACCTGCGGAAGGTCGCTGTTGTATACGAAAAGCACTCCTGCCGTGGCGCCCAGCGCGATGGAGAGACAAAGGAGGAAAACGAAGACCAGCGAGCCAAGGTATTGCTTTAACTGCATCTTCATCGCTCGTCATTATAACAGGAGGGCGCATAGATCGTTGACAATCAGAAACTTCTGGTCTAAAAGGTTGTACCCGTTCTCAGGACTATCTACCGATTTCAAGGAGGCCTCATGTTTCCTCGCCAGGACCGGCGACAATTTCTCGCAGCCGCGGCCGCCGCAGGAGCTGGAGGCCTGTTACTACCACGCATTGAATCACTTGCGCAGGTACCGGCCAATCCTCGCCGGATCGATGTCCATCACCATCTGATCTCGCCTGCCTGGAAGAAGCAGCTGACGAAATGGAATGCGATTAAGCCCATCCAGGGGTATGAAACGCACCAGTCTTACGACCCGGATAAGGACATTGCGGCGATGGACAAAGACGGGGTGCAAAAGAGCTTCCTCTCGGTGACTACTCCGGGAATGTGGTTCGGTGATATCGATGAAACCCGTCGTGTTGTCCGCGAACAAAACGAATACGGCGCGATGCTCGTACAAAAATACAAAGGACGGTTCGGTCACTTCGCAACAGTTCCGCTTCCGGACGTCGATGCCGCACTGAAGGAAATCGAGCACGCGTACGATGCTCTTAAAGTGGATGGCATCAGTTTCGTGACCAGCTACAACGATCGATGGCTGGGCGATAAGACGTTCGCTCCAATGTGGGAGGAACTCGAGCGACGCAAAGCGGTCGTCTACACGCATGCGACCGCGCCCGGTTGCTGCTACTACGGCAACTTTGTGGAAGCGATCGGCGGACCGATTCCACTCGAGTTCAACTCGGATCTCGCGCGCACGATCGCGAGCGTCATCTCGAGCGGCGTTGCTGCGAAGACGCCAAATGTGACCTACATCTGGTCGCACGGCGGAGGAAGCATCTGGGCACAGCGTTACATCAGTGCGCAGGATCTGGCGAATCCGACCGATCCAAAGTCCAAGATGTATCACCTGCGAAGGTTCTTCTATGACACTGCGGCCGCGAATGACTCTTTGCACATCGGGATTCTGAAGCTGGCTGTTCCCACGTCGCAGATCCTGTTTGGTACGGATTATCCGTGGGGAAATGCGGGAAACATCGCGGCAGGTTTATCGAAAGCGAACTTGAGCGCGGCGGAGTTGCGCGCAATTGACCGCGAGAACGCGCTGAAAATTTGGCCGAGTCTGGCGTAGCCGCGAGCTTTACGCCCGCGCCTACGATCCAACTTTCAAAACCGCAAGAAACGCTTCTTGCGGAATATCCACTTTGCCGACCCGCTTCATGCGTCTCTTGCCTTCCTTCTGTTTCTCGAGCAGCTTTCTTTTCCGCGTAATGTCCCCGCCGTAGCACTTCGCGAGGACGTTCTTTCGAATGGCGGGAATTGTCTCGCGCGAAATGATTCTGTTTCCCACGGCTGCCTGGATGGCAACTTCAAACATCTGTCGCGGTATCAACTCTTTCATTTTTTCGACGAGGGCTTTGCCGCGTGAATATGCAAAATCCCGATGGACGATCCAGGAAAGCGCATCAACCGGTTCGCCTCCGACGAGAATGTCGAGCTTCACGAGGTCGGCCGCTCGGTAACCCGCGAGGTGATAGTCGAACGATGCGTAACCCCTCGATACGGATTTCAGCCTGTCGTAGAAATCGAGAACGATCTCGTTCAAGGGCATTTCGTAAGTAAACAGGACGCGGCCGGGCGCAACGTACTCAAATCCCTTTTGCACGCCGCGTTTTTCTTCGACCAGCTTCAAGATCACTCCAACGAATTCATCGGACGTCAATATCAGCGCGGTAATGATCGGCTCCTCGATCTGAGAAATAAACTGCGCTTCGGGGAACTTCGTTGGATTGTCGATTTCTTCACTCTGACCGTTCGTTCGAGTGATCCTGTAACGAACGCCCGGAGCCGTCGTGATGAGCGAAAGTTGAAACTCGCGCTCGAGTCGTTCCTGGATGATTTCCATGTGGAGCAGCCCAAGGAATCCGCAGCGAAATCCGAATCCAAGAGCCGTCGACGTTTCCGGTTCATAAAAGAATGATGAGTCGTTCAGTCGAAGTTTCTCGAGCGCGTCGCGCAGGCCTTCGTACTGATTTGGCTCGACGGGATAGAGTCCCGCGAAAACCATCGGTTTGATCTCCTGAAACCCCGGGAACGCCATGGCGGTGGGACGATCGTGATCGGTGATCGTGTCTCCGATTTTCGTATCCGCAACGACCTTGATGTTGGCAATCACGAAGCCGACCTCGCCCGCAGCGAGCCGGTCAATCTCGGTCATCTTCGGCGTCAGCGCGCCGACGCTGTCGACCTGGTACACCTGTCCATTCGACATCAAACGGATCTTCATTCCCTTATGAATTTCGCCGTCGATGACGCGCACGAGAATGAGGACACCCCGGTAAACGTCGAACCACGAGTCAAACAGCAACGCTTTCAGCGGCGCTTCGGGATCGCCTTTTGGCGAAGGGATACGATGCACGATGCCTTCAAGCACGTCTTCAACGCCTTTTCCATACTTCGCGCTGATCAAAAGCGCATCGCTTGGATCGATGCCGATGATTGAACCGAGCTGTTCTTTCGCGCGCTCGATCTCAGCGCCGGGAAGATCGATTTTGTTGATGATCGGAAGAATTTCAAGGTGATGGTCCAATGCCAGGTACGTGTTTGCGAGAGTCTGTGCCTCAACTCCCTGCGACGCGTCGACGACCAGAAGCGCGCCTTCGCATGCAGCAAGACTTCGCGAAACTTCATAGCTGAAGTCCACGTGCCCCGGCGTATCGATCAAATTCAGGATGTAATCGTTTCCGTCCTTCGCGTGGTAATTCAGGCGGACGGCTTTTGCCTTGATGGTGATGCCGCGTTCCTTTTCCAAATCCATCGCGTCGAGGACCTGCGCCGACATCTCGCGTTTCGTCAGCGCGCCGGTGAGTTCGAGCAGGCGATCCGCCAGCGTCGACTTACCGTGATCGATGTGAGCGATGATTGAAAAGTTACGGATATGAGATAACGGCATAGTGATTAACGATGACGAGCGAGCATCGCGGCTCCGATGACACCAGCATCGGGCCACAATTTCGATTGTACTATCCGGCAGTCGCGGAATGACGGGCCGAACGCGTGAACGCGAGCCGAAGCAATCGCAGGCTCCAACAGCAATTCACCCGATGCCATGACTCCGCCACCGACCACGATCACTTCGGGATTCAGCAGGTTGATGAGGTTCGCACATGCTATTCCCAGCCATCGGCCGGTTTCCTGGAAAACCCACCGGGCGGCGGCATCGCCGCGTAAGGCCGCTTCAAAAACCATTTCGGCCGTTTGAGCTTCCTCGGGTTTCATTTTCTCTCTCGCCGTCGCCACAATGCCCGTACCTGAGGCGACTGTCTCGAGGCATCCGCGTCGCCCGCAGGCACATTGCCGGCCCTGAGGATTGATGATCGTGTGGCCCAATTCACCGCCATATCCGGACGTGCCCGTGTACAGCTTGCCATTCAAGACGAGTCCTGATCCGAGTCCGGTCCCTAGCGTCAAAAAAACCATGTTGCGGCAGCCCGCGCCGGCACCACACTGAGCTTCGCCAAATGCTCCGGCGTTCGCATCGTTTTCACTGACGACCGGCAAATGGACCTGATCCGCCACTAATTTCTCTAAATTGACATTTTGAAGGCTGGGGATATTCGGCGACGTTTCAATCTCGCCCGTGTTCGAGGAATGCAGACCGGGTACACCAATTCCTACAGCCTCGAGTTGAAATGACTTTTGAAAACCGCGGATGAGTTCTGTTAGCGTTAAGACAAAGCGACGTAAATCGTCGATGACGGTTACGGCCCTACGGGATTCCAGCACCTTGCCGGCCTCATCGACCAAGCCTGCCTTAATGGTGGTGCCCCCCACGTCGAGTCCGATGTAGTACATAAACGTCTGAATATAGCAGGACTGCTAAGAAAAATGGCCATTATCACGATTTCCCGTCTGACCGGCAGCGGCGGCCGCGAGATCGCGACTGCAGCAGCAAAGGCTCTGAATTTCCAGATGATCGATCGACATGGAATGGACGAAGTCATCGATCAACAGTTTCCTGTCCGCACGGAACAGCTGTCGAGGTTGAAGAAGGATCGCAAAGTCTTCGACGAAATGATGCGGTCCGCCATCGCAGAAGTCGCCGCAACCCACAACGTCGTCGTTCTCGGCAGCGGCGGCCAGTTTCTCTTCGCTAAAGTTGCGGCCGCGCTTCACGTGCAGATCGTCGCTCCGCTGCCATATCGAATCGCCCGCGTCATGCGGCTGGCGCAAACGGACAAAGCGGGGGCAGAAGAGATCATCGCGGAGCGCGACTACGCCAAGGAAGCATTTATCCGGACACTATATGGAAAGGATTGGAGGGATCCAGCCTGGTACGATCTCGTCCTGAACATCGATCATTTCTCAAACGAGATGGCGGTCGAGATTATCGTCAAGGCCGCTCAGGCAAAGGGAATCGAAGTAACTGCAGTCGAGCTGCCGCCGCAACTGCGTGAAGACATTCTCACGACAAAACTCGACATCGCGCAGATGGCGGAACTTGACACCTCGGAAGATCAGTTGCCGGAATTTGCTCATCTGAGCGAGAAGGAATTCGCGCGCGTCATGGACTTTTATCGCATTCGATGGCAATACGAGCCGAAGACTTTTCCGATCGAATGGGATGACAACAAGAATGTGATCTCCGCATTTACTCCGGACTTTTATCTTCCCGATCTCGATTTGTATATCGAACTCACGACGATGAAGCAGAGCCTGGTGACGAAGAAGAACCGAAAGGTCCGGCGCCTTCGCGAACTTTACCCGGACGTCAACATCAAGATCCTTTACGAGCGGGATTACAAAAATCTGATCTGGAAATACGGCCTGGCGAGTACGGACGAAGAAAATGGAAATGGAAACGGCAACGGGCAAAATGAAAAGGTCCCGAGTGACCTCTAATTCCTGCCATCCGCCGTGCGACGGTTGCCCTTCCTGTTATGCGTTTTCTCGGAGTCGCCGTCTACTTGAAACGCTCCGGACTGGCGTCCATTTCATTTCAAGCTTGCTCCGCCGTAGGCGATGCTGGCTTTCCGGTAACCAACCGTCTCGGTACTTTTCAGGGTACTGTCATCGACAGCCGGTTCCACATTTCAGGTTCGACTTTGGCTGAAACCCAATCTCTCGGGACCTGATTTCAGTCTAGCATTGCGAACTTTTCTGTCAACGGGGAAAAATTTCGATTATGCATAGAAGAATGCCCGATGAAATTGCGGAGATACTCTTCAGCGAAGATGAGATTCGAACGCGGGTTCACGATCTCGCAGCTCAGATTTCCGAAGATTACGCGAACCGGCAACTCGTTTTTATCTCAGTTCTTCGCGGTTCTGTTTTTTTTGCGACCGATCTTGCGAGAAAGGTTGAACTGCATCTTTCAATGGATTTCCTTTCCATCTCCAGCTACGGGGAAGGAAGTGAAGGTGTCGTGCGAATCACAAAGGATCTCGAAGAGAATATTGCCGGTAAGGATGTTCTCCTGATAGAGGACATCGTCGATACGGGCTTCACGTTGAAGTATCTCCTGCGCACACTTGGCAGCCGCAACCCAAAGTCACTGGAAGTTTGCACCTTGCTCGATCGGCGTGCCCGCCGCATCATCGAAATTGATCTCAAATATATCGGCTTCGAAATACCCGACAAGTTCGTTGTCGGCTATGGTCTCGACTACAAACAGAGATATCGGAACCTTCCTTATATCGGCGTGGTCAAACCCTGAAAGGAAATTCGGGGACAGACGCATAAATCACCTAATTAGGTCGAACGGCTCTTGACCTAATTAGGTGATTTATGCGTCTGTCCCCGAATTTCCTTTCAGGTTGTGGGCGTCGAAAGGAATTGGAAGCAATGCGGCGAGCTGATATGCGTTCGTCAGCCCCCGCAGGGAATGAATGTATACCGTGATGTCTCCACAGTATTCCCAAAGGAGTTGACGGCACGCACCGCACGGCGAAGTCTGCTCCGCTGAATCCGTCACTACCGCGATCGCGCGAAAATTGCGCGCGCCCTCGCTAAGTGCCTTCCACAATGCGATGCGTTCCGCGCACACCGTCAGGCCATATGAACTATTTTCGATATTGCATCCGGTGAAGATCTCACCATTCGTGGTTTCCAGGGCTGCGCCGACTTTGAAATTCGAATAGGGAGCAATCGCGGCGTTGCGGGCGGCTGTAGCCTTTGGAATGAGTTCAGGGTTCATAGGTTTCAAAGAAGCGTTGAAGAAGCATTCCGAGATCGGCATTCATTTGGCTCGCAGTATCGAGCACCTCTTCGTGATTTATGGGTTTGCCGGAAATTCCCGCTGCCACATTGGCAAGCATGGAAAGTCCTGCAACCCTCATGCCCATGTGTCGCGC
>Ga0075424_100003534_pt1 | contig 14665 bp, 16 predicted proteins | sample SoiMethybrSBSTD3_FD_75301 | JGI IMG/M metagenome (GOLD analysis project Ga0075424, IMG submission 75301) | Bulk soil microbial communities from a Populus tree surrounding site in Tennessee, USA - Soil MetaG P. TD hybrid SBSTD3 | ecosystem: Environmental > Terrestrial > Soil > Tree plantation... | reverse complement strand
ATCGAGGACATGCTGGACATGTCGCGCATGATGAGCGGCAAGCTGCGCGTCGAGATGCGCGAGACGGACGTGGTGGCCGCCGCGCTGACGGCCATCGACGCGCTGACGCCCACGGCGGTCGCCAAGGGCGTCACCATCCGCACGCAGATCACGCCCGGCCTGCCCGCCGTCAACGGCGATCCCGACCGCTTGAGCCAGGTGGCGTGGAACCTGCTGGCCAACGCCGTGAAGTTCACGCCCGCCGGCGGCACCGTCGAGGTGGCGGTGCAGGCCGCGCCCGGGGCGATCCTGCTGCGCGTGACCGACACCGGGCAGGGCATCGCCCCCGATTTCCTCCCGCACATCTTCGAGCCCTTCCGGCAGGGAGATGCCACCACGACCCGGCGGCACGGCGGTCTGGGTCTCGGCCTGGCGCTGGTGCACCGTCTCGTCGATCTGCACGGCGGCCGCGTGACGGCGCACAGCACCGGGCCCGGGCGGGGCGCGACGTTCACGGTCTACCTGCCGGCGCTGGCCCCGCAGGCGCCGCGGGGCCGCCTCAACGGCAGCGACGGCGTCGAGAGCGATACCCGGCTGAAGGGCCTCAAGGTGCTCGTCGTCGACGACGAGCCGGAGGCGCGCGAGCTGCTGGCCATGCAGCTGGAGTCGGCCGGCGCCGCGGTCACCATGGCCGGTTCCGGCGCCGACGCGCTCGCGGTGGTGCGCGCGGCCGCGCCCGTCCGCGGCCTCGACGCGATCGTGGCCGACATCGGCATGCCGGAGCTGGACGGCTACACGCTCGTGCGGTCCATCCGCGGGCTCGGCGAGGGCGAAGGCGGGCGCATGCCGGCCATTGCCCTGACGGCCTACGCCCGTCCGGAAGATCGCGCGCGGGCGCTCGCCGCGGGCTACCAGCGGCACTTCGTGAAGCCGGTCGACTTCGGTGTGCTGGCCGCCGCGCTCTCGGAGCTCGTCGCCGAGGCGCGGGGCGCGGCGCACGCCGAGTAACGAGTCACCTGGCCTCCGCCGGGCAGCTGCCGGCGCCGCGCGAGTCCGCCACCACACCGTCGCCCGTCGCGCACACGCGCGCGCCGTCCGCCCCCGTCACGTACACGTAGACGCCGCCGGCGCCGGACCAGCCGTGCGGCAGCCGGGGGATGGATTTGAGGAACGGTCCGGCCACGAGCCCGCGCGCGTTGCGCTGCGGCTTGAGCAGCGCCTCGGGCAGGTGGGCGCGCGCGGCGCCCGCCGCCACGCGGCAGTCGCCGCCGGTGGCGTCCGCCGCGGGCGGGCCCCCGCAGTGCGCGGCGTATGCGTCCACGGCCTTGCCGATGAGGAGCACGTTGCCGCGCGCCTTGGCGACGCGGGCTCGGCGCTCGACGTTGGCGGTGAGCGCCGGCGCCGCCGCGGCCAGGCACGCGGCGGCCAGCACCCACAGGGCCCACGGACGCCAGCCAGGGGCCCGCGCGGACCTTGGGCGCCGGCGGCCGACGGCCCACAGGATCGGCCAGCGCACGAGGTAGACCGCGGCCGCCAGGGCGGCCACGTACGCCATCCACGTGAGCAGGAGGCGGACGCCGTCGGCGAGCACGCTCAGCGCTCGAGCAGCAGCGTCTCCACGTCGTTCAGCACCGTGCGCGGGTGGAGGAACGTGGAGTCGTAGATCTCGCGCACGACCCCGCCGGGGTCGATCAGGAACACCTTCAGGACGTGGCTGATCTCGCGGCGCCGGCTGCCGCCGACGTGCACGACGTCCACGCGCACGTCCTGCCCGAAGCCGTCCAGCAGCGGCGCCAGCGCGCGTGCCGAGCGCGTGGTGAGGAAATGCCAGGGTACGGGGCCGCCGCGCGCGCGGCCGCCGGCGTAGCCGCGCATGGCCGCCGGCGAGTCGCGCTCGGGGTCGAAGGACAGCGTCACCAGCCTCACGTGATCGCGCAGCCGCGGGGAGGCGGCCGCCTGGCGTCGGATCGCGTCGAAGATCGGCAGCGTGCGCGGACAGCCGTCGGGATCGATGCAGGTCGTGTAAATGAGGCCGAGCACGGTGATGCGGTCGCGGGTGAAGCGCACGAGCGGCGCCGGGCGGCCGTCGAGGTCGAGCACCTCGCCGTCGGGCGCCCGGAGGATGTGCTCGAGCGTGTAGGTCCCCGCGGCCGGCGGCTCGTAGTCGAGCGGCGCGATGATCGGCTCGTGGGCGAGGACCGGAGCGGCGGCGAGCCAGGCCAGCGCCAGCGCCGCCGCTCCGGTGCGCCTCACGAGGATTTCAGCGAGCGGGCTCCCAGCTTCATGTGGTGCGCGCGGCCGAGTTTCTCCTTGGCGAAGTCGACCTCGAAGGCGGGCTTCAGCTCCTTGCCGTCCCACGTGAAGCCGCGCAGGAACTGCTCGTTGTCGGCGCCGCCCTTGTCCCAGTTGGCCAGCAGCGAGGAGGTGATGTACACGCGCTTGCCGTCCCAGCTCTGCGAGACCATGTTGACCTGCTTGCCGGTGACCTTGGTGTACGTCTCCTTCGGCGCGTCCGGCTTGCTGAGGTCGAAGTAGCGCGTGGTGCCGTCCATGAACGTGTTGACCCAGAGTCCCTTGCCGTCGCGGGTGATGCTGATGTCCACCGGCAGCGGGATCTTGGCCGGATCGGCGATCGTGCCGACCTCCTTGGCCTGCCACTCGCCCTTGTCTTCTTTGACCAGCCAGAGCTTGGAGGTCAGCGCGGCGGCAGTGATGGCCCAGTTGTCGCCGGCCTTGGGCGACCACCGGATCTCCAGCGGGGCGCCGGGCACCGCGAAGACCTTCTTCGGCTTCATGGCCTTGAGGTCCCAGGCCACCATGGTGTTGCCGAACTTCTTCATGGCCTCGGCGTCCTTCACCAGCTCGCCGAGCGGGCGCATGTAGTTCGTGTAGCCGGTGAAGCTCGAGGTCAGCAGCACGTTCTTCTTCGGGTTCACCGCGAGGTCGTAGCCGTAGCCGTCGCCGCCGTTGTCGGTCGGCATCGGGTACGACGCGATGAATTCGCCCTTGTTGCTGTAGAGCGCCATCCCGGTGACGCCGCCTTTGTCCTTCGTGTTCGACAGCGCCTGCACCAGCATGCGGCCGGGCAGGGCGTAGTACGTGTGCGGACCGAGGTAGCCGCTCTTGTCGGCCATGTCGGCGATCGTCTGCACGAGCTTGGGCTTGGCCGGATCAGTCCCGATGTCGAAGACGTGGATCTTCGGCTCGGCCAGGCCGCCCGCCCAGATGAAGCGCCGGTCGTCGGTGAGCCCCATGTGATGCGCCTCGCCGCGCGTGCCCACCGACACGGAGCCCAGGACCTTGCCGTAGCTCTTCGATTTCGGATTGACGTCGATAGTGACCAGCTTGTCGGAGCCGTCGCCGAGGCCTTCCACGCCGAGCGTCCACACGTAGACGTAGTCTTCCTGCCCCTTGATGAGCTTGGTGATGTACGGCGAGTTGCACGTCTCGTCGGCGGACGCCGTCGCCACGCCGAGCACGCCCGCCATGAACAGCGCCAGCATGAGAATCATCGGAGAGTCCTTTCTGAACGCGAGGTCAGGCACCGCAGAGCTCGGCGATGACACGCGCCACGAGCAGGTTGGCCAGCAAGACGGGCGCGCCGGTGAGGGCGCGCAGCTCGTCACGCGTCTTGCGGCTGAAGCCCATGCAATCCAGCACGACGAGGCCGCAGCCGGCCCGCCGCAGCGCGCCGCCCGCGCGGGCGAGGGCGGCCGCGTCCTCGTGCTCGTACGGCGAGAGCGCGACGACGACCGGATCGAATCCGTCGCGGCGCCAGCGCGCCTCGGTCTGCGGCACGTGCGGCACCGAGGGCGTCACCACGCCGAGGCGCCCCGGCCAGCGCATGCCGCGCAGCGTGCCGAGCAGGACCGGCTGTGGCTGGATGAGCGCCTGGCTCGCGCGCAGCGGGGGAAACGCACCGGTACAGAGCAGCGCCGTCATGGCCACGCCGTCGCGCTCGAGCGCCGCGATGCGCGCCTCCACGTGGCCGACGATCTTCTGCTTGCCGAGAAAGACCGAGCGGCCGTCGGCCAGGCGGGTGACGAGGATCTCGTCGTCGCCCGTCGGGGCCAGCGCGGCGATCTCCGCGCCGCTCAGCCCGTCCAGTGCGCCGGCCTCGCGCACGTCCACGCCGGGCCCCATGACCGCCGCCATCTCGGGGACGACGTCCACGCGCGGCGACTGACCGATGGTGACCAGGCCTATGGGCCGCATGTGCTTATAGGACGTGCAGGAGGGGGCGGGTGGTGAGGAGGTCCGGCTTCCAGAATCCGGTGTCGGCGAACCAGGCGTGCGCCTCGGCGGCATCGGGGGTCTTGACGAGCGCCCAGGTCTGGCCGTTCTCGAAGAAGCCGCCGAGGTGCAGGCGGCCGGCGCCGCGCATCTCGATGAGCGCGAATTGCGCCATGTCGTGCTGGTCGACGGGGCCCTCCACGATCGTCGCGCGGCGCGTGCCGTCGAGCACGACCGGGATCATCTCCCACGGCTCCACGAACTGCGTGAACGAGCGCGGCTCGTAGCCTGTCCACGCCCCGCCCACCCAGTACGGATCTTCCTCCATCGCGTGCTTGATCTGCCCCGGCTGCTGCAGGCGATAGACGAGATCGGCCGTGCGCCCGTCCGGCGCCGGCCCGCCGCCCAGGCAGATGCCCGCCGCGCGCAGGCCCTGCAGCCGCTCGATGTGACTCCGGCGGTGTGGCTCGCGCTTGGCCGCGTAGTCCTCGACGGTGGTGACGCCGATCTGGTAGACGATCATGACCGCGGCAGCGGGGGGCCGGGGCGCTCCTGCATGGGCGTGATTCTACCCCGACGTCGGGCGCGTGATACCGTGAAGTCGATGGACGCCGTCGAGCGCTTCCGCGCCCGCTATCCCTTCCCGCTGGACGACTTCCAGGTCGAGGCCGTGCGCGCCATTGCCAGCGACCAATCGGTGATCGTCTCCGCACCGACGGGTGCCGGCAAGACGCTGGTGGCCGAGTTCGCCATCCAGCAGGCGCTGGAGCGCGGCGTCCGCATCGCGTACACCACGCCGCTCAAGGCGCTCAGCAACCAGAAGTTCGGCGACTTCACGCGCGCCTATGGCGAGGACAAGGTCGGCATCCTGACCGGCGACGTCAAGGTGAACCCGCACGCGCCGGTGCTCGTGATGACGACCGAGATCCTGCGCAACGCCCTCTACGGCAGCGGCTTTCCCGGCCTCGGCTACATCGTGCTCGACGAGTGCCACTACATGGGCGACGAGGGACGCGGCACCGTGTGGGAGGAGATCATCGTCTCGGCGCCGCCCGATGCCCAGCTGGTGGCGCTCTCGGCCACCGTGGCCAACGTCAAGGAGATCGCCGACTGGATCTCCATCGTCCACCGGCCGATCGTGCCGATCTTCCACCCGCACCGGCCGGTGCCGCTGCACTACTTCGTCGCCGATCTCGCCGGCGACGTGCACGACATCGCCGAGGTCCGCCGTGGCCGCGCGCGCGTGGTGGGCGACGAGCCGCACGGGCCGAACGATCGGACGCGCTGGTATACCCGCCGCGTCGTCGATCCCGCCACGCTGATCGAGGCCCTCGAGCAGAAGCGCTGGCTGCCCGCCATCTATTTCATCTTCAGCCGCGCCGGCTGCGAGCGCGCGATGGAGGACGTGCTCGGTGAGGGCAAGCCGCTCATCACCCGCGAGCAGCGGCAGGAGGTGGACGAGTCCATCGCGAGCGCGCTGGCCGATCAACCGGCCCTCGGCGAGTCCACCCTGAGCCAGTCGGTGTTCCGCGGCCTTCGCCTGGGCGTCGCCCTGCACCACGCCGGCATCCTGCCCGGGCTCAAGCGCCTGATCGAGACGCTCTTCGAGCGCGGCCTCTGCAAGGTCGTCTTCGCCACGGAAACGATGTCGCTCGGCATCCACATGCCGGCGCGCGCGGTGGTGCTGCAGGGGCTCACCAAGCGGACCGATCGCGGCTTCCGCTCGCTGACGCACAACGAGCTGACGCAGATGGCCGGCCGCGCCGGCCGGCGGGGCATCGATCCCGAGGGCCAGTGCGTGATCGCGCTCGACGCGCGCGACGGCCTCGAAGACTTGATGAAGGTGGTCGACGGCTCGCCGGAGCCGATCGAGAGCCGCTTCAAGCTCGGCTACGGCTCGGCCGCGGCGCTCATCGCCACCGGGGCCGAGCCCGAGGTGATCCGCAAGCGCATCGAGTCGTCGTTCGGGCAGTACCAGAACCTCAAGCGCATCCGCGAGATGGAGCACGAGGCGCAAAACGTCGAGACCGCGCTGGCCGAGGCGCGGGGCTACGAGGCGCCGTGCGGAGACTTCGCGCGCATCGGGCGCTATCGCCGCGCGCGACAGGAGGTGGACGCGCGCCGCCACGCGGCCGGTCGCGGGGGGCGCCGCGGCGAGCGCTCGGCGGTGGAAGCCGAGCCCGGCCGGCTGGCCATGGTCCGGCGCAAGGGCGCGCCGAGCCTGGCCGTGATCCTCCGCGTGCACGCCATCCGCGGTCATCGCGTGCTCTTCGACGCGCTGCTGCCGCACGGCGCCGTCGTCAGGCTGAAGAGCGGTCTGCTCAAGCGGATCTTCTGGGCCACGCCGCCGCTCAACGTGCCGCGCGACCTGATGCGCCCGCAGGGCCGGGGCGACGGCCGCCACGAGGGGCGCGGCCTGCACGTGCTGGCCGAGCAGCTCGCCGCCATCGACGTCGCGCAGCTGATGGAGCGCGAGCGCACGCAGGGCCCGGAGGCGACGCTGTCGGCGATCGAGTGCCATCGCTGCCCGTGGGGCGCCACCTCCACGTGCGATCGGGCCTCGCGCGAGCTCGAGCGGCTGGAGGAGCGCGCGCGCCAGAAGCGGACCGGCCTGGAGGCCGTGCGCGGCGCGTACTGGCAGGAGTTCCTGGCGGTGGTGGAAGTGCTCGAGCAGTTCGGCGCCCTGCGCGGACGGGAGCTCGAGCCCAAGGGCCGGCTCATCGCCAGCCTGCGCCACGACAACGAGCTGATGGTCGCCGAGGCCGTGTGGCGGCGGCTCTTCGACGACGTGACCGTCGCCGAGGCGGCCGCCCTCTGCTCGGCGCTGCTCGAGGAGTCGCGCTCCGGCGAGCCGACGATCGCCCGCGGGTTCCTCAAGCGCAACAACAAGCTGCGCCGCAAGATCGACAGCCTCATCGCCACCGCCGACGCCGTGTTCCAGGCCCAGCGCGCCCGCCACCTCGGGATGCCCATCAGCGTGCAACCCGGCTTCATGCCGGCGGTGTACCGGTGGGCGTCGGGGGAGGACGACTGGTCGGGCATCGTGGAATCGTCCTTCGGCGGCCACGAGGGCGATCTCATCCGCGCCATGCGCCGGCTGATCGACCTGCTGCGCCAGCTCGCCGACAGCGCGGAGGTCCCCGTGGCCGTGAGCCGCCTGCTGGCCCAGGCCGCGCAGGTCGTGGACCGCGGCATCGTGCTGGAGAGCGCGCTCATCTAGATGATCCGCTGCGCGTTCCCGGACGGCGTGGCGGTCCTGCTGCGCCACGTCGTGCTGCACGCCGTCGTGGAGCGAGACGGCGCACTGTTGCTGGTCAAGCGCGCGCCGCACATGGTCGAGGGAGGCAAGTGGGGCCTGCCCGGCGGTTTCCTGGATCGCGACGAGACGCTCGTCGAGGGCGTCCTGCGCGAGCTGCGCGAGGAGACCGGCTGGGCCGGTGAGGTGCGCGCGCTGCTGCGGGTGAACTCGCGGCCGGACCGTCCGGGCGACGAGCAGAACGTCGCCGTCGACTTCGTGGTGACGGCGCTGGCGCGCGTCGGCGAGCCGGATCACGAGCAGACCGCCGTCGATTGGATCCCCATCGAGCGCCTGCCACCGCTCGCCGCGCTGGCCTTCGATCACGGCGAGACGGTCGCCCTCTACCTGCGCACGCGCGGGGGCCCCACGCCGCCGCCGAGTGTGGAGTGAATCGATCGGCGTCTGCTATGCTGGCGCCGTGATCCGGCCGGCGCTCATCGTCATCGGCGTGCTCCTGATCGGGGGGTGCGCGTTCCTCGCCAAGCAGCGCGAGATCGAGCAGCGCACCAGCCAGGGGCCCACGGCGCAGCAGATGTTCAACCTCCGCGTGCTGAACGAGACCGGGCGCGAGCCCACGTTCGAGGAGCGCCGGCGCTGGGACGAGGACATCGAGGCGCGGATCTCCGCCTACCTGCGCGAGCATCCCGAGAAGGCCAACGCGCTCGACGTCTCCACCTTCCGCTTCCTGCGCCAGTCCTCCGTCGGCCAGGACAAGGAACAGATCCTCCTCCTGCTCGGGCCGCCGCTGGCCGTGAGCACCGACCAGAACCACATGGCGAAGCTCGCCCGCCGTTACTGGCCACTCATCGAGGGCAACGCGACCGAGGTGTGGATCTATCCGCTCGGCTGGAGCATGTTCTTCGCCGGCCAGCGGCTGGTGGACATCACCCAGTACGTCGTGCCGCCCCGCTAATCCCGGAGGGTCCCATGATCCGCTCCCGTCTCGTCGTCACCAAGCAGACGCCGCTCGCCCCGCACGGCATGGTCGCGGCCGAGCATCCCCGCGGCGCCGCCGTCGGCGCGGCCATCCTGGCCCGCGGGGGCAACGCCGTGGACGCCGCCGTGGCCACCGCGTTCGCCATGACGGTCGTCGAGCCGTTCATGTCCAGCATCGCCGGCTCCGGCACGATGCTCGTGCACCTGGCCAAGCGTGGCGAGACGCTGGCGCTGAACTTCAACGGCGTGGCGCCGCTCGCCGCCCACGAGTCGATCTACAAGGTCGTCGGCGGCGTGTCGGACGGCCTCTTCTCGTGGCCGCGCACGGAGCACGCCGCCAACGAGCACGGGCATCGCTCGGTGGCGGTGCCCGGCTCGGTGGCCGGCCTCGCGCTGGCGCTGGAGCGCTACGGCACGATGACCCTGCGCGACGTGCTGGCGCCGGCCATCGCTCTCGCGCGCGAGGGCTTCGAGGCCGACTGGTATCTCGCGCTCAACCACGCCAAGTTCGTCCAGGAACTGCAGGCGTATCCGGCCACGGCGAAGAACTACCTGCGCGACGGGCAGTGGATTTACCGGCCGGCCGGCATGCTGGCCGGCGACCAGGTGCGCTACCCCGACCTCGCGCGCAGCCTGGAGCTGATCGCCAAGGAGGGCCCCGACGCCTTCTATCGCGGCGCGCTCGCTCAGGCCATCGTCGACGACATGGCCGCCAACGGCGGACTCATCCGCCGCGAGGACCTCGCCGGCTATCGCGTGATCATCGAGCCGGCCCTGCGCGGGAAGTATCGCGACGTCGAGGTGGCGCTCTCGCCGGGGCCGACCGGCGGCGTGACCGCGCTCGAGATCCTGAACATCCTGGGCGAGTTCCCCTCGGCCCGCGTGGGCTGGCAGACGGCGGAGGGCCTGCACCTGCGGGCCAGCGCCATCGCCCGTGCCTTCCGGGACCGGTTCGAGCACCTCGGCGACCCCGCGATGGTGAAGGCGCCGTGGGACCGTCTGGTGTCGCGCGAGTACGCGCGCGCCGCCGCCACCGAGATCCGGCGCGGCAAGCCGGCGAGCCGCCGGGCGCCGCGCGCCGCCGACGAGTGCACCACGCACCTCTCGGTCATCGACAGGCAGCGCAACATGGTGGCGCTCACGAACACGGCGGTGTCCTTGTGGGGCTCGCGTGTGGTCGTGCCCGGCACCGGCATCCTGCTCAACAACGGGATGATCTGGTTCGACCCGGAGCCCGGCAAGGCCAACTCGGTGGCCTCCGGCAAGCGCGGCCTCGTCAACATGGTCCCGGCGCTCGGCTTCCGTCGCGGCAGCCCCGCCTTCACCGTGGGCGCGCCCGGGGGACGCGGCATCATCTCGGCCATTCCCCAGGTCATCGCCAATCTCGTGGACGGCAAGGCGACGGCGCAGGCCGCCGTGGAGGCGCCCCGCGTGCACACGGAAGGCGCCGAGGTGCTGGTGAGCACGCGCGTCGGCGACAAGGCCATGATCGGGCTGGCCAAGAAGGGGCACGTCGTCGTACCCAAGGAAGAGTCGTACTCCACGCTGAACTTCGCGCGGCCGGTGGCGATCCGGGTCACCGCGCGCGGCCTGGACGCCGGCTGCGAGCAGTACAGCGCCGCCGCCGCGGCCGGGAATTAGAGAAGAGCGTCATGGCCATCGACAGGTACGTGCTGGTTCACGGCGCGTGGCACGGCGGGTGGTGCTGGGCGAAGGTGGCCCGGCTGCTGCGTGACGCCGGCCACGAGGTCTATACGCCCACGCTCACCGGGCTCGGCGAGCGCGCGCACCTGGCGCGGCCCGAGGTCGATCTCGAGCTGCACATCCAGGACCTCGTGGCGATGCTGGAGAGCGAAGAGCTGCGGCAGGTGACGCTGGTCGGCCACTCCTACGCGGGCTTCGTGATCACGGGCGCCGCCGCGCGCGCGGCCGGGCGGATCGCGCAGCTCGTCTATCTCGACGCGTTCGTGCCGGAGGCCGGCAAGTCGCTGCTCGATTACGCCGGGCCGCGGGCGGAGGCGATCCGTGAGGCGGCGCGGACGCAGGGCGAGGGCTGGAAGATCCCGCCGTTCGCGCCGGAGCGCTTCGGCGTCACCAGCCAGCGCGACACCGAGTGGCTCACCAAGCACCTCGTGCCGCAGCCGCTCCAGACCTTCGCGCAGCCGCTGCCCGCCGCCGGCGGCGACAAGCTCAAGCGCACCTACGTCTACTGCTCGAAGCCCGCCATGGGCCCCTTCGATTCGTTTGCCGAGCGCCTGCGCGACGACCGCAAGTGGACGTTCCACGACCTCAAGACCGGTCACGACGCGATGGTGACCGCGCCGGGCGATGTCGCCAAGATCCTCATGGGGAAGTAGGAGACGAGGAGATCCAGCATGGAAGACAAGGTGATCGCGTCGTGGAAGTACAAGAAGGGCGCGCTCGATGCGAAGACCGCGTTCCTCTGCTACCTGGCCGCCAACCTCGCCGTCGGCAACACGCACTGAGCCAAGCGCGACCTGGCAGGTGCCAGGAACAGCGGGGCGTCCGAGGACGAGGTGCGTGAGGCCATCTCCTTCGCCATCCGCGCCAACGCGGCGAAGGCGCACGCCGACATCCTGAGCGTGTGGAATGACGGCTGAGGTCACCCTCGTCCGCTGCCCGTCCTGCGGCGCGACCAACCGCGTGCCGGTGAGCGCCGTGCGCGCGGGCAAGCGCCCCGTGTGCGGGCGCTGCAAGGTAGCCCTGCCGCTCGGGCGCGGGCCGGTGACGGTGACCGATGCGAATTTCGCCGGCGAGGTCGAGGCCTCACCGCTGCCCGTGCTGCTCGATCTGTGGGCGCCGTGGTGCGGGCCGTGCCGGATGCTCGCGCCGATCGTCGAGGAGCTGGCCGGCGAGCTCGCCGGCCGCGTGAAGGTCGGCAAGCTGAACGTGGACGAGAACCCGTCGATCGCCGCGCGCTTCAACGCGCGGAGCATCCCCACGCTGCTCGTGCTCAGGGGCGGCCGGGAGGTGGACCGGATCGTCGGCGTTCAACCGAAGGCGGAGATCGCCCGCCGCGTCGAGCGCGCGGTAGCCTGAGGCGAGGAGGGGCGGATGGCTGAGGTGACGTTGACGGCGGCGTTCTCGACGATCCCGGGCGGCGACGCCGAGGCGATCAAGCGGCTTATTGTCGAGACGGTCGAGCAGATTGCTCGGGACGACAATACGTTTCAGCGCGCCAAGCTCGTCTTCACCGAGTCCGACGAGCGCTGCGGCCTGACGGCAGAGCTCGACGGGGTGAAGAAGGAGGGCGTGCCCCTGCCCATCGAGCTCGACACGCTGGAGGATGCCCAGACCTCCGCCGGCGCCCGCGCGCAGCTCAAGGAGGCGCTTCGCCTGTACTTCCGGAAAGTGCAGGGCAAGTGAGCGACGACGCGGGGACGCTCCTCTATCTCTACCGCGACTGCGTGTTCCGGGTCCCCGACGGCGTGCAGTCCCCCAAGGCCGGCTCGCTGCTGTTCTGCCGCCACCTGACGTTTCGGCCCGGCGAGCGTGTGCTGGAGATCGGCGCCGGGCTCGGGCTGGCCGCCGTGCTGGCGGCGCGGAGCGGGGCCCGCGTGGTGGCCACGGACGTCGTCCCGGCGGCCGTCGAGACGATTCGCGCCAACGCCGCGCTGAACGGGGTGACGCTGGACGCGCGACTCGGCGACTGTTACGCGCCGGTGGCGGGCCAGCGCTTCGATCTGATCTGCAGCAACCCGCCCCAGATGCCGACCCCGCCCGCGCGCGAGCGTGACGACGCCGCGGCCGCCGCCGACAACGGCGGGCGCGACGGCTGGCTCGTGCTGGACCGCGTGATCGCCGGCGCGCCGGCCCACCTGGCCCCCGGCGGCCGCCTGGTGTTCACGATCTTCGCCTTCCTCGGCTGCAAGTCGGCGTTCGCGCGGCTGGAGGCGGCCGGCCTAACGCCGCGCATCGTGGCCCGCGAGGTGCAGTCGTTTCCGCGCATCGGCTTCGAGCGCCTGGAGCACTTGCGGGAGATCGACGCCGAGGCGACGCTGCCGGCCGGGTTGCCCGACCGTGTGGAGCGCTTCGTGATCGAGGGACGGCTGGCGTGAGAGCGCTCATCGTGAACGCGGACGACTTCGGCCTCACGCGCGGCGTGAGCGCCGGCATCCTGGCCGCGCACCGCCACGGCATCGTGACCAGCACGACCGTGCTCGTCACCGCGGACATCGATCGCCGCCAGCTCGACGAGGCGCGCGCGGCCGGACTGGGGCTCGGGCTGCACGTGAACTTCACGCTCGGCACGCCGCTCACGCGCGGGCGCTCGCTGGTGGACAGCGGCGGCCGCTTCGTGCGCGACCCCCAGCGCGCGGCGGCGAGCGCCGCGCCGCGGGAGGCGCGGGCGGAGATCGAGGCGCAGATCGCGCGGTTCGCGAAGCTGGTGGGCCGGCCGCCCACGCACCTCGACAGCCATCACCACGTGGGGCTCTACACCCCGCTGCGCGACGTGTTCCTCGACGTCGCCCGCGCCCACGGCGTGCCCGTGCGGAGCCAGGACGCGGCCGCCCGCGTGCGCGCGCGCAGCGCGGGGCTGCGGACGACCGACCACTTCTTCGGCGAGGCGGGGCCCGGCGCCTACTGGTCGGCCGCGCGCACGCTCGCGGCGCTGCGCGCGCTGCCGTCCGGCGTGTCGGAGTTCATGGTGCATCCCGGCCGCTTCGACGAGGATCTCGGCTACAGCCGCTACGGACGCCAGCGCGAGGTCGAGCTGGCCGGCCTGGGCAGCCACGCCGCCCGCGGCGCCGCCGCCGCGCTCGGCATCACGCTGACGACGTTCCAGGAGGCGCGTTGACGTCGAAGCTGCCGCCCGTCGTCCTGGCCGCCGACGTCGGCGGCACCACGATCGCGGTGGGCGCCGTGACGGTGGCCGGCGACGTGCTGCTCGAGGAGCGCGTGCCGACGTTTCGCGATGGCTCGGGCAAGGCCGTGGCGTGCCTGATGACGGCGCTCGAGACCGTGCGCGCCGGCGCCGAGCGCCTCGGCCATGCGATCCTGGGAATCGGCGCCGGCGTGCCGGGGCCCGTGGACACGGTGGCCGGTCGCATCTGCGAGCATGTCCCGCACGTGCCGGAGCTGGCCGGCCGCGCCCTCGCCGCGGAGCTCAGCGAGCGCTTCGGCCTGCCGGCCTGGGTCGACAACGACGTCAACGCGCTCGCGCTGGCCGAGTGGCGCTTCGGCGCCGGTCGCGGCGCCCGCTCGCTCGTGGTCCTGGCGACGGGCACCGGGCTCGGCGCCGGCATCGTGCTCGACGGCCGGCTCGTGCGCGGCGCCGCCGGGTTCGGGGGCGAGCTGGGGCACACGCCGGTGAAGTTCGACGGCCCGCCGTGCTGGTGCGGCGGCCGCGGATGCCTGGCGCTCTACGCCAGCGGCCGCGGCATCGCCGAGGCGGCGCAGGCGCGCGTGGCGGGCCACGCAGACGCGGCGCTGCTGCGCGCCGCCGGCGGCGATCCGACGGCGATCACCGCGCCGCTCGTCTTCCGCCTGGCCGGCGAGAGCGATCCGCCGGCCGTCGCCGTGGTGGAGGAAGCCTGCCAGGCGATGGGCGCGATGATCGGCACCGTGATCAACGGGCTCAACCCCGACGTCGTGGTGATCACCGGCGGCGTGGCGGCCTCGCTGGCGCCGCTCGAGACGCGCATCCTGAAAGCGGCCGGTGAGTACGCCTTCCCCCGCGCGCTGGCCACGACGCGCGTGAGCATCGTGCCGAGCGACAAGCGCACGACGATGCGCGGTGCCGCTGCCCTCGTGCTCTACGAAACGGAGGACTCCCGATGAAAGCGATCACGTTCCATGGCGTGGGCGACGTGCGAGCGACCGACGTGGCCGATCCCAAGCTCGTCGACGCCACCGACGTGCTGGTGCGGATCACGACCAGCGCGGTGTGCGGCTCCGACCTGCACCAGTACCACGGCCGCGGCGGCGGCGCCCTGGTGCAGACGGGCGCCACGATGGGCCACGAGTTCATGGGCGTGGTCGAGGAAGCCGGCGCCGCCGTCCGCGGCGTGCGGCCCGGCGATCGCGTGATCGTGCCGTTCTCCGTCTCCTGCGGCAGCTGCGAGTGGTGCCGCCGGCGGCTGCCCACGCAGTGCACGACGACCGGGCGCGCGGTGTTCGGCGGGCGCTTCGGCCACGTGTGGGGCGGGGGACAGGCCGAGCGCATCCGGGTGCCGTTCGCCGATCACCTGTGCGAGA
>Ga0075424_100003533_pt1 | contig 14666 bp, 11 predicted proteins | sample SoiMethybrSBSTD3_FD_75301 | JGI IMG/M metagenome (GOLD analysis project Ga0075424, IMG submission 75301) | Bulk soil microbial communities from a Populus tree surrounding site in Tennessee, USA - Soil MetaG P. TD hybrid SBSTD3 | ecosystem: Environmental > Terrestrial > Soil > Tree plantation... | reverse complement strand
AGACCAGCAGCAATCAGACCAGCAGCAATCAGACCAGCAGCAATCAGACCAGCAGCAATCAGACCAGCAGCAACAAGGAGAAGAACAACCTCTAATACCTACTCCAACGCCAGAATCCACACAACTAATTACATCAACTCTTAACTCAACACCTAATTTGGCTTCTGTAGCAGAAGGGAAGAACTGTGCAACGAATTTAAGTGAACGTCCTAATCCAATCCAATACCTTACGTATTTCAACTGTGGACATGTTAGTACGCTTAAAAACGGCACAACACTCAGACAATTTAGTTTAATTGTTTCTGAAAATAACACAATCCCAATTTCGGACATTAATACAAATGATCCTGTGTTATATGATGCATGGACGTTTAATAATACAATTCCTGGTCCCACAATGCGAATGACTGAAGGTGACCATGTACAAGTTACAGTCTATAATTCCAATTCTTCAACACATGCTCATTCTTTGCACATGCACTCTATTCATTCAGGAGAAATGGACGGAATGACTGGGCCTGGTGGTACAATTCCACCTGGAGGTCATTTTACCTACAGCTTTGTTGCCTCTCCATACGGTGTGTATCCTTATCATTGTCATGTTGAGCCTGTAAGAACACACATTAACCATGGATTGTATGGTGCAATGATTATAGATCCTATGACGTCCCGTGAACCAGCAAAAGAGATGGTGATGACGCTAAATGGCTATAATTTAGTAGATGACTACACAGGAGGAAAGGAAGAATCTTCGCTACATCCACCCACAGCTTCAGAAATACGCACTAACTTCGGCGAAGCCACTAAAGCAGATGAAGGAGCAGGCAATCAAATTTATACTGTAAACGGAGCAGCTTTTGTATACCGAGACCAACCAGTACAGCTAGTTACAGAACAAAAATATAGAATATATTTGGTAAATATGTTGGAGTTTGATCCAGTAAATAATTTCCATTTGCACGGCGATATGTTTGATTATTATCCAGCAGGTACTGCAATGAATCCGGCGTATAAGACAGATATTCTTACTATGTCCGAGGGAGATAGGGGAATATTAGAATTCACATACCACAACCCAGGCACGTTCATGTTCCATTCACATTTCAATGAGTTTACTAGTTTGGGGTGGATGGGAATGTTCGATGTTCGGGATAAATCGTCAGCATCATCAGCAACAAATATTGCATCATCAATGCCTTCAATGCATTCCATGGGACAACAGATAAAAACTGAACAGCCAAGCATAAGCGATAGTATAGTATCTACTTCACCTCTTCCTTTTATTCCATAGTGAGATGGTGGATAACAATTTTTTATTTGGCTGACTAACTTTTTCCTTTTGAAGGCTCACTAATTTTTATCTACATTTGCCGATTTCATAAAGTTATATGAACCGCTAACACAGAAAATTTGCTTATTATAATTGGTACTTTTGTGTTTTCAATAGCCTTTTGTGGTAAGTATATAATTGATTTTATTTACTGCTAAAAATTATTGTCTACATAAACTGCTAACTTGATATATGTGTGTCATTCATTGACTTGTAGAGATAATATTGCATGACAATTGATGATGTAGTACGTGCATATAACAGTCTATTTATTTGGGCAATCTTAGGAGTATTTTGTATTATGGGACTTATAGTCGTTTGGGGCATAAAGAAAAATAGGTAAGATTGGTGTTACATATACTCGTCTATTCACGTCAATAGCTAATAATTTAATATTCCCAAGAGGTGACATGGTACTATTCAATGCTGGAACATAAATGAAATTTTGTACGATAACGAAAAATACTCTATAATTATAATACGCTGATAAAGTATATCAATACCGATATAGTGCAATTACGGAATATAGATTAACTTAGGATAGATATTACGCATGCAAAAAATTTGAATGTCATGAATTTATCGGCGCAAACACGATTACTTGTAATTCAAAATTACAGTAAGAACCGAGTTAAAGGAGTGTTTATGCAATAATGAAAGTACTAAATAATCTAAAGCTTTCCGTTTTGTATAGTTGAAGTTCATCATTATACGTTTTCCATTGGCCTAAACAATTGTTTGTGCTTATCATCCTAGATCTCTACATATACCGTATCATCTTCTATCTTTACTTTAAAGGACTCTTCAGGCTTCAATTTTTGTGGAAACCATGTTAAATTGCCTGTTGTGACATCCCATTTTGCACCATGCCACGGACAAGTCAGCTCCTTACCATTGAGTTCGCCTTCGTGTAGCTCAGCTCCAGCATGATTACAAATATCATTCATTGCATAATAATTTCCTCCTATGTTTGTAACTAGAATTTCCTTTCCACTAGCTGTCACATGAGTTAATTTCCCCTCAGTGATATCTGAGGTTTTACCTATCATAATTTTTGCCATAATGAACTGTTAAAAAAATGCCATATTTTAAGGTGTCATAGTTCATACGTAAGACTAATTTAAAAAATATTTAAGAAATAATAGCCTAAACCAGAGTTTTCAGAACAAGATTATTATAGTAATATGCATCTGGATATTCTATTATTGTGACTCAACTATCACAGTGCCTTTCATCTCAGGATGTATGGTACAATAGTATGGGAAGGAACCAACTTTGTTTGCAATAAACGTAATACTTTGAGATTGAAAATATCCTAAATTATTTGAATGTACTTTGAATGCATCTATATTGAAATTGTGTTTTGAACTAGTGTCTTCATTAATTATATGGATAGATTCTAACTCTCCTTGTCTTAATGTTATCGCTGGGCTGTTATAACCTATTCCTATACTTCTTCTTGCGCTACTAGTGGATTGGCTTGTAAATACATATCCAGATTGGGGAGAATATGAAGCTTTCATGAATGTGTTTGTAGGGGCAGCAAATACGGGTGAATTACCATTTACTGGAACAAGAGAATGTACTCCAAAGTAAACAACTACTGATATAATAACAGCTGCTGCGCCAATCCCTATTATCATGCCTTTGGAGATGAATGCTTTACCCTTCGCACTCTTCTGTCTAGTCTTTTTATTCATAAGAAAAGTTGCATTCACACTAATTTAGGTGTTAATACTGCAATGGGCATTAAAATTGTAAAATCAATTATGGTGCATCACAGTTAGCAAGTATTAGCTTCTATTGCAGAAATCATCTCCAAAAAGAGCGTTATGAGTACTTGTATTCTATTAAAAACTATGCTATTAACATTAATATCTCTACCTTGTATTATGTATATGCCAGACGCTTATGTGTTACTCAACTGTGACTTTGGAGCGGACGATGAAAGTATTGTCTATAAGTTGAAAGAATTGCCTGAAATTATAGAAGTGAATGGAGTCTCGGGCGCTTACGATCTGCTTGTAAAGGTCAGTGCTGATACAATGGAAAAGTTAAAAGAAACTATAAGTTTGCGTATACGAACAATTGATAACATTAAATCAACTCTATCTTTAATTGTAATTGAAGGTCAGGGATAGTGTAGTGTTAGTAATAATAGAATAACAAGAATATGGATTTGATCATATACAAATGAATTAAATTGTACCATTTCATTTTTTTATACTATAAAAATATCATGAAATTAAATTATCATAAATTAATTGTTCCTTTCATCCAATATCGGAAATAAGAAGATAACGTAGATGTGGCATTGTTAATATATTAGTATTGATAGTAGAAGCCAATTAATTTCATTTGCTTTTCATTAACATGTACATTAATGCCTTTTGAACATGTAGTCTATTTTCTGCTTCATTCCATACAACCGATGATTTTCCATCTATTACATCAGACGTTACCTCTTGGCCACGTTTAGCAGGCAAACAATGCATAAAGATTGCGTCTTTTTTAGCCAGTTTCATAGTCTCAGAGTTTACTTGGTATTTGGGAAAGAAAGCTATCTGTCGCCTAATTCTTTCTTCGTCCTTTCCTATTGAAATGAATGTATCTGTTACTACTACATCAGCATCTCTGACAGCTACTGAAGGATTCTCTGTAATTATTATCTCGGCTCCAGTCTTTTCTCCGTCTTTTTTAGCTATCTTTACTATGTTTTGAAATGGTTCATAACCTTTGGGACATGCAGCAGTCATGTTAATACCTGTTTTTGCACAACCTAGTAACAAATCATTACAGACATTATCACCATCTCCTATCCACGCAAGATTCAATCCACCTAGTTCTTTCTTGCTTTCCTGAATTGTTAAAAGGTCTGCTAGTATCTGACATGGATGAAAGGTATCTGATAGACCATTTATAACTGGAATAGAAGCAAATTTGCCTAGCTTTTCAACATCTGTATGAGCATAAACTCGTGCAATAATGCAATTGAGATATAGTGATAATGTCCTTGCAGTATCTTCTATTGATTCCCCACGTGATAGTTGAATATCGTTGGTGTTAAGATATGTGGTGTTTCCACCCAACTGAAACACACCAGTCTCGAAACTCACTCTTGTTCTGGTTGACGGCTTTTGGAAGAGGAGCCCGAAGACTTTGCCTTTTAATACTTGTCGTGACTTTCCATTCTTTAGTTGTTTTTTTAAGCTGCTAGCTAATTTTATAATGGAAAGAATTTCCTTTGAACTTAAGTCCTGCAGGCTAAGAACATCTTTACTATTTAAGCAAGCCCTCAATATCTTCATCTGAAAGATATACTACGTCGTCTTTTGCATTTTGCCGTGACTCTTTGGAGCCTTCTTTGTGTTTTTCTGACTGTTTATCATCAGATACTTTAATTTGCTTTTCATTTTTTTCTGTATAGTGTGTCGTATCGTGATCTTCAACTTCTGATCTTTTCTCCCTCTTGTGTCTGTCCATTCTACTAAAGAATCCACCAAAACGAGACTTCACTTTTGATTTCTGTTTCTCTGTATTTTCTGTCTTTTGATCTTCTATAGTTGTATGATGATCTTGTACCACAGTCGGTTGATAAGATGAACCATTTTCTAAAGGCTTTTCATAGTTTTCTATCTCTTCCTCAATTTTAGGCTCAATCTCAGACATATGTTCTTGATTATCAACTACATTTGGTATATCTGTTGGTGATGATGACGATGACGACGACGACGTTGTGGCTGAAATTGATTTCTGTCCCTCTCCTTTTCTTTCTTCTTTTGTAATGGATACTGTATGAGCATCAACTGCGTCCATTGAACTAAATGTTGATGGTTTCTGCGTTTCTATATCAGAGGTTTTCGGAACGGTAAGAGTTGCAGATGTTATATCGCTAATATCCGTCAAGGGCATATTGCCAAATATGGATTCAATGAATCTGTCAGGATCAAAAGGGATTATGTCATCATACGTCTGCCCAACTCCTAAATAAAGAATTGGTTTTGATGTAATATGAGCTATAGAAATTGCAGCACCACCCTTTGCATCTGCATCTGCTTTAGTTAAAATAGCACCGTCAAAATTCGTGTATTGAAAAAATTCTCTTGATTGATTGATAGTATCGTTTCCAGCAAGTGAATCGCCTACAAATAATTTCATATCTGGTTTTACTACCCTGACAATTTTACTAATTTCGTCCATTAGGTTTTTAGCTGTTTGCATTCTACCAGCTGTATCTATTAATACTGCATCAATATGGTGTTTTCTGCTGTAATCAATCGCATCTCTGCCTACTGCTGAGGGATCTGCACCATATCTCTGGGAAATGACTTTTAATGATAACTTTTCTCCATGATGAGTAATCTGTTCAATAGCACCTGCTCTATGGGTATCTGCGGCCGCCATAACCACAGCAATGCCATTTTTACGGAGTAGATGAGCCATTTTTGCAACTGTTGTAGTTTTGCCTGTTCCATTAATGCCAAGAAATACAATAACATATGGTCCCATTTTGGAATCTATTTTCGATTTGATTCTCTGTATCAAATCTACCTTTTCAGCTTTGGCAAACATTTCTGCAATTGCAGTTTGAAGCCTTATTCTTATTATATTCTCTACATTATCGTGTCCTTTATCAAATTTTATTCCTGTTAGTTCTCTTTTTAATTTCTCAGATAAGTGATCAATTACTTCTTGTGAAACATCACTTTCTAATAGTGCAAGTTGCAAATCAAATAGATTCCCATCAATATCTTTTTCGGAAATCTCCTTCTGACCTATGTTTCTTATTCCTATGCTTGAGAAGGCTTTTTTCAGCTTGTCAAACAATTCATATTCAACCCTAATTATGACGTGGTTATTGTCTATTATTGTGTGTATAGGAATTATGCTGTGATTTGGCAGTAGGGGAAGAAGTACCAGATGACTGCTGTAACATCTGGTTAACTTGTTTCTGAATCTGCTCCATGCGCATTTCTATTTGTTGTTTTTGGCTATACAGTTGGCTCAAAGCAGTTTCAAATTCTTTAATTCTGGATTCAATATAATTAATAGTATCTTCTCTGCTTTTTTCCACAATTACTCCTGCTCCTACATTTACCAGCAGTTTCTTTACAGGCGGAACCAATGCTTTCATGTAAACTCCAATTCCAACGGGCATTAATGATTCCACTTCTGATTCATCCATTACATTTTGAACAGCAGAAGAAGCAAGCCGAGCCTCCTCAATTAACTTTGTGACTGTGGCCTCGCGGGTAATGGTGTCATTCATATATGCCTCCAGAATTCTTGACTGCTGAACCATTTCGCTAATTTTCTGATCCGCGGCAGCATGTTGTTGATTAATATCATTACTCATTTAAATTCAATTTTCAAACCTATCTTATAACTGTGACTAGTAAATCATTTATTGGTATTTAAAATAACTAGGTCCAAATAAATCATAGATTCTTTTGCTGCTTATGTTCATTTATATATGCAATAGGCTAGTATTGGTAATAATTAATCAAAAGACTAGGGAAAGTTCTGTGCTCGGTCGCAATCTATCATCAATAACAAGCAGTAAAAGTTATATGGTATTATGATCGCTCCAGGTTTGACTATTCTGATATTAGCATCAACTATCACGAACCCGGCCCATCGTCTCTGACAGTCCTTCTTTTCAAATATTGTATTGTTAAATTAATTTTCAATATAAATAATATATTATAAATAAATTTTTTCTTCATCTTCTGTCTGAAGCTACACCCGTCTCCTATTCATCACAAATAGTCAATCGTCGCCTGCCTAGTAGGTTACCTGGCGACTTACAATCATTATCTTGCTGGCTATTGTTAGATTAGGATATATTAAATGTCATCAGTAATCCGTTTCTATCACCTATGCATATGCGCCTACTACTTGTTTTGCAAGGTCAAAGTTATAGTACTGTTATCATTGCTACTATCTATGTAGCTAGGATCATGGACGGTAGATTCCCATATGATCTTTTGATTGCATAGCACATTTTCCCCTCTATGCTTGAACTCGCGAGTAAACCAGTGAATACTGCCTGTCTCGTTGTTAAAGCACTAGCACAAGCCAGTCACAACTATAACACTGGGACTGTATCCAGTTCCATCATTATAGCCTGGCAATACTGGTCATGTGATTAAAAAACATCCGCGTATATCTGAGCTGCTTTTGGAGGTCAAAAATATACTAAGATTTATCTGCTACTGAAAAATCAATATTCTTCGTCCTCGGTAAAAGTTGAACAATAAGGATTATTCATAATACCTTTATAAAAGGAATCCCGCATATCTACCTTTACTATATGTAAGTTTTCGTTGACTTAAAATGTAGAACAATTTGCGTCAACTAGAATGATCAGGCTATGTTATTGGAATGTTACTTGATTTTGGAATTGGAATTCTTAAAGTAACAACACCATCTATATATTTTGCAGTTCCAATTACCTTGTTGTCATCCGTAATTCGAATAGGTAATGCTACCTTCTTGTCTAATCGAGTAGGTCTGTGTTTGTAATAAACTACACCGTGATTTTCTTCAACTTCTCTATTCGCATTGATCGATAGTATATTTTCAACTATTCTTAGATTAATGTCATTTTTGGCAAAGCCAGGCAAGTCAATATTAATGATCAAGTCATTCCCGTCTTCAAACATGTCTATGGCAGGCATCACAAATTCATAAAATTCTCGAGATCTATTGCCTAATTCTCTCATTATTTCCTTGGCCATATACTGTCCTAATCCCATAACATTAACTTCTACTTGTTGATATAAATCCTTTGTTTTTAACCGCATTTATAGCACATTATAATAGCCTATTCTAAAGGGAGTTTCATACTAATATATGTCGTCGGCTTATATCTACTATTATTTTCCTATTTCTGAAATGCTATATTATACTAGAACATCAGAATTAACGATTACTTTCAGAGTCGGCTTCAAAAATTGTCATGTTTCACCATCTTCATGATGATTTAGCAAACATCTAACCGCTCGTAGCCAATCTGTGTGAATTACGCATATGTAATTTTGGAAACAAAAACTAAGCTTTCTATAGTATATATTAAGTATCCCAATGTAAGTTGTCTTTCGTCGCACAAAATTATTTGCACTTCCTCCCTGTAAAGAAGAAGAAAAATGGCAATAAAATAGTCATAAGTATATAGTTATATATAATACAGCAAATATTTGATGATAAAAAAAACATATGCAAACGACCAATAGTACAAACAATGGTTCTACGTAAATAGGTGGTTTCCATTGCATCTTATAAAGTGATATTTGTGCTAGCTATATTTGTTGTAGACATCCCTTTTATATTACGTATATCGATTCAAGAAGTAGCATCATCATATGTACTTGTCATCCCTCGCTTTCATCTCAAATTATTATCCCAATATGTGACGTGTATTATCAATGATCGGAGAATGACAAAATGATTTCTATATCTATAAAGAGTACTCACAACAAAATTAGAGGAATAGCTTTCTCTGCAACGATGCTGCTTTTATTGTCGGTTATAATTTCTAGTCAAAATACATTTGTCAATACTGTGTATGCCGATCATAATGATGATAATGATAATAATAAAGTAAAGAATAGATCATTAATTGATGATATCTCCGATCAAGTAATCGATACTCGTTCTAATAAAGAAAGCATACAAAATATTCTTCAACTAATACAAATTCAAATAGCGCAGACATCTGGCCAAGATAAAGCAACTAAGACGATTAATCTGATAAACTCAATTATTAATCTAAATCCTAATGGTCCTTTAGCTCAATCATTGTTATATCTCTCAAAGCAACAAGCAATTGGTAATGTCAATTCTGTTATTGAAGCTGCCATACAAGTGGCTGCGCATGTAGCTAGCGGCGGTGAAGACATAGAAGAAATAATAAAACAAGCAGCTTCACATACCCAGCAAGCTCTGTCTTCAGAATCATCATCTTCCACATCATTGCTGCAATCGCCACCACTAGTGCAATCATCACCACCTATTGCTGTACAACAACAGCAACAACAGCAACAAATACAACAACCACCTCAGCAGCAATCATCTTCATCGCAAACTATCACCCCCTCATCTTCCACATCATTGCTGCAATCGCCACCACTAGTGCAATCATCACCACCTATTGCTGTACAACAACAGCAACAACAACAACAGCAACAACAACAACAGCGGCTGCAGCAACAAATACAACAACCACCTCAGCAGCAATCATCTTCATCGCAAACTATCACTTCATCATCAAAACCTCTATCGCATTCACCTGCAGAAGGCAGAACTGACAAATTTGGCATAAAAGAGCTATACCAATCAAAGCCAGGAGGCGAACAATGGTTCATGAACATGGATACTGCTAAGGACCCAAGGTCAGGTTCCCCATCTTTGACTAAGAATACAGATGGTTCTTTCAGAGTCTCTGGACAAGAAAACATAAGGTATAGAATCTATACTTCAACCGGATATCACGAGCCTCCCAATACAGATCAAAAACAGTTAGCTAAGCAAGAGTATATGCTAGCACCTAATGATTGGAAGAATGTGGAAATGACTGGATATATCAGAGTAGTGCAAAACGAACCTACAGATAACCACTTTACCTGGTATGCACGAGGAGGCATTCCCACTTCTACAAGAGGCTGCGAGGGAACATCAATAAAAGGACAAATGTTTGTTGATGGACACACAAACTTTGCTAAGGAGCAATGGCATACAGGTGGCTATGTTTTTACGCCAACTAAATCTTCAATTGTAGGTTCTATGGTGGGAAAATGGATTGGATTTAAGATGGTGACATACAATTTCCAAGAGAATGGAAAAACGGTAGTAATGATGCAGAATTGGGTTGATAATGATAACAATGGACACTGGGTCAAGGTATATGAATATATTGATAGAGGTAGGCTTGGAACCCAAGGCAGTCATTGCGGAGCGGCAAATCCTGACCAAATAATTACATGGGGAGGTCCAATTGCCATATTTGGATGGGATCATTTCAATGCAGTAGACATAAAGAACTTTAGTATAAGAGAAATTCAACCACCACAATAGAACCAAGTAGATACACTAACCAACACCAATTTTTATATTCCTCATCATATGTAGCCATCAATTCTTTTGTCTGTTCTATAGTCCATTCTACTTATGTTATCTATTTCACAATCACAATTTGTAATGCAATCATATTGCTAACATCTTTATCAAAGTCCTGTTACGTATTAGATTTATTAATTATATTACTGACCTATTTTCCAAAGACGCGTATAGTTTTGTGATTATTGCAAATGCATATCAAAAGATGTATCTTTATAATAAAATTTAATTAATAGAAGAAACAACTCCTTATTTGCCCATCCAGATTAGTTTTATCCTGACACAAAATAAAGAACTCATCAATAAATATTTTATAAGGAGTATTGTGGCTTCTTTTGTGTTAATGATCAATGAATATATGTTATGTCCCAAAAATAGACCATCTCGCCGGAATACGGTGCTACTGTACTGATTATGATGGTATATGCGGTTTTATAAAACAAAACGATACTAGTTTCAGAGTGTCTGAAATAATAGATGACTCTTTTCTTATTGATTTATCACCAGTACAAAATGATACCCATAAATTCCCATTATATATTTTAGACAAAAGAAACATTGATTCAAATCACGCCCTTTTTGAAATAAAAAGAGAGCTTGGTATTAGACTTAAAATCCTAGGAATCAAGGATTCAAAGGCCATCACAAAACAATACGCTAGTTCAGAGCAAACACGGAATATCAGAAGAGAAGCAAAAACACGACATACTCTTCTGGTATTGAAAGGATTTAGTAGAAAGCCTTTAAGAAAAGCTCATCTTAGTGGAAATGAATTTACTATTACTATTAATAACACAAAATCTTCCGATATCTCTGATTTTGTTCCACAAACAAGAAATATTGCAAATTTTTATGGGCTACAACGATTTGGCAGCAAGAGACTAATTACTCACCTTATAGGAAGAGAAATTGTTAAGCGAAATTTTAAAAAGGCTATAGAACTTCTATTGTCCCATACGTCAGAATATGATTCTCCAAGAACCAGAGAAATCAGGGAAAAAAGTCGTGATCCAAAAAATTACTCTCAAATTCTTAAACAACTTCCGAAAGGAATGGATATTGAATACGAAGTAATGTCAGCATTGGCAAATGGCAGAGAGCCTGTGGCTGCATTGCGATCCATACCAATTGCCATCCGTAGATTATTTGTTCAAGCTTATCAGGCATATATTTTCAACAACTGTCTGAGCGTCGCAATTTTAGATGGAGAGGATATATCTGTATGTAAGGAAGGTGATCTATGTTTCGAAATGGAAGGCCAGTTAGTTTTTGGAAAGATACGTAAGTATGACTCCCATAAAGATTTAACTTCAGATGTAGTTCCTGCCGTTCGGCTATCAGGGTATGCTTTTCAGCCTAATAAGGGAAGATTTGAAGTCATAACAAGAAGGCTTATGCAGGAGGAAACTATAACAGAAAAAGACTTTTACATAAAGGAAATGGAAGAATTGAGTGCACCTGGAGGATTCAGGCAAGTACCACTCTGGTGTAAGGATTTCTCTTATTTGAATTCACTTACACTGCACTTTAAATTACCAAAAGGATCCTATGCAACGACCCTATTACGTGAATTGATGAAGCCAGAAGATCCAATTAGATCAGGTTTTTAAATTAATTTTTAGAGTATTGCGTTATCTACACTTTCTTATTTTTCTATTGCCAATCTTTTTTCGTTCATCTCTTTCCTTTCTCCCATAAAACTATGATTATCATCTGCATAACAATGTTTTTAAATCTAATTGGTTATCACAAGTAATTCTAGCATCAAAAAATAGTTGGATACCATATATATTTTATAGATGTTGGTATGGTTATTATAATGATGTGTATAGTAATTGCAAAGTTTGCTTTTCTAAATACATTTACCTTTCCAAGTATATATAATTCCAAATGCTAAACTGTATACCATGCTAGGTGATAGAGACATAAAAAGAATGATAGAAAAGACATTTGAAGAAGCAGATGGAGACTTTTATACGAACTTAAACAAGAGCGATCCTAGTATAATACATGCTCTTGAAGCTTCACGCTGTACACGCTTGTCATATTATGAACGTAAAGATCCTCTTCCTTCAGACAATGCCACGAAGATATCCATTCTGCTTAAGAATGGCATAAGACGCTCATTCAATAATGTAAATGGTGAATACAAAGTTGATAATTTGACACTTGGAGTCACAGCGGACGTTATATCTAATGATGAATTTATTTTAAGATTTGAAGTTGTAGGCAGCCTTCCAGAAATTCCTCATCCTAGAGATCTACTCTATCTCAATGCCTGTCTGTTTGCATTCAACAAAACTGAAGGTATTCTTATTTATATCGCTGGCAAAGGGGAAACTGTACAATTTTCAATCACTAAAAACAATAGAATGTTTGAAGAGATTATACGACGCGCAAGAATATTAAGCATGCTTCTGAGAGAAAGTAAAGTTCCTATTGTGGAGCCATGTGATTTATGTTTACAATGCAAGTATTATGAGCGATGCTACTCTAGACAAAAGAAACCTTCGAATTTTTCGTTAGAAAGTCTATTGGGCTTTGAAAAAAAGAAGTCATCTGGATAGCTTGATTTTGTATTAGTGGTTATTAACGCTCATGTATTCTTGCGTTATACGTCATTAATTGGCTCATCTACGTATCCTACACTGAACAATATGGTCCAATATCCGTATTAATAAAAAAAAGCTCAAGGAAACGTCAAGTTAAAGTCTTTGTCTTCTCCAGTTGCTTGCAAGCTAGATGTCTGCTTATAGGAGTATGTTCCATTTACTATATAATTTGCTTTACTATTGATTACTTTACTCCATCCATCAGCAGTCATGTTAGCCTGTTGTATGGCCTGTGTATTTTTTAAGGTTACTGTGCCATTGCCAATAATAGGATAAACTCCCTCTTGCGATGCTATGAATCCTTCAAGCTTTGCTCCAATATCGCCAGAAGCTAAATGGATGCCATTTGCAAAGAGGTTATAAGTTATGGCTTCTAAAATCACAGTTCCCTTATTTGGATTATAGGCATCAAATACTATCTGAATATCAGCTGCTTTACTACCAATTGGTTTGGCGGTGACGTTTTTGATCGAAAGATTGATAGGCTGTGGTGAATTTTTTAATGAATTCTGATTAGGTTGGTCCCTGCTAAAATTACCGTTAGTCAAAACTCCAGTACCCATAATTAGGAATATTGCCACGGCTACTGCCACAATACCACCTGCAGCCATATAAATGGCCCTGATATTCATTGCTATGAACTTATAACGCTACTTTATATAATTGCTATGTGTTCGATTGGCATTGGATGTACACATTACATTTTTTAAATTCTACAACAGAACATGATAATGGTCTAAAATTATTGGTCTTTTAATACTGTGAATCATTAAACACACTTTTTGGTATAATCTATGAGCATAATTATTATACTGTTTAAAAATAACATTGATCCTACATACGAATATGTCAAGCCGGGATTCATTGCTATACATATAAATCATCATTTTTATTGATGAATAAATTGAAAATGACGAAGGGGTACTCAGGAATTTATACAGGCAATAGCATGATTCGAAATATTGATTTTGTGCTTGTTTCTTTTGCTGCTATTTAGATATAAATAATAAAAATGTATTTTATACTGAATTCGTAGAATGTAAAGCTTACAATACTAGTGACTGAAGAACCCATCGCAAGCCAAATTTCATACTAAATGACATTGGGGACATTTACCATAGTTGAACGGCATTTTGCATAATAATCTATCACTACATAAGTATAATATGCCGCACTTTGTACATTGATGGAAACACGTGCGTATTGTTGCCCAAGTATTGCTCATCACGGTCCTATATGTTGCGATACATTTTAAGAGATGTAAAATTTCTTAGATAATTAATATCGATATGATTGACACTATTTTTTTGTATACAAATCCAATCTTGGTAGTTAACTCTTACTAAAAAATTAATTTAATATGTCCGTTAGATAAATAAGATTTTATACTAATATTGATGCAGTTCTTGTCTTTTAGATAATTTGTAGTCTATGAAATCGAAGGTTATAACACGAGGGTCTGAATGGCCAATCAATAGTTGTATTATAGTATGATAATTTGTAGTAGTATACATAAGGCGATAATAGGGAACTACTTTTATTCTTTACAGTGTTCTATTGACTCATAATGGTAGTAATTAATATCTGCGACTAATTGGTAGAGTAAA
>Ga0075424_100003531_pt1 | contig 14668 bp, 9 predicted proteins | sample SoiMethybrSBSTD3_FD_75301 | JGI IMG/M metagenome (GOLD analysis project Ga0075424, IMG submission 75301) | Bulk soil microbial communities from a Populus tree surrounding site in Tennessee, USA - Soil MetaG P. TD hybrid SBSTD3 | ecosystem: Environmental > Terrestrial > Soil > Tree plantation... | reverse complement strand
GCGCTCCTCGAGGCCACGGCGCCGCTCGTCCACCTCAAGAACGGCAGCGTGCTCACCACCGCCAGCGACGCCATCCTGCTGAGCGGCACGAGCCGGCTGTCCGCCTCGTCGTCGCTGGTCAGCCTCGACGCGAGCCGCCTCGCCGTGGCCATGGGCGCCCTCGTCAACGTGAGCGGCGGCAGCGTGCTCAACGTCGCGGGCGATCTGGTCAGCCTGCGCAACGGCAGCGCGCTCAGCCTGCTCAACGGGCCGCTCCTCGCCGTGGGCGGCGGATCGCTCGCGAGCATCGGAGGTGGGCTCGTCGCCTTCGGCGGATCGGGGGGCAACCTGCTCTCCGTCTCCAACAGCCTGTGCGGCGGCCCCTGCGCGATGATCGGCGGCATTCCCGTGGCCCTGATGAACGGGGCGACCGCGGGCAACGTCTCCATCGGGGCGGGGGCGATCCAGAACGCGGGGCTGGGCAGCGTCAAGCTCGCCTCGCCGAGCACCGCGCTCGTCTCCGTGAGCGGCCCCACCAGCAAGGTGAGCATCGGCGCGAAGTAGCTCGCGCCGGGCCGTCCGCCCGGCGCCCCCCTAGTACTGGTAGCTCAACGAGATCGACACCACGTTGCGGTTGTACTTGTAGAGCGCCAGGTCCGAGCTCGTCACGCCAATCTGGTATTCCGTGCGCAGGGTGAGCGGCGCACGGGTGGCGCCTCCCTCGCGGCGCAGGAGAAAGGGCAGCGGCTGCTCCACCGCGATGATGTGGACCTGCTCGATGTCCGAGCGCTTCACCGTGCCGGGATTGATGACGGGGAACAGGGTGTTGGCGTGGAGGTAGTTCGCGAAGTGCACGTCGAGGCTGTAGCTCGCGCGCGTCTGCCACCACGGCAGCGTGTACTGCGCGCCGGCCAGGACGCGGTTACCGCGATAGTCCCAGTTGCGCCCCTGCGCCACGTCCTCGTCCCACTGGTAGCCGACCCGGAACCAGTGCCGATCCCCCGACCAGTAGAAGGTGTGGCTGAGGCCGACCATGTAGTTGTTCGCGTCACGATTGTCCGACGGCGGGATGGGGAACTGGGTCACGTTGGTGAAGTTCTTCCCTTGAAAGCGCAGGATCGGGGTGGTGACGTTGGTGGGCTGCCAGAAGCTGTTGCCCGCGGAGTTCCATTGCACGGTGGCGAAGAGCGTGCCCGTGTTGCGCTGAAGGAACTGGTCGCCGCCCAGCCACTGGTTGTCGAACACGTACTGTCCGCCCACGAGATAGCGCGCCCCGGCCAGCGGCCCCTTCTCGATGGCCCCGCGGTAGGTCGCGCCCAGCGTGCCCACCTGGTCCATCACGTCGAAGTCGTGGAAGTTGTTCACGTAGGTCTGGAAGTACTGATAGCCGATGGTCGACTCCCAGTTGCCGTAGCGGAGCCAGTCGTAGGAGAGGGTGAGGGAGGCGAACTCACCGGGCGACGTGGAATCCTGCATGCGGACCGCGTTGGCGAGGGGATCGTTGCTCGGCTGGGGCAGGACCTTCACGTTGTTGTCGTAGGTGAACCCCACCCGCACCTCGGCGTGGAAGCGATTGCCCGCCCCTCCGCCCGCCGCGAAGCTGTCGCGGAGGCGCTCGGCGGCGCCGGTGAGCGCGGTGGGAGTGTCACCGCGCGTGGCCGCGTCGAGCTCGGTGGCCGCGCGCTCCGGCAGCCCCATCACGGCCAGGGCCAGCCCCGAATAGAAGTGCGTCAGCTGCTTGATGGCGGGATCGGATGAGGTCTCCGCCCGGAAGGCGCTGAGAGCGCCTTGGTAGTTCTTGTTGCGATACCGCATGAAGCCCACGTAGTAGCCGAGGCCTTCCGTGTTCGGACGCTCCGCGAAGCACTGAGTGAGGAGCGGCTCCGCGAGGTCGTAGCGTTCCTGGGCGAAGTAGGTGACGCCGAGGAGATAGCGCACTGAGAAATCGTCGGGGGCGATCTGGCGCGCCTGCTCGAGCACCTCCACCGCCGAGCCCAGCCGCTCCTGGGCCACGTAGACCAGGCCCATGTAGTAGAGGGCCTCAACGTTCTTGGGATCCTGGGCCAGGGCCTCGCGGAGGAACCCCAGGGCCTCGTCATAGTGCTTGTCCTCATACGCGAGGATGGCCTGGGCGACGAAGACGTCCGCTTCCGATTGCTGCGCGTGTGCGGGGAGCGAGGCCAGCACGAGCAGGAGAAGGAGCAGCACTGCGATGCTCTTTCGCGCAGCTGGCCGTCGCATGGGCTCCGGGTGTTTGTACCAGAAACGACGCAGGCTCGTCGGAAAAGTCCGTCCAGGAACGAGTCTAGCAGGAGAGGTGGAGAAGCCGGGACAGTTAGAACGTGCCGCCGCCTCCACCACCCAGGCCCCTGCCCGATGAGCCTCCCGGGAGGCCGCGATCGAAGCTCCAGGAGCTGTCCCCGCGCCGCGAGGTGAGGAAGGCCTGCTCCACGGTCGAGGCGAAGCGGGAGAGGCTGCGCTCGAAGGTCCCCACATCAAAGCTCCCCTGCCCCGTGTACCAGGCGGGCTCGATCACCGTGAGGCCCTCGAAGGCGTGGAGCCAGCGCTCGCTCACTCCCAGCGCGATGGCCCAGGCGAGCCACTTGTGCATGGTGTCGGGAGGGAGACGGCGCAGCTCGTCCGTGCTCGTGCGCTCGAGGAACTCGCGGAATCCCTTCACGCGCGCGAGCGCCTGCGCTCCGCGCAACGTCTTCCGCGGCATCAGCGGCGAGAGGACGGCGATGACGAGGCCCGCCACGCCCAACCCCAGGCCGAGTCGCACGGGGGAGGACACCACGGAGGCGAAGCCTCCCATAAGCACGAAGGCAGCAAGCCCGATCACGACGAGTCCCGTCAGGAGCCAGAGCGCGCGGACGCGCTCGGGCGAGGAGGGAAAGAGCCCGTCCCGCACCATGGCGCGGTAGAGCTCGTCGCGCAGCGCGGGGAAGACGGCGTCGTAGTCGCGCCTCACCTCGGAGAGGCGCCGCTCGACCAGGCTCCGGTCGGCGCCGAAGAGGCGCGCGAGCAACGCGCGCTCGAAGGGCCGCAGCCGCGGATCGTCGGAGAGCGGCTTGAGCCGGTGAATGACGTAGTCGGGCTCGCCGACGATCGTGGGCTGCTCCTCCATCCGCACGAAGCCGCGCACGGCGAGGTCGACGAGGGTGGCGACCATGTCACGCGGCACCGCGCGCTCCGAGACGAGAGCGCCGCCCGCCGCCGGCATCAAGCCCTCGGGCGGTTTGTACTCGGGCCTTATGGTCGGCCGGCCACCCGGATCGCTGCTGTAGAGGCGCCAGACAAAGAGCACGCCGCCCAGGGCGAGGAAGGGCAGCACGAGCGGCCAGTTGTCGCCGAGGAACCACCGGGCGTTCTGCAGCACGCCCGGGCCGCGAATGGCGCCGGGCGGCCACCCCACCGCGATGGTCAATCCCTCGCGGGGGCGAAGCGGGCGAGTGGTGCGGAAGGTGAGGAAGGTATCGGCGCGATCCTCGGTGTAGTCGGAGGCCGAGGCCCCGGGCGCCCCCGTGTAGGCGGTGGAGACGACGCGATCCAGCGGGATGCCCGGGGGCGAGGACACCACGACCTCCACCTGCTTGATGGGCACGTCCCAGTCCGTGCCCGTCACGTTCCAGTAGAGCTCCTCGCGGCCGTCCACGTCGATGAGAGCACGGCGCACCCGGTAGGTGATGATCACGGTCTTCGTCGCGTTCTCAGCGCCCGGGACCCAGGCCTGCACGCGGACGGCACGGCCCACGCGCGCCGCCTCCGCGCGCAGGGGCGCCACGTTCTCGTCGAAGACGTGCACGTCGTCCACGCGCAGGGCGACGTCGAGGCCGCGTCGCTCGTAGCGGATGGGAATGGTACGAAAGATGTCCTGGTGGCTCCCGCGGAAATCGAAGGTGATGCTCTCGCGGACGCGCAGGGCGCCGTCCGGCTCCACCTCGAGGGTGACGGCGAGGCGATCGATGGAGAACGAGCGCGGCTGGGCCTCCGCGGGGGCAGCGAGGGCCACGAGGAGGACGGCGATGCCGAGGGCAGGCCTGATCGCCTAGCTCCGGAAGGACACCTTCGCGACCTGCCGCTCCTCCGGCCGGTCCAGCCCGAAGTAAGCGCGCGGCCGGAACTGGAAGAAGCCCGCCACCAGGTTCGAGGGGAACTCCTGGATGGCAGCATTGAGGTCGCGCACCACCGCGTTGAAGGAGCGGCGCGCGCTCTGGATCGATTCCTCGATCTCGCCCAGCGAAACCTGGAGCGACTGGAAGTTGGCGCTGGCCTTCAGGTCCGGATACGACTCCGCCACCGCCACCAGGCCCCGGAGGACCCGACCGAGCTGCGCCTCGCTCTGCGCGCGCGCCTCTGCGCTCTGGGCGGCCAGGACCGCCCCCCGCGCCCTCACCACCGCGTCGAAGGTGTCGCGCTCGTGGGCCGCGTAGCCCTTCACGGACTCGACGACGTTGGGCACGAGATCCGTGCGCCGCTTGAGCTGCATGTCGACGTCGGACCATGAGGCCTGCGAGCGCTGGGTGAGGGACACGAGACGATTGTAGATGACGATGACGAAGACCACCATGGCGCCCACCGCGGCCAGGAAGACGAGGAACGGTATGCTCATGCGCGGCCTCCCCGATCATCATAGGGGCAGCCGGGGTCCTCGCCAAGGAAAGCCGTCTACCGCAGCAGTCTCCGTCCCAGGGACAGCGCGAGCCCGTTGACCAGGATCGCGCTCACCGAGGCCAGGGCGTAGGTGGCGCCGATGCCGAGACGCGTGAGGCCGAAACCCACGATGAGGAAGAAGAGCGCGAAGGCGAAGGACCCCACGATGCCGCCCATCATCACGCGAATGCTCGCGTCGGCGCCCTCCGCGCGCTGCGCGAAGATCGAAAGCACGAGGAGGAAGACGGGAATGGGCGAGAAGAGCCCGCTCAGGGTGGGGCCGAGATGGGTCGCCGCGGTGGTGAGGATGAGGACCACGCTCGTGGCCACGATCATGCGCAGGGGCACATCCCACGCGGGCGGCTTGACGCCGGGCGTGCCCGGCATGGTTGCGGGCAAGCCAAGCCCGGCCACCACGAGGGTGGCGCACACGAGCACGAAGGCCCCCGCCAGGGAAAAGCTGATCCGGCTCAGGATGGCCAGCCCCGCCACGAAGGCGACGAGAGTGGCCGCGGTGCTGCCGATCCATCCCGTGTGGCGGGCCGCCCGCCCGTAGACGAGACAGGAGAAGCCCATGGCGGCGAGACCGAGCAGCGTGCCCACCGCGGCGCCCGCGGCGAAGGCGGGCCCCTGCTCGAACGCGAGGAACACGGAGACGGGCGCCGAGGTGAGCGGAAAGCCCGCCAGCCATCCGCCGACGCCCGGACCCCAGCGGCGCGTCACCACGGTGGCGATGGCGATGAGGAGCGGCGTCACGATGAGCTTGAGCCAGAACGCTCCCGCGGAAACCGCGCCGCCACTCATCCGGCGGACGCTAGCACGCGGTTCGCGCGGGCGTCAAACGCCGGACGCGCCCGGGCGCGACGGGGTATGGTAGCGGCCATGAGCGACTGGGCCGCCTTCGATCGCGCGCTGACCGCGAAGCGCCAGAGCATCGTCACCGGCTTCCTTGAGCTGCTGCGACGCAATACCGTGAGCCAGAATCCCGAAGGCGTGCGCGCGGGCGGCGAGTGGCTGGCTGCGCACATGCGGGGCCGCGGGCTCGAGGCGCGCGTGCTGGAGACGGGGGGCGGGCCCGCGGTCTTCGGGGAGCGCCGCGTGTCCGGCGCCGCCCGCACCGTGCTGATCTACTGCCACTACGACACCAAGCCCGCGCCCGCCAAGGAGTGGTTCCAGCCCTCACCGTTCGAGCCGGTCTTCCGCAAGGCGGGCGAGGCGGACGACGCGCCCGCCGTGTCCTTCGAGCGCCTCGGCGGCGAGGACCTGCTCGGCTGGCGCGTGTTCGCCCGCGGCGCCTCCGACGACAAGGGGCCGATCTGGTCGCACCTCGAGGCCCTCGCCCTCATGGACGAGGTCGACCTGCCCCCGGCGATCAACGTGAAGTTCATCTTCGACGGCGAGGAGGAGATCGGCAGTCCGTACTTCGGCACCTTCACGGAAGCGCACCGCGAGCTGCTCGCCGCCGATCTCGTCCTCGTCACCGACGGCCCCAAGCACGGGAGCGGGCGTCCGACCATCGCCTTCGGGGCGCGCGGCGTGCTCAAGTTCGAGCTCACCCTGGAAGGGGCGCGACGCGATCTCCACTCCGGCAACTTCGCCGTCCCCAATCCGAACTGGCGGCTGGCCGGCCTCCTCTCGAGCATGGCTGCGCCCGACGGCACCCCGCTCATCGAGGGCTTCGAGGAGGGCGTCCTCCCGCCCACGGCGGCGGAGCGGGAGCTCATGGCGCGCTTCCCCATCGACCTCCCCGCCCTCGAGCGCGAGCTCGGCGTGGCGCTCCCCGCGAACTATCTCGAGCGGATCATGTTCCACTCCACCCTGACCATCCGCGGACTGCAGAGCGGCTTCGTGGGCGCGGAGGCGAACACCATCATCCCGCACCGGACGACGGTGGCCATCGACATCCGCATGGTGAAGAACCAGAACCTCGAGACGGTGTACCGGCGCGTGCTGGAGCACATCCGCGCCCAGGGCTTCGAGGTGATCGAGGGCACGGAGGCTCCCCTGCCCGAGGGGCGCCGCGAGCGGACGGTGCGCGTGGCGGACAAGGGCGGCTACGATCCTGCCAAGACGGCGGCCGACCTGCCCGTGTGCGCGGAGATCGTGGCGGCCATCGAGCGCGCGCACGGTGGGAAGCACGCCGTGGTGATGCCGACGCTGGGAGGCAGCGTGCCGATCTGGGCCTTCACGGACATCCTGAAGCTGCCGACCATCCTCGTGCCCTACGCCAACGCGAACAACCGCCAGCACAGCCCCAACGAGCATCTGCGGCTCGATCACCTCTTCCAGGGGGTGCGGACCACTGCTCAGCTCCTCCGCGACTTAGGGGCGTGACGCGTAGGCAAGCGCGGAGCGGGCGGAGGCGGCCGGCGCTCCCCAGACCACGCTGAGTCGCGATCCGCGGGGCCACTCTTGCCCGCCACGAGATATTGCGTCTTCGCTTCGACTGCGCGCAGAAGATACGGGTCTGGGGAGCGCCGGCCGCCCCCGCCCGCTCCGCGTGGTTACGGCTCACGACAGCGGCGTCTCCAGGCGCAGCTGCCCGGCCAACCAGAGTGGCGACGACCTCCGGTCGTCAGGAGCCAGCCGGTGAGAGGGTGATCAGTGGGGGAGCCACCACTGGCGGCCGTCGCGCTGGATGAGCGCGTCGGCGGTCAGCGGGCCCCAGGTCCCCGCGGCGTAGTTCGGGAAGTCGCGGGCGGGCAGCGAGGCCCACACGTCGACCACGGGGGTGGCGATGCGCCAGGCCTCCTCGACCATGTCCGCGCGATGGAAGAGGGTGGAGTCGCCGACCATGCTGTCGTAGAGCAGCCGCTCGTAGCCCGTGGCCGCGCTCGTCTCTCCGAACTGCCGGTAGCTGAAGTCGAGCTTGACGGTGTTGAGCTGCATGGACGGCCCCGGGTGCTTCGCCTTCATGCGGATCTCGATCCCCTCGTCCGGCTGGATGTGGAGGACCATGCGGTTGGGCTCGATCTGCTCCTCGCTCTCGTCGAAGAGGAGGAGCGGGGGCCGCCGGAACTGGATCATGATCTCGGTATCGCGCCGGGGGAGCCGCTTGCCCGAGCGCAGGTAGAAGGGCACCCCGGCCCAGCGCCAGTTCTCCACCTGGATGCGCAGCGCGGCGTACGTCTCCGTGTTCGAATGCGGGTTGACCTTGGGCTCGCTCCGGTAACCCGGCACGGGCTGCCCGTCGATTTCTCCCGGGCTGTACTGCCCGCGCACGGCGCGCGCGAGCACGTCCTCCGGCTTCCACGTGCGGATGGCCTTCAGCACCTTGACGCGCTCGTCGCGCACGGCGTCGGCGTGGAAGGAGGTGGGCGGCTCCATGGCCACGAGGGCGAGGAGCTGGAACATATGGTTCTGCACCATGTCCCGCACCACGCCGGCCTTCTCGTAGTAGTTGCCGCGATCCTCCACCCCCACCATCTCCGCCACCATGATCTGCACGTGATCCACGTAGCGGCGATTCCAGATGGGCTCGAACATCCCGTTGGCGAAGCGGAAGACCATGATGTTCTGCACGGTCTCCTTGCCCAGATAGTGGTCGATCCGGTAGATCTGCCTCTCCTCGAGGACCCGGCCGAGCTCGGTGTTGAGGGCACGCGCGGAGTCGAGATCGCGCCCGAAGGGCTTCTCGATGACCACGCGACGCCAAGCCCCCTCCCCGCTCGCAACCAGCCCCGCCTCGCCCAGGCGCTTGACGATCTCGCCGAAGAACTCGGGCGGGGTGGCGAGGTAGAAGAGCACGTTGCCCATGGTGTGCTGGGAGTGCGCGACCTCCTCGAGGAGGGCCTTGAGCTTCGTGTAGGTCGCGGGATCGGTGAACTCCCCAGACTCGTAGAAGAGCCCCGCGCGCAGCTCGGCCCACAGCGACTCGTCCACCTTCTGAGTGGCGAACTCGCGGATGTCCTTCGACTGCTCCTCGCGGAACTGTTCGTGGCTCTTCTGCTTGCGCGCGACGCCCACGATGGCGAGCTGGCGCGGGAGGAGGCCGGCGGCCTTGAGGTTGTACAGGGCGGGCAGGAGCTTGCGCTTGGTCAGGTCACCCGCCGCGCCGAAGATCACGAAGGCGCTGGGCGGCGCGGGCTTCAGTCCGGGCGCGCTCATGCCCCCTTCCCTCCTCGTCCGAGCTCAGCCAGGAGCAGGCTCCGCAGTCGCGTCTTCATCTCATCGGGCATCTCGAAGCCCTCCACTCGGCCGGTGAGCGCCATGGTTTTTCGATAGGTCGCGAGATAGGCGCGGCAGGGCGCGCACTCCGCCAGATGCCGCTCGAACTCCGCGAGGGTCTCCGGGCCCAGGCTCTCCTCGAGGAACTCCCCGATCAGGGCGATCGCTTCCCGGCAGTTCACCGAGTCGCCGTCCTCACAGAGATCTCCTGGCGGTTCGTCGGATGGTGTCGCAGCGCTCGACGTGTCCGCTCGCAGTCTAGGAACGCCGCGCGCCGGGTGTCAAGCGAGCGCCCCGTGCTCACGACGTGCGCATCCGCGTGGCGACCCGCGCCGCGCCCCAGAGCGGCGCGCGCTCGTCGAGGGCCACCCGCACGGGTATCTCGGACAGGAGAGCGTCGAGGCGCCCCTTGGCGAGGAAGGCCTGCATGAAGCGCCCCTCGGCGATCTTGCTCCGGATCTTGGGCGCGATGCCGCCGCCCACGATGACGCCGCCCAGGGCCAACGATCCCAGGGCGAGATTGCCGGCCTGGGCACCGTAGAGCGTCACGAAGCGATCGAGGGCCTCCACGCAGACGGGATCGCGCCCCTGCACGCCGACTTCGCCCACCACCGCGCTCGGATCCTCGCGCTGCAGGCGCTGGCGGAGCCATTCCGGCGCGGCGTGGCCCGCGCGCATCTGGAGGAAGGTATAGATGCTGTGCAGGCCCGGTCCCGACACCACCCGCTCCCAGCTCACGTGGCCAAAGTCCGCGCGCAGGAAGCGCAGCAGATCCACGTCCACCTCGTCGTGCGGGCCGAAGTCGGCGTGGCCGCCCTCGGAGGCGACCACGCGGAAGTCCTGGCCCTCGGCGATGAGGAGCGCCTGGCCGAGGCCCGTGCCCGCCGCGATGAGGGCCATGTTCGCTCCGGGCTTGGGGACGCCCGCCTGCAAGGTGAGGAACTGCTCGGGGGCCAGGGTCAGCACGCCGTAGGCCGCGGCCTCGAGGTCGTTGATGAGCCGGGTCGGGGCGTGCGCGGCCGCGGCGAGCCGCCGTTCGTGGATTTCCCACGGGAGATTGGTCGTCACGACGCGTCCGTCGATCACGGGGCCGGCGACGCCGACGCAGGCAGCGCTGACGGAGAGCCGGGGCGCGCCCAGGAGAAAGGCCTCCACTGCGCTCTCGAGGCTGTCGATCTCGCGGCTGGGCAGGACCGTCTCGCGCACGATGGACATGCCAGTGGACGGGCCGGCGCCGGGCTCGAGCGCAGCGAGCACGGTCTTCGTCCCACCCACGTCCCCCGCGAGGATCACGTCTACTCGCCGCTCTGTTGGAGGAGCTTGGCCACGAGCCCCGTCCAGCCCGTCTGGTGGCTGGCCCCGATGCCCGCCCCGTTGTCCCCGTGGAAGTACTCGTAGAAGAGGAGGAGGTCCTGCCAGTGGGGATCGCGATGGAAGACCTCCGTACCCCCGAAGACGGGCCGGCGCCCGTCGGGTCCAGGCAGGAAGATGCGAGAGAGCCGCCGCGAGAGATCCGTGCTCACCTGCCAGAGATTCATGAGCTGGGTCGACCGCGTGGGACAGGGCACCTTGAGATCGTCGCCGAAGAAGTGGTGGTACTTCTGCAGCGACTCCACCAGGAGATAGTTCACGGGGAACCACACGGGGCCGCGCCAGTTGGAGTTCCCGCCGAAGATGCCGGTGGTCGACTCCGCGGGCTCGTAGTCCACGGAGTGGTCCACCCCGTGGACGTTGAGCACGTAGGGATGATCCTCGTGGTAGCGGGAGAGCGAGCGAATCCCGTGGGGCGAGAGGAACTCGTCCTCGTCCAGCATGTAGCGGAGGACTCGCTCCACCTGCCGGCAGGTGACGATGGAGAGGAGGAAGCGGCGTCCGCCTCCGGGCAGCGGCTTGATGGCCACGTGCTCGCGAAAGTCGGGGTTGTTCTCCATGAACCAGCGGGCGCGGCGATTGAACCCGGGCAGGCGATCCGTCTCCCCGAGGTCGAAGGTCTCCACCGCGAAGAGCGGCATGAGCCCGACCATGGAGCGGACCTTGAGCCGCTCGCGCCGGCCGTCGGGCAGGGCGAGCACGTCGTAGTAGAAGCCGTCCTCCTCGTCCCACAGGCTCAAGTCCATCCCCCCCACGTGATGAGTGGCGTGGGCGATGTACACGAAGTGCTCGAAGAACTTGCTCGCCACGTCCTCGTAGGCGGGATCCTCGCTGGCCAGCTCGAGGGCCATCACGAGCAGGTTGAGGCAGTACATCCCCATCCAGCTCGTGCCGTCGGACTGCTCGATGAAGCCGCCCGTGGGCAGAGGGGCGGAGCGATCGAACACGCCGACGTTGTCCATGCCGAGGAAGCCGCCCTGGAAGACGTTGCGCCCCGTGGGGTCCTTTCGGTTCACCCACCACGTGAAGTTGATCAGGTGCTTGTGGAACACCTTCTCCAGGAAGGCGCGATCGGCCACGCCGCGGATGCGCCGGTCGATCTTGTACACGCGCCAGGCCGCCCACGCCTGCACGGGCGGGTTGACGTCGCTGAACGCCCACTCGTAGGCGGGAATCTGGCCGTTGGGGTGCATGTACCACTCGCGCAGGAGGAGCACGAGCTGGCTCTTGGCGAACTCCGGGTCGACCAGCGCCATGGGGATCATGTGGAAGGCGAGATCCCACGCGGCATACCACGGGTACTCCCACTTGTCCGGCATCGAGATGACGTCCTCGTTGTAGAGGTGCGTCCACTCGGAGTTGCGCCCGTACTCGCGCTCGGGAGGGGGCGGGGGCTGGGTGGGGTCGCCGCTGAGCCAGCGCTTGACGTCGCAATGGTAGAACTGCCTCGTCCACAGGAGCCCGCCGAGGGCCTGCCGCATCACGAGATGCCCCTCGCGCGAGAGCTTCGATGGCACCACGAGCTTGTAGAATTCGTCGGCCTCGCGCAGGCGCAGGGCCATGGTGTCGTCGAAGTCCTTGCCGAACACGCCCCGCCGGCTGCTCGCAGCGGAGGATGACAGCCGGAGCCGAAGCGTCGCCGTCTCGCCGGGTGCGAGTGAGAACTGATAGTGCACGGCGGCCTTGGTCCCCTCCCGGGCGGGATTCACGGTATTCATCCGCCCGTTCACGACGTAGTCGTTGATGCCGTCCTTGGGGAAGGACGTGGTGGGCGCGGCCCGGAAGATGCGCGGGAAGTTCGTCATGTTCTCGACGAAGAGGAGCGGGGGCGCGCCCTCGGCGGCGAGCCGGTAGAAGCCCAGGGTGGGATGCTCGGCGGCGATGGCCACGCCGCCCGCCACTCCATCGGGCACGCTCAGCCGCGGCTTCACCGCTCCGTGATCCCATTCCCACGTGTTGCGGAACCAGAGGGTGGGCAAGAGATGGAGGGTGGCCGCCTCCGGCCCGCGGTTGACCGCGCTGATGCGCACGAGGACGTCGTCGAAGCTCGCCTTGGCGTACTCCACCGTCACGTCGAAGTAGCGGCTGCCCTCGAAGACGCCCGTGTCGATCAGCTCGAACTCCTCCTCTTCCCGCCCCCGCCGGGCGTTCTCCCGGGTCAGCTCCTCGTAGGGGAAGGCAGCCTGCGGGTACTTGTAGAGGAACTTCATATAGGAATGGGTCGGGGTCGAGTCGAGGTAGAAGTAGTACTCCTTGACGTCCTCCCCGTGATTCCCCTCGGGGCCGCCGAGGCCGAAGAGCCGCTCCTTCAGGATGTGGTCGTGCCCGTTCCACAAGGCGAGGGCGAGGCAGAGCCGCTGGTGATTGTCACAGATGCCACCGATGCCGTCCTCGCCCCAGCGATACGCGCGCGAGCGGGCATGGTCGTGGGGGAAGTAGTCCCAGGCGGCGCCGAAGGGGCTGTAGTCCTCGCGCACCGTCCCCCACTGCCGCTCGGAGAGGTAGGGCCCCCACCGTCGCCAGTGGGCGGTGCGGGCCTCGGCTTCAAGGAGACGCTGCTGCTCCGGGGTCATCGCCACTTAGACGCCCTCACTCGAGAGAGCGGTTCGCCCCTCAACGCCGCGCACCTGCTCGATTTTGTCCTCGAGGAGAGAGCGATAGAGCTGGGCCTGATCGTGGGGAACGGGAGGCAGAGCCGCGTGTTCGCCTGCCGCGGTGCTAGCGTCCTGGCCACGATGCACAGCGCGGGGCGCGCGGCCGGCCGTTCCATGACGGAATCTTACCGCGATCGCCGCCCGGCGCCATCCCCCGCCAGCTCCGCCCAGGCGCGGAGCGTCTCGGCTACCGTCCAGGCCTGGAAGGGACAGCCGCGCGGCGCGTGGGGCGCTTCCGCGTCGAAGATCTCCCCCAGGCTGCCGACGCCGTAGGCGCCGACGTGTCGGCCGAGCGGCTCGAGCAGGGCGAGGGCGGCCTCGCGATCGCCGTGGACCTTGAAGTGCGCGAGCGCGAAGGGGCCGAGCAGCCAGCCCCACACCGTGCCCTGATGATAGGCGGCGTCCCGATCGTGGGGAGGGCCCGCGTAGCGGGGCTTGTAGTCTGGGTGATCCGGATCGAGGCTGCGGAGCCCGAACGAAGTGAGGAGGCGGCGCGCGCAGACGTCGACCACGGCGCGCTGGCGCTCGCGCCCGAGCGGGCTCGCGGGCAGCGAGACGGCGAAGATCTGGTTCGGCCTGATGGAACCGTCGTGGCCGGCAGGCCCGTCCAGGACGTCGAAGCAGCAACGGCTCGCCCCGTTCCAGAAGCGATCGAAGCTCGCGGCGACCCGCGCCGCGTCGCGCTCCCAGTCGGCGGCGGGTCGCCCTAGGGCGCGCGCGAAGGCGGCCATGGCGCAGAGCGCATTGTGCCAGAGGGCGTTGATCTCCACCGCCTTGCCCGTCCGCGGCGTCACCACCCAGTCGCCGATCTTCACGTCCATCCACGTCACCTGCACGCCCGCCTCGCCGGAGTGGAGCAGCCCGTCGGCACGATCCTCGTGGATCCCGTACCGCGTGCCCTTCCGGTACCAGGCGATGCTGTCGGCGAGCACGGGATAGAGCGTGGCGAGGAAGCCGTCGTCTCCGGTGGCGCCGTGGTAGGCGCGCACGGCTTCCACGAACCACAGCGCGGCGTCGACGCTGTTGTAGCCCGCGGCGATCGAGCCGTCGGAGAAGCAGTTCGGCAGCATGCCTTGATCGACGTGATGGGTGAACATCTCCAGCACCTTCCGAGCGACCTCGGGACGGCCGGTGATCAGGGAGAGACCGGGCAGCGCGATCATGGTGTCGCGTCCCCAGTCGCCGAACCACGGATAGCCGGCGATGACCGTGAGGCCGTCGGGAGCCTCGGGCGTCGCCCGCTTCACCACGAACTGCGCGGCGGCCAGCACGAGCTGCCTCACCCAGCCCGGCGCCCGGGCCGCCACGGGCTCCGCCTTCTCCCACGCGTCGAGCAGCGTCTGACAGGCGCGCTCGTGGCGCTGCCACGCGGAGATGCCGTCGCGGGAGGGCGCGGCCTCCGCGGAGGCGACCACGGTGATGGATTCACCCGGAGCGAGCGCGGCGCGGAAGGTCCCCGCGTGGAGGTGATCGTCCGCGTGGTCGAGGCCGCGCTCCGCCTCGCGGCGAAGCTCGTAACCGCGGTACCACTGGTTGTCGATCTCGGCCGTGACCCCCGTCGAGGCCAGGGTGAGCGGGCTCGCGCCGTCGAAGGCATGGACCACGAAGCCCGCGAGCGCCGCCTCCACCCGCATGCTCCATCCGTCGGCGTGGGTGGTGGCGTGGTAGTCACGGTAGTTCACCAGCGCCTTCACCTCGAGCTGGACGGGCCCCGAGGCCCGCACCACGCGGTAGGACACGTAGGTGGTGTTGGCGCCCTGCTCCATCCAGACGCGCTTCTCGAGGAGCGCGTCTGCGCAGGCGTAGGTCCACACCGGAGCGCCGTGCCCGAGGCGGAAGCGCTC